>JAALOO010000097.1_pt1 | contig 71692 bp, 54 predicted proteins | sample 7257641 | NCBI WGS metagenome assembly JAALOO01 (sample SAMN14085613, study PRJNA598686) | mite metagenome | biome: ENVO:01001000; feature: ENVO:01001002; material: ENVO:01001226; isolation source: single female mite from University of Michigan culture on fish food culture... ...
CAAAAAAAATCTCGCTGAAGTTCTGGCTTGCCAGCACTTTTCCACCTGTTTCAAATCGACCGCAGATTCGCGCTCATCACCGCGCGCGCACCGTTACCCTTGAGTCATTATAGCCGGCAAAGTATTTCAGAGAATTTTAGAGAAACTTTCTCGAGCGTGTGCGAGAAGCTGCTCACGGTTTGCTGCTGCTGCTGGCTGTCTTCCTCGCTGTATCCTCGCTCTATCTATCGTATGTGTTGTTGTGCTCGCGTTCCGCATCCAAGTCCGCGGAGAATAGAGCAAAGACACAAGTTCACATCGCGCCACTACACCACCAGCAGCAGCTTTTCGGCTTCGCTGGCGTGCGAGAGTCTCACTTTGCCTTAGCAGCAGCGGCAGCGACCAAACAGCGACGAAGAGCGGTGCAAGCCCCCACAGCCACTCTCTACCAGTGTGCTCTATTTACCTACTGTGAACCGACTTCTACACGATTCGGGTTGCCGCATTTCCTACCAGTCATCACCTGCACTGATTTTATACCCGCTCAACCCGGTGATGGACCCGAATCTCGGCTGGTATCAACCTGAACAAGAGGGACCCGCACTCGAGATGTACACCAATCTGTGGAAACGGGCAAAGATGAACGTGCATCACTTAGAAAGTCAGCCTGAATACATTCCGCTGAGCAATGGATTGACCAACAGCAGCACCACCACCGCCACCAGCGTGAATGATCCGAGTTCGAATGCCACCGATCATGAGGGCGACAAGCCGGTGCCAAGCAATGTGGGACACGGCCCTGCGCTTCCGAACGGCTCCTTTCCTCACATCTATCACATTCACAACTCAAAAAGAGTGCATATCTCGGATAACCCCGCTTCGACCTTTAACCTGAGTGAAAATCCTCACCTGTGCAAAAAGTACGATGGAACGCCGTGGCGTGTTCGCAACGTTTACAGCACTGGCATTATAGGATTGCACCAAGAGATAGAAGACTTTTACAACTACATGAAGCCAACTCCTGAAGAGCATGCCATGAGGGAAGATGTTGTGCAGCGAATCTCAAAAGTGATCAAGGATGTTTGGCCGGAGGCTCAGGTGTGGCTCTGAAAATGAAACGCCTTTTGCTTTACTCTAACCTCTCTTTCTACCTCTACATGTCTTATTACTTATATTTAGGTTGACTTTTTTGGCAGTTTTAGAACCGGTCTTTACCTGCCCACAAGTGACATTGACATGGTGGTTCTGGGCAAGTGGGAATCAATACCCCTGTTCACACTAGAGAAGAAACTTCTTGAATCTGGCATTGTGGATGAGAACAGTATCAAAGTTCTTGATAAGGCATCAGTTCCTATTATAAAGTTGACTGACTTGAAGACTACAGTTCGCGTCGACATTAGTTTCAACACCAGCAACGGCATCAAAAGTGCAAAGTTAATAAAGGTATGTTAATTATTTTATTTTACCTTGTTCGAATGAATTGCGCAATTTAATCGTTGATTTTTTATTTTTTATATTAGCAATTCAAAGGAAGGTTTCCGAACCTGGAAAAGTTGGTTTTTGTTCTGAAGCAGTTTCTTCTTGAGCGTAATCTGAAAGAAGTTTTTACCGGTGGAATTAGCTCTTATTCACTGATTTTAATGGTGATTAGTTTTATCCAGTTGCATCCCCGTGAAGAAGCACGCTTGCCATCGGCAAATTTGGGCATTTTACTGATGGAATTTTTTGAGTTATTTGGAAAATACTTCAATTACTTCAGAGTGGCTATTCGAATCAAAGATGGAGGCTCTTTTGTGCCAAAGTCAGAAATTCAGAAGAATATGGACTCTAACTATCGTCCCTCATTTCTTTGCATCGAAGATCCTCTAAATCCTTCCAATGACATTGGCAAAAACTCCTATGGAGCCCTGATGGTTAAGGATGCCTTTGAGTATGCATTTGGCGTCTTGCACCAAGCAGTCGGCCCGACAATCAACACCTGTGACCAGACCAAGTCAATACTCGGTCGAATAATTCGTGTCACTGATCAAGTTGTTGATGACCGCAAAGCAATTATTGAAAAGTTTCCCCTTCCGGGAGCTGAAAACTCATATAACAGTAGAAAGAATAACCGAAGCGACTCTCCGGGTGGCAATTCTGGTCAAAGTAGTAACGGAAAGACGAACAATGATGGCGGTTCCAAGTACACGCAAAATGGGGTTGGCAAGTCTCGCGGCTCCACGGGTAACAACAGCAATACGGGAGGGTCTTCTTCTGGTCGGAATAACTCGACCGCCTACAGAGAACAGCCAGATGAAGAGTCAACCGATTCTGATGACATTAACTGTGATACAAATTGTAATTCTATTTCAAATTCGTTGGTAAGTTTGTTTTGATAATGTGTTTCGTGGTAAATTGCTTCAACATTCTAACGATGATCTATCTATCTTCCATTCTTTAGCCTGACAATGACTCGCAAAGCGATGTTATGCAGTCAACTATTCTTCTTGCCCCAACGATTCACACCCCCGCTTCACCGATGACCTTCCAGTCAAGTACATTTCCGGGAAATCAACCCTACCTAGCTCACTTTTTGCCTCAACATTACAACCTTGCGCCGTCACTCTCAATGACGTTGGCGCCGCAATCGGTTCCCCTCACACTTTCACATCATTATCACGCAACTCATCAGCACGCAAACTACCACACACATCCACAGTCACAGCAGCAGCAACAGCAACAGCACCCACCATCATCTACTGGTAACAACCGACCAACGCCAAATCTGAGCAGGCGGTTCAGTTCAAACAGCCAAAACGGCGGCAACCACGTACCGGCTTCCAACGTGCCTCAGAGACGGCCACACTACATAAACAGCAGCAGTAGTACGGGCTCGAATAGCTCCAACTCGAGTTCCAACAGCAACAGCAACAACTGGAACAATGGAACACGCAGCAGTGGAAGTAACGGCAACCACGTGATGAGCAATGGTGAACCAAAAGCAGTCAACAGCAACAACAGCAGCAGTAGCACCACCACCGCCGCCTCCAACGCCGCCGCAAGTACCTGTTAGTAGTTCATGTTTTGTCTTCCCTTCCCTTAATTCTTACACAACCTCGCAAGTATCCACTATGCATCCACTAATGACCTTTATTGCGCTAATTATTAACTGCTTTTTGGTTGACAATTTTTGCAGTAGAAATGACTGCGCAATATTGTACTGTGTCAAGTACGGTGCGAATCACAAGGTTTGCTTGCTGTAAGCTAGTGTTTGAAACTTCAAATTGTGATTTATTGATACTAAATCAGGTTGCAAGTATTTGGAAAAATAAATTCAGATCAAGAACTGAATTTTAATTGCCTGCGAGCTTTACTGAAAACTAAAGATACTTTGAGGTATCATCCATTTATTGAGTATCCGTGCACTATGTACAATGCTTTATTTACAGTGGAGTATTGTGGCGCTGGTATTTGGCACTATGGTACAGTGGTTTGGGGCGGCTCACTGCCGGCATTACTCCGTTGGGGTTGGCCCGTCTGGAGCGGTGGTGGCCGGCAGTGCTGCCGTGCCCTGGCTGTGGGCGGTGGTGCTGCTCAGAGGCCATATGGTAGTTGGCGATCTTGTGGCCACCAAATGTGGTGGTGTCATGACTAGGGACAGTGTACTGCTGCTGATCGGGGGTGAGGCTCTCACCAAACTGCTGGGGATACTGCTGCTGCTGGTGGTGCACTTCGGCAGTGGTCACGCATCCGGTGCTCTGATGAGGAGGAGGGGAGACGGGCTTGAACAGCGTCCTCGGCGCGGCCTCCTCGAAGGACTCCTGCTCAGCCAGACTGGGCGGTGACACATCGTCGTAGACATTGTGCCCTCTCAGCTGTTCTGCCCTCGACAGGTTGGTGCGCATCGTCGACGTTGGTCTCAGCACCGATGACATGGCTGACCGTTCGTGCTGGTTAATGTCCGACTCGATGTCGCCGTCCTCTCCGCTGGAGCAGTGCGAGAGTGAGTCGTCAGTGGGAGAGGAGTTTCTCGAGTCGGAGGAGGAGTGCTGTATGGAGTGCTGGGAGATTGTCCGCATGCTGGAGCGCGACTTGTTCTTCTTGCCTTTACTGGTGTACTTTTTCTTCCTTTTCAGCTGTCCCGAGGCGTATCGAGACTGCTTACCGGTGTTGCTTTTGCCTGCAGACACTTTCAGTTCACTGGGAAGGGTGTAGGCAAAGTGTGCCTTGTGCGAGTTTACCTCCTCCTGCCTCTTCCTCTCGAGAATCTTCTCAAGACGACTTCGACTGAGACCGTAGTTGAGCAGCGACCGCTTTCCCTCCACGTAGCTCACATTGTCATTGTTGTCATTCAGCTCTTCCGACTTGTCGTCGCCCTCTCTGCCCGGCACCGGTGGCCTCTGGCACTGTCTCGTGAAGATCAGATCCTCCTCTTCGCCCTCATTGCCCCTGCCATTTCTGGCCTTCTCCGCCTCCGCCTCTGTTCGCTGCATTGAGATCACTGTGGAGGGGTAGTCGTAGAAGAGTCGACTGCTGCGGTCGGTGTGTGGGTGGAGAAGCACTTCGGGCGTTTCAGAGTGCAGTGTCATTTTACCCGACTGTGGGTTGTAGTAGTACTGCATCAGAGATGTAGTGCCGTTCGGTTGATGATCTCCTTCCTGATGCTGCTTCTGCTGTTGCATCATTCGCTCTGGGTTGGCGTAGTCCAGAAAGTCATTCACCGCATCGAGAGTGATGGGTTTTGGGCGAATGATGGTGCTGGCACTTTTGCCATTCACCCCTTGCTCTGCTGTGGGTCTGCCCTCTCTGCAGCTGTTTGACTCATTCTGTTCGATGCACGCCTCCAGTTTGTCGGTAAAGTTCTCCGTCGGCAGAAAGTGCGCCGGCGAGGTAGGCGTCGTGAGGGTGCTCGAAAATGGGTGCTTTGCTGGCATTCGAAATGAACACTCGGCAGACTTGAGCATGGCAGAGGGCGATATGGAGAGAGAGCGTGCGGAGAGTGCCGATTTCCGCCAGAAGGTGTCCGTGCCCGCCTGGCGCATCTGTCGCGTCAGAATGCTCGTGTTGGTCGATGGTCGGGGATGCTGACCGTGCACCATGTTTCGCCGGTACATCTGCTGCTGCTGATGTTGCGAGCCTGCTGCTCTCACTGAACTGAAGGGCTGCTGCTCAGCCAGAGTGTCATGCTGGGGGTGGTGGTGCACTGACATGGGCAGCACCTCATCAATGGTCTCCAGTGGGGATCGCTGTTGCTGGACATGATGGCCGATGATGACATCGCCGCCGGTCACGGCTGAACTGGCAGTAGCAATACCGGGCGGTGGTGGTATAGTCGAGGGGATCTTCTTCTTTCGTTTCAGTGCAGGGTTGAGACGGCAGTTGAACACTCCGGGGATGGCTTCATTGCTAAAGTGATGTCGCCCTGATGGTTTGTTCAGCTGCGCCGGTGTGTGGTAGCAGTTCGGGAAGATTTGATTGCTCAGTGCATTCACCAGACGGGACCATGGTGATGCTTTTGTCCACTGTCCACTAGCACCACCAGCAGGACCACTATATGAGACCTGCTTCAGACCAGTGCTCTGTTTCTGTTCACAGCTAAACAGCTCCCCGTCGACGAGTATGCCCTGTCCGAGAGCTTCATTCTGACAGCCTGCATAGTTCAGTCGGTGGTTGCCGCTCAAAGTTGCCTCTATGCCCTCAATGCCGTCCAGTGTGTGCTTCAGGTGGCGGATGTGAAAGAAGCGGTAGTAGAGAAACATGAAAAAGATGCCGAAGAAAAAGCTTCCAAAGACGAGATAATGGGCGAGAGCGCGATACCATGGGACGAACAGGTGGTTGCCGAAAAAGGTGGAAATAGAGAGGAGAAGGACATTCTCCATAAACATGATCAAGTAGAAGACGATCATCTTGTAGCGAGGATTAGTCTGTTTTAGGATTTTGTAGGTATTGATTAGAACTTCAGTGCTCTCTCTCTAAAACAACGCCCAACTTACGTTTTCCATGTTGATGAAGCAAAAGAGGTACACCCAAGCAATAAGAGCATTCTGTCGAATGCGCTCTCTTTTCGTTTGCTTCTTCTGTGCGTCACTTGCACCCTCCTCGATGGTGTTTCCGTGAGCTGCATTGATGTTTGGCGTTGAAAGCCACAAAAACATTGAGAACCAGTGAAGTAAAAGAACTACAAAGATCCATTGCTGGTAGACGGTGGCATAGATGGTCAGGGCTACGATGCGTGAAGTGACCGTTCTGCAAATAAATGGGAAATTAGTAAGCAACTAACCCAGCAAGTCAAGGGATCAGTCTTTACCCGATTCTCCAGAAAAACTGAAAGATCACCCCGAGCCAGGTGAGCACCAGTTTGTGTATCTGACACTGGCGAATGTTCTTACTGAAGGAGGACAGTGCCCAACAGAGGGAGAAGAGCGAGAGAAAGATGGAGATGATGTTGAGGTCAGTAACGGCGTCTGCTGGCTTCATCCACACCAGGTACACCTGAAGTAGAAGCATTGGTCCGGCCTGGCAGAAGCCGTGCACCATTCGAAGGACGCAAAGATCCCTCACTTCCCTTTTCACCGTCGACAGGTTTACCGGCACAAAGAGCTTAAAGTATCTGAGGAGAACGCCACAAAGGCAGAGGTGGGTGGCGGCCAGTGCCAGCGGTGAGTGCACCTCATAGGGCGAAGTCAGTATGGCCTCTGCCTCTTCTTCTTCGGAATGTTCACCACCAGCAACCCCTGCTGCCGCCCACTCTCGTCGATGGAGGTAGCGCATCTGCTCTCTGAACCGTCTCTCCCGCAGGTACCACTTGTAGGACAGCAGCTGACTGATGATGGCTGAGGTGAAGATGAGCAGCAGTGCCACCACCAGCCAGAGAATCTGCTCATTCAGGTACAGTGTGTAGGTGGTGACGGAGTCAAAGACGACGTCGCAGAAGTACGCCGCCAGTGAGATGATGTTGAAGAGGAGGTCGCAAAGAGGCAGAAACTCGATGCGTTGATTGGAGTAGTAGTAGAGGAGGTGAGGGTTGGCGGGGGCGGTGTTTGAGGCGATGGCATCGACGTCATTGACGGCACCGCCCGTAACTGCCGTCTGCTTCGCCTGATTGTTGATCACCGTTTGCGTCATTTCGCCATTGTTGTTTAGCGTGATCTCCAAATCTTGCCCGGTGATGGTCAGCTGAGAGTGATTTGTCTGCTGAGCGACTGATTCACAGGACTGACTGGTGATCATGTCAACGAAGCTAAACTCGTCAGACACAGTTTTGTGGTGGGCGGTGATGTGGTGGTGGCCTGAACGGGGCAAATTTGAGCAGGGAAACATGGCCGAAGAGGATTCTGGTGGATGAGTGGCTGCTTCAATGAGGGAAGCTGTGAAGATGGGAGGTGGTGGCGGTGGCGGAGGCAAGGGCGCCGACATGGCCCCCAGAGCACTGACGACCATGGCTGGTTCCGCTCTGCTGTGTGCTGCAATCATGTCATGGTCAACTAGGGTAGGCTCAGTGTATATGTTTGAGCCCTCGTCGTTGTACATATCTCCGAATGCTCTACCCGATTTAAGCATCTGCACCGGTGGCGGCGGTGGCACCGGGTACTGCACTGGAGTGTGCCTGAACATGTGGGCCATCTGTTGATCGCTGTCCAGCTGAGATGACAGCCTGTTGGAGCGCATCATGTTGGAGTTGAAGTAGCTGTCCATCTGGCCTGGCTGGGGCGGCTGCGGAGGGGCCACCAGGTTATTAGACCCATAAGGGGACAGGTGAGAGTGCAGGTACGCCTGCTGCTGCTGTAGCATGGTGGCGGTGGTGAATTGTGACAGGTAGTGGAGGTAAAGGGGCACTGGTCAGGACATTGTTGTTGTCGAAGAAGGCGACTGAAGGGTGAGCAGATGGAGCGGAGAATGGAATGATTAAACTGATAATGTGACTCATCTACTACTAAAAGTGAGTGTTCACAATAGACAGCAGCATTATGATGTCCAGTGAATCAGAATGGTCCTCATCAGCAGCGAGTGATGGGGCACACAGCGAGTGGGCACTTGATGTTGCCTGTGGCTGAATGTGTGCTGCTGTTGTCTGGACGGCGGTGGCCAGTGGAGAATGCCACACTTGCCCTCATCAGGGGGATCACCACCAGCGAGAGCACTGCCACAGCCAGCGCACTAAGACCTTCGACCGCGCGCGGGCGAGTGTCTTCAAAGGTGCACCACTACTACCACTACCTCCACCACTACCTCCACCACCGCCATCAGCAGCAACAGTTGCCCGACACTGGGATGGTCTTTGCGCGCCACATGAGAAGGCCAGAAGGCAACAGCAACACAGCAGCACAGCTAGCTGCCCGATAAATCAGGCTGTGTGAGGGTATTTCTTGCCTCCACAGGCTCTCACCCCTGTGGTGGTGAGTGCAGTAGTAGGGCAACCTGACTGCCTCTGCCTGCCTGCCTGAATCTTGACGCTCGGCATGTAAAGAATGCAGCTAGCTACACCTTAGTCAAGACTGCCGATCAGACAGCCGCTCAGATGAAGAAGAGTGCCTGCCTGCAGTGGTTGCCTTGCCTCGGTACTCTACTCTATTCATGAACAGGAGGCAGTTAATCCGATCAAAGCGAGAAGAGGGCAAAGAGAGGAAGAGTAGGAGAGTCACTGAGCGAGGCCTAATGAGAGAATGAGCAAACCAAATGTGAAACAGTGTCGCACCAGGAGATCCACTGGTGGTGGTGGTGGGAAGGCAAACACAGCTGCTCTTCGAAGACCGGCAAACAGCTGTCAAGTGCAGAGGGCGGATTAGCCATATCAAGGATGAGGTCTAGGCTGAGGAGAGGGGGCACCTTCTCTCTTAGATCGAGAGTTATTTTGTCATTCCTAAATTAAATGTAATTAATATGTGTGCATTTTTATTGATTTGAAGATAATAAAAACAGACTTACTGCTTGAAAGTCCAGTATTACAAAGAATAATTGTAACAAGAAGATCTTAGGAATGATAATTTAAAAGAATAATGATTATACTCTTAAAAAATGTAAGTATAAGATTTAATAATTCGTGTCAGTCTTTGTTGAATTTAAACTTGGAGATTATTAGTTATTGGTAGTAGTGTAAATGATTTTTGAGTGGAAATGGTGAAAGTGGAGTCGAACACAATGAAATATCAAATTAATCGGCCGGGCAAATAGTAATATAAACACAAATGTTTTTTCAAATAGGGTCAAGTGTCACTTAACCAGAAGTAATCACTTTAAAATGTGCAGCCTGTTTGGTTATCTGCATAATAAATGCTACTATAATATAAGGTACTAACTATACTTGAGTAGGTGGGATATTGTGAAAGGGGAAATAATTGTGATGCTAAGAGACACGTTGAGTGCGAGAGTTTGCCTCCTCATAAGAATGTCTTCTCGTTTTGAGAGAAGAGAATGATTGACCCTCATCAGCTGAGTCAGCGTCATCATCAAAGTAATGGTTCGGTCGCCGCTTTCGAGATGAGCGACGAACATCAGCGCCACTATCTTCAGGTTTCGAGACATTATTATATCGTTCTTGAATTTCGCATCGCATGCAACACCACGAACGCGGAACACGCATCAGATTTACACAGTGCAAATGGTAGACTCTGCTGCATGATTTGCAAGAAACCTGAAATGTTCGAAATAAAAAGTTTGAATTAAATAAGTGAAACTTCTATAAAAAATCCATCGACTTACCTCATCGTATTTATCATCCAGCTGGTCTTTACATGCAAGACAAATCTCTTCGGGGTTTTCGCCGCGAGATGTACTGCACTCAGGTTCAGGCGATTTAACAGGTGGTTTTTCATCAACTTTTTCGGCTTCATTCACTTTTGGGTTGACGTCATTCTTTGTCGATAACTTTGAGGAAGCCTTTGGATCGCTCTTTTTTGAAGTGCTCGGTGCCTCGGCAGTGCTGGGAACACAAGTGTAGCAAAACCAATCACCTTCGATTTCGTCAATAGAATTGATCGGCGGCTTCAGACAGTAGATGTGGTAGCCTCGGTTGCACTTGTCGCAGAGAATCATCTCGTCATTTGCCTTTCGTCGACAAACACGACACTTGTTGGCCGTTTTCATTGCAGAAAGATCCCAGTTGAGAGACTTTTCAAAGATGTACATGTTGACATAGATTTGCGATAGGTTGCTAATGCCAAAGCTAGACTCAAAATCGTTTAGTTGGCCAGTAGTCAAACCATTTGCCAACTTTAGTACATCAAGCCATTTCTCGGAAAGCTTTGGAACTTTGGGCAAAACGTGTTCCATGTTCTCCTTGTCCGAGGGTGATGAAGCCGTCGAGTCGGGAAAAGTCGATAGTGGCGGCAGAATGCAAAATGATCGAAGTGACTTTGCCAAAGTTCGGAACAAGGCAGTCAGATTTTCAATAGACTTGACATTGTCACTAGCCTTGTTGTCCGTGACGCTGCTCCACCACTGGTCGCGCTCTTCCAAACTGAACGATGCTGAAGGAAGAAAGAGAACACAGAGATTAATAACAATAAAGTGAATAAAAAGAAAAGACTTGAAACACTTACAAAAGCAAGAATTAAAGACCCGATCCTCGAGCTCCAAAAGTCTTTCCGCCAGCTGCGCTGCATGTGCCTCTGCTGGCAATGTAGTTGAGTATTTAGTATCAGAGGGTACATGAACTGTCACAAGCGCAGTCAACTTTGGTCCCAGGATTGCCTTTTCGTAGATTATGTTTTGAATACGTTCCGACTTGCGAAGCAGATTACTTTCGTCACTGCTATCTACCTGCTCAGAAGCCACTAGAGGTGGTGGTGGAGGCGGCGGTGGCACATAATTGTTGTTCAGAGTAGTGGGAACAAACTGCTCAAGGTGATCCTTCAGAATAGAGTCCTTTTCGATATTCAGCGAGTTTTTAAGATCATTTTCACGATAGCCACGACTGTTGAGCGATGCAATTAGATCGTCAAGTTGTTCCTTGGTGTAGAACGACCAGCTTACTCGCTTCTCAGAGTTGGCAGCTCCGTGTACTGAACAAGTGGAAATGTTACCGGTGCAGCAGACAAAAAGGTGCTCATTAGATAGGACAGATTTGGAGGCCGATTCATCACCAGCAGCAGCATTATTAGCAGGTGCCACGTTGTTGGAAGAGTCCTCTTTTTTCGCCGCTTTAGATTTTCTCCTCTTTGCATTTGGCAGATAGTCAGCAAGCTTAGGCTTTTTGATGACTGATGGCGAATCAAGACACGATCTCACTTCAACTGGATGCTCCACCAAAAGTCCGCGTAGTGATTGGAATACCCAGTATCGGCGAAAAGCACGGTCCATTCCAATTGGGCGAGGCCGACAAAAGGCAGAATGCTTACGAATTTCCGCTTTCAACTTTGAAATGTTTGCTTTCATTTCTTGCTCTCGCTGTGCCTTCTCAATTTTGAAAGCCTCCTTTTCCGCTTCCGTCGACTCATTCTCCACCTGTTCTTCGCCATTTTCATCCTTATTCTCCTCAGCGGCATCGGAAAGTGGCTTCTTCTTGCGAATTCTCAGTCGAACCGGATGGTCCCGAAGCCATCTCGTGTACGATGCATTGTGATGACGAATTTGGTTCTTCAGGCGAAACATTTCATCCATCGAGTCTTCCATCTTTAGACGAACACCGGGAGTTTCCAACAGGTCGTCAAGCAACAGCTTAAAAAGTGACAGTCGTTCTGTGGGACTAAGCTCAAACACATTGTTAGTGGTCAACTTGATGGCCAACTGCACGTCGCTGTCGTCATCATGACGAGCTCTTTTGAAGTCAGTGTTTCGAGCCTTCAGAATGTAAATGCGCAGTATTTCGCTAAGCGTAAATGCGTCCAAGCTTAGCTTAGACAACTGCTCCCGGGTGCCAAAGTATGTTGAAACCCAGTGGTTAGAGTAGTTGTTGTTGCAAAAGTTGGTCGTCTCATCGTCCTCATTGTAGGTGGCGAACTCATCGTCATTGGCGTTGTTGATTTTCAAATCTGCCTCCTCATCGCCGTCCCGGTTAGACATCAGAACGGTGTCAAATAATCTCAACAGCAGGTCACTGTACGGCCCGTTGACGTCAGAGTCGTTGAGAATTTGCAGAAACAGTTGAATTGAAATGCCTGATGGAAATGGGCTGGAAAAGTCGTCGATATACTCCTGGAAGACGTTGATAAACTCGAGGGTAAGTAAGGTGTCGCCAAAAAGGGTTGAGTCAATGCCGCAGTCGACTGGAGTAGGGGCAGGCAAAGGCTTGAGATCATCGCACAGCAAATCATCCCGTTTCTCCATCCAAATACGGGTATCCTCCTCAAACTTTCTTCGGGCATCTCTGAGTTTCTTTCTCGCCGCCTCTTTGTCCTCCTTGGGCTCCTCCGGCTCAGGCACATTTTTGCCGCCCTTACCCTTTTTCTTCTTCTTGTTTTTAAGCAGCTTGGCTTTATCTTTAAGTTTTTGCTTTTTGCTTCTCTTCTTTTTACCACTACTTGAGGTACCTTCTTCAGCCTGACTCTTTTCTTTTAGCTTTTCCTCGCGCTTGATAAGTTTTTCTTTTTGTTCTTTTAAGAGATTACTTTTCTTTTTGACCACTGTTTTTGATGGGGCATTCTCGTCAGCATTTTCAGCATCATCGGCATCATTCGAGCCATACACCACAATTTCGCCGCCATCCGATAAGCGTTTGGAAAATGCCTTCAGAACAGTAGTATCATCATCAAAGTTAGGAGTTGGACCTTTAAAAAGCGCTTCCCATCGAAGATGATCAAGACCGAATTTTTTAATACTTTCTTCTTTAATACTTAATGTGTCATAACGTGATGACTTGACCGATAAATGCTGCTTCAGAAAGAGACGCAACTTATCACGAGTGAGACTGAACTTTGAGCGTTTTAGGCGAGATGCTGGAAAAACTTCGATAACATTTTCATCCGAACTTTTAGGATCAATTATTTCGACGACGTACTGATAACTGAGCGGATCGAGTCCATAAGAGATTGAAGTGGCATGATTGGAGTCTTCAGGAGGTATGACATCACGAATGTAGCCTTTGGTCCGTTTTCTATACAAAAAGATCGATTAAAGATTTTAAAAATAACACAAATAAAACATCTTACATTTTGTTGTTGACAGTGGATTGAATAAAGACCATTTCACCGATGAAAAAGCGCATATTGGTGAAGTCAAACAAAACAGCCAAAGTTACATTTGTGCTAAAGTTATTGATGAACTTCATCAGATAAAGTATCACTTTTTGGAGGACGCGTGGAATCGTCGAGAGTATTGTCTGATGTTCCTTTTCCGATCTAATAGCATCGGCGTAGGTGAGATTGGTCTTGCCAGTGACAGAACATGTCCAAAGCATCGATGAGCAGAGGATTTGACGCTCAAAATACTCACTGAAAACAATTAAAAAGTCAATAAAAAGGTCTATAAAACTCGTTTCTGATGTAAGACTTACTCGTATGTAAGAAATGCTTCCCCAGTTTGGCTACAATAGAAGACTTCATGATTTAGGTCTAAATTGGGTGGAAGTTGCTTCAAAACAAACTCATCTCTCCCGAGAAGTGGCATGTTGAGAAGCGCTATGGGTAAACAAGCACTAAATGCAAAACCTAAAATGAGGTCTGAAAAGAAGAACAAGTCAGTGAATATACCAATCAATAAAACAAAATTTAGTGAGTTCATTACATTAGTGGTCCAAAAGAACCAGTTCACCAAAGCCGGCTTCTGGAAGACTGGCGACGAAGCGATTCTGGAAGATGATGATGGAAATTAGAGGCCGCAATGGAAAACGGTGGAGAACGAGTAGAGGACACGGTGAGCAGAGTAAAACGCGTCAGAGCAAAACAGCATGCTCGAGAGCTCGAGCAAGCACGTTGTAAGTAGTATAGAAATGCACTAAGGTAAAGATTGACTGCGCTGCAACAAGGCTTTCTGGACAAAGACGGCAAACGCTGGCGCTTCTTTGTCCCGTTGTTCCCACTTGGTGGCTCAGAAGAACGCCATGATGGTCATTTGGGTGAGTGGGACAGGTCGGTGAGCATGAGTCGGACACTGTTGGCAGTGTCTGGCGATGGTCGTTGCGACGAAGGTGGCCGATCAACAGCCAAGGAAGGCAATGTTGCAAATGTTGTTGATGTGATGAAAGTTGAGCTGAAGTCGCGAAACGGTCACTGGCAACCCCGACGACGACCGCTCTGGTGGGCTGATTCAGGCGTGCACTGTCGTTCCTGGAGCGGCGCTTCCTCTGGATGAACGCCCGAGCCAATTCTAGGCGTCCGCGAGGCAAGAATAATAGTTATCGACTAGTTTTCGAGTCAAACAACAGCACAAAAGAGTCAGTAACAGAGGCAGTTTTGCAATGCGCGCGCGCGCCTAATCACAGCACGAGTGAGCGTCACTGTATATGTGAGAGAGTTTTTTTAGTGCAGTTCACTGAGGGCTACATGTTTGGCCGACAGCTTGTCCCTTCTTTTCTTTGAATGCACTGCCTGAGTTACAGCTGTTGGTAGTGCGTTCAGAGAAAAGAAGGGAAAAGCTGTCGGCCAAACGTTTTGCCTCTACAGGGAGACGCAGCGGATGCCGGAGATCTCAAAGGGCGGGGAAATTGTCTTGCTCACGTGACTGGGGGAACACTTCTCAAAGGCAAGTGACTCAGTGTTCTTAAATTGACCATGAACACTGGTGATAACTAAATCTAAGATCATGGTTGATAACTAGAACTGTTAGTGTCATCTTTAAAATGACTTGAAAGTAAAACCGTTGAAACACTACATAAATGTTTTCTCAACATGTCTCGTTCTCATATTTTGTATACTTAGAACTGCGTTTTTTGGATTTTTGCTTTACCTGAAAACATCCAAATGTTAAGATGGTTTTCTAACGATTCTAGGTGCCAACTGTAATCATTAGTATCATTAGTTTTCAGGACCAAATTTACCATTCTGGTTTGCAACATCACCTCAAGCCAAACAGTTGCTTGCGCGCGCTCAACCTAAGCACTGCTGAGAGCGTGCACTACGTCACTGCCTTCGAGCAGTGCTTCTCCAGTCACGTGAGAAAACAATCTCTCCGCCTTTGGAGGTGCAGTGTCCGATGCCGAAGCGAAAGACCGAGTCGGCAGTTTCTTCAATCAGTTTCCCAAACAGGCCTCCTCGCCTAAACCCTAGGCTAGTGGTAGCGGTCGCCCCGAAGAACTGCGGCTCAAGTTCTGACATTTATTTATTATTTTGAGCACTGCTTGACGCTTCTTCGGGCATTTTAGACACTTCAGCTTTGGATTTTACCTTGGCAGGATATTCGCCTTCAAACTTTGATGTTTTCAGTGCTCAAACTCTAGTCGACATCTTCATCATTGCTGTGTTTCCATCTTTTCCAGAAGGGACTGACTGACCTGACTAAAGAAAACCTCATCTGTAGCTGCTTCTGGGGCACCATTTGCAGTCTAGAAAATGTCTTACCCACCGCACTTACCCAATGGCGCAATGTTTCCACCTTTTGCGCAAGGTGTTCCGCCGATGCCACATTTTCCACTCTCAATTGGTATTCTTTTCTTGCATCTTTGTGAATTTTAAGTTTTAATTACCTTTGAACTTTTAGCCGGCATTCCAGTTCCTCTTGTGCCGCCACCGGTGAGTTTAGTTAGCATGAGAAAATTTAAACAACGAATAACAATCTTCTTCTTTCCGTCTAGGGAGCCCTGCCAATGGGCGTCACTGTTCCAGCAGGAGTTGCTTCAATATCTGCTCCCCCGGTTCGGAAACACAACTCGGGCATCATTGCAGCACCACCGGTAATGCAGTTGTCAAATAACGTTTTAATGTACCCACCCCCAATGAATCAGCATGTATGTAGTGCATTTTCTAGACTTTAAATTCTAGAGAAAGAGAAAATTGCAAACAGTTTTTACCATCTTCTTACTATTTTGTAGATGCATCAACATCAAGGAAAGCCATATCAAGATCATGGAAAGAAGAATCAAAACACAATAACTGTTTTCGTTGGTAATATTACAGAAAAAGCGTCAGACATGCTGATCCGTCAACTACTCTCGGTTTGTTTACTATTTACGCAGAAAATTGTCTTTATTTACCAACTTGTGCACTTTGTTCTTTTGCAGAAATGCGGGGCCGTTGCTCATTGGAAGCGAGTACAAGGTCCTAATGGGAAACTACAGGCATTTGGTTTCTGCGAGTACTGTGATGCCGAGGCAGCTATGCGGGCCATTCGTTTACTTCACGAGTTTGAAATTGCCGATAAAAAGTTGATCGTGCGCGTGGATGCCAAGACGCAAGAGAAGCTGGATGAATATCTTAAAAGTAAAAACTCCAATAGCTCCAAAGAGAGCAAAAATGACACTGATTCTTCACAGAAAGCTGAAGAAGAACTTGATAGTTTCACACGAGAGGAAGATCGCAAAGTTAAGAGTCAACTCGTCCTCGTTCTGAAGGAGCATGAAATTGAACTAACAAAAGACCAACCTGAATCCTCGGCAAACAAAGGAAACAAGCGAGGGCCTATTCCGCCCAATAACAAAGTTCCAAACGAGGTAGTTTTTGTAATGAACTAACCTTAAAATTGGTGTTACAAACTGATGTTTCTTTTACAGAATTTAAATGAACTTGAAATTGAAGACGAAAAACGCAACTTAATCCACAGAGAAATTGATAGGTTCAGGGATACTTATAAGGTATTAAGCATCATGTTTTTTAGTTTTTTATCGTGTTTTACATTTGTTTGTTTTACATAGAAATATGACGAAGAAAAAGAAGAAGAAAAGAAGAAACGTGATGATGACAGACCAAGAAGAAGGGACGATGACAGAAAGTCGAAACGTTCTGGAGACAGAGACCGAGATAGAGATCGCGATCGCGATAGGAGAGGCGACAAGGAGAGAGATCGGGATCGCGACACTAGACGTTCTTCATCACCTGAAATATTTAATCGCTCAAAGTCGCCTACTGATGAAGAGGATGTTGCTATGAGGCGTCGAAAGGATAAGATCACACGAGAGAAGGAGGTAGCTTACCAAAGAAGGCTACGAGATTGGGAGTCTCGTGAGAAGCGAAAGGCAAAAGATTATGAGCGCGAAAGTATTAACGAAGCTCGAATCAAAGAAGAGGAAGAAATTGAAAAGCAAAAGTTGAAGCAGTTTTTACAGGACTATGATGACGATAAGTAAGTGCCCGAACTAAACTAAACCCTGCTTTTTGTAACTATTTTCCGAATTGCTCTACCTACAGGCATGACCAAAAGTACTACAAGGGAAGAAACATGCATAAGCGTATGGCTGAAAGACGAAAGGAAATCGTACAAGACGATTGCGAGCACGAGCAGGAGCGAAAGGAGTTGGAAGCACTGAAGCAAAAGTTAGCCGAAGAGGGTCATCCTGATCCGGACTCTGAAGTGCGGAAGAGACTGAACGTCGCCGAATCGCCAAATAGTCTCAACGACCAAATTAAAATGCTGATGAGTGAAGCGCGAAACAATACCCTCTTTGACAACGATGAAGACAGCCATGACTCGTCGTCTAACATGGCTGTAAAAACTTTCGGCTTCCAGGGAATGAAAATTGCTGCCGGTGACGTCGCACCACCACAGCATCCTAATGGCAGTGGAACTAGTACGTTTCCGTTGGAAGTAACCAACGACAACTCGAACCACTCTGCGCCTATGATCAGTAGCAGTGATGCTAAACGAAAGCGTCTAATGGTGTCCGATGTCTTCAACACCATCGAAGACGACGAGGCCAATGTGCAGAATGGTAAAAAGCGTCGACCACCCCCGAACGCCCTGCTGGAGGACAGCAACACTGACAGTAACCTAAGTGGAAGTAGCAACAAGCCAGCAGTAGGCCTCTCCAGCTCACAGCTTAGCCAGGAGGAGAAGCGAAGGCAGGTTAAAATTATCATCGACAAAATTCCAACATTAAAAGAAGAGCTGTTCAACTACAGTATTGAGTGGGATCGACTGGATAATGTAAGTGTTCGATCACTGCTCTTTGGCACGCAATCATTCTCACTCACACTGCTGTTTTGTATTTTTTCAGAGCTTAATGGAGAAGCGAATCAAACCGTGGATCAACAAAAAAATCTCCGATTATATAGGTGAAGAGGAGAAGACGCTGCTAGAGTTTATCTGCCAAAAGTTACAGACGAAATGTTCCGCTCAGTGCTTACTCGATAACGTCGCCATGGTACTTGACGAGGAGGCACAAGTGTTTGTCGTCAAGCTCTGGCGTCTGCTAATTTACGAGATTGAAGCAAGGAAAATTGGCTTGGCCAAGTAAGTCCTGACAGAGTGTCCTCATTGATCTATCACCACTATTCATTTACTGAACCTGTTCACACTCACTAAATTGCACAATCTTTTGCACACATATGATATAAATAAAAAGCAACTGTAGATGTATTCAAATTGTATTTATTGAAAAATGTATAAATGAATGTGATGACTGGGCAACCTTTGTACACCACTTTTTTTAACCGATACACACACACCTAGGCTTTGAACAAATTGTGATTTATATCATTTTTTTATATGTACTGACTGATTTTGAAATGTCAATTTCAAGAAAATATACTTAATTTGCATTTGTAAATAAAGTGACTTGTACTATTTACTAACTTTCCACTCAGTTACGTAGTTTTTTTTGTTTAGAAAAGTAAAGTTACGCCGGTATTAGCCAATTAGAATCTGATTTACTTTGTAAAACGGAAATAATGGACTTACAAAGACAAAAAAGGTTTATCAAATTTGTGCAGTCAACTAGGAAGGTAGAATGGGTTTTTGTATAAAAAAGTATATGTAGATTATTTTTACAAAGACTGGAGTTTGTGAATTCTCTGTGTGTGAGTGTGTGTGTTTCCGAGGGCTAATGAAAAAGAAGAGGTACAAGTGAAGAGACAATGAGGCTGATAAGGTAAAACTTAAAATGCAAAAATGATTGATTGTACAGACCAACAAAATGAGGGTGATAAAACACAGAAAGGAAGAGTGAACTGACCTGTACAGTTTCTAGTGGAAATGCTTGTGGTAAAATGAGACTTAATTGTTTCCGAGACAAGTTCTGCACCAGTGGTGGAAAAAAAAGAGAGGAAGTTTATAGCAAAAGAAAAAAAGAAATAAAAGATGTTTGCAAAAATAGAAAACACTCAATGGGGAAATTGAGGTGAGAAGGGGAAAAAAGAGACGACGAGTGGCATTGGCTGATAGAGGAGAGGAAGGCTCATCAAGGAGTTAAAGAGAGCACTTGATGTGATTGCTGCCAGAGTATATTACACTGTGAGGTGGTGGGTGAGAGATGAGCAAAGATAAGGGGTGGGGGGACAGGTACGCTGGGGAGACGCCTAGCTGAGCATTCTTTCCCGTTGTGATTTAACAGTCTTTCAGTGATGATCATTCTGTACATGGCACATCGATGCGGGGGTTGATCGGCTGTGCAGGGCTGCTGCTGCAGTTAACGTAAAAGTGTGCTTCAGTAGTAATTGGACTACAGATGATGACAGTGATGATGATGATGATGGTGGTGGTGAATTAGAAAAAGAAGGAAGTTAGCAAATGACGTCATTTGGAAAAAAAGACAAGGAGAAAGAGCTGTAGATCAAAAGGAGTAAAAAAGCGAGCCAAAGATAGCAAAGAGTGATCGATTCGGCGGCAATAGTTAGCACTGTTGAGAGGAAGAGAGAGCAAAATTGCTAGTCTGATGGGCGTATTCCTCTGAGGTAGGCAATGAGTGTGAGTGGCCAAAAGAGTGGGAAATAAAAGGGGAGGGTGTCTGTGTTAGTCATTTGGGAGTTGGCCAAGTGGTCTTAGGTTGCAATGGGGTAAAATGGTCTCAAAAGGGTGAGAGACAGAGAAGGGGGCAGGTAGAAAAATAAAGCTGTGGTTTTTGGTTATGGGTTAGAGTTGTCAATTGTGTGGGTGTATGTAGCAAGGTTTTCAGTGTGTGGCTAGTGAGCACTAGTGAGCAAAAAGCATCAGATAGACCTAGACAAATCTGAGAGTGACTAGCTGGCCGAATGTGAATAGCCAGCACTTCTTATCGGCAAGAAGGACAATGGTAACCTGGGTCTGAGAGAACAAGAAGAGTGGTGGACACTAGAGCAAGCACAGCACCGAGGCATGAGCTCATGACCAAGGAAGGGACGCTCTTTCACACTTGTGAGGGGCACCGAGCACAGTTAGGGAATGAATGTAGAGTGGCCAAAAGAGGAATACTGTCAGGAGAGAAGAGAAGAGAAGAGAAGAAGAAGAGAATTAGATTGCAGAGCGCCACTAGAATTTAGTTGCCTGAGTTGGTGCTCTCATCATGATATCGCTTGGATCGGCCTAGGTGAGGCGGACATGTGAAGTGTAGGAGGTAGTACAGAGACAGACAGTGAAACAGTGACAAACGCAGAGAAAAGAAGAAAAGAAGAGAAGAGAAAAGTTAGGACTGCTGTTCAGTCGAAAAGGAGGCAGAAAGAAAGAGAAATAGAAAGAGACTAAAGGGAAGGTGGGAAGAGTTGGGCAGGCAGGCAGGAAGTGGCAGTAGTGCGACTAGTAGCAGTTAGCAGTAGTAGAAAAATAGAGAAAGAGAAAAGTGGTCTACAAGTGGTCACTACGAAGCGATCCAACTAGGTCTGCATGGAGAGGCAGCCTGCTTTCTCGGGCATCATAGAAGAGGTAGGGGACAGCGGTGGCACTTACGACGTAATGGCCAATTGCACTTGGATGGTGGGTCATCTGCGGCTGCTGTTGCTGCTGCTGCTGCATGTGGTGGTGCGAATGGGGCAAAGTTCCGGTGTGATGGCTCCCGTAGATGTGCTGGTGCTGCTGATATTGCTGCTGTTGGTGCTGGTGCTGCAGTTGCTGCTGGTGATGCTGCTGCTGTTGTTGTTGCTGTTGTTGGTGTTGGTAGTGCAGCTGCTGTTGTTGCTGCTGTGTCAACTGATCGTAGGCGGGCGGCGGACTGAGGAATGCTAGCTGCTCTTCCGATCGTCGTCCACCGGCAGTGTTGTTGACTGCGCTAGAGCTGGCGGCTCCGAGCGTCGTCGAGAAGTGAGGCGTTTGTGGTGGGGTGTGGCTGAACCTAAAGCAATTGGGTCATTTTAGTGTGATCATGTGTAAATCACCCACAGCTTTCACTTACCGGCCTCTGCCCGTGGTGCCGTATGCACTGCCGTACGAGTCGCGGAACCTCTTGTTACCCAGTGAGGTGTTGGTCAGCGACGAGCTAGTGGAGTTGTTGGAGAGCATCGTGTGGTGGTGGGCAGTGTGCAGGTGGTGGGGAGTGGAGCTGAGGAAGGGATCAGTCTCCTCGGTGTTGTCCAGTCCGCCGAGGAGGGCACTGGAGCCGTGGGCGCTGACGGAGTTGGCGCTGATGCTGCTGGCACTGCTGCTGCTGCCGCTGCGAATGTGAATCCAGGTGTGCGAGGCGCAGAGGACCAGCAGTGTGAAAAGCAGTCCAATGGCCATCGAGGTGACCAGCATGAGGAAGAGGCCGTCAATGAGGTCCTTACAGGAGGAGGTCATCGCCATGGAGCAGTCGTCGTGCACCCGACGGCAGTCCAACAGCGCCTGCACCGACTTCATCATGTGCTCAGTGGAGTTGAGGTGCTCCACGATGGAGCTGATCTGCTGGCGGACCGGCGGCTCAGAGCTGCATACGGAGTAGCTCAGACAGAGCATCTCCACCTGGCGAATGAGCTCGGACATGTGCTCAAGGGCGTTCAGCGATTCGCGCGTCTGCCGGCGGAAGGGATTGGGCGCTGGTGAGCTGCCACTCGGAGAGGAGCTCATTGGACAGCGCACGTAGTAGTCGTAGAGAACGTAGTCAACCTTGTTGCCCGATAGCTCAGTCAAAATGGGATCCGGTTCGTCGCAAAAGTCCGAGCCGGCGACCAGGATGCCCAGCAGTGAGGCGGAGGCTCCCCAGGCCTGCACCAATGCTAGCAATCCAAAGACGGAGAACATGATCAGCGTGCAGCGAGAGTGACGAACCAGCCCACAAAGGAGAATTAGACAGAAGATGATCTGAAGAAGAGCAATGCTCAGTGTGGCAGGCCAACGATACCGCTCAATAGTCTGAACGATGTTGGGCAGTGGGCGGAAGTTGAAGCTTTCCACTCGAGAGGCGATCTCATCGACGCGTCTCATGCCTAGGGAAGGAAGGGAAGGGGAAAAGTGGTTAAGAATTGCAAGCACTTTATGCACAATTCAAACAGTCAATCAGCTCTTACATTTAGTGACGTTCCGTTTGAGAAAGAAGAGCTGCGTCTCCAGGCTGGACTTGATGGCGACGTCTTTGACTAGCATGATCTCAATGGCACCTTTTAGCGATTCGACGTTGGTGTCCACATGATCGCGCAGTGAACTGGCCGCCAGACGAGTGTCATTCTGCACCGCCTCGACGATGTCTGCAATGTCAGTGGTGGAGTTTCGTAATTTGGTCATGCCCCGGTGGGTGATGATGGTGCCCAGCAAACTGACGGTGATGGCGAAACCGGTGATGGTGGCGATCAGTGCCAGACAGAGCTTGCAGCCGGTCATTCGCTTCGGCTTGGGCGTCTTTCCCGAGAGCACCTGCTGCTGGTGGAAGGTGGTCTTCTGCTGGTCGGCACTGCTCCGACCGGAGCCATCACAGCAGCGGCAGAGGAAGAAGATGAGAAAGAAGAGCAGTGTGAGGATGAGCCAGAAGCCTGGCAGAGCGACGAGGACGCCCAGCGACTCCAGGTACTCATTGTCCGTCGGGTCAAAGGTGACATTGGCAGGAAGGAGACGCAATCGAGTGTCCACGTGAGGAATCTGGTGGAACCACTCGGCGATGATGGACATGTTGTACAGTCGGTCGTGCGAGAGGACGGTCATCGCTGGCTCGTTCAGCGCCAGGTAGTCCGTTATGAGGATGGTCATCTGCTCGAGAAAGTCCTCGGTCATTGTCACCCCTTCGTTGAAGATTTCACTGGCGGCCTCCATCTTGCTACAGTTGTTCTGGTCTGGTGCTCGTACAAATGGGTATACAGCACAAACAAAATTCAGGGGATTCACAGATTTAAAATCTGACTAACTGAAACTATCTGACTACGGTTCCGAGCTTTGTCGCCGATAAAGTTGTTGTTGCTTTGGGCAGTCTACGTTTGCCTCAACTGACAGAGCGTGTCTTCAGTGAACCACTTAGTCATGATGATGCACTGCTGGTGGTGGTGGTAACTGACTGCGTCTGATTGCTGTGTCGATTCTGTGTATCGCATTATCACATTGACGACCACCAATTTGCGGTAGAGAGTGATGATTGCCTCCAATCGACAGTGCTTTGCTAATCTGTGTCAGATGGTGATGATGATGATGGTGGGCTTGGTCGGATTGAGAAGGAGGAAGGGCGCCCTTCCTATCACAGAATCAAAACGTGCGCCTATGTGAATGTGTGTGAATGTGCAGAGTGTCGATGGTCGCTTTCACAGTTCTTCAGCTAAGTTTCTGTTTGGCGGCAACAAACAAGTTGGACAGTGAGGCAGTACAGGTCTCTGTGTGTGTGTGCCTGTGCGTGTGTGCTGATCGACGGTGCAGCAGTTGAACACTGAACTGAACTGAACGACTGACTGACTGGCGAAGTAAGTTAGCAAGCAGACGCTCGCACGAAGCAGAACAAGCAGATGAGTCAGCTAACGGGCTGAGCACACTGAACTGAAGACACCGGCCAGAATCGACTGTGCAGCAGAGTGCGACCGAGGATTCCGATGGTTAATGATGATGATGATGGTTGGGTTGATGCTGATGTTGATAGTGACAATGATCGTACGCAGATACCTTCCCGGCTGACTAGGTGGTAGTAGTGTGGTGGTGGAGGTGAAGTGGTGAAAAGGTACTTCTTCGAGTACTACTGCATACCTTGTGGCGACTACCTGCCACCGGTGACTGTGATGATGATGATGGTGATGGTGGCGGTGATAAAAGAGAAGCAGTAGCTGTGAAGTGCTCGTGTTGTGCTCTCTATTTCCTTTGCTGTTAGATCTGATGGCAGAAACTTTTAATGGCAGGTGCCCGCAATACCACTGCTGGGGCCGTAGTCGCTGCTGCTGCTGCTGCTGCTGCTCAGTCAGGCGGATGGGTTGCGCCGAAGAGGGAGCGGGGGCACTGTATTTGGAGGCGCTCAGGGATCAGCGTTCGCTAAACAAACGGCGCCGTGCAGGAGCTAGTGCTGGAGCACACACTTACACACACAGTGCTTTGTCCGTGTTAGATATGTGCATAGACTGTCTTCCACTGCTGCTGGCCAGTGCAATGGCAAATGGTGGTGCTTCTGCCGATTGGTGGATGCAACGGCGAGTGGCACAGTGTATGAGTGCCGATCGACTGGGGGAAGAGAAGGGAACAGAACGGCGCCAGTCGGCCAGTGGCAATTGGGAATCAGCTCAGTTTGCTGTTAATGTGCAGCTGCGATGTGGTCTCCTAGCGTGCATCAGGCAATGGAAGCAGCACTCACACAGTTCCCTTCCCCTTCGCTCTCTGGCAATCGACAGACAGACAGACAGACTGGGAGTCTTTCATGCTCTATCTTCGCCGCCTGGGCAACGGCGACCGAAGGAGTAAGAGTGCAAGCTCCCCAACGACCAGCCTCACTGCCACCACCACACCACCACCACCACCGCCAATATCAACAAAACCGAGAGCTGCTGTCGGCTTTTCCTGCAGGACAGCTTTCGAGACGGCACTTACGACTGCTGCTGCTGCTTCTGCTGATGGCGATGCTCTGCCACCACGACCAGCACCAGCACAACGACGATGCTGATGACGATGCTGTGGACGACACAAGAAAATGTACGCTCGTAGACAAACAGGAATTAAAAGATGAAGAGAGAAAGAAATATATAGCAACTTGGAGATGAGGATGATGGCACACAGACACGAACAAAGGACAGCAGTCGGCGAGCAATAGCAGCAGTTGATACCCTCAAGACTGATGGTGACACTGTGTCCACTGACTCGCAGACGGCTCTCTCTCTCTCTCTCTCCCTCACTCTGGCTGCCTCTGAGTCAGCTTAGCAGTGCGGTGGTACACCCTAGGCCAATGGCCAATTGTGAGCAAACTGACGACAAAGCGGACGTGAAGAGCATATAGCAGGCAGGCTGTCAGCAGGAGAGAGAGCGGCCAAAGGGCAGAGGACAGGCCATCAGCAGCAGCAGGAGCAGAACCAACAGCACCACAGCACTACTGCTACGACTTGGTGATCGACCCCACTTGAGCCCCCAGGCGGGGCACTGTGAACACTGTGGACCTATTGATCTGCAAGGACGGTCTTTCTCGCGGCATGGCCTGCCAGCAAAAAAACCAAAGACCGCACACATACACAGACACAAAGTTTTGTCAGTGACGCTGTCCAGTTCGCGTTAGTGGGTCGATCACCGAATGATGCCGGCCAGCACACATTGCTCTGGCTGCTGCTGCTGATGATGATGATGATCCTGCTGGTGATTTAGTCCATTGCACTGCGGCTCTTGCAGTAGTTGCATGGCAGGCTGTTTCTTGCTCTGCAGTCGCTTCTTAGCCTGCCACCACTCGCCTCCAAAAGGGTTGACTCATCTCGACACACTTTTCAGTGGACTGTCATGTGAGCACTTAATCTGCTAATTCATTGGCAGTCGCTGGTTTGTCGGTCATTCAGTCAATTGGTATCGCTTCATGGCACGACCATATGGAAAGTGCCATGCTGCACGGCGTGTTCACAGTGTGTTGGCCTCATGTGCTTGACTGTCATTCTCTGCCTTCACTCACGATAATTAGTCATGGCATTGCCTTTCAGCGATTCGAGCACTTGTTCATTTGGTGTTTTTCTCATTAGTGGTCGACGACGATGCGCGCGCGCGTATTGCACTCTTTCAAAGGCAAATCACCAAATTGGCGCGCATATTCGACAGTGCCTGACTAAGAGAAAGATTTGGCAACACAACAGGAGGAAGAATGAGGGTGGTGGTAGTGAACAACATACCGAGGTGGAGGGGGAAAAGCTGTGCACTAAATTAAAATCAGTCTCCATAAGGAAAAGTTGCCTGGTATGTTCACTGCCAGAAAGCAGCTAGCTCATGTCAGTGGGCAGTTTAGTTTCAATCAGAGAACTTGTAACCGGTTCCTCCTTAGCGTTAATTACAACTACCAATTCACCACAGTGCTACTGCAGTTGCCCTTTGCTCTAGTGCACTCGTCAGTGTGATGCGATCGATTGATCGATTAATTGATCAGTGCCGGTGATGCACGGCAGTGCCATTCAGCAGTGCACTCTTCTCTGCAGAAGTAGTACGGTCGAGTAAGTCGGAGAGAAAGGACCGCCAACTACCCGATTGCCTCTTTGAATGGTAGTCTAATTAGAGCTCAGTGCAGGTAATTGCCCCCTCTAACTGTAGTGTGCTGGTCGCCAAGCAGTCTACTGGAGGATGTGCACTAGTGCTGGCAGTGGTGGCCTTTACTGCCTTTGTGCCCCATCCAGCCTGGTCATCCTCATCCTCATTGCCTTCGTCTTATCAGCTGCTCTACTGCAGCCTCTGTTGGCTCACTGAACCACTCTGTGCCTTATCGATTTTGTGCCGACAGTGAACTGCTCGCACATTAGCGCTCCTTCTCGGATTACCTCGTATTTATGTCCGGGATCACCTCTTCTTCATCGTAAACTACTATCAACAAGCAATGACCGCCGTGTCACAATCACTGCTGATGCAGTTTTTCCCTCTTTATCGCACTGTAAATTGTGCACAAGAAAAGCAAACACAGTTTTAGAGTAAACACACAGCACAACACAGCAGGGCGCCATTGGGCAACACTCATCGGCTGTTTGGCTGGTTGTGGTGAGGTCGTCGAAGTTGCTGTCGTCGTCGGTCAGGTGGTCAACAAGAAACCACCGAATCAGCAACTTCGCTGCTTCTAAAGCACCAAAGTTTTTGCCCCTGCCCCTGCGACCACCTTCGCAGGCAAACAATCAACCAGTGCCCCACTAATGAGCTGTCCAATCTTACACACATCGCGCTGACCGCACACACACATCCCAGGCAGACATTCATCGAGATTCGTGATGCTTCACCTTGCGTTGGTGGTGAAAACTAAAGACGCAGATACTGGCGATGAAACAGGTTTGCCTCTGTCATCGCCCGCTCACTCTCCGGAGCACCTTTCCCCAGTGCACTTCAGGCCAATTAACCTTAGCCCAGTTCACGATGATGGTAGTGGTAGTGATGGTGGTGGTGATGTTCAGTAGCGGACAATGGACTCTGTCCGATGGCGATCACCCGGCCACTGTGCTCCTGTCAAGAATACTCAGATCAGACAAACAGTGTCTTTAATCAGTGTGTATTGAACGGCACAGATAGTAGCAGGGAAGTGTTGCCACTCCACCGACCAGTGTTGCCCATTCAATGGTCGACCATTCATTCATTCGATCAAACAGAGGCGTCCTCCATTTGTCAGTAGACGTAACTTGGAGAACGATTGATCAAATGCAGAAAAACGGCATTTAATTAATTGACTGTTTGAATACAGTTTGATCATTTGCAGTCTAATGGCCCTCTATATCTCTTTGTGCTTCTAAATAGTAACAAATGAATGAAACAGCATTTATTTTATATTTCACAACAAAAATGACACAAAAATCGTTCATGAGTGGACGATTTCAATAAAAACAGCAACAAGTAAGCTTGGAATTGATGAATTAGGTGAATGAATTCAATAAAAGTTTACAATTGGGTAAAATTGTTATTATAAAAGATGTTGACATGAAATTAGTATGGGAAATTGGGCTTACAATAAAAATCATGTCCGATTTGAAAAATATTGACAAGGTACTTAGTTGAAAATTACTATCATATACAGCAGAGAGCTCGCACATTTACAAAAAAAATAATCCTATTCATTGTCATTCATCTTAGTCGCCGTTTCGCCTTTTTAATTTGTCGATTGAGTGGCATTGTGTTCTGATCTGACGCACTGTTTGGAAGAGAGAACGCACGAGCAAAAATTTATTATATGAAGTTATACGAAACTTTAGATATACAAAAATATTTGTCAACTTACTTAAATGCAAACATGTTCCCCGCATTGCCATCAAGAGGAGCTGGTGCTGGTGCAGAGAATGCTGAAAAGTTCAAGTTTGGCTCCGTGCCAAACTTGAAACCAGAATTAGCTTGTGGCGCAGCAACTGGTGGAAAAGCTGCCGTTGAGCCAAAAGCAGGGATCACAGGTGGTGCTACCGCTGGTGGTTGAGTGCTGGAAGCTCCGAAAAGACCGCCGAATGGTGGAGCAGCTGCAGACTGTCCAACGGGCGCTACAGCAGCCTGGCCAAAGTTAAAGCCAGAATTGGCGGCAGGAGCAGCAGCACCGGTAGCATTGTTCGAAGACTGACCAAAGGTGAAGAGTGAGGGTTGAACTGAAGGAAGCGCTGCTGGCTGTGTGACCGCCCCAAAGGATGGAGTAGAAGCAGGCTGTCCAAAAGACGGAAGGGTTTGACTAAAGTTGAAGCCAGTGTTGCTAGAGGCAACAGAACTGTTCGATGACTGACCAAACTTGAATGGTGTTGGCTGAGCGGAAGGAAGAGTTGGTGGTTGTGTGGTGGTTCCAAACGAAGGCGTTGAAGCCGGTTGACCTAATGTGGGCAGTGTTTGACTAAAGTAAAAGAAAAGAGAACGCATAAGCAAGAGTTAATATTATGAAGTTATACGAAACTTTAGATATACAAAAAATATTTGTCAACTTACTTAAACGCAAACATGTTCCCTGCATTTCCAACAAGAGCTGGTGCTGGCGTAGAGAATGCAGAAAAGTTAACTTTTGGCTCTGCGCTAAACTTGTAACCGGAATTAGCCTGTGGCGCAGTAACTGGCGGAAAAGCTGACGTTGAACCAAAGGCAGGAATCACAGGTGGTGCAGCCGCTGGTGGTTTAGTGCTGGACGTTCCAAAAAGACTGCCGAATGAGGGAGCAGCCGCCGACAGTCCAACGGGAGCTACAGCCGCTTGGCCAAAGTTAAAGCCAGAACTACCGGAAGCGGTAGTAGTAGCAGCAGCAGCAGCACCGGTAGCTTTGTTTGAAGATTGACCAAAAGTGAAGAGTGATGGCTGAACGGAAGGAAGCGCTGCGGGCTGTGTCACCGCTGCTGGTTGTGTGACCGCCCCAAATGATGGAGTAGAAGCAGGCTTTCCAAAAGTCGGCAGGGTTTGACTAAAGTTAAAACCGTTGTTTACAGTAGCAGAAGTAGTGGTGGAGGGTTGGCTAAAGTTGATGCTCAGCTTATTGTTGATCTGCACTGGTGGACCGACATCAATTTTCGGCAAAGTGACAGGAGAACTAAAGTTGATATCAAGTCCGAAGGGTGCACTTGAAAACGGCTTAGAAACAGGAGCTGTTGAAAGCTCTTTCTGTTTCTTTGGATTTGGCTCTTCACAGGCCGAACAGTTATCATCGGCTTGATCATTGTCGACAGAACAAATGGGACAAGTCCATTTGGAGGATTTTTCAGCAAGTCTTTTTTGCTTGAATTCTTCAAATGTTGACACATCTTTTGTCGTCGCTGGAGGTACACTGGACAGTACCACATCATGATTTACACTTGGTGGAGTGGTAGGCAAGCTACTTTTGTTGACAATAGTAGCAGTCTCCAGGACGCTGATGGCGTTGCTTTGCTCACGCTTTGGAGTTTCAGTTTTTTCAGGCAACTTTGGAAGCTCTTTAATTTCTGGTGTCGCATTTGTTGTTGTTGCCGTTGATGATGATGATGATAAAGGAGGACTGAAGGCAAATTTAGAAGGAGTAGTGTTGTTTGAAAAAGCAGCTGAAACAACTGGTGGCGTTCCAAATGAAAACAGAGACGATGGCGGAGACACAGCTTTTGAAGGGAGCACTGGTGAGGCTGGCTTTTTAACTTTCTTCGGATTTGGCTCTTCACAAGCTGAACAGTTATCGTCAGTCAAGTCATTGTCTACTGAACAAATGGGACAAGTCCATTTAGATGATTTTTCAGCAAGTCTTTTTTGTTTGAATTCTTCGAATGTTGACACATCTTTTGTCGCCACTGTTGGTACATTTGGCAGTACCACTTCATGATTTACACTTGGTGGAGTGGTAGGCAAGCTACTTTTGTTGACAATCACATTTGCAGTTTCAGTTTTCTCCGGCGACTTTGGAAGTTCTTTAGTTTCTGGTGTCGCAGTTGCTGTTTTTGTTGATAATGGATGACTAAAGGTAAATTCTGGAGGGGTGGTGTTCTTTGAAAAAGAAGCTGAAACAACTGGTGGCGTTCCAAACGAAAACAAAGCCGATGGCTGAGATATGGATTTTGAAGGAGGCTCTGGTGAAAGTTGCCTTTTCTTTTTCTTTGGATTTGGCTCTTCACATGCAGAACAGTTATCATCCGCCAAATCATTGTCGACTGAACAAATCGGACAAGTCCATTTGGATAATTTTTCAGCAAGTCTTTTTTGTTTAAATTCTTCAAACTTTGACTTAACTTCGAACATCACTGGAGGCTTCTCGTGAATAATAATAGGAAACTTAGGAGGCACTTTACTGCTGATATTGACGTTTTCTATTTTGTCTTTTTCTCGAAAATTCAGAAGCTCTTTTGTTGTGGTTGTCGTCGTTGGAGGTGGAATATACGACTCAAAGCGTCGTTGACGTTTACAATTGCTAACTGGCAGTGCCGTCAATTCAAGGCATTCCAGCACCCGTTTGGTGCGTGAGCTCAGGTGAGAGTCCCCATTTAGGGCCGCCGAAGACAACTTCCCATTGACGGTGGCTGGCTTGGCTTCAATAGAGCGCACATTGCTCAGCGCTGAGTACGGCGTGGTCTGAAGGCGACGGATATTTTTGCGCAAGTTTGCTCCGCCAAAGGTGGTCTTTCCGCCGTAGAAGTGGGAGTTCGGGAACTTGGGCATGGTAGGTGTCTCCGCGAAGGGCGCCGGTATGAAGAGGTGCAAGATGAAAAGCGGGAAAACACAGCGAAACACACGAGAGGCAGAGAGCGAGCAGCTGCTTCTGTCTCAGCATGCTGCCGCGACAGACCACAAAGTACGTACAGTGGCCTGGGCTCAAAAAGTGGCGCCTCACTCGAGCCACTGCCTACCACGTAGCAATTAGCCTCCGTCTGACGATCTCAATACGCAAGCCATTGGCAAATTAGGCAATCGATAACGATTGCTGCTAAACACACACATGTACCGAGCTTCTCATTACTGGATGAGTTTATCAAAACCGTTCAGTGCGCAATCGACTTTTAGCAATGAAAAATATATATTTTTATTCATATCATAGTAGTACTGAGGGAAATGGTGAAAGGGTGATTGACAGTGAAAGAGTGTGAGATCGGGGCAAATGTTGGTCGTCTACAGGTCAGCAAACTCGGGTGCTTCTTGTTTGGTCGCCACAGAGGTGGTCGCCTTGATCAAGTCCTCAGACTGAAGCATGCACTACAGAGGGGAAGAATATGTTTAGTATTTTGCATTTGGTAGTGACTTTGCAGCAGTAAACACCTACCATATTCCAGATTTGCATAAACTCGAGGCCGTCCTTTTCAGAGTGGTCGCGTGAGTAGTTGAGTGACACCTTCGTGCCCTGAACTGCAACCGGTGACCTGGAGGCAATCGACCTCGCCAGATCAATTGCTCCCTCGATGGTGTTCTCAGAGCTGCCAAAAACGCCGCTGATCAGACCGAACTGTGTGAAAAAAGGCGATTGTTTAGAAATAAAGATCAGTTTAAAAGCTCAAAGCAAACCAACCTCCTTGGCCTCTTTGGCGCCCAGATCCCGTCCAGTGAAGGCGAGCTCCCGAACCAGACTATCATTGCCCACAATTTTGGGCAATCTCTGGAGCGTGCCCAGGTCGGCGGCCATGCCAATGGACACCTCTCGAATGCTAAAGTAGGCGTCACTGGAGGCGTAGCGAATGTCGGCAGCTGTGATCAGGTCGACGCCGGCGCCGATGCAGCCCGAGTGCACTGCGGCGATGGTCGGTTTGTGGCACTTGGCGATCGACGAGAAGCTGTTCTGCAGCAGGACGATCATGTGGCGGATGAACTTGGCCCGTGCTGCAATGTCATCCCTCTGCGGCTGGTCACTGCTCACCACGCTGGTCATCATCTCCATCATGTCGGTGTAGTCGATGCCGGCGGAGAACATGCTGCCCGAGCCGCTGATGACCACCGCCCGACACTGCTTGTCATTGGCAATCTCCTGGAAGCAGGCGTGGATCTCCCGGAACATGTCTCGGTTCAGGGCGTTCCGCTTCTCCGGTCGGTTCAGCTCCACGTGCAGAACGTGGTCATGAGGGGCGGTCACCTGAATGTGGTCGTAGTCGGCGTAGCGGGTCGTGTACGCCGCCGCAGAGTAGTTTCTCCTCAGCAGCTGCATTTCCGGGAAGGTGAGCGGGCGACTGGTGGCAGTGGCCACGTGACCTGGTTGGAAGAGAGAGAAAGAAAGTGATTGATTAGTCATTATGTACATGAGTACTTGCATCAGCTCACACCTGACGACTTACCTATCAGTGATTTGATCAACTTTATCGAATTCATTGTTTTCAGTGGTGGTTCATTAAACAGCGGTGTCTTCAAATTAGTTCAGAAGTGCGATTGTTTAGAAGAAGGAAAGCGAGGGCGATCTTTCGAGAATCAACCAGTTGTGCAATCAGTGGAATGTCTCGGTGTGGTTTGTCTTCCGTCTTTGTCTCGTTGGTGTATGCCTGCCACTGTCTCCCTGTGTCTGCCTTTTATATGGCTCAGTCTTCACAGTGGTAACCGATGTACCTCAGCAGCCTCATCAACGGCCACCACCATCAGTCATCATCGAGGCACCCCCTCTCTCCCTCTCTCTTTCTCTTCTGGCAACACCGATAGTGGCCAGGGCAGTGAAACTCTTCGCCCCCGTCGCCTAAGCTGTTTCAAAAAAGCCTCCATCCACCACAGTCCACACGACCACTGTACAGCCAATCACTTTCTTAGCGCGAGAGACTAGAGCTTTTTGCTTGTTTACTAGTGATAAGCTCCAGCCACTGCAGCAGCATCAGCAGCGACAGTCAGCCGTCCTGGCGCCATCACACTGATCAACTTGAATCACATGGCAGGAACATGCACCGTCCGTCGATCAGCACAACAGCCAACAGCAGCAATCAGCATGGCAACCACTACACACAGACTGTCACATCATCTGATGGTAATCAATGCTGCTGATGCTGCTGCAGAAGAGTGCTCATTACTCAGTCCATTGTGGTAGGCAGTTGATGCTGCTGCCGACACAACTCTCTGTCTCTCCCTGTCAGTGCTACTCGGACAGGCGAACTGAAGCACACTGAGGAGCCTATCGAGAAAGTCCATTCAGCTAAAGGTAATGCCACTGCTCAGTGCAACAGTGCTGGTGACCAGGCGATGCTGCTATCGATGAAGTGCTGATGCTGATGCTGCTGTTGCACACAAGTTAAAGCCATGCAGACATTGGAGCAATCCCAAGAACGGTGGAGACGACGACGATGATGATGATGACTGTGCCAATCAAGTATAAAAGAAAAGCGTCGATAAGGCAGTGGATAGATGATTCCACTGGTGGGCATTTTCCAAAATATCCTTGACGATGCTATTCAAGGCCGGCGCAGCCAGCACATCTACATACACATCTACAATATATGCAAGCATTATCACGTGTTCCTGGTGATTGAGTGCGCAAAGGGGCGCCCTGCGCTGGCCACCTTCTCTGATAGGGGGATTTCTCAACATGGGACTCTCCTCTGAATGACACCTTCAGCAGTCATAAAACCAAGTAGACGCCGTAAAGACATGTGATGGGGGAAGTCGAGAACAAAAAAAGGAGAACAATTGCCCGGTGCAGGTGATTGTTGCCTGCGCACTCTTATCAGTGGATGCGGACATTGTCTCTCGCTGCCACTTTCGCTGCCAATCCGGTGACCATCTTTCTGTGGACGCCTCAGTGGAAAGCCTCCTCACTCGTAGCGAGAGTCAAACTGCACCCAGCCAGTGCCTATCAACTGGCAGGCGGTGTTATCAGACCGGCGGTTGAAACTATCTCTCGGCGGCTAAAGTCCGTCGCTGTTGAGCAAGCTAACTTGAGCTAATTTATGTGTTAGCCAATAATAATGCGCAGTCAACGTGGCTATCACCATGCTCGACGAGCAATCAAATCATTTGGCCACTTTGCCACCCTCAGTTTTGGCCCGTTATTCTAGCCGAGACTGTCTGGAGACTGTCGGCTGATCACCCTACAAGTGCTGTTGCTTGCCTTGTCTTAAGGCAACAGCGCGACACAGCGTACGACTACATTGTGGAATTATAGTACATTCTAAACAACCATACTTTAGTACAATATATCTACAATTTGAAATACACATAATGACCAGATTGGGAAACACCTACTTCCACAGCAACAGATAATCACAATTCCGGCTGGCGAAAGCGTTGTTCGCGGTTTTCATTTTTCACATGCTCTATAAACTTGGTCATGATGGAATTGCGATACTCTTCAGGCACTTCTTTGACGCCAACGGCCCAGTAGTAAATGTCCCATTCATTGGAGATGGTGTTGATCAGGTAGTCGTACTTGTCTAGCTCTTCCGCGTTCATCGTCGGCAGGTGCTTGTGCGCAAAACTCGCCAACAGCAGATCATTCTCCAGAGTGCCTGGTTCAGAAGGGAAAAGAGGAATCAATCTAATGTAAATCACTACGCAGTTAATAGATAACAAGATAACAATAAGTCGTAGAGTGGGCATTTACCTCGTTTCCGACTTTGGTAAAGTAGCCGAGCGCGTTTCTGCTCAAGTGACTCGTTTTTGCGCTCTTCGTACAGCTTCCTCTCGTAGCCCACGTCAGCGCCGGTTTGGGTAGATAATCGACCAAACCCATAAGTTAGTCGACCCCAAATTGACCTTGGCTGAGCGAGAGCAGATCGCAGTAACGAGGCCATTGACATTGATTGTTGGCGAATACTTTTGGAGTTTTAATCAAATCAAAACAAAACCACGCGTGAAGTTCACGCGTGAACGAAAAAAAAACATCGTCTTCAAAACAAAACCACTCACGTACAACGTGATCGCCAGCTCCTCTTCTCAAAAGAACAACACCAGAAACGACTTGGACTTGGAATTTCCATGTCGTCAAAGTAAATCGAGGAAGTGTTCATCCGTTGTTATTTACTTTTCTGACCATTGACACTGTCTACTATCACTAATTGACCACCACAACATGTCGACAATCCTTCTTGGCGGAGTAGTGTCACTGTCCGCGGCAATAATCGGTTCGTTAGCCAACTCTTCAATCAGTGTTTATTTTCATGACCACTAACTTGTGTACTTACTTCAGGAATTCGCTTCTACAAGGCCAAGTTTGTATGGGGCAGTTATCGGGATATGATTGAAGCAAAGAACAGTCAAACTGAGGGTCACCTGAAAGGAAAGACGATTATTTTAACAGGTGCTAACTCGGGCATCGGTAAAGAGACCACTCGCGAGCTTTACAGACATGGAGCTCGAGTCATTATGGCCTGTCGTAATGAAGATGAAACGCAGAAGGTTATCGATAATTTTAAAAGTCTCTATCCGCAGTCTAATGGGGAGCTTCTTTTCCGTCGTCTTGACTTGACGTCATTTGCATCCGTCAAGGAGTTTGTCAATCAGATCACTCGGGAAGAGAAACAGGTGCACATGCTGATTAACAATGCAGCAGTCTTTGCTGCTCCAATCGAAGCTACATCAGATGGGTTTGAACTGAACGTACAAGTAAACCACCTGTCACCGGCTCTGTTGACATTTCTTTTGCTGCCCAAGTTGCAAGAAAGCAACAGCAACCAGAGTGTTTCCAATAAAGTTATCATGGTGTCATCGTCGCTTTACAAGTACGGCAAAATTGATGAGGAATTGCTAAAGAAAGTGTAAGTCATTCCCAATTAACTAAAGACTTTAATTAATTTGATTCTTTTAAATACAGCGACTCGGCCAAGATAACTCAGCTTTGTAATGAAAATCGACCAGATAAAGAAGTGTACTCCTCCACCAAATTGGTCAATCTTCTTTTTACGCGTAAATTGTCGGAGAATCACAGTCTTCTGAAGAACGTGGAGGTTTGCCTTCTTTGCCCCGGATTTACCTACACCCGATTGCATCGTTACGTGAGTAGGCAGCGACTAATGCTTCTCTTCCTCTTTGCGCCCCTCTTCGCAATGATAATGAAGTCATCGAAGCAAGGCGCTCAAACGGTAATTGGCTGTGCCATGGCCGACCATGTTCGCTCCGATGTGTTTTACCAGCACTGTAAGCCCGATTTGGAGAACTTTAAAAGGGGCATCGCCAGCGACACCGCCGCCGCCGATCGTGTCTACCAGTTGACAATGCAGGCAATCAAAGAGCACGTAGAAAGAAAGGACTAATTTTTTACTTTTAAAAATAAGTGTACAAAAGCTAATAAATACTTGATAATATATAATTGTAATAAGTTAATAATTGGTAGTAGTTTAACCCTAGAAAAATACATACAAAAACATCTTGTGGAACAGTTTTATAGTTTGTGACCAAGAATTGCACATGGACGGGTATCACAGCCACTTCTTAAAGTCTTCCTTCTTCAGTCGTAAGGCTGTGCTGAGAAAGATCACATAGACCAAGGCCAGCCAAGCAAAGACATTGGTCAGCATGGCCAGGTAACCGTAAGCAAAGTAGTACATCGTCGAGGCGAGACCCTGGCAAAAGTTGAAGGAAAGTGGTTACGCTTTTTTGATTGAAAACAAACAGTCAAATGTACATACTTGCAAGATAATGATGACCACAATGAGGAGAATCTGAAAAACCTCTAAATTGCAACAGTTTACTTTTGATTGCGCAGTCTCTGCATTATCATCACTAGCGGACAGTTGAACCTCGGAAAGAATTTTCATACAGCGAGAGCTCACCAAGCCAGCCATCAGCGCCGTTAAGGGAATATGAAAGATGAATAACTGAACAGGGGAAGAAGTGAATACATGAATATCATCATCGTTTGGGCAAACTTACAAAAATAGAAGAAAAGATGAATGTAAATGAGACCGGCAAAAGGTAACCCTCAATGTAGGTGCCCCACATAAAGGAGACACCGATCTTGTCCTCCACGAAACGGCCAATGAACCATGGACCTGAAAAGCAATGGAGAGTCAAACACTAATTCTTCTTTTAGACTACAGTCACCTACCAATGCACAGATAAATGGGCACGAATACTAGTGGAAAAAACAGCTTGTCAGTGTGTGAGAGAATGTACGCCTTGAAGATGAGCTTTCGAAAGTAACTTCGACGCGAAAGATTGAACATGTGACGAAAGTATGCATTGTCACTGTAGGTGAACATCCGTATTACTGACAGTGGAATGACCGCAATGATCACACCCCAGCACAGTAGATAAAAACCCTGAAAAGAATAGACGAAATGGTAAGTAAGCAACACTATTGGAATATGTTTTCAACTGACAATGGTTGAGAACGAAATTCGGAGGGAAATTCTTCCGGCGAGAGTGTACGGCGGTTTTGTCTGATCGAATGAGAAGGGACTGCTCATCTCGCTCTCTTCGTGATCATTCTGCAAAGTGATTAAAGTTTTTAGAGTCAGTTGAATAGCAGTGGTACTATTATTACCGATGCAGAGATGGTTATGTAGAAGAGACCCTTTTGGTACTTGGTCGCCGTCCAAGGGGCCACCCAGAGGGGTCCTTTGACGTGCTTCAGCTCAAATGACTCCAGACAGTGTCCATTGGCTTTGGGCTTTTGGTTGGTGATGCAGGCGTTCACGTGGACAAGTGGCCGCTTGGAGAAGACCAGGGCGCGAATGTGTGAAGAGCGACTGCTTCGCCAGAAGGGTTCGGACATTTCCATTTGGTAGAGAATTGAACGAGGGTTCGATATCACAATCAGTGGATAATCATAGTTGAGGCGATTGTAGTTAAAGTCGGAGAAGGTGAAGAGGCCACCATCGACGACCCCAATGCGAAACATTCGATTTGCTTTCCAGTCGCCCAGTTCGGCCTCCAGAAAGCCCTCGGGCTGGGTAGAGTACATGTGGGGAGAGATTCCGTGGAAGTTGTGGTAGTGTCCACACAGGTAGGGTCCGCTGTAGAGGCAAAGTACAGTTTAGTTGATCTGATGCAATCATTTGGCAATTACATTGGCTTACCTAATAATCGAGCGAATTTCATGAGGATTTTGGATGGCGGAAGTAGGGTAGTGACCAAAGTAAACTGTGTATGTAGTGTTTTCGCTCTCTTTCTTCAGTCGCCTCACTCTTTCCAGCTCTTCATCGTCTAGTCGGCCAACAAAATTGAATGGACGCCGAATGCCGGGCTTCAAGCAAGCATCCACAGCAATGAAGGAGTAGCTTTTGCCATCATCTGCTTTTACTTCGTAACGATATGACCTGCCTTCTTCCGTTAAATTCCCTTGAACGGTGAAGTTTTTGTAGAAGCTATTGAAGGAGTTGTATACGTTAAAGTTATCTGAAAAATAAACGGTTCAGATGAATTTAATACTCAGCCACATCATTCTACGAAATAAATACCGTGATTTCCTCGAATATCAAGCCAAGTGACGCTTGGATTGTACTCCATGCACTTGTGCCTAGTTTCATTGTAGTAGAGCCACTCTTGGTAGAACTGGTCAGAGCCCATCGGGTCGGGAGAGCGTGAGTCGGTGATGTCTCCACTGAGAACCAGCGCAGATGGACCCACCAGAGGAATCATGTTCTTGCAAAAGTCCTGCAGATCTACCTTTCGATTGCGGTCATTGAAGGAGTTGAAGTGCGTGTCAGACACCTGAATGAACCAAAAGAGATTTTCAGTCTTGTCGTTCAACGTCTCAGCGTGGTCATTTGCAATAATCGCCGGATCGACAATGAAGCTGTTGTTGGCGTCATTGTCGGTGTTTAACTTGCTGACAAAGATCGCAACAAATATAGCCGTGGGAATGAGCAGTGCAAGGAAGAACAGCGTTGTCCGGGATAACATTTTGACAAGTATTTTCGCACGCCACTTATGCAAGATGTTACGTGGACCGGGAGCCTGCTGCTGACCAGTTTGTTCAGCCAGCTCAAACTGTTGATGTTCGTTGTCTGGTGTTGATGTCCACTGCTTGACGACAATCACTACGGCTGCTATCAGCCCCGCCGAGACTAACCAGATTAAGCTCGACACTGGCTGATCAGTGTACTTAGGCTGATAGTGCGGATGTACCTCTATTGCAAACATTCAGCTTGCCAGTCGACCAAGATGGCCTTTCATGAGATTTACTTGCTTTGTCTTTACAAAGCAATCAACACGCATTCTTCATCGTAATTTGAAGCGGTCTAGACGATATGGAGAAACGACAGTGGAACGGTAGTGGCGGTGAAATAAAGATGAGTTAGAAGATTCTTTCGGAGATGCAAAGCAGCTAGAACCTAAGGTCTAGGAGGTTCTACAGAGGTGGACACAGGTAGGATGGATGGGCAGTGAAAGGTAAGGGAAGTTGTAGTACCATCTTCGCCACCGTTTGGCCAATCACAGATGATTCGGCGTTTGTTGTGATGCGATACACACTGCAGCAAACGTAGTACGCGGCACACAAACTGTGCTTCGCACCAGAGGTACCCCTAGCGCCACCTTTCCAAGGCTGGTGCACTTTCAAACGGGAGATTTCCTCTGCTAGTACTCCAATGGTCAATTCTCACAGGCATATCTTTGAAATATAAAAATATACCTTTATCCAATCTTTAGCAAAAACAAACATCACTTTTGACAAAGGGCTGCTCTACGAGTTAGTACATAGGCAGCTCGGGATCAACATCAGTAGACCACTGTTCGATGCCACCAATGATGTCCTTAATTTCAACATTCTCCTCCTCGAGACGGTTCTTCAGCTCCCGTGTGGCCTTCTGCGAGGCATTACCTCGACGACACATCACAAAGACTTTCTTTGGCTCAGAGGGCTCAGTGAAGGTCTTGTCAATTAGATCCTGGACCATCTGCACTCCATCCTCCTTGACGATACGCGCCAGTGGAATGGAAACGGCATTGTCCAGTTTGATAATGTCCTGCTGCAGCTGCGGTCGGACGTCAATGAGAATGTGCTTCTGCTTGGACTGCAGCACACTGCTGTACTCCTGCACGGTGACGCGCTCTTCAGGAGCGAGAATCTTCACCGGAGGGGCACAGGTGACGCCGCAGAATGCCTCGTAGTCAATCAGGTCAGCGGTGATAGAGGGAGTCTTTCCACAGCTAATGCAGTCATCCTTGCGCTTTCGCAGCTGAACATGGCGGAACTTTCCACTGAGGCCGTCGTAGAGCAGTAGAACACCGGCGTAGGCTGGCGCTATGCCAGCGGCAATCTTGATCGCCTCAATAGCCTGCAGATTGCCGATGATGCCGGGCACTACGCCCAGTACGCCACCGTCGGCACAGTTGGTTACCGTTCCGGCTGGTGGCGGCTCGGGAAAGACACAGCGGTAGCAGGGCGTATCCTGGTCGTAGTTGTACACCGTGATCTGCCCTTCAAAGCGCAGCGCCGAGCCACTGACCAGTGGCTTCTTCAGGAGGACGCAGGCATCACTGAGCAGGTACCGGGCCATCGGATTGTCAGTGCCATCGACGACAATGTCGTAGTTCCTGATGATGTCCAGTGCATTGGCACGCGTCAGTCGCACCGGATGCTTCTCAAAGGCAACATTAGAGTTGAGCTGTTGCAGTCGCTCCACGGCAGAGTCCACCTTGGCCGCCCCTCGGGTGCCCTCCGAGTGAAGCACCTGTCGGTGGAGGTTGCTCGTCTCCACCACATCGCTGTCGATGATGCCCAGGCGACCGATGCCGGCGGCTGTCAGGTAGAGGGAAGACGGACAGCCGAGACCGCCGGCACCGACAATCAGCACCGAACTGCTCTTCAGCTTCAACTGACCTCGCTTGCCAATTTCAGGACAGAGCATCTGTCGACTGTAGCGGGCAGTCTCGTCCTTTGACAGTTTTTGGTCCATGTCAACTTCTCGCCGGTTGTGCAAGTGTCGCCGAAGGGGAGTTGTTATTGTTGTCGTTGATATGGGATAGCTCGCTACCTGGAAGCAAGCTAAATTGCGCAGCACGTACGGGAGGGAATTTCTCGGCTGTAGTTTGATCACCCGGCTGCAGGTTGCTAGGAAATGCAAACAGTTATTCATCATTGTCACTGTCAACGCTGTGAGGGCTCTGGTGAAAGACTTTCAGTCTTTCGATGATATAGTAGCAGTACCTGACAGATATCTCGGGCAGATATCGGGGTTGAAAAGGGATGCGAATGAGGATCACGCCACCAAAACAATGTGCAAACACCAGAGCGTCATTTACGGACGGCTTTTCACTGGAGCGATTTTCAAAATTGTAGAGTGCTAAAGTCACGCCACAAACAGCCTTTTTTCTTTTACCAGTGATTTAAAAACGATTTGTTCTCTACTAATTGTCAACTTTAGTCATGAATTACTTTTATTGCAAATGTACGTCAAGATGAAACCATTTATAAAAGGTACGTTTTAATTTAATTAGTAAACGAAAATTGATCTTTTGGTTAATACAGTTTTAATCGTAGTTTTTGCTACACTGTAAACCGTCCCTAATTGTTTTTTTGCAATAAAGCTGAATATTGAGATCGAAACTGAAAACTTGGTGCACCATTTGACAATCAGGTCTTTCAAATCATCGTCGAGTTGTTGAAGCGGTCAATGTTGGCGTAATTGTAACCACTTGATTCACGGCGAACTGTGCCATAAGGATTTTTGAAGCTATTGTCTGCAGCCAGGTTGGCAAACTTGTTGCTTGGTTTGAGTTGGTTGGGCATATTGCTGCTGGAGTTGAGCCGATTTCTCTGCTGTCCGCCGTAGACATCGCCTGGCATAGCAACACCTTCATTCTGTTTCATTGCAGCCTGCAGCTGAGATAGATACATTCGAGACTCGCGAGTCTTTCGTCCTAGTGATCCGTAGTAGTACGGCACAGGGTTCACCACATGATTCAGTTGTGCTGGCTGATGCTGCTGTTGCTGTTGCTGTTGTTGTTGTTGTTGACTATAGGGAATTGACGTCTTTCGACTTGCATTGATAGTCGCAGTGGGCATCGGCTGAGGCTGGGGTGGCCCACCGAATGACATTGAACTGCAGAGACAGCCTCTACAGCGACAGCAACACGTCTTTCCATAGGGCTCCAGTGAAGAGGCCCTCGAGACGCTCCTTCCCGTCTGATGTGGCAGTTTGGCTAATGATTCAAAGTGGTGAAGTTGCACGACAAAAGTGATGCTGAAGATGAGATAGAGAACGATGAGCAAGAAGATGGTCGCCGGAAGAACGAAGAGACTCAGCTGGCCGACAAGGCCGAGGAAGGTGCTGCTGAGGAGAATGTAACAGGAACGCTCACAGAATAGTCCATAGACGGCCAGTGTCTGGTTGATGATGATGCCCCCGGCGAGGCCGAGAATAATGTAGCGAATGATGCGAATGGTCTCTACTTCCTGGGTGGACAGCTTTGCCAGATCGGACTCCTGCTGTTCAAAGGATGTTCGAGAGCTGCCGCGGTCTGCCTTTGTCTGCGCTAGAGTGCCCGTTTCAAAGAAGCTCAGTGCACTCTCCACTGAAAGCTTCTTCTCGTAGATGATGGTGGGCAGCAGGCAGATGATGATGGTGACGATGGCCGTCGATGCGACCACCATGATGTTCAGAAGGAGGAGAATGTACTTCACTACCTGGTAAGGTGCTGACCTTCGTGACAGCTCCAGTCGGCGCATCTTTTGCTGGTCCATCATGGTCTTACCCGAATTCATTTGGGTTGCGGCACAATACTGGGGATGGGAAAAATGGCTTCTCTTCTCTTCACTCCACCAGCGCCTGACTGATTGTGATGAGCAATCAGGCAAGCAATTTGGTGTCTCGCCTTCTCCACAGCACAACACAGCACAGCTCACATTTGACACACGCCAAGACTGAACTTCGGAGGAAGGAGATAGGCAGGGAGAGAGAGATTCTGCTCAACTTTGTGTCTGCTGTTTATTTTAACTCTACCCGATGTTCCAGCGGTGCCAGGAGCATTAGCGGCGGCAACAGTGTAGTCAACCAGTCGGGAGACGCCGGTTGTCAGACTTTCTCATTTCTCTTCTCGCTCTCCGAAAACTTTATATTTAGCCTAGAGCCCTCGCCGTGTGTGCCTGTGTGTGTGATGCAACAGGCTCATTGCCATTGAGCCCTGATCGGTGGAGGCAGCTGCAGCCGAAGTGAGTCAGGTTGAATTGCTTCTATATTTAGTGAGTCGAGTGGCGGTGCATCCTTCGCCAGCAATGTCCTCCGATCGTTGCCCATCACATGCCACCTCGTTGTGCCGATGATTTGCACAGAGTCGCTTCCTCGTTTTTCCCTTCCCTTGTCTTTGTCGTTTTCTCCTTTCTCCTTTTTCTTCTTCTTAACTCCGTCTGGTAGTCATCTTTTTAGTGAACAAGCATCATGACATGTGTGGAAATATTTACATTTGCAGTGGTACTTTTACATTTTATGTTCCGTTGTCGTGAAACTGCAACCCCTACTAAAACTGTTGATGGAAAATTAGCCAACCGAATTATACTTCAGCTCAACTGATTAAAGCATATTGAATGCTGATGATGAAAGGGTATTTGTGAGTGGCTAAGCAGCCTTCGATGTAGCAGCACCCAAATTAGAAGATTAGTATCTGAAAGCAGCACAAACGGCGGCAGTGTAACTGGCGGACAGGCGCAAGTTGTGCCAGCAGAGCAATTAGCGATAATCTACAACCAGTCTCACAAAGTACGGCCACTTTGGTCTCACTCTCACTCGCTGCCGTTGTTCATTCAGTGGCAACCATGATACTGTTGCTGGTGATGCCAACAAACAATGTCACCACTTGGTTCAGTACAGTTCTGCCTATAGCCGGAGCTATTTATAGCCACCCCTTGCTGAATTCGTTTCGCCGGTTGTGGCACTCCTCGTGCGCGCCATTCAAATGAGATGCCACTGCAGCTGCTGCTGCTGGTGATGCTGTTGATGGCTACCAACTCGAGTCGACTGCCTCCACTGAACCAATCTCCTCCGTCGCAGCTGGCGCATCATCCGCCGTTTTCTGGTGCTCTATGCAGTGTGCTGGCGCAGTGCACTTCACCAACAGCAACACCGGAGACAGTCTGTTCAAGTCAACCCAAAGGTCAACAAGTGCTCAGTATTTTTCTCTTTGAGTAACATGTCCTCTCAACTGTGTTGTCAGCTTTGCAAACACTCACCTTCAGTCAGCAATGATTGTCACTAACAATACTCAGCCAGCAACGGCAGCCACCGGTCAGCAGCCGGGCAGCAGCACAGTGGCCCCCACCGAAAGCGTCACCCTTCGACACAACGCCCAGCAACTTCGTAGAGCTGACTCAAACAAATCAGGGCCGAATGTGCCCAACAATGCTCAACAGATTGGTAGTGGTAGTGGTGGTGGGGGAGCAGGTGCAGGTGGACCAGTGCTTGCCAACAATCAACTACACTCGCCGATGATGAACAGCGCTGGTCAGCAGAGGAGTGCACTGACGGGCAAACCGAGGCCTAGTCAGTTCCAGCACAATGTGACAGGCAATGTCGGCGGTGCCAGTTCCGTCTCTTCGCCTGCCCTTCTGCACTCTGTCTCCGCCACTGGGACTGTGCCACTTGGCCCACACCACATGGCAACCAGTAATGAAAGGTTGCCCTGCTCCTTCCACTTTATCTGCTCAAGATACCTCCTCTTTGTTGTCTACCTCCTCCTCCTCCTCTCCCTAATCGTCAACACCTTTTTACACTTTATCATCTACGGCTCCAACATGAGCATCGGTGCACTGTTCATCGACATTCACCACCGATACGAGCTGGTCATCGGCGACTACTACTCTCTGGACCCACACATTACCACTGCCATCAACATGAACCGAGATCAGTATCCGTGGACGCCGCACAATCCCTCCTCCTCACCAGCCTCGCCCAATCACCGACCAGAGCAGCTACACTGCGATCGTGACAACTTTCTCTCGCTTCTCGATGAGTTCTACCACAATCCCAAGCACTCACTAGACAACAACAACAACAACAACAACAATTATGACGCCGATTCTTCTCGTTTGGGCGATCAGCTCTTTGGTAACCCCCGACTGCAACCACCATCATCCTCATCATCCTCCTCAGGCCGAGCCAAGTCATATCCAAAGATATTCACCAATTTTAACCGAGATCAGCAGCAGTCGCCAAAGAAGTCTCCGGGCAGCACCGACGAGGAGCAGCTGTACTACAGCAGTAGCAGTACTTCGAGCAACTCCCGCGTGGATGAAGCCTCTGCGGCCAGTCGACTGACCCCGGCGGAGAGTCAGTGGCAGGCACAAAAACGCAGTGAACACCGCCTGCTGATCATCGAGGTGGCCGCCTTGATTCTCCTCTTTGTCCTCGTGCTCACCCAGATCATCGGCATGGTGGCTGTCATGCGGAAGCACCCACTCCTGCTCATTCTCGTCACTGCAGTCGACAGTGTCCTCTTCTGTCTGCTCGTGTACGTGTCCACGGTCGGCCTGCTGACGCTGCTCCTCCTCGCAGTTCTCACTGGATTTTGGTTCATCCTCCAGCTTAAATTCGGTGCCAAAAAGAGCAGTCAGAAGGTGGTGCGGCTGAAGGAGGACTTGGCGGAGAGTCTGCGCGAGGTAATTAGTCAGTCAGGCGGCAGAATGACGCCTTGTGTCCACGTTTCTATGGAACAGTACGAGGCGATGACGCAGCAGATGCTCCATCGGTACTCCTCACCCGTTGTCTACTGTCCTCACTACTGTGAAAGTCTTTGTTAACTAGTCTTCCCCTCCTCTCCTTCTCAACTGATCCTCTTTGTGTGAAATAAATAAGTCTCGTTGTAAAATGTACTTGGGGTACTACTCAAAGGATGCCGCTAGTGAGATGCTAATTCGGCAGATCTCTGCATCGGAAGCTACAGTTTTGCCGGCAGAGCGGCAAGTACAGAATAACAATATGGTGTATTGACAGAATAATAACGACCATGCTACTGCTAAATGTCAAGCAAATGGCAAACTTTGGTGAACATTTCTGTTTGGGTCATAATTAGTGCGCTTTGTTAACGAGCTCCACTGATGGGATGCTCGTTTAGAGCGTAGTGGTGACATTAACAACCGAACCAGCAGAAACAGCAATGCCAGTAGCCTAGTGGAGCTGGTTCTTGATGCTTAACGAGCCCTTGTGATGAGTCTGCCAACAAATGAGCAAATGAGAAAATGTGAGAGAAAAAGTGTGTGTTGTGTGTGAAACGTAAGCACCAGGAGAAGTACCGTTTCCTCGAAGGAGATTACCAGTAAATTGATGGATTGCACGCGTAGAATGGGAATTACTGCAGCAGTTGCCGCGCGGCATGTCGGTAGAGTGGGCTAGTGGCCAGGAAGACCAATACAGCCGTCTTCGGCGTCATTCTTTGTGATTGTGATTGCACTGCACTCTGATTTCCATTTGCCTCAATGCTAATTGCTTTCATTAAGTTGGCTCACTTATTTGCCTATTATTGCCTTCCTTTGGACCAGAGTGGTGCTCTTTGTGTGAGTGTATGTGTGTGCGTGTTTGAACGAGGATCAACGTTCTGGTCCAAGTAAATGGCCGCCGCCATCGCCGCATCAGCAAATGGTCATCACGACGCACTCTGAGTGCCGTCGCCGTCTGCACTGAGTCCATCGTCTGCGCTGATGGCCCTCAATTGCCTGTGCCACACACTCACACACCACACACAGTTCATTCAATGTAGCAGCCTTGGCAGCAGTAATCCATCGACAGTGATGCACACAGCTTGGATTAATTATAGAGGCATTAGCGAGTTCTTTCGCTAACAAGACGTAAGAGAGGGAAGAAAAAATGTTTTTCTCTTTAACAACTTTCCAATCGAAACGCAGACACTGCAAAAAATTGGCAAATTAGACGTTGCCAAAGGATACCAGAAGATGAGCGGTTCGTGCACAATTTCTTTCTTTTTATTGTTATCCGACTGACCTTAGGCCATCTTTGTCTACTTTTACAGCCTGAATAAACTTTTCTTTAAGTCTAGCATTATTTTCACTTTTTTACTGCTCAATGTCGTTTAATGTCACTGGAAGTTTTTTTTGCTTTAGCATCGTTTGAAAAATCTATTCTTTGCGCTTTCTTTTCTTACTGCAGAGGCAATCAAGAAATGGAAGTAAATTTACATTTGAATGTAAGCGTTTAGTGACGTATTTCTTTCTTGACACAGCCGTTTGTGCGTGCCCGACGGTGCACTAGTGCTAACGTTGCCTGATTGAATGGCAAAAAAGCTTTAGCAAAAACTTTCAGGCCTTGCTGTGCCATTTGTCTGGTCTCACTAAGTTGGCGGGCACCATTTGGCTACTGAAAGTCACACTGCAACAACAACAGCACTGTAGGGAAATTCAAATTCAAATTTGATGGTAGTGCACCTTTTCTTTTCTCTGGCTTCTTTAACGCAGTTAGTCACCGGCAGAGTGATTTTCTACCATCACTACCACTTGTGCGTTTTTACTTAATTTCAGTAAATATTTTTAGTAAATTAAAAAATTAATTTAGTCTTGGCTCGATTGAAAGCAAGGCAAAGTGAAGTGGCACTGTACAGGACACTGCACCGCCTTTACTGCTTGAGCGAAAATAAATCAAAACAAAATTAATCGATTAATTCTTGAATTTGCACCACTTGCTGCTACATTTTCTTTTTTTTTCTGCACTGCATCTCAGATGTGTTGGAGTCAGAGAGACAGCAACAGCAGCATCATCAGCAGTGGTCACAGCAGGCCACAGTAGTGCTCCACTGACTAGCAATTTGCGGCCAGAACAGTGCACTGCAGTCACTTCTTTTTCAGTGCAGTGCAGTGCAGTGCAGTGGCATTTGCATCGAAATGATCGGTGCTTCGACTGAATTGGAAATGAAACATACAGAAGAAGAGAGTCTGTGTTTGCACACACACACACACGTTTAATTTGATTGATAACGGCTTAAGTAGTGGCCAGACTGCCTCTTTGCTTGCTGTTTTTTTGGTTTTTCGTTTTTGCTTGAGAGCACTGAAAATGAAAGTGCTGTTGTTAGAGCTGGTGCTTAGCCAAACTTGGCAATTTGTGCAGCGGTGCCACCGTGTGCTGAACAGTTCAGCCGATTCCTGCATTCCTGGTGCACTGTCTTCCATCTCAGAAATGCTGCTTATTAGAAAAAATTTTAAACTACATTCGCTGTAGATGGTTTCAATCTATTTAATACGGAGAAAACACAGACACAAACAGCAATTTGGTAGACAAAAAAAAGACAGTCAAACAAAGTGCCAAGACCGCTGAAAACACTGCTACCGTCAACATCGTCATCGAGTTGAATGTGGAGAAGCGAAGAAACGGTTCGCTAGTCTCAACAGCCCTCTGAAACTCCGAAATAATTAATCGGCCAACCAAACATTATTGTGCCTATAATCGGCAATATAAATGCCAATGTAAACGTTTGTTTTCCAGCGGCGACACTACAGGCAGTGAAGCTGATGGTGGTGCCCAAACCGTCGTTGTGCTTATTAGTGGCTCGAGAGCGGAGAAGAAGAGAAAGAGAGAAAAATACTGAAATTTCTAAATGTCGCTAAGACCATTTGAAAGGAGATAAATAAACAAATAGCAAGAGATAAATACAGTTTGGCAGTGAGAAACGTCCACTGGGCTGCAGTGAGAAGGAAAGAGGGAAAAGTATACAGAGAAAGGAAAAGAGAAAAGGAGAAAACCAGCAAGAGATTAGCTGTCTCAGTGGCATCTCTAATGCGGCCGTCGTGAGCTAGCTGGAAGCATCGCCATCGTCATCACCATCAACAACAGCAGCAGTGCCATATTATTTGAGTTGGTAGTTGCAACTTTTAAATGGGCACCCACTATTACTGTTGCCGATATTAATGACGATGGCTTAGGCACTGCCAAAAGAAGACGACAGGAGTAGAGGAGTCAAAGCAGGCTTTCCACAGAGAAAAGAAGCAGGGAGATGCTTGCCGGCCATTTCAAGCTGGCGCCCGTCGTTCTCATTTGGGCAATGTAAATAAATAAGTCGTCGCCTGGCAGGATTGAGACAAATCAAACAGAATTTGCATCAGTGTTACCATTATCAGCTACTTTTCAGCCATTTTCTTTATCAGCCTGTCTGACTCCTTACTGACTCCCAGGGACTTTCTCCGGTAGACCTTCGTGATGAGCAGTTCCACGAACGCGCGTGCATGGCTTTCATTAAAATATCCATCTCGTCTTCCACTGAACACGTTCCTTTCTCTCTTTGCTGGAATTCTTGTTTGCTTAGCTTAGCAGATATTTACCGAACTGATTCCGAATTCTTAATACTGATGAAAGAAGGCGAACAGACGAAAGTGATAGAAATGAAAAGCAGCGGTAACTTTTCTTTTCTTCCAAGTGTGTGTGTGCATCTTTGCGAAAATTGAGGCTAAATTAAAAGGAAGTAAGTAAGGCAGGCGGCAGACAAACAGAGGAGGAGAAAGGCAATCACCAAATCGCTCCAAGTGAAGCCATTCCGCCCGTGTGTGGCTATGTGTGCCTATTTATTGGCACTCGTCATCTTCATTGCAGTCATCGCCGTCGTCGTCGTCGCCGTCGTCGCAGCCATTGCTAAATCGCTAGTCTGTTTGCTTTTGTCATCGATGCACTCTTTTCTGCGAGCACATCCGTGCTACGACGCTGAGACACGCACTCTGGGCGATTGCCACTGCTGATGCTGCTACCGACTCGTTACGTGCGCACCGATGGGCAAAGGGCTGCACTGACTAGTTGGGTGGCTGGGCTGGCTGGCTGGCTGCTTCGGCGGTTGGCTTCCACTGCTTGAGAAGGCCAATCAACAAAACTTGGGTTATGCCGGGTGAATCAAAGAGGAGGGGACAATAATGCTGAGACAGTCATCGCGCGCAGACTAATCAAAAGGGGAAAGAGAGTAAAAAGAGTGGCTAATCAAAGTGCGTACCGGTTCTCCTGTCTACCTATGTGTACATAGAGCGCACACTGTGCCGTCTTTCGCAGTGCAGTTTGTTTCAGTAAATAGAATCGTCTAAAGTTGACAGGCAGACTGACACTTTGGAGAAGGGAGGACTGCTGCCGCTTCAGCTCTGCATCCGTCTATGGCCACGAGCGCAACTGAAGAAGCACATCACATCGTTGTTAGATCGGCGACGCAAATTGGCTAAACAAACGCAACACCGCAGAGCGACAGGATGATGAGAGAGTGGCACGGACTGCCGTCTCGGGTTAAACTATCCAAATAGAGAGTACCCTACAAACTTTTCTGCAAAAAACGCAAAGAAGAAAGAGATGTCTTCAGTGGCAGCATTTCAAGTTTGCACTACGCAAACGACCTATTTAAAATGTTAAATATTAGTTAAAGCTGGTCGACTGTCATTTGCTGCTATAATTTAATTAAAAACTGCAATTTAATTTAAAGCAATAGGTGCAAAGACCTCAAACGACTAGACACTCGCTGATAATGATAGAAGTAGAAGTAGTGATGCGTGTGTGATGCACTGAACACTGAAGCTACTGCAGGCCACCTCTTGCAACGAGTGGGCGCTGCTGAATGGCATTCTTTCACTGTAAAAGAGAACTGGCAGAGGCGAAAGGGAAAAGGAGCAAGTCAATTAGAGTACATTTTGCCTGGAGGATGGTGATGGCGGCCGTATTTGTGGTACAGTTGTGCCGCCTGGGTAGTGCGCCTGAAATGAAAGATGCAAATCTTCCTACCAAATGGAGATTCTTTCTCATACACTTTCCACTTTTTGCCTGTTTGTCATTATTTGCTGATTAGAAGCGTGCACCCAGAAGAAACTTGTCGTACTGTACTTTTCTCATTTCTCTCTTTTCTTTCTTTTTTTTGTTTCAATTTACATAGGCGTTTTGTGTGGTTTGGTTGCATCAGCCTGAATAGTAGACGATCATGTTTGATGATTGCCTATTTGTTTGTCTACTTATCACTACACACTTCCTTACCACAAACTAAACTGATGCTCTAGGATGTTCATGGAAACACTCAATTGAAACCAAATCCACGCGCTGCCGCATTTGAGTGTTTTTCAACGTTGCCATCATTTCATTTACTCACAAGAACGGTAATCTATCTGTAAAAAATGTGTACTATAAGGTTTCATTAAACATATTCAGTGTTTCTCACTAATGTGAATGACCTGTTGATTGAGCAATCAGCAGGACACTCCTTTTCTGTAAAGCACCGTCATTGAAGAGGTCAAAAAATGTTTCTTTATCTTTCCACTGGCCAAACACTGAACATGCTTTCTTTCCAATAGACAACCATCGATAATGAATAATTGATAAGCACAGGGGCACAGTAGTGCTGGTGGATATTGAGAAAGAGGAGAAAAAGAGAGAATGTCTCAATTTGCGCCCAATCAGGGCGCATAATAGATCACTGCAGGCAAGTCGATTTCATTTCCATTTGTCATCACTATTGTGCACACTGTCTTACTCTTACGTTCACTCTTCTTCATCTATTTCACTTTCACTTTCATCTTCACCCACTATGTGCTTCTTGCTTTCATTTCCATTCGAATCACATCCACTTGTCTTTGTTCGGTTTTAAATAAATAAATGCGCCAAATTACTACTATTATCGCTGTTGGGGCCATTCAGCAGGGCAGAGGAAGAAAAAGTAAGGAAGAAAGAGAGAGAGAGCACAGGAAAGAGAAAAGGAAAGAGGCCGTTGTTCGACGAGCACCGGCAGTCTTCTTCCCCGCCGATCGGTGTCGATTGTCGACACTGGAAATTGCCGCCACACACTGGCCTTTGTCGCCTAACACTACACACTAACTGCCTGCCTATCCGCATTGTCTGCCATTGCAGTCCCTTCCCCTCTGTCTCGCATTGCCATTGCCATCCTTCTCCGGCAGAAGCGATCATCTCACTCATTCTCTCAAATCGCTGTGATCATTCTTCTGCCAGTATCGTTCATTCTCTCTCGCTTTCTCTTTCTTTTCCTTTCAATTGCCGCCTCTTGCAGGCTGAGTGTCGATCTCTGACTCTGCTGAGCGCGCTAACCAACAATTTGCCCCGACACTACAACTACTCCTGCAAGTACAACAACGAAATGAGGCGCCAAGAATGTGATTGCCAACTGCCATCTTGATCTGGATGCACACACACACACAATGTGTAGTTAGTGGGCTGAACGCTGCAGAGTCAATTGCCTTGAAAGGCAAACTCAATTTGGCGGTAATTAAAACTAAGACAAAAACTTGCTCCATTACTTTTGCTCAGTTCAGTTGGTAGAAGTGCTTAAGTTGAACTTTGAAGAAATGAAGAAAAAGACTATTGGCGTCGGCAAAGTGTAAAACAAATGGTCATTTATTGGATAGCTAGATTAGCCAACAGTTGAACTGGAAAAGTCAAAAAGAAAAAAAACGAAAGACAGGAGAAGCTGCCTTGGCCACCTAATGAATGCCCAGAGTCGTCCTCATCTTTGCTCGTTTGCACTGTAATGGGCAGCAAGTTGGCAGTGACCATCTAAATTGAATAAATTGCTGGCTGCCTTCTTCTGCCGAATGCGAATCAACTTGCTGCTGCTGCCGAACACTGACTGGTCGTCGTCGTCGCTGGCCATCTTTGGCCTAGCCTTCTAGTGCTGCTGTTGCTGCTTTTCTTGCAGCAAAGTGCGACAGTTTTGATTGCTTAATTTTATTCTACGCACGAATGTTTGCCTTGCTGCTCGTTATACAGACGCCGGCGCTGCCAATTCGGCACACAATTTGGCACTCTTTTTGGCTCTTTGCCTCTCTTTTTCTTTTTCCTTTGGCTGGGTACTTTCAATTAGGCATCCGCTGCTTGTTATCGCCCCAGCAGCGGCTCCACTGGTCAAACATGAACGGCGCCAACTGCCCACTACCAGTACGGCTATTTCTGGCGGAGAGGCATTCAGTAGCAACATTCAGTCTGATTGTCACCGTCGCATTATGCTCATCGTCCACTAAAGGCAGACAGACAGACGTAGGACACAGGACACAGGACACAGGACACAGGACACAGGACACAGTGAGCGGCTTTGCGTCAGCCGAGACAGCTGTCACTGGCAGTGTCTCGACAGTGGCACGGCTAAGCTTCTCAGACAGTCACTATTCACTTGAATTCATTTTCTCGCTGATCGGTGTCCACTGAATGATCGAACCCTTATTAGGCGTTGAACACCATTAGTGGACAGGCAGACACATATTCAGTCACTCAGTTCACTTAGCATTCAGACGGGCAGTTCAGCCTGAGCAACAACCACGGCAGCATACTTCAACTGCCTATCAGGCAAATGTTGGCTGCGCTGTCTCGCATTTCAGCCAATTTTCACCAAAACATGACAAGTATCGCTGTGTACTAAGGAAATGGTTATGTGAAGTGCACATTCTTGCCACTGCTTACTTCTTTCTAGCTACCAGTAAAGAGGGACACAGATCTTGCTACAATCTATCAAGTTTGAGGTGTGTCACTGACCAGTTTCACTGAATACGTGACTGAATATATTTGCCTAAAGTATTGCGGACACCTAGTGAAATTAAAATGCTACAGACAATTGAACGGTTTGTCAAAATGTCACCGAAATTGCTTTAGATTTTTTCTGAAAACTAATTTCTGTAGTCAGATCTGTCGAGTGGTGTTGTTGTGGAAGCTCATTCTCTCACCGGAGTGCAGCCGTCTGGTCAGGGGCAAAAATAGCACTAGCAGCAGCCATTTCAGTGCACTTTGCCAGAAGACACAACACTACAAAAGCCGATTGTGCTCATTTTTTTGTAAACGAATGTCGCCGCTTTAATAGAGCTTTTAAGAGGAAGAGTAATCAATACTATTGATTGGACGGATGTGTCGTCTTGCAGTATTGAAAATATTGACTTGCCGCAAGGGCGCACATACACAGCCTCTCAGTCGACGGCTGGTTCTTCTTCGTACTCTTTTCCTTCTCTAGACAAACAGAGCAGTAGACGGTCTGCGGCTGCTTTGAAGACAAGATAATGATGAGGAGGGGCCAAGGAGGCTGGAGAAGCAGTACAGGCGTGCAGGGGCAACGAGGAGGAGATGTGTGCGGTGATGATGCGGCCATTGAAGAGGCGACCGAGCAGGCAAATGAGCCGCCAAATGAATCGCGTCGAGATGATAAGCAACTGCAATCGATCGTATTTACTTGGTGCCAACTTATCTATTAGGCGACAGTGCCCCACCAGCACCACTTTGGGTTGCCTATTTGAATAGCCGAGCTGACAATTTGACGATATGCTGAATCGCCTCAATGCTGTTTGCCGCATTCGCATTCACCGTCATCCAGGATGGCTGCATTCAAAAGGCTTCTGCTTAGTTGGTTTTCTAACTTTCGTTTTTGCTAAATAGACGCAGCAGTGCGGCAATTGTTGACACTATTCTCCCAAATTCTTGCAGGTGTAGCAAAGTTGAAGGGCCGACCACTTTTGCAATCATGTGAAGGGCTTGCAGCCTGACTGGCACTAGCCACTTTTTTCTCCTTTTGCGCCGTTCAGTGTCACTGTTGATGCCCCTGAGAGATCAGTCTGGGGTCTGCAGTGTATGCTGGAATTTAATTAGAACGCCAGTGATGCACTGATTGCCAATTGGACAGGAGTCCATTTGACAGGCACACACTGCCAACTGTCTCGTTGCCTGTCTGTGTGTGCAAACTGGCAGATGGTAGGCAAACAGAGAATACTGCAGAGAAAAGAGAGCAAAAGGCCAGACGATGATGAGCACACAGACAGGCAAACGAACGGCTGCCGCTGCTGATGCTGAGGCAGTCTGTGTGTTTGCAGGCCGATAAGATGCGACGGTGCTCCGACGGTTCGGTAGACAACGACGACGACGACAACGACAAGGGCACAACAAACTTTGCCGCAGTGGTAATTAAAGCGGTAAACGATGGTGCATCACCATCACCACCAGACTGAAGAGGCCATCAAGGGCATCGAGAGACGGTAAAGGACAGACTGGTTTCAGGCTGGTTTTTGTGGCAAAGGCTTTAGTGAGCAGGATAACTAGCTGCTGTTAACCCTTGATCTAATCTATTTTTAATGTGGCCAAAGTCTCATTTTATCTGCTTAGGACAGAGCTGTTTCATTCACTTCAGCCACTGAGACCGTGCATTCACCACGTACGCTGCTAGACTTCTCTGATTGTCTAAGAATAATTAATTAATGAGCTAATGCTCTTTTTGTTCTAGTTTGTCGTTTTTTTTCTACTGCAACTTTGATCAAAAACGACGTGGCCACGTTGACTTTGACTTTTTCAGTGCTGAGTCTTATGATGAACCAGTTTTTTGCTATTCACAATGTTCAATTTGCATAATAATCATGGCCACGATTACAGTCAACACTTGATGCAACTTCGACTGTTAGAATGGGCTGATGGGCCAAGTAATCAATTGGCCCCATTGGAAAGCATGGGGACACACTGTGAACGCATCAATCAGGCAGAGACTGAGACAAAGCAGGACATAATTAGAGGGCCGTTGTCCTTGTTGGAAAAAGGCAAGAAAGAGAAAGAGCCTTCTTCCTGGCGTTTGCCAAGTTTGCCAGTAATAAATAGTTGGCTCCTGCAGTAGTCTCACCATACCCGGCAAATTGGTCCAAATGTGAGCAAGCACTAAAGGCTCTGAAGAGGCACACTGAGAGAGGCAGGCGCTGACGGCCTCTTCTGACGGATATGAAAGCGATTTGGCAACCTATTCAAATGATGACAAATACGTGGCACTATCTCCATTTCCGTTCCAATCAGAGCAACGACGAGAGATGAGGACGAAGGAGTAGGGAAGAAGGGAAAGTGGTACGACGAGGCACCAAAGTAGCACTTTTAAATTAACTCACAGTCTCCCCGCCAAAGTGTGTTCAATCGGATGGCTTTTTGTATTATTTTGTTTAGTATAACAAAGTTGTAGAACAAAGTGAGGCAAAAAAGTGCAATTACAGTAGCAGACAGTGGAGTGCGATACCAAAATAAGATTAGTACTTGAGCATGGTGCAGTGGTAGAAAAAGCCCAGTGCTGAAATAGTCAAAGTGAAGAAGATCATCTGACGCTTCGTGGCCGAGCTTTCATTAGTCTTCTTCTTCAGATTCACCCGACGACCGGTGCTTTGGTAAAGTAGACGAGCCTTCTCAATATGATTCACGGCTTTCGCCGATTCAATCAGCTCGTAGAAGGCCAATGCTAGGGCGACGTAGATGACAAAGACAAAGTAACTTTCGCCGAGAGCCTGACCATTGTAGTGCAAACTGAAGGAGACGCCCAGCCAAGTTCTGTCGCCGGGAGGATTGCCGTGAATGTGATTGTACACATGACCTGAAATGAAGAGAAACATGGGAACAGTGGCCATCTGCTTCATGCGGAAACTTCCATTGCGCACTCCGGCGGTTAGTAGAACAAGAACGGTGACGACGAGCAGAGTGTTTAGCAGGCTGACGGCGATATTACCCATTGAGTTTGTCATCGTCTTTGAGAATTTTACCAAGGAAATGCGAGTCTCCCTCTCAAGCCAGTTCAGTATCAAGTGGTAATTCAAGCTGTCGTGGTTGTCCATCAGTTTCATTTGAATGCCACTACTGTCGTTGGCCAGCTTCATGATAATCACCGGATACTGACGAAGCCACGACTTGAAAGTTTTGCTCTCTTCAGCATTCATGTTCTTCTGTAGGTAGCGCATCATGCCGTTGGACTTGCTTACAGCTTCAAAGTGATACTCTTGATCAAACGGCTTGATCTGCTGGGTGACAGTTTTAAAAATTTGAGCAGCATACTCAAATCCTTGTTTAACGTAGTAGAGATAGTGATCACTCTTCTTGGCAACGGCTGGGTTGATGAGCATAAGAAAGAAGCAAATCTTTTTCTCGTTTACTGACTTTGCGAGTTTCTCTTCAATTATTTCCCAGTTTGACTGCTTCCCAGCGGCAATGCCATTGAAGCCATTGTAGCAGACAATGAAGTGAACTGAAAAGATTAAGAGTACAAAGAGAGAAATCAGCTTGAAGGACATTGTGCCAGAAATGAACGAGAGGGATACGAGGGGTACGGAATGGAAGTCTAAGTCAGAGAATGAGCTGCAAATAATAAACTGCTCTGCCTCGTCATCATCATCATCAGCTGACTGTGCCAGAATTCGAATTTCAAGCACTATCGACGTCCTCGCTCTGAGCACTATCGATTGTAAACGGACTAGTAGTGGCAGCAGTCATTTTCACTAGCTAGCATAACTTATTACCTTCTGGTGGATCGGAAGTGCTGAAAAAAAATAGCGGGTAAGTAGCTAGCTTTGAAGGCTGCCTAATCAAGGGCGTAAATGAGCATTTAATCTACTGGCAATGGCAATTACTGCTGGCAATCGTCACTACAGCCTTCACTGCTTCAATTTACAACTGACCAGTAGTACGGCTGTAAATAAATTATTACATGACAGCGTAAAGGGGCCATTTCATTAGGTGCACTGAGCACATACACACACACTAAATGGCGTTAATTATTCAATAGCAATTGATCGTGCGCACACAATTAACAGTGTGCAGTTTTAGCTGCAAAATTGGTGATGCATTTGGCAGCTCTGAGGAGAGCACCGTTCCTCACGGCAGGACTGTCCGTTCTGACCAGCTGAATCGGAGGTAACACGACTTGCATGCGAATAATCTTACATAATCTGATTAGCCATTCAAATTGCCAATAGCAGAGTGATGGCAATTAAACGGTGGAAGCGGCTGCAGGGAATGGGGTGGTTGGGCGCAGCTCTCCTGGTCCGGCCCAGCTAACCGGTTGCCTTTACACGGCACATTACAGCCCCTCACCCTCTAATCGACTTGCCAACAGAACAAAAATGAATTGCTAAGCACACACACTGCAGTGGGCCTGGCGAAAAAGGCTGTAATGACTTTGAGCAAAACAATTGCTAGACTATTTAAATGGAAGCATACTAGCTCGCCTCAATTGCTATTTGAGATTTTCTTTCGCTTTTTAAATGGCCATTTGAATTCCCCGACTGGCAGAAATGTGCAGCATTTAGTATAGTTTAGTTTAGTTGTTTTTGTTTTACTGTTTCCCTTTAATTTGTTGTTTCACTGCACCGTTTGCAGCCACAATTATGGGCTATTCGACGCGGAATGTTTGAAGTGTGAGTAAACAGAGAGAGAAGAAGAAGAAGAAGAAGATGAGAGAAGGAGCAAGGGCAAGCTGCGCCGCAAGGATGCATACATTTGCCGTTGATCATTTGCCATTCATATTGCTAGAACTGATGGCAAAGATTGAAAGCTTTACTGCTGCTGTCGTTTTCTACTGCCAAACAGTACCAGTGGCCATTTTTGAAGGAAGGTACGACCTAGGAAATTCCAACTGCTCAAACTTTCGATTGTGTACTTCTTCGTTTTCTTCTTCCACTGTTACTGTTGTTTCTGCAAGACCGTCTGACGAAAAGTGCGAGAGAGAGAGAGACATACAAACAGTTTGCCTTATCGATTTATAGATCTCTTTTTAACAGAACCCTCACTACTTTTTCCAAGTCATTGTCAACGTCAGGGACAAAAGTAAAGTACAGCTTGCTAAATCTGAGCAAGCGTTTAATTAGTGCGGACCGTAGCCCAGCAAACGTGCAGTCTTCAGCGAAAACTTGTCACTATTCTGAATCGCCAAAAGGTGACTGCTGGTGCTGTTCTTGCTGTTCTTGCAAACCCTGAAAGCTCTCGTCAAAGTATAAAACTGGGTACATTTTTTAATTAAAGCGCTTATTAGCTACTGAACCGCAAGCTACACTGCCGTAACGGGAGGGAAAAAGTAAAAAGGTGCAAGCAGATGTCGCCGGGATAGTCGGCAAAAGTGAGAGTGAGAGCTACCAAAAGCTGTGTGTTCTTGTGTGTCTTCAAATAAAAGCGCCAGTGGAGCAGCAAAGTTTCCATTTTCGGACAAGCGCCCATTTCCTTGGTTGCTGGCTCGTCTAATTGAAAATAACTCTTTTACAGTCGGTGCAGTGCTCCAAGCGTGGAACTGCCAAGCTGTCTTTCACTCCTCCAAAGATATATGGCTCCGATCATTGCCAGCTGAGAAGAGGAGAAAGAAGAAGACATTCTTCAGGTAATGGGGGCCACCAGTTTGGTGGCAGTTAATGGCGGCGAGCTTTTTGTCGGTTCACCCTCGTCCAAAATTATGGCGCTACTAACTCGTTTTACTACCATGCCAGATTAGTTGATGATGATGACTGTACAGGCAGTAGTAAAAATAAAAAGTAGTGTCGGTCCAGAACAAAAGAAGTTGCATTTTTTAATAAGAAAAGCTGATTGCAATTAATTGGTTTAGTATTGGGGAAAATTGTATTAAAGGGTAGACCTCACTTCGCTGGAATTTGCTTACTGACTACTTCACCTAGCAAAAAGACTGTCAGCTCTTCCGTGCGCGCAGACAGGGGCGACAATTGAAAAATACCAGAGATGGTACTAATGGCTTTCATAGTTTAGAGCTGTTCACATTCACGTCACCGATTAAAGTTCTTCACAGTTGTGTGAGTGGAGCTGGGCGAGATGATCTGATCGGTACCGTTGCTGCAGCTTTCTTTTTCCAGTCAGCTCATCATAATTGGGATCAAATTAAATCACAAAATCAAATTAAATTAGATTGCATTTAATGTGATTAGCAAATTGCTCATCACCTTAACGGGAAAAATGCCAGTCAGTGCTCATTCTGTGTTGGCAACACAGGCAAAGAGAGGCGAAATCTAGTTTAGTAAAAGTGGTGGTGCAAGTGAAAGCCCAGAAAAAGGGCCACCGTTGCAAGCGCATTGGCGGCAAATTATGAAAGTTGTCAGCGAATTTTTGCTGCCTTAACTGATTGGTGGCGCACATACACACACACACAAAACTCCAGTGAACAGCGTTCAGCCAATGGTTTGGATAATTTTTCTTAATTTTCCCTTGCAACTTGGTTTGGACACAGGCCAGTGAACAATGCACCCGCTACCGAGGAGAAGAAGAAACTGAAGTGGAAGAAGAACAGCAAAAAGGACACAGTTGCCACCACTTGCCGGGCAGCAGTGCTCGCCAGTGGCAAGTGCCATTGCGATCGAACGATTGCTGCTCGTACGGCTGAATAAATTTGCCCTGCCAACTTGTCCTTATTAGTCGGCTCGACTGTAAAAATTGCCCTCTTGCTTGAATGTAATTTTTAAATTAATATTAGCACAATCATATTAATAACAGTGCTAGTGGTAATAAGGGGATCGAGAAGAGAAAGAAAAAGAGAGAGACACACATTATGATTGCAGTGTTGGGCGAACATGTCAAACGAAGCAGCTGACTGTGCTCTTTTTGCCGTGACCATTGGCAAATTAATTTGCCCATTGCCACAGCACCGGTGCTCACTAGCCATTAGCATTACCCTCTTCTCCAAATAGTTGCCCTCCTCTTTGTGAGATGTAAAACAAATACAATGCAGCACTGGGCTAATTGAATTTTATTCTGCCTCCATTGCACACACTCTAGGTGCGACCAGTAGTGGAGAGCCATTCGGGCTATTCATTTGCACTAGAGTACAACAATGACGGTGTTCACTTGATCGGACAGTGCTCTATCAATTGGTCAGTCTTCTCCTGTTAAAGAAAGAGAAAGGAGGGGTACAAAGAAACAACGGAGACAACGGAAATGGAAGCATCAGTTGACAATGAATGGCAGTGTTCTCTACAACAGTGATAGTAGGAGTTTTTTTTAACAGCAACAGCAACAGCAACAACTTCATCTTTTAGGTCAGACCTGTCCTGTCTCTCACTCTTAGTCTCTAATTACACAAAGGTTGCTGCTAACTACAGTCGGGTTGCGCTCGTTGTCAGTAGTGGACAGCAGTGTCCTTAACTGAGTACCGTGCGTGTCAGTTTAGTACTGGGTACTAGGTGCAACTTGGTCGTCGACGTCGTCAGCATCGTCGTCGTCTCTTGGCACCATCAGCCAGCTCGATCAATGGCCGAAGAGAGCAGTATTCCGTTGTGCCGTATTCATTAGAGTGGTTGAAAGGGAAGAAGAAGAACAAAGGCAATCCGGTGGGTGCAATCTCGACATTCCAACAGAGTTCGCAGCAGCAGAGTGCGGCTCAGCTCAGAGACGAAATGGTCGCTAGCGACGATGCAGAGTGTACCATCGGAGAACGTCAGCAGACGAAGGAGAAGCAGCCTCTAGCAGTTTCTATCCTCCAACGCACACACCGAGCTGCCTGAACTGCTGATGCTGCTGCTCTGCTGAGCGTCCTGCGCCCGCGCTGGTCCCGCGTCGAATTGCCTGCGCCCTCAGCTCACTACAGCTCTCTCCATCGCTTCCTTCAGACGGCCTGGCAGTCCCTTCCCTTTGCACAAAGTTGCTCTACTGCCACCACTATCTAGTTGGGTTTCATCTCAAGCATCAACTTTTAGTCTTTCTCTCTCTCTCTCTCTCTCTCTCTCTCTCTCTCTCTTTCCTCTACACTATTTCTTGTTCACCCTGCAGCTGCACACTTTCGCTCCCAAATTGATTCAAAAGCATTTAACTTTGTTGCTAAGAGAGGCAGTCATCAGGATGCTATGCGCGGGCTTAGGAGTTATCGGTGTGGCGCGCAGGCCGCTGGCGCTCTCAGCCTGCAGCAATCCAAAGCTCAGACGAAGAGGATGACTGAAGAAGAGAAGAAAAAAGTAGTGCGGGTCAAACAGACCGATCAATTGGAAATATTGCAGCTGCTTGTGCCTACTACTGCAGCAGCTCGCCGTGTGCCATTGAGGCGGCATGCAATTCGACCATTTTGAGGTAATTTCTGCATCAACTAAAGAAAGATGATGCCCAACAAAAACTTACAAAAATGCTACGTTAGTGGTCATCATTTTTTGGACTTTTCTTAACGTAGAAAAAAGATATTGACTCTAATTGTCAGAATGTTGCAAGGCAATAGCGGCAGTAGTGGCATTAACAAAAACAGCAGCAGAAAAAACGGCACAAACCGAAACTTCAAATGGGCCCGATAAGAAGGCAAATGGGAGTGAGGACAAGTTGTGAAGGGAGAGATGAACGATTAGTGGGCAAAAGTATAAAACCGAAGCAGCAATAGAGAAAGGATGATGGCGATGGCGATGGTGGTGGTCGTGCTGGGCGCCCTGAACCAGCCAATGCTCATTGCCTATCTTCACTGAGGCTGTCCGTCGTCTGGTGGAGCGAGCCAGCATGAGCGCCTTCAACTCGTCGCCGGCTGCCAGCGCCAGTGACCGTCCATGCACGCCACAATAGACAGATAAGTAAATTAAGGACAACACCATTTCAGTAGCTGCAATGTTTGCCGACCAAATTAGATTTAAAATGTAATTTTATTACCAAACATAAAGCACGCTGCCAGCCTAGACAGGAAGGGCTAGGTTAGGCTAAGCTAGCAGGAACAGTTTCCCCCTTTTTTCTCCTTTTTTCCTCTCTACGACTAAATGCGAATGCAAAAGAAAAAAATTTAAAGTGACAATAAAACAAAAGTTGGCTGAGTAAATCGACTCTGTCAGTGTGTGTGTCTGCTGCCACTGCTGCGGCATTCTCAGGCATTTCGTAGCCGTCAGTGATGGTGCAGTGCACTGCAGCCAGCTACTGCTGAAGGCATAATGGACGTGCCACAGACGTCAACGACAGCACAGTACTGAACCGACCCACACTGACAAGTCACACAGAGTGAGGGCATTCGGCAATGCATGCCCACTACGATGGATTCCATTCGGGAGCACTAACTGTCGCATGTGCTAGTGAGGCAGCTAGTGATGCTACTGCTGCAGAAAGAGTGCTACCGCCATCGCTTCCTTTACCCCTTCCTGCACCGGTGCGAGCATTTAATTATGGCAATTTATGCGGGGAACTCAGTGAGCAAGACAAGACAGAGAAGTAACCTCTCTCACTGAAACACCTTGGAAAAACTGGTTACACTTTTTTGTCTATGCATTTTCTGGTGGTGCCAGCATCCGACTCTTCTACTTTTTTATGCAATTCACTTTTGCGTAAAAAGTGCCAGAGCGCAACTAGCCACTTTGTCAAAATGCTAATCAGGCCTGTTCCAGCGAGAAAATGCACCTCGAGAAGATCTACAAGAGACAAGAGCAAATGGACTCGCTACTGGGCAAAAAATGCAGCGGACAGAACTCTCAGTATGCATGTATGTGGCCAAGGAGAGGGCACTAGGTGCACGGACAATGTCGATTATTCAGTGGAAGCTAAACTGAGAGGATGCAGCGAATGCTGAGGAACGTTCCGACTGTCACCGCACCACTCACTACTAGTGCTGCATTAGCTGTCACCAGTCTTCATGAGCCTCAATCAGTTGCGTAAAAATAGCCCCAGCTTAGCATTGCAAATCCGATCGCAAATACAATTCAGACGAAGAAGATGTGCCGCTCTGTGCTGATGGCGGCTCCATTGAAAGCAGAGAAAATGGGAAAGAGTGAGAGGGTTTTGTGCCCAAGAACGTCGTCTCGTCGTCAGTAAAAGAAAGTGAGTAAAAGGGAGAAAGTGAGATCGAAGAGCTGCACTGCCTGCCAAAGAGAGTGGTCGAGAATAAAAGACCGAGTAAAGACTGGGAGAATGCTTGCGCGCCAGTGTCTTTTATTTATAAATTTTGCTATAAATGATTATAAATGATTGTATATTGTTGCCTGGATTACTTCTTAGGCCTTAGAACTAGTAATAAATTGAAAAGTACAGCAGCTAAATGGAAGCCGCTAAATTGGCCACCGTTAAAAGTGAAACCTCACTGCTAACGGCAGTGCATCGGTGATGCCGTTCATGCTGATGCTGATGGTGGTGCTGATGGTGATGGTGGTGGTGGTGGTGGTGGTGGCAGTGAAAGAAAAGGAAACTTAGCAAGTACCCCTGCCGTCTGCCGTCTGCATCGTAAGACGTGCAAATATATATTCGATCAATTAATTAACATTTGACTGCCTCGACATTTTCGCCGCCGAATGGCTTCTCGGCTAATCGATTGCGGGAAAAGGGCTTCATTCGGATGCCACTGCTGTGATGCAGGCAAGCACGCGGTCTCAAAAAAGCTGCAACTGCTGCTGCTGTTGTTTGCGTCAGTACTCAAAGCTGGTCGCCCTCAACGACGGCCAAAATGCGGCGGACAGGCATTTGGACAAATTGTCCTGCTGGCAGGCACCAGCAAAACTGAAGAACCGCTGGGATTGTCCAGAGAGAAGGACAGAGAGAAAGGCAGTGGATCGGCAAGGCAGTGGATTCAGTGTGAATTTTAATTTACTTGAGCGTCAAGTTACCATATTTAAATGTGCGTCTCCAGGCAAAGTGCAAAGCAGGCGACAGGCAGTGCTGTCCCATCAGATAGTGAAACTACTGCAGACCAATCTCGCTCATTTCTCTCTCGTCTCTCGTGCGGCAGAAGCTCCTCAGCAGCCGCCAAACTGGAGGCAATAATATTGCAATTTACATCGAGGGGTTTCCAAGGGCAACCCGAAAAGCTCATTAGGGGATAGCGAGACGGGCAGAGGTAGCAGAGAGATGCTTTCAGTGGCCATCGCAGCAAAAGCAGAAGCAGCAGAAGCCCGACCGACCGACGTCGGTCTCAGGCGGCCAGGCCGATGACGCCATAACATTAGCCAGTGCTCCAGCCACGATTGCTTTTTCATGTAGCTCTGTAGCTGATGCTACGACGACGACCAAGCCTGCCTGCCTGCCTGTCTGCTTGCCTTCCTGCCTGTCTGCCTGTCTGCAGTTTGGATGCCTCTAAGAATGCCTCGAAATCGATCCACGAACAGACTCTCTCTCTCTCTCTCTTCTTCTTCTTCTTCTTCTCTCACTCGCCGCTGGTCCACGCTCTCGGCGAGACGCACGACGCAAAGGGACAAAGTGAGCGAGCGTGTGTGAGGGTGAGGGAGTGTTGTGTAACACAGTGTGCTCGGGCTCGACGACGTGGGTTGCCCGTCTTCCCGTCTGAGCTTGAGTTGGCCACCGAGTTGGCGCTGGTGTTGGTCGTGTTGGTAGTGCTGCTGACAGTAGCTGGCTCACTGCTTTCGCAGAGAGCAACATCACCATCGGCAGCAGTGGCAGCAAGCACCCTCTGTCTGTGTCTTTCCCTCTGATTGTGCGCATCGACCAGCAGCATCGACTGTGCCAAGCTGTGCACATCTCCTCTGCACCCGAATTCTGCCGCCAATTCAGGCAGTTCCGCCGGCGTCGATGTATCGATGGTCTGTCTCTGACTGCAGCTCAGGCTGAAATTCAACACTGCACTGCCACTCAGCTGCAGCAGTCAACTTGCCAGAAGTACTAAGACAACAACAGCCTCCTGCTTCAAAGTAGAGAAAGAGAAAACCAAACGAAGACAGAGCCTATGAAGTATGATCGGCTTGGATCGAGTTGGCAGCAATGTTTGAACCAAGTTTAGAGCAGCAAGAGAGAAATAGTTCAACATCCAAAAAGCCATTTCGTCTAAGTGCTTGTAATTTTTGTTTCAAAAGGAGACTTTTAATTAAAAGTGCCCCAGTATTAGAGTGGTAAATTATTAATCGACTTTAAATTGCAAATAGGCTCAGGCAAGAACGGTGATATGATATTAAGTTTTGAAAATTGTTATGCATTGCAACCATTTGCAATGGAATGCACACTACCACTACCATTTTTTCACCAAAAAATACTAAATTGCTCCCAACTAGGTGCAGTGATGCCTTCAAGACAGCGGAAAACGAAGAAAAAGAAGCGACGTTATGGTTCTCTATATCTTTGGGTAGAATCGTGCGTGTTCGATTGGTGTGCCTAAGGAACAATTAGGAAGGCGACGAACATCCTCAATTAGTGTAATGACAAAGAAGTCTCGCTGACTGCCTGCCTGCCTGAGTGCTCATTAGAAAGGCAACTTTCACAGCTAGGTCGCATCGCCTAATTGGATTGCAGTTCGAACAATCGACGAAATGCCACTGGCGACTGATCAGAATAGGCAACTTCAAAGGAAGGACTGCAGTGCTGTAGAGCTCGTCACTGTAGAAGCTGCGCCGTCTTTGCCGCCCTTTGCGCCCAAATGGCTGGCCACAAATTGAGGCCTTGATCGGCTCGATTACCTGGCCGACAATGGCACTCAATGGACTTGCCGATACATTTACTACGTTTCAAAGGCAAAATAGTTTTCTTTTCTGCACACTTTTACCGTCCCCTGATTCGGGTGGGGGCATGTATGTCTGTGTGTGTGCTGTTCGACTTGCGAGCAGGCGGCAATCTACTTTGTGCACCAAGATGTGCTTACCATCGGCGGTAGTGTTAGTTCCAGTCAGCAGGAGCTCTATTAACAGGCACGACAGGCGACGTGTTTGGATGCTCTATGAAGCTAAATGAGACCAGAGCAGGCAAACGTGGCAACTCACAAAACGAAGAAGGAACAGAACCACTGGCGACTGAGCTGCACCTCAAAAAGTAAGGCAGTGCTGCTGTCGTGGCAAAGAACGATGCGGCCCATGTTGGCCTCGCTGACGTCGTCGTCGTCGTCGTCTGCAATGCATCACCGCGCTAATGTGCTTTCACCAGAGAACACACGCCCGCTGGCTATTACCGTTTGCTAATAGAAACATTTCCTCAGCAATGGTTCACCGGGATGGCAGTTTTGATATGCTTGCACTGAGTTCTGCACTCCTTTTTCCCTGTTTCTTTCTTTCTATTTTCTTTTTCTCTGGAAGGAGAGTGGTGCCACACTTAATCATCAGTCGAGCAGCAAAAAGAAGCATCAGTGCGTCCAATTCGATTTGGGAATGTCCTCCCCTTTCTCTTCGTCTGCACTTCCAAAAATACTGTCTATGTTTGACAATGCACATTTAAATAATAAATTACGAGCAAATTAATTCTCTCCAAACAACACTAACTTAAGCAGCAGCACACACACACACCTTCAGAAAGGCAGAAATTCTGCCAAACATAACCGAGGGCCATTTCGATGCTCGGTCTGGTCACAAGAAAAGTTCTCTCACGGCAGTTGAACACTGGCACAGTTGCACTGAGAAAACAGGAAAACATTCTGAGTGACGCTCTCTTGAACAGTGCTAGTCATCATTAGTTGAGTTGAGAAGGCACCGCCGAAAACACACATCGACCTAGGCGTTTGGACTGCTGCTCATCATCAGATGCTGTTGATGCAGAAATGTGGCAATTAAAAGGCACTGGCAAAGAAGGGGTTAGTTTGATTAGTCAGCAGTAGTGGAGGGACTACCGAGCACAGGCACACCAGGCACACTAGGCACGCTTCAGGAATGTTCCTGCAGACACTGGTGGCAGTGCTGCGTCACTTGCTTGACGGCAATTTGCTGCCACCGCCAGTCAGCACCAGTCGCCGAGCAAATAAATGTCCAACTGGCAATCATGCCTTGGCGCGAATCTATTCTCAGATCGACGCGAATTAATTTACATCTTATTTGGCTTCAACTCAAACTCCTGCTTCCCTCAGAGTTGACTGTACAGCGTTGAAATTCACCACCAGCGGCACTATAACTGAAGTCTTTGCAGGCGCACACTGCCTTGCGAGTACATTTTTACCCCAAAAGAACCAAGTGAATGTGTGTGTGTGTGTGTGCAAGTGCACGCTGCAGTGAAGGCGGCTGGTGAAGTTTATTAACTCGCTCGAGAAAGTGTAAGCAAGTTGACAGCGTCAAAGTCAAATTAAGGGCAATTGGCGAAATGAACACGAAACAAGAAATTTAATTTAGTTCCTAATTTTTGCACGACGACTCGCTCTTTTTTGCGGCGCTAGAAAACCTCACATGGACTTTTTCTGGCACACGTCTCCGGCTGCTGCTGCTGCTGATGTTGCCGTTGCTGCCGCTGGTGGCTTCCATGCCACTAGGAGCCGGTGCTTGATTGACTAGTCGATTGAGAGTTGCAACAACGTTGCCATTTACATTGCAGGCAGACAACGGCTCGCCTAGAGGTGCTTAATTGACTCAATTTGACACTTTTTCCCCTTTTCTTAGACTGCTTTAATGCGTGCACTTAATTAAATTTCAGCGTTAACTTGATGCAGCACTGGCACAATCACATAATAAGTATCGGCAGATAAGGACCATGGCGCACAGGCACATCAACTTGGCACTAAGTTTTTGGCAGAACAGCATCAAACTACCAGAATTATTGTAAAGCAATGCCTAGTCGGCAATACCATGTTAGGCTGAAAAAGTTTTGCTGATTTTGGTCAGTTTACTTTGGCATTGCTAGCCAACAAACTTTTACTGTTTTTCATCTTTTACGGTGTTCCGTTTGGAACATTCACTTTGCCAGCACTGATGGCAATCCAATTTATCAATTAAAACTTTGTAGCATTTCTTCTGCAAACTGCACTAAGCGAGTAAACAGTGAACTGCACTTCAAGTGCGTCTCCTAAAATGAAGAGAAAACTTCTGACGTTCACTAAAGAAAGAAAACCCTGTTACCCTGCTTTTTTCTCTTCTCTGTCTGTTCCGCCAGACAAGTAGCTAAAGTGGCATTTGAGCTCTGTTTGCTAATTCAAATCGACAGGCACTAATTTATTAATGAGAAATAATTAGTCGCTCACAAACACGGCAATCCGCTTAAACTTTGAATGTGTCACCCTTTCGCAGTACGGACGGTAATGTGTGGCAAAAGTGCTCACCGAGTGAGACCGACCAAAGATGGGCGAAGGGTGGTGATGGAAATGGCGGTGGATGGTGCTGAGGACACCCCAAAGAGCGCTCCTACCAACTTAGTGGCCATATAGTGGCCCACACACAGTAGTGCACCTGCACCTTTACTTCCATTTCATTGCAATAGCAGTGCAGAGAAATGCCAGAGCTTAAACTGCAAAAAAATAAAATGTAACTTACTGTAGAGAATGTGCTGCGCAAAACTGGCAATCCTGGCCTGGTCTAAAAAGATCCCATAGCAAAAGAAGAACTAAGTTGCAGTATCCGCTAAATTGTAAGACAAGAAGGAGAGCATCCACTGTCTGTGTCTCCGGTTGCAGCTGGTGGTGGTTTCTTTCAGCTCAAAAAGTAGCGTCTACAGCCATTGTTTCTGAGTGCCACTAAACACTGCACTAAAGCAGCAGCAGCAGTAACAGCACTGAGAACCGCTTGGCCGTCTAGTTGAGTTGAGTTGAGTTTCGCTTCCAAAAAACTTTAACCATTCACACTGCCACGAACGTGACTGGCGTCTAATTTGGACAATCTCATCGAACGCTAATCAGGCCGTGGCCACCACCGGCACCAGCACCAGCGCACTGCCACCAGCTTTAGCACCGTTACCATTCAGTGACAAGCTTTTAATAAAATTAGGCACGCTTTCAGGCGACAGGAAGCGAAGAGCCAAGTGGTGAAGAAAAAGAGAGCGTCAGCGTATGAAAAACCAAAAACTGCCTGTCTGAACGTCGCTTCCTCTGTCTGCTGCTTGTTGGTCCTCTAGTCTAGTTGACTAAGAAAAGGAGTCAATGGCAACAAATGGACTGCAGGCAGTTAGGTGGCTGGCGCGTGAGCCTCATACTGAGCATAAACTGAGAAGGAAGAAGAACGTGTACCGGCGGGCAGGCAGAAAGACATGGCATACCGGCATGCACAGCCGGACAATGGACAGTGCCAATAATGCAAAGAAAGAGAACGTGCGTATTTTTCAAAAAGAATAAGTATATTATATTGGTAAAAGTCACATTTTATTGACTTAATTGTCACATTTTAGTTGGGTGGTCAATTATAAACCAAAAGGGGTTAGTTTTGGGGAAAAGTTAGAAAAATACATCGCTTTGAAAAAAGAAAAAAATGTTTAGGGACTGGTATATATCAAAAGAGAAGGGCGATGATTGATGCGTCAACTCTTGGCATTCACCGCGTGCCTTATGCTTATTTGACTGGACACATTCAGGCCAACAGTGAACACGGAGAGTATCAGCAGAAAGTTTGTCATTTTCTAGAAAAGAGTGAAAGTTCAGTGTTTGTAATTCAGCTTGTGGTGAGTCTTACGATCATGGACTAGTAAAAGACGGTAAAGTCTACCTATGAAAAAAATTGTTAAAATCTTCCAAGCATTCCAAGCAGTTAACTTTGCTCTCAGGTGAATAAATGAAACTGCCAAAAATCTGTAAAGCAAAAAATGTTGAGAAAAAACCTAAAGTTTTTTGGAAAAAAGAACTTTCAAGTGCTGGAAAGGTGAAACAAATACTGAATTGCACAAGTGCTGCTCACTGAATGGCTGAGTGATGGTGGTTATAGTAATAATTATTAGTAACGATCTGTAGTAATTTTGACAAACTGGGATTGGGATGCTGACAATGTGACACTGATGATAGCTGACACAAAGCATAGGTAACTAGATAATTTAAAAAAGGACGAGATGCGGGTCTTGGAAATGATGGTGGCAGCTGTAATCATAGCGGTGGTGGTGCAAAACAGGATGCAAACTACTACGGGGATTTCGGTTTACTTTGCAACTAGAACTTTGGGTGGACGGGTTAGGTTTTACCGGATTTTGATGATGATGCAGTTGCAGAGTTGGACACTGCTGATGATGCCGGTGAGGACACACAAGGCAGAGGGACACTGGAAGAATGTAGAAGCAGACAATAGAGCTGACAGTTAACGGTGATCAGTGTGAAGATTCTTCGGTGAAGAAAAATCAGCTTTGAAGAAAGTGTGCAGTGATTCAAACCCGAAAGTGGCCAGACAACGTGAAGAAGACGAGTGCTCGCCTATTTCTTTAAGGACTGCATAAAATAGTGGTTATGACGGACAATGGATGGTGAGAGATGAAGGATGAGGCAAAAGTGCAGTGAGTCTGTGTAAAGAGGATGCTGTCCAGATGAGCAGTGTCGTCACAGTGCACTGAACGAGCCCTTTTGAGCTGCTCCAACTCGCCAAGCTGACGACGACCACTGCTCTCGGTTTGGTTCCATTTGGTGGCGGCACAGGCAGATGTGCTGTTCACTACGCTGGCAGGGGTACATGGCTACTGAGGGGCTCTGTCTGTGTATGTGCTGCTGCTGCTGCTGGAACACCACTGGCACTACCAGAGTACTGCAATAGAACAGAGAAAGAGTGGGGCCAGGTGCGCCTGCCCGGCACAGATGGGAGAGAGAGTGGTAAGAGAAGAACCACTACGACGACCACCACCACGACCACCACTACCAGAGCGGTCCACTTGGAACATGCTCCCACACGTCGCCATGCTGCCATTGCACACAGCACAATCTCCCTTTCCTTTACTGCACTTTTCTCACTCTCTTCTTCTTCGGCGGCTCTTCTCGCCTGTCCGTTTCCGTTTCCTCTGCTTTGCAGTGAGTGGATGACATTTCCATCCTGCCGAGTTGGAGATGTTCAGCGACAAATTTCCTGTCAGGCCAATCAAAGTGAGAAGGGCGCCAAAGCGAAGTAGTCAGCAGTAGTCAACAGCAGTAGCCAAGGAAAACCTTGAGAACGGATGGACCTGGTGGTGATGGCCAAGCCCAAGCAACAACAGCAACAACAGCACCGACAACGACGACCACCACCGAGCCTTTCTCACTCATAATGTTAATAGGACTCTCTTGGACTGCGATGCATGCACGCGTTGGCACATGGCCCAGTTGGTAAATGGCAAAGCCAGTGACCGTTGCCATCTTTTTTACTTACTCTACTTTGTTTCCATTTCCTCTCGATCCCTCTTTGCTTTTCTCATCCGCAAAGAGGACTAGGCCTGGCGCATTACGCAGAGACATTGACACAAAGGACAGTGAGAAGTGAAAGAGAGAGAGAGAGAGAGAGAGAGAGAGAGAGAGAGAGAGAGAGAGAG
>JAALOO010000099.1_pt1 | contig 71160 bp, 61 predicted proteins | sample 7257641 | NCBI WGS metagenome assembly JAALOO01 (sample SAMN14085613, study PRJNA598686) | mite metagenome | biome: ENVO:01001000; feature: ENVO:01001002; material: ENVO:01001226; isolation source: single female mite from University of Michigan culture on fish food culture... ...
TGTGTTCTTACGCGTATACACGTAAAAAACAAGCAACTTTTTCTCTCTGTGAGACAATTCGCATTCAGTTATTTTCAGCGCAAATGAGACGGCAAATTGAATGCCCCGCTTTTACCGGTTGTAGTGTAGACGTGTTCTAAAAGCTGGGCTGAATAATCGATTGCTCACGTGGCGCTGGTGTTTCCCATTATTTGAATATTCGCTCGCTTTTGAGCTAAAATTCTTGATTCAATTTACTGTCAAGGACCAGCACTTCTTTTCCCAAAAACTTCCCTACAGTGAAGTATGCTACAGTTGTTGACTAAGTAAGAAGCACTACAATCTCAGCAGTCTCCTGCTAGTTCCTCGAAAAGGGCAAAACTCAAGATAGAAGATGAAGTGTTTTTGAACTGTCGCATAAAAAACTTTAAGATGGTGAAGCATTCTCTCGAGTGCCTGATTGTTAGCCTGAAAAACTATGCAGTGGCGAGAGCTAATTGCGAGGGTTCCACCACCAGTTTTCCTACGGGACGGTGGTGATGGCAGGCAGGCAATGGAGAAAGAGATAGCAATAGCAAAACGAAGCTCAGGCAGCCAAGTGAGCCAAAATTCGCCCTCCGCCGGCGGTTCAAAAGTGGCGCTCCGGTGGCACTGCATTTGCGGACCGCTTTCCAATGCTCAGCGCTCATTGGCTGCCGGCAGCGGCCAAAATGCATTGTCCTCTCCACTGTGGCTTCTCACGTAGCCTGCCGTAGACTGACTGCCGCAGCCGCTGCAGGAGAATCACCTCGCCCGTTGACAAGGACTAGGACTGCCGGTAGAACTCTGCCGTCATCGAGCCGGTGAACACCACACAACCACTGACGACTTCGTCGATCCATCCAAGGATTTCAACTGGTAAGTACTCCTTTCCTTTTATCCTCGTCTTATCTTCCTGCTGTTGCTGATGCTGCGATTAGATTGACCGGCAAACTGTTGCCTTTCTTCTTTTTGCATTTGTTTGTTTGCCTTCCTTCGCCATCTTTGTCTCTCCACTTTTCTCCATTTTCTTCCCAGATAGTGCCCACAGATTAGGCGAGATATCCTCCTCCTCTTGCTTAGTGTCCAAAAAGTATTACACCCGCAATTTTTTTCTTCTTGCTAACAGCAGCAGCATCATCATCATGGCAGTCGATTCTGCCTGCTTTTTGCCGTTTGTTTACACATTGCAATGATGATAAGTTTTTGCATTACACCACCGTTTTTGCTCTGACGTTACAGTACAAAACAGATTCACAGTTGAGGAACATCAATTTTAGGCGCGCAACCGCCACCATGACAGAATGCGTGATGCGCGCGCTTTTCGTCTCATTATTTTGTTGTTGGTGCAACCTCTGCTGCTTCTAAATGCAGTTGCACTTGCGAGCAGTGACTTGTTTACTTCATTATCGTGAAGCTTTGTCGGTTGCGAACCGTCTAAATCGAACCGGTTATTGTCATTTTCTCTTGCTGTTCCCAGGCTGTACAAAGACCCGATTTTCAACAGATTGCCTCATTAAGACCGACCATTGAGCAGTTACAACCACTGTTTGCCAAACAAACTTCTCGGTTTTGTTTTGCTTCCCCTTCTCGTCGCGCTGGTTGTCCTCGTTGCGTCGTGCTCTGTTGTCTGTTGATACCGTAGGACATTGACATTTGTCTACCAGTGTACATGTAGAAATCAATCGTCCTGGTCGATTTACAAACAGGCCTGTTACGCTCTTTGCGAACCTTTTCAGCGCCTTCATCTTTTCGAACCAGAATCCCCAATTTTGACAGTTGCTGATTGTCAACAATGTTCCCTTTTCTAACTTCACCTTTGTTGCATTTAAAAGTCAGGCTCTTTCCAAGATCAGAGAAGGAGGCTTGGGCAGCCCCTGTGCCCTCCCTTGACAGGTCAGGTAGTTTGGGGGCACTGTTTTCTGGGCCCTGTTCTCACCGGCCGGCAAGTTGCCGCCGCCATTGTGACGAGTGCTCCTTCTTTCCAACCGCCGTCTTGTAGCCAATCAGAAAGTACATCCTCGCAAATTTGAAACCCGCGTACTCTCTTGCGCAGACCCGCTAGCAGCCAATCAGAGTTGGGCTAGAATACTTTCAAATTATCCAGCGCTTCGCGCGGCGGCAGCCTCAGTGTTCCCCAATCTTCTGATCAGCGAGACCACCATCGCCATAAGCGTCTATGCGTTTGCCGTTGAATTGCCAGCGCTCTGTGCTTTCCAATGGGCGGGCAAGCGCCATTGCTTTTGCCGCAGTCGCACAAAGCAATGGAAGACTGGCTGGATGGCCAGGCTATGCCTATGCTATGCCTATGTGCTATGCCTGCCTGCTTCTTATGGCGTCTCTGCAGTGCAAACGGCTGGCTCGTTCGCAGGCGCAAAAACTACCGCAGCAAGCGCTGCACCACTCCAGTGGCGAACAAAGCTTAGCACTACTCTACGGGCTTTTTGCCTGCTCCATACATTCTGCCAACGACCATTGCTGGCTTTGCAGCAGTTTGCCTGGCAATCGACGTCTCTGCTCGTAGCTTGCCTTTGCCTCGTAAGTTATATGTGCCCGTGTGTTTCAATGTATCCCCATTGTATAGCCTTGCCTAGGGATCCCCTTTCTGCTATTCTGCTTTAATAAGCGCCCATTTTCCAAGTCCCCACTTTGTCTTGCTTCGGCTTTTCTCGCTGCCTTATTTCGCAGGGTACCGTCTAGACAAGCAGTCAGTCGGTCTCATCTCTTGCCATCATCTGCCTCTTTGGGTATTTGACTTTGCACTTTTTACCAGTTAATAATTCTCCCTGTTAGTTCTCTGTCCGACCGTCATTGAGTTTCCATTGTGTGCAGGTTGCCTTTGCTGCGAACGCGCGCGCTTCTTTTGCCGGGAAAGATTTGGCGCGCTCTGCCTCTTCATTCTCTCTGCGGTGTATGAGCAGATAGTCTTTGTTCTAGTTTCACTCGTCGCAATTTGTTTTGTCATCGCAAAGTGATCATCAAAGTAACATTGCCTTTTTCTCCTCTACAGTCCACTTAATTGACCCGTACTTCAATCGCTAATTGTCAACCGGCGAATCATGCCCAAGGACGCTGACAAGCCGCGCGGCCGCATGTCGGCCTATGCTTACTTCGTGCAGACCTGCCGCGAAGAGCATAAGAAGAAACACCCCAGTGAGAGTGTCGTCTTTGCCGAGTTCTCGAAGAAGTGCTCTGAGCGCTGGAAGGTAATATCTGACTATCTCTTTCAAGCGCTATCAATTTGCTAATAACAATGTGTTGGGTTCCTGTTGCTCTGTAGACCATGAATGACAAGGAGAAGCACCGCTTCCACCAGCTAGCCGACAAGGACAAGAAGCGCTACGAGTCCGAGATGGCCAACTACAAGCCCAAAAAGGGTGAGGGCCGCAAGAAGAAGCGCCAAAAGGACCCTGACGCACCCAAGCGCCCACTTTCGGCTTTCTTCTGGTTCTGCAATGACGAGCGTTCCAAGGTGAAGGCAACCATGCCCGACTCAACCGTTGGCGATGTCGCCAAGGAGCTCGGCCGCCGCTGGAACGAGTGCACCGAGGACCAGAAGTCCAAGTACGAGGCTCTTGCTGCCAAGGACAAGGCTCGCTACGAGAAGGTAAAGACGACTGTTGTGTGTTTACATGAAAGTACTCGCTTTGCTAACACTAATTTCATTCAATAGGAGCTGAAGGCATACAAATCTTCGGGCAAGCCGGCTCCCAGTGCCAAGGGAAAGGCCAAGCCCGTGAAGAAGGTCGAGTCGTCCGAGGAGGAGGAGGAGGACGATGAATCCGACGATGATGACGATTCCGATTAAGCATTCTATCGAAGAACTAACTTCAACATCATGTCATTCAGCCCATTAGTTAGTTTGATCAAATCGGTCTCATCCTTCAAACAATGAACTCATCGCTTTTCAATCTTTATTCTCTCTATCTTTGGAAATCAATTTAATTTCAATGACACACACAATCGAAAACAACACAAAATGTTTACCTTCCTTATTTTGAATATCATTGAATATTACCCTATTCTTATTTAATGATTAACATCTCTTTTTTGCTGTATTTTATTTTTGTAACTATCTCACACACATACACACCTGTATTTGGACTGTCCCCTGGACTTCATTTACCCAACCTGTCTCTCATACACAAACACAGCCAACAACCACAGCACACACAACACCAACCAACAGCAGCAGAAGCGCGTGCCCAGCACCTTTGGTTGGAAGGAAGTCGGTGTGTAATACCCGTCACCACCATCTTCCCGGTCCACCACCACAACCACTTCCTTTTTTGTGTGAATAGATAACGTTTCATTCAGTTCGATTTGTGTGTTTGTCGTAGACATTTCATTTTCAAATCTCATTAAAATTTCATTTTTTCGCTGATTTTGCTGGACATGCTTACTGATTTCTCTTTTCTGGACAGAGGTGCTAACCAGAGGGTACTACCAATCTCTGGTAATCATTGGGATCATCATAGGATCATTAGGAGTGAAGCAAAAGCGGCCTCTGTTGGCCATCTTCACCCATGCCCTTGAGCGTGGCGTGTCTAGAAGAAGGTCAACCTCCGCGAGAGCCCACAAATGGGTCATTCGTAGACTGGTCGCCACCTGCAAGACAATGAAAGCGTCCCAGTGGGCGATGGTCGCTGGCGCACCGACTCGTCATCGTAGCGCCCACCTAGGTGGGCGCCACTGCCGCTTCACGCTGATGCCCGGTTGTTTGTTGTGATCTGGTGGTCGGGTTCTCCGTTTTTTCTTAGTTTACTTTTCAAGTGCTCCGTTTATCTTCCACCGAAACAACATCATCATTATCATCCCCAGCAGGAGCCATGGGCAGACTCTGGCACGAGGATGGCTATCCGACGGTGGAGCCGGGAAACCCAATCGTGAAGGGCCGTCAAGAGGTGCCCACCGATGTGGACTACCGAACCATTGAAGAGGTGAGAGCTCGCCTTCAAGAGCTGAAGGCGAAGAAGGACTCCTTCGATCCGAACGTCCATTTCAGCGGTCTCAGTCGTCTGGGCCCAAAGTACACCGTCGCCGAGCCGCTGGCCTTCATCGACGGGCCGAACCCTGATCAGTTGAGGATGAACTTTGCCCTCGCCTATGGCCTAGGCGGCCTTTCCATGTTCACCGCAGGTGTGCTGGGAAACAAAATAGTGCACGGTCGATACCTGAAGGGGATTCTGTCAGGCCTCATGATAGCTCCCCTGGGAGCGCTTGCCATGGGAGAGCTCTACAAGTGGAACATCAAGCGACAGAATAAACGAACCAATGTTCTCCTTCACTACGCCATTCTCCACGAAAAGGACTTTCCTGTTATCGGTAAGTGTGTTTACTGTCCCCTTGTTATTCAAACATCTAAAACACTGACAAAAACTCTGCAGAGCGCAAAAAGTTTAACGAGATCCTCCTCGACTGGGTGCCGCAGCGTTCTCTTCACCACCTGGGCGAAGGCAACTGGAGCTGGAGACTTTGGTAGTTTTGCTGATCTGTTGCTTCAGTGGCTGTCACTCTTGTCACTCTCAACGGAAGATTTATTGTAAGATTATTGGTGATTATTGATTCCTTGGTGTAAGACGTTAGATGCGTTTTATTAGAAATAAAAATGTATCATTTGTATAAATTACAGAGAGCTTCATTTTCCTTCAATCACGGGTGCTGTGTGTGTGAGTGATCTGGAGATTCTCCTAGAGAATACCAGCCTGTCGTTCCATGGTCATGTGAGGAGGCAGCTGAACTTCGCAAAACTCTCGAGGATCTGGAAAGAGGAGGGAATCAGGTGTTTAGTGGTGTTTACTATTTTTATGCTCTGCAATTTGGGCCAGGGGCTTACCGTTGAAGATCTCATTTGGGGTGATCATTTCGTCGCGACCTTCCAGCACGTCCAGCATCAAGTTGGAGCGCGGCAGGAACGGCAAGTGGCCGACATGTGAAGCGGCCTTGCGTTCGGCGAGAAGACGAAGCGGGGCATGGATGCCTTGCACCGATCGGAGCATCGTCATGTTGCGGTACTGTTCGCGGTCAAAGGCCGACTTTTCCAGCTTCTCCAGCGGTGTGCTGCCGTAAGCTTGCTGCTTCACAGATGAGAAGCTGCAGGGAGAAAAGGATGAATTGGCGTTTAAAGAAAGAAAGATTGAATCCGGAATCGTATCCCTTACCCATGAAGAAGCACCGACTTTTGCGGGTTTGAACTGTCGGCAGGATTGAGCTTGTCCTGTTGCTCGCCGGCATTCGCCTTCTTAGCGTACTGCACCGTTTCTTGGGCGATATTCTGGGCCTTCACAGGAAGAGACATCTTGGTTGCCGAGAAGGAGTTCGGAGTGATTCAAATTGACAGAAGTGAAAACACACGGCTTGGAAATGTTGCTTTGTCACTGAAGTGGCTAATTCCACCGGTGTGTCTGGTAGTGAACACAAACGCATTCGGTCGAAATAGTGGCGTTAAAACCGCCGCAGCGGTCTCTTTTGACGGAGATAAAAACTTTTTCGAAATCTGATCATGGACTTTTTCGAGGATTCCCAACCGAGTGACTCAGTTACTGATTCCCGATTCAGCGAAACTCTGGTGGAGATTTTTGAGGTTTGTTTAGTGTTATTTTCAACATTTCAACTTATGTTTGTTTTTTGTTCCAGATCCTCAGCCAAGTTCCTGATCTGTTTCAGCTGCTGTGTGATTCCATTTTTCCCAATATCACTGGAAATGATCAAATCAAGAAAGGGCTCGTGCTATCTTTGTTTGGTGGAACAGAAAAGTTTGATCCAGAATGCGAGTGCGTTCACGTGCGTGATTACATACATGTGCTCCTTCTTGGAAGTCGTTGTTCGCAGAAGAATCAAATTCTCAAGAGCATAACTTCCCTGATGAGCGAAACGTCGTGTTATCTAGTCGGCAGCTGCTCGTCACTCAAACTCATCGCAACCAATACCAAGCGGAGAAAGTGTTTGCCGGATGAACCTGATGCGGCTTTTATTTGCGACAAAAAAAGTTTGTTTTTGTTTAAAAAATCATTACAGTTGCTAATGTTTTGTTTCAGAAATTATTTGCTTAGACGAGCTGGAAAAGATGGGGAAACTGCAACAGCAGATTGTTAAACAGTCAATCGATCACAAGAAAATTGGCGTTCGAGATTCAAGAGGTCAAGTCGCTTTTCATCCTTCCAAAGTTTCAATCATAGCCACTGCAAATCTTCAATTTGCTGAATACCATTTCGATAAACTAATTGAAAAGAACACCCGAATTCAACCGGATCTGGTTACGACATTTGACTTAATTTTTCTCGTAGATAATGAGAGAGACAACAATTCTAAAAATGATTTGTTGGAGTACCAGATTGAAAAGAACCGAATGCACAAAGTGTCAATGGAAAAAGCAAAAGCTCGAAAATCAAGAGTTTCTCAAGCATCAGCAAACTTTGAAAGTCTGGTTGAACTCCATCAAAGTGGCCAGCTCTATGGAGGCGAAAAAATTCTGCAAGATGATTCTAATGAACTGCTTTCACTGCCACTCATTCGTAAATACATTTCATACTGCAATGAGATTGTTCACCCAACAATTGATGATGATTTGAAGAAAAATATTCAGCAATTCGTCAGCACAGAAATACTTGAACGCTCAGAATACAAATTGTCGCTTCTTCGCGTTTACGAAACCGTTTGTCGACTAATTGAAGCACATGCAAAGCTTTACATGCGTCAAACTGTGATCTACGAGGACGGCCAAGCGGTTCTGGACATTTTAGAAAAGTCCATGGCATTGACTAAACTATCTTTGCCTGGTAAGCTTTTTTTGTTTGTCATTCACTAGACATTTAACTTATTCTTTTCTTTGCAGTTATAACCAAGAGAGCAAACAGCAAAAAAGGTGTTTTGAGGCCAAAAGACTTGTACCAGGTCATCTGCAATGCTTCCAGCTACTTTAAAAAGAAACGTTTCACAGTCGAGGAAATTGTGGAACTGAGCCTGCAGTACATCGAAGGAAATCATGATCCGAAGGTAATCCAAAATGCAATCTACAACTTGAATGAACAGGCGCTGCTGATCAAGCGATCCGATGGATATGAAGTGGCCTAATTTTTTACTCTCCCTTTTTTGTTGAACTACAAATTATTAAAAACACACACTTTAACCGGCACTTGGCATCCTCAAAGTCGGTAGCCCTTTCTCGTCTACCTGTGCACACTGACACTTTTCCCATTTACCCGGCTCACGAAGCACGCATCTTTGCAATTTATCACGACCATAAGCTTCTGAGAAAGAGAGAAGGAAGAGAAGGCAGAGTAGGTGAGGTAGCGCATACCTCGTCTCGCTTTTAATATGATCGATCGTCTGATCGTGTGCCTCTCCGTTAAAAAGAGAGTCGAAGGCACTGTGCATTCGGTCTTTCGTGTCTGCATTCGATCTGCAATCGATATAATTCGATCGCCGATGATTGAGCCCATATTTTCCACTCACCCTAAACAGTTGCTCCAGAGTAAGTGTTGTGCTGCTGTGCAATTTAGCCAACTTTACACTCTCCCTCTCCTCCCCCCTCAATTTGGACACCAAAAGTGCCTTCAAAAAGTGGCGTCAATCACCGGCTAATTTACAGTTGCCGCTTTTAGAAATCTGTATCAGAGGCATGATTTTGTTGACATTTTGTGTCTTTAAAATCGACTTGAATTTAGAAAGTTTTTTAGTTGCAAAATTCAGTTTTAGTTTGCAGACAGTGGCAGACAATATCAAGTTAGCAAAGTTTGTATTTTTAGAATTCATTCAAAACAAAAAGCAATTGCAGGCATTTTTAAATGCTAATCCCTTTAGTGATGATTGTGAGTATCTTTTGGTGGTGTTGATGCAGCAGCTGCAGCACGACTCGACCTACTTCCCCTTCACACACACACCATCAGCAGATGTTTACATTTCACTTTTAGCCTTTGTTTTTATCTCATCTCTAATCTTTCACTATTTACATCTCGTAATGTTTCAATTGAAAATTTTCTTTTATTTTGAAAATCTGTGCAAAACAGTTGTACAAAAATAATTAAGTGACGATAATAAATGACAAATACGTCAGCGTAAGATTGAGGGAGAGGGGCCTTTTAGCGACGAGCCACCTTGACTTTGGCGCGTCGATCAACAGCAGCGAGTGTCTCTGGAATCTTCCAGCAATTGTAAGAGAGAGATTTTAGTGCTTCCTCGTAGCCGATGCCAGTCTGCGCCATGACTTGACTGATCATAGCTAGCAAAGTAAAAATTGTGTATAAGACCTTATTGAACTACTGCTTTCCCCAGATCCTACCTTCCATTGGAGCATTGTCAGCCATCATCTGCTCGGTCTTGTTGACCACTGCGTAGTGGTACGTCCAGAAGGTGGCCGTCTTCTGGTATGCCTCTCGGTCTTTGTTCATCAGGTAGGTCACCGTGCCGTTCAGGCCACTGTCGGAGTTGGGAGTGCTGAGCAGCGCCTGAATGCTCATCATCGCCGTGCGAATGGACATGGCGGCGGTCCACTTGCCACTCAGAGTGTCCAGACAGATGCTGCCTGCTTCGCCTGAAAAGGGGGGGGGGGGGAGAAATGGTCAGCTTGACAATGGACAGACAGAGGGCTATACCGATTACCAATGTTGGGGTGCCACACCTTGGTGGTCATCTTGCAAACCGGAGGACGGAAGGGATAGTCGTTGGGCACTGTCATCTTCAAGTGGAAGACACCGCCCTGGTAGGGAGTGTCCGGCGGTCCGTAGACGTAGCCCTTCAGCTGGAAGATGTCATCTTCACTCTCTGGCTCAATGTGGTACATTGCCTGAGCGGCCTGGTCCGCCTTGAACTTGGCCAGGTCCTTCTCGATGCGCTTCGCAGCAGGGTTCACGGTCACTGATTCACGGCTCATGGTGAACGATGGAGATAGGACCGTTTTACTTGGATGCAAACCTGCAAATGACAACTCAGCGACTGACAGCAGTGCACTATAATGATGACGATGCAATTTTTGCAATATTCTAATTTGGAACTTTTTTCCAATTACCTGAACTGTTTTGTCAGCTTTTTGTTTCAATTTTAATTTTTTTAGTAAAAGTGCTTCCTTCACCATCAGGGAAAGTTCAAATGCACCAGTCTGCTGATTTCCACTAATTTGCAAAACAAAAGTCTCAAATTATCTCAGTCGACCTCAGTCTTCAATGTCACTTTCAATTTGAACAAGTTGACTCTCTGGCCGGCAGATGCAATGATTGCCCAGTGTAACCTTTCAGTGCTGCATTACAGCCAATCACAATGAAAACCTTCTGCCTTTCCATCTCAGTCAGTGATATTGATTTTAGTAATTTGAAGACATAATCTGCATGCATCACGTAACTGATTTAATAATTACACTTTTTGATTGCTGTAGTTTTCGTTTGTCAATCAACTTATTTTTAACAACATAATAGAAAGTGCTTTGAGAAGACAGTTTGTTTTCAAGTTTTCCTTTTAATGATTATGACATTCATTTTGCACTTTTTCTCACCATAATGACTTTCTCTGTTTTTTCATTGAACCCTCATTACCAAAGATTATTCGGAAACTCATTCTATCGTTTGCCCATCAGCAAACTTTTTTCAATTTTTTGTACTTTCACAGACGACTAATATTGAATTTGTAGTTGATCGTTCAACTGTTCGTCATCATTGTCTCATCATTATCCAACCCGTCGTACATTAACTTATCTTTTACCTGTCTGAGGGTGAGAGACTCACTTATGATTGAATTGCCTCTTTCTTAGGATGTGACCAGTTCACATCAGACCCAAAACATGTCCATTTGATTAATTCAAATTGCCCCTATTGATGTCTTCTTTCACATCACTTTTCACTGCTAATTGATTCTCAGTTCATTCAAATGTATGCAAATTAGTGTTTGTGTGTGTGTAAATAATAGCCGGACTAATCGCACCCCTCACTGTAAATAGAACTAGTCCACCTAGTCGCACTCAATTTGGAGTTGTTGCTTGTACTTGTGCCAGGTCAATTACCATATAATCATGCCAACGTGTTTGTCTTCAGTTGTTGATCCTCACTGGCGACTCATCATCTTCTCAGTTTCACTGCTCAGGACTTTGCATAATTGCCAGATTAATATAGCGACTCTCTTCCCTTTGCTTGCAGGTTTGAGCAAAACAGCTGCTGGTGCAGCTTTCCAAGACAAGACAAGGGAAGATTGTGTGTGTCTGGCTGACTACTCAAATGATGCATTCAATTGTACTTTGCTGAGAGGTGATTCAAATTGTGTTTAGCTGATCATATTTAGTAGCAGTAAAGGGCAACCTTGTCATAAGAAGAGGGGAAAACGAGTATCATTTCCCAAGAGAGCATTTCACTACCAAACTTGTTAGCAACAAAAGAGCCGTGCTTTTTGTTTGGCGATAAATCAATTTGCACACAGGCTTTTTACATGTGTTTACCACTTTTCTCCTACTACTTTATGTGTGTGCGTTTGTCTATCCTTTTCTGTGTTGAGCATTGCTCGAAAACCACTTTTATGCTCTTTCTTTCGCATCTTCATCGGATCAGTACATCTTTCTCTTACATCATCATCATTGCACCCATTGTTTCTCTGTTGTTGTGGTTGTGTGTGTTTGTGCCTGGGAATGTCCTCTACAGCTTTAGCCGATCCATATCGACACGGTTCAAGTATCAAGCCATCTTAAGTGTGTAAGTTTACTATTGAGTTTAATCTTGTGTAATGCGAAACAAGCAGATGAGGGATAAAACAAAAGTCAGTCTTCAATGTTTTTATTTGCCAACTAGATTGAGGCCCAATCAGCTTCGTGACTTGGTCTATTTGTGAATGGACAAATCACCCTGTTGATCTGGTAATATTTATAAACACTTCAGGTAGAATGCTTTACTGATCAGGAAAGATACAAAATGGTCAGACTATTAGATGGCAATCTTATTTGCACACTTTCTCAAAAGCATCATTTTTAAAATTGACCAGTCATCTCTATCTATTATTTTTAGTTTATTGATTTTTTACTCGGCAATCACTTTTTAAATTACCCAAATCTACGCTGCAAAAACTTAAGGAGCCCGGAAAGTGACTTTTTTTGGGCGCATCTGTACTTCATGTCAATTTGTACCATAAACAGCACCTCTACTACATCATCCACCGGGCAATAAATTAGTTCCCCGTTGGCAATATCGCTCGTTGTGGTTCTGCTTCATTATCACCGTGATCATCTGCATTATTACCATCAACACCACCGTCATCATCATCACCATCCGCATCATGTACACTAGCAGTTCAGGTAATCAATCGACTAATAGGCAGCTCGTGCGCGGCAACACAAATTGCTATGCAAAGTCGTCGTACCTTCTTTTCACAGTCGTCTGGAAATAGAACACTCACTCACACATTAACTGGACTGGCAATCGATGCGCCTGCGAATGTTTGTGTGTTGAACTCACAGTCTGCTCATTGCTCCTTCAATGAGTTCTTTTGGCTACTTGACTTGCCCGGGCCGATCATTGCTGCTGCCCGCACTGACTGAATGGGCGCCTAATCGGTGTGTTCAATGGCCGCGAGGATGAGCACTCGCGAAAACACCGAACACGTCCTCCTCCTCCTCTTCTTCTTTGAGTATCCTCGTCAATTAAACATCGAGCACTCTTCTTTTTGTAGTACTGTGGTAGCTTCTGAAGAGGTGGCAGCTGTATACTACGGCTATTTTCAGACACTCACTGGCTGCCCTTTCACGTGTGTGCGTTTGTGTGTTCACTTCGTTTTCTTCATCAACTTCTTAACCTTCTTCTTCTTCACCAGCACTACCATCCCTTTTCAAAAGCTCATACCATCACCACCACCAGCACACAATGTGCTACCATTTCTGCCTGGCTAGCCTATATTTTTCTACGTAGCCTTGCCCGTTTAAATTCCACCTTTTCTTTTCCTCATCTTTTTGCTCAGCCTGTTATATTAAACTTTACACACTTTGATCGACATGTCACTTTAGTGCTCAGTAAGTGAGTGAGGGAAAGTAGATGCACTTTCTGGCAATTGGCTGCGGCTGCGGCAATCAGTCATTGCTGTTCAATCTACCTCTCAACAGATGCTCCTGTTCAACTTAATTTTTACCGACATTTTTAGTTTATAGCGGCACTTTAGCCTACTCTTCAATTTGGCACAATTTTACGGCAACAAGATGAACATGAAAATTGTTAATAACGACACTGAAATCGCACCAGCATCAATAGATGATTTTGCCACTGTTGTTCTATTTATTACCTCAACAAAAGTGTGCAGGTGAGTGAACCCGTTTGGGCGCTCTACCTCTAAATCCATTTATTAATGACTTATTATGATGTTAGTGTCTCATTGTTTCTAATCTCGTCTCTTTCTCCTGTCCATGTCGTTTTTCACACTTGCTATACAAAGTGTCTGCAACATCATTTTTTCTTTGATTAGGATTGTCCGCCTAACTCACACCAAGCTGCTGCCTATTTACTTTGTTCACAAGTTGTCGAAATACTGGCGATCCTTTTCATTCTTCTGCTGCTGCTGTCAAACGGACATCATGCACTTTCACACCATTCACTGCCATTGACAGTAGACTTGGCAGTATTTAGATATGTACGCCATTTGGCAGCTATTAGACAACACAATCGGTGGTAATATCCTTGCAGTTCATGCTGCTGGACAGTGACCTTTGCCGATTTTTTGTTTGAACAATTGCATTACTAGAAATTGATGTTGATTTGTAAAAATTTGCACTACAAATTCTTTTATTAGTCAGTTGTCTAGTTTCTAACTGATTCAGTTTCATCATTTGATGCGACATTTTTTCAAACAGAATTTTTATTTTCAAACGCTGGAATTTGCATTACGCATTAAGTGGTCATCATCCTCTTCTCGACTTGTTTTTTATTTGCACAAGAGAGCTTCTTGTTTTAGCTTTTTTCGACCGCTGCCGACCAAGTCGTCGATTTGTCATTATATGAATTTTTTTCTATTTACTTTTTAAAAATAGAAACAGTATAGCATAAGAAGGCGAGAATGTGCAAAGATGTTTGTCGTTTGCCGCTTTCTGGGCGATGTCGTCTGGTAGCGCGCTCACCAGGACAGAGATCAGCTTTTGTTCCCTCTGTCTTGTTCCCAGGTGAAACTGCAGGTGGTAGTGTGTCCACTTGATTTGTCAGCTCACCTCTTCTAGAGTCTATCTTCCTCACTCTATCTAAACAGAAAAAAGTGATCGATAGATTTTGTCACGCTGCCTGCTTTTTTTGTTGCCGTGTTGTATTCCCGACACACTTAAAGCAGATTACAGCCAAAATCACAATTCAATTGACGAGATTTACCTTACCAAGATGGCTAAGCTTGATAAAGTTTGTCTGTGTGCTCTCTCGATCATCATCATCATCATCATTTTCAGATGAAAACCATGTGGTTGAGAGTATTTTTAGAACTTGTAGTGAATGCTTTATTCTTTGGATTATCACCGCATGACAGATGCTCTCTTCCTGTTGACGTATTACGTTACTTTGATTAAATATTCATAGTATTCTCTTTTGTTTTTTGTTATTCTAAGCACCTGACAACCTGTTGCTTCCACCTGTTGCTTGCTTCTGTTTTCAGTGCAATGCAGTAATTTTCACTAATCATTTTTATGTTTTGCCAAATTATTTTTTGTTTTTTTAAAAAGCAAAGAAACTAAGCGTGACAATCAGCTATGACAGCTACTTTAACTCTTTTTGGTTCAATGGATTTTTTTCCTGAAAAAAGCTGCCCAGTTTGTGAAAGTTTTTAGTAAATTCACACTTATTTAGGGTGCTGAAGTCCACTGTATAACTTAAATCTCACAAACACTTTTACATCTTCAAAAAGCTTTCTTTATCCTCGATAAAAATTCACTAGCAGCAAATCTGTCCACAAAATAAGCCACACAGCATTTAGCAACTTTCCCATAGTCATTTGTTTTCTCATGTTGTACACACACAAAAACACTTCTCCCAAACACATACACAGCTAACATTCATTCACTACTACATACAACTACCACTGAGCACAGGGTCTGTTAAAGCAAGAGAATAGATGAGAAGCAACAGCAAGCGTGTGTACAAGCGTGAGAGGACAACGTACTACACCAAAGAAACCAAAATAAACGTTGTCATCATTCACTTTGGACTCAGCAGTGCCTGTTCAGTGGACGGTTTATCATGCTGGGCATAAGAGAGAGGTGCACTGATGATGGCTAAGGACAAACAAACGAATCGATTGTCTGCGCTTTGAACTTCTTCAGCGTTTGTGTTTGTGCTCAATTACAGTTCTTTGGCTCTCTGTTTCTGTCCCTACCAAATCAGTTTGTGGGCACATTACCCTCAGATCATTGTCTGTCATAATATACTTCGTCATAATACTGCAAACTGACAATAATAATATTATTAGCTGTGGTGTCGGTAGAGACATTCACTTGGGTCATTCGCTCCTCACTCAAAAAGAAGGTGTTTGAGCGCATTAGGGCGACAGTCTGCGAATGCTTTTTGTGTGCAGTGCTCTCCTGTTGTTGTGGTCCCTTGATGATCCTATCTTTTCATCTGCTCTATCTATACCCTTCACACTGGACAGTAAAGAAAGAGGCGGTAGAGACCTTCAATTCTTTTCCCCTGCAGAATTGTCTAAATTGCCCCTTTTGTTTTGTTCTCTACTCCATTTTATATCTCTCTCTCTGAATGGGAATTCACTCTTGCATGTCCTCTTTGTCTACCTAGCTCGACTTTTCTTCCTCACTACTTTTTAGCTACTCTTCTCCTCTTTTTACTTTTGACAGACTGTCTGATAGTCAGGACTTTCAATGGACTGTTTCCGCTTTGTGACTTCTTCTTTTTTCTTCTACTCGTCTTGATGTCATTTAATTAAGTAAGAGAAACAAAAACCTTGGCCATTAATTACCTGTACATTTAATTAAAATTGTCATCTCAAAGTTGCTGTATCTTCTATTATATATTTGATTAGGCAAAATCTTGCTTTCCTTTTTTTTCCTTGATACAACAGTTGTAAAAAAGACCTTTTAATGAAACTTTTTGCAGTAAAAGTGAAAGTAACCTTAAATAAAATCTTACAACTGCAGCATTTTTTCTATTTTGGAATCTCCTCTACGCACGTAAACAATAAATTTGGAGGTGCCATATGTGCCGTGTGTTTAGTTTGCACGTGAACAAAAAATAGGTGGAGTGCTTTTTCTCGGTCGTCGGTCTTCTGTGTGGTTGCATTTCCGATTGTACGATTGTCATTGCCACAAGCACTGCCATACAATGGAACATCATCATGCAAGTGCAGTGCACTACTGCGCTGTCAATACACACTGCACATATTGCCCTATCGCTCTGCACCAGCACAAGGAGACAATCGTCAACGCAGACACTGCAAACTGCTCGTGCACATTGTCATGCTAATTTGTCTGTTGATTATCCTCACTGGGTCTACAGGGTTTAGTTGTCATTGCTTCTAACCAATGGGGATAATATTTGTCTGTGTGCAGAGCATCAAATGATGACCATTTACGTACATTTGCGCACATTACTGACGGACACATCTTTCATCCCCCACCCGAAATGAGCGTAAATAATGCCCCTTTGTCTACTCCACTCAACAAGTTCAGAGATTTCATCCAGTGCTGACAGATTTACTGCGCTATATTTCACCAGTGTTGTGCTTATTTATTAATTAATTTGCTCTGGTTTAGTCTGTTCATAGAAGTTAGCTTACTAACTGTGTTCTTGATAATAACTACCGTATTGCCGGTGGTAATTGGCAGTAAAAAGTTCACTCCTCATTGTGAGGCGTGGATTGCCTTGTTGTAAAAAGAGAAAAAAAGAGGATGACGATCCAACTCATTCTAAATACACTTTGCAGTTAGCACTGTTGAATGCTGTTTTTGTTGTTGCTGTTCCCAATGCTCTTATTGTCTCATCATCATCATCTGTTAATTAGCAGCATTGTAACATGGCGACGCTTAAAAGTATTTGTGCAGCGTTGCACAAAAATTGTCGTTTGCATTTGTTGTTTTTCTAAAGCATTTTTTGAGTAATTCAATTTTGATAATTATCAGTTGCCTTGAAATGCCGTTTTTTTCTCTCTACTGTAATCTCACTTGTCAATCTTGTGCAGCCTGACCGGCTGACCTTCACCGTTAGTTTTTGCCAGATCACCTACCTACTTACCGACCCCTCTTCCCGTTCTCTGATCACTTACCCTCGTAGGTTTGCTTCATTTGCTCAGTAATTACCCCCCAGTTTTTTCAAAAAAAACCAGTCAAGTGAGTTTGTTGATTGACTGCTAATTTACTCTCTTACCGTTAGGAGTTTTTTGCCTGGCAAGTTTTTGTTTTCTTCTGCACTTTTTTCTTCTAATCGAATCAAGAATGAAACCCAATGACGACGACAACAACACCAACAAAAGCTAATCTAGCAGTGATCATGAGCTGTTTCACCGAACCATAACCTGAATGCAGCCTGAGTGCAATTTGTCAAATGACAGACGCCTTCTTCTTTACGAAGCTTCCTCTGTTTACTTCCAAATATTCTCTCTGCAATCTTATTTGATGGTATGCTGGCAAAAAAAACTCAATGGCAGTAATCTATTTACCAATTATATACCTTTTCATTTTAAAGCCAAATCACGTGCACTTTTTGATTTACTGGCTTGATAAATTGGCTGCACTGTGTTGCTTCAACTTCAAAACATGTGTGAGTGGAGTAAACGGGTAATTGACTTTACCGGTTGAGTGAGGTAGTCTCAGTGGCAGCAGCAGCAGCAGCAGCAGACACAGCTGCAGCACAACCAAAGTGGAAGATCCAGTTGAACTTGAAGTGGAAGCTACCACTATCACCACTACTACAGACACACACAGGCAGTCAGGGTTAGTTTGAGTGGTAGTGCACCTGTGCCAGTGCCAGTGCAGCATCATCATCAACAAGTGTTCAAGTTGCATTCAGTGTCTACCAGGCCGTCAGACTGTGTGCAGAAGATCACACCAGAGAGATCAGCAAACCCGGAGAGATAGTGTGTGCCGGTGGTCGAGGGCAGAGTGCATATCACGCCGGCGATAGCAGCAACCTCAGCAGCCTGTAGGCACATGCATTATGCATCACACTTGCTTGCTTGCTCTGCATCTTTCACTGTCCCTTAATTCTCATATACACCTTCATCTTCAGTCCGTTTCTTTTTCTTCCTTTCCTTCCTTCTCTCACTGTTTTCTCAGTGTTGTCTGCCTGCTGCTCGCTCTTTGGGCACCACTCTCTTTGAATTGACGACCGACGGGAGAAACAGCAGCACTAGTGCCACTTGTTCAGTCAGTCCGACTGTGTTTGTGCGAGTGTGAGTGTCTTGAAGTGAGTTTTTTTGCTTTATCGTCTGCACACACACCACCACCACTATCACCGTTGCCGACACTGCCAAAGTTGCAGTCACCTGTGTGCCACTCTCGGACACTGACTTCATTTGCCTGCTCTGCTCTGAACTGTTCATTTGCTCTTCTGATTTTGCCTTCTTTTGCTTTGCATCAAAAACACTGTTTTTATCTTTGTTTCTACGGTTTTTCTGTCTACCGTTCTCTCCCACTCTTTGACTGCTAATGTGCGTGCAAATGTGAAGACCGACGAGCAGTAATGATCATACTATTCTAAAGTGATTAGTGTGGTCACTGAGGGTCACTAAAGAGTTGAATTTACTGCTACTGCCAGTTGTGTGCTCTTCTTACTTTGCCATCGTTTTTCATTGTTCGTTCTTTTTGTGTTCATCTTTATACTTGTGGTCACGATTTAAAAGAGCTTTTGTATTCTTTATATAGTTTGTGCTGACCAGGATTCTGTTGTGAGTTTCTTTTTACTACTCTCAATTAATTGTGCGGAAGTTTTTTTTATCACCACAAATAGTTTCTAACTTTACCTTTTAATTTTTTTTGTTTTTAAATCATTCACTTTATCTTATAGCATCACGTGATACTGCAGTGTTGTCATCAGTTTCCGCAATATTAATTTTAAAAGTGATGCAACATACACTCCCACACCAAATGCACTAGTGCTGATAGTGCTGACCGCCCCCTCCCAAGTGCACTCTTGTGATACCATTTTTCATCTTTTTTTTGTTATTACTTGGCCATCAAAGACATTTGCATCTAAATCATGTCACAATGTCATCTCTGCCAGTGCACTGAAGAAGACGAGGACTACGACCACTCACATTTGTGTAGGTGTCAGCTGGCGGTGTACGACAGCGGCAACAGCGCCATTCCAGCTGTTTTCAGCATTTACTACCGATGCCAAACATGATGATGATCATGATGATGCCATTTCCGTCCCAACTGTGACAACTAACATTAATTTTCAATTTTAAAATCACATTTTTAACTGAATTGTCTTCTCTGCTTGCATTGTATTTCTCATCACTTCAGTGTACAGTTTAGAGATTACCAACTTCTTGAATACCACAGATCAACGCGACACAATTCACTCATGATGGGCAACTGTGGGTCATCACGGCGCACGCACTACTGCTGTCGATCTGCTGCTGCTGCTGAACAAGTAAGATTATAATTTTTCAATTCTTTTGAAGCATTAACCCAATTCATCAGCAGTTAATTGCCGTTGTTAGTTTTAGTTGTTGTTTGCAGAATGTGAAAATGTTGTTTTTGTTTGTTAACCTTAGCTGGTTTAGTCTTTTACTCTACCTAAGTAGTTTCTATCTTTACTTAATGAATCTCATCAATTGTCTCAACTACTGTTTGTGCACCATCGCTAAGCCACTTGGCCTTTCTTCTTTTTTTCTGCTTCATCTTCCCTTTACTTCAGCTGTGATTGACGTAATGCGGTAATGATTAATCACCGACCGAGTTCTGTCCAGAGCATGTGCCTGAGCAAAAAAAGTCTACTGAAAAAGTCTAAGTTGAGAGCTGCTGCTGCTGCAGGAACAGCACTCGGTCAGCAACATGTTTCGGTGTCTACCAGTGTCTGCCAGTGGTTGTGGGAAGTGTCGGACTGTGAGTAGGACAGTACGCAATAAATAATCAAGTTAATCGATTGATCGATCGCACACCATAGTCCATTCAACTGAACGGTCAATTGGTGGTGGTGGTGGGGGGAAGAGAGATAGAGTAGAGCAGTGTGTCGTTGTGAGCAGGTTGCCTCCTCATGGAGTTTGACTTTGACTTCAACTTTGACTTTTTGCATCCATCCATCCATCTGCGCAAACTGCCGTTTTTCTCCTCTATGCCATAGGCAAGTTGAGTTGCAGTTCCCATTGCCTCCCTTTCCTCTCCTCCCCTCGCCTCTCTCACTCCCATGGCATCCTATCATCTTATGGCCATTGGTTATAACTAATTTTATCGTCCATCTCATTGCCGCCAATGTGTGCTGTGTTTGTGTTTGTGGCCGAACATGTTTCATGTCGCCTTTGTGTGCGATCTTATTGCGCTTTTAGCGCCAACGGCAAACACTACTCTTTACTCTCTTTCTCTGTCGGTGATCATGGGCGTAGAGATGCTTTCCTTTCTTTCTCTTGCCACGGCTGCCAATGTTACACAACTGCACAACAACAGCACACTTGTTAGTGGTCGGGTGAACCGAACGCAACTACTGCTGCTGCTGTTGCTGGTGCTTCGAGAACAACTGTTCTTTTCACTGTTTTTTTATTGCCGCTTTGCCTTTCGATTGTGCCGCCGACAATAGCCGCCAATTGGCCCCTTCTATTGCTAGCTGCATTTTTGTTCACGTGTTCACTCTCATTAGGAGGCGATATTTCCCTTCTCGAAATCACTGCTGTTGCTGATGCTACACGCACACCACTAATCAGTGATATATGCCCTTTCTTTTTTTTTGGTAGTCTATTGTCCACTGGTAGAAAGCATTCACTTTACTGCAGGGCTAAACTTGTGCAAAAAGCGGTGTCCACCTAACATCATTTGGGACTTCACCTTTAGACTATTTTCAACGCTTTTTATTTCAGAAATTGCATTCAGTGTGACCAAACACAGCACTCTCTCCTTCTCTCTCTCCTTTGATCACTTCACTGATTTTCCCTTTCAATGTTCAAAAGTTTTGTCCGTTTGTGTTTGTCTGCGCTTTTTCTCGCTCTTCAGTGAATGACAAGTCGAGGGATTATCACCTGATGGTGATTTATTCATCACTGGAGCACTCTAAATGAGTGCTCCTGTTATAGAACAGGTAATTTTTCTATATTTAAATGTACGATGGAAGTACGTGCTGTTTTGTGAGTGCTGAGATTTCCGCAGAACAGAAACTTGTCACTTGGTTTGACCTGTGTGGTAATGACTAGGTGTCAGGTGAAGAGAGAAAGCAAAAGGGATTTTTATTGGCTCACTACTATTTGGTGTTGCTCTTGGATTCAAGGAAAATCTAGTTGAAGTGATGCTTCACGGTCATAGAGATTGATCTGTACGGCAATATAATAATTTGTGAATCCTTTGATTTAGGTGAACTTTTGATTTACAAGTAAGATACTACGTTGTTGATGTTTTGTGCAGTTTTTATTATTTGAAGAAGATCGTTGCCTGCGAAATTGAACTGAAAATGACTGAATTATTATTTTTCAGAGTGAAAGGTGAAACGAGGTGAAAAGACAGGTGGTTAATGAGAATGACTTTACTACTACTTCAAACTGTGAATGTGCAATTGAGTTCTCTTCTTTTTCAGTTTAATCTCTTCCAATCATGGCAATTTGTCAGTTTACTTAGTGCAAGAAGCCCAAGTGTCCTCTCCTTTCTGCACTGCAGTTCACCCTTTCTCCCTCCCAATTACCGCTCATTTGAGGCATTCAAACTCTTTCAGAGCGGCAATATCGATGGCAAGTTCAGACTATTCCGCCAGTGCTGCTGCCTTTTCTTCTGGCACTTTGCTCCGTTGCTGATGCTAATCGACCAAGTGATTTACTGTGACACGAATGCATTGCTAATATGTGAACTTGGCAAAAGGAACATTAGCATTGAAGCTGCTGCTGCCGTACTGCGGCTGCTTCTTCATTTTGCGCATTGGTCATGGCAGGTTAACAACAAGCTGAGGCGCTTCTTCAGAAGCACAATTTAAAACTTATGTACTTAGTTTTGCAAAAGTCAAACCTAAACACAGCTGAGGTTATTAAAAAAATGGGAAAGATTCGTTGAACAACAACCGGACACAAACATTGTGCATCACTTTGTCTTCCAATCAGCTTACCTTGCAGCCCATCAGAAAAAAGATGGCGACCAGCGAAGCGGAACTGGGCAACCACAACAACAGCAGCAGCAAACCCGTACAGTTTTTTCATTTTCAATCAATCAGTAATTGATTTGAGTAATGTCCAGTAATTTTTCTTCAATTTCCCATTGTTTAGCTTTCCTCAATTTTTTTTGTTGCCGTCACAACTTTTACTAAGTCTGTCTCTTTATGATGATTATGTTGGCACAAAAAACAAACAGACAGCAAAAGCACATCTTCTAGCATAAAATAAGATAACAGGTGTCTGTGAATGCTGTTCTGTTCGCACATTGGTTTGCAACTGTTGTTGTTGGGTTGCAGGCATTGTTGTGGCATCGCAGAAAGAGAGCGACTCATTAGGAGCAACGATGACGACGACGACAACGACATGAATGCGCGCCAATTACTAGCTGAGAAACACGAAAAGGGAAGCAATACGTGCTCGACAGCAGCTTCTGACTGTTTCCACTGCACTGCACAGCTGCCTCGAGGCCACCGACACATTTGCGAGCCATCAATTGTTATTTGTTATGCTAATTAATTGCCTCCATGTGCAGCAGCAGCACTAGCAGCACTCTCTATCTGCCTATCTTTTCCTATCTCTCTCTGTTTGGCTGACTATCTCACTGGTGCATGTGCCTTTTTGCTTTTGTAATTTTGCATTTTTATTTGCAGTAGTATTATGATCGGTTATTTTTAGATTAGATGTTACCGCTGTGTGTTTCAGGTGTGCTCTAATAGCGCAGTGCACCGTTTTTACCGTTTCTGTTGTTTTGAGCCCAATATGTATCGAGGCTAACGGCAGCGGCAGCAACAGCACTACCTGTTTGAATATTCGATTAGCAGAGATCTATTGGTCAATTAGGCGGCAGACAAGTATTGTGTGTTGTCTGCAGTTTTTCTCGGTGCCGACTAGCTTCAACTGACGGCAACTACTGGCCAACTCGTTAAGGGCGAAACTTGGGTAATCGATTCGAACTTGTTGCCAAAAATTGTCTGTCTTTCTTAGCAACAGCTAGGCTAGCTTTGCTGGGCAGCATTTTACTCTTTAATCCGCTCTGATGCAACTCACCTGTTTGCCCTGTATACCTTGCGCTCTCTAATGACATTTTCCACTAAGTTTGAGCATATGGCGTCTGGCGAGTTATCTTCTATCAATCTCTCCATCTGCTCTTGTTTGTGTATTTCTTGACTCGAGTATGGAGACACACAATGAACGAGCTTTCACTTGCATAGTGTTTGTTTGTGTGTGTGTTGTAAGTGTTCACACTTTGCAGCTGCACATTTACACAACAACTGCTAAAGGGAAGAAAGGTATCTTATTCTATTTATACTCTAAATTGCCAACATTTTTTTGTTTAATTTTCACTTTTGTTGTTAAGTTTTCTTTATCCGGATTTAGACATGATTTTAATTTGTGGCTTGTTTTGTTAAGCTTATTCAATTAGTATTCATTAGGCTGGTATTTCACTTTAGAAACACCTTTTTTATTTGTGTTCATTGAATAGCTAAACTTGATATACTGTATTGAACAATTCTGGTTAATTCACAGTTTCCTAGTCTAACGCAGAAGGTCACTGCGTAGCTTAATTAAGCAGAGACATTGTTTTGATTACCTTCAATTAGTGTGAAACGTACTGCCTAATTTAATTTTTACTTTCTCTTTGTTGATTTTAGTAATTGGTACTAGCTTGTGCCTGTAGATGAGTTGAAAGAATAGAAAAAAAATGAAATGAAATATGTAAATTGAACTGGTTGCTAATGAGGCTGACTTTGATGTCGGTGATGCAGGTGACCTATGGAATGTTTTGGCAGTAGACCAGTTGAACAGGTTGCCCTGTCGTCAGGCAGCTGTACAGTGCTGTTGTCTACTGCTGTTGACCATTGACCACTGTTTTCAATTTCCATGATGCTCCTCCACATTTGCCACTCTTATGTGTCTTTTTATGATTGTGAACAATCGTTGCTTCAATCGAAATAGCATCGAGGTGGCCAGCACTGGCGTTAGCGGTGCAACAACCTTTATGGTGGTCGGCGGTCAACGTGGCAACGGTGATGCTCACTGCCATCAAAAGTGGACTGTGCTGATTTTTGCAGCCTGAACTCGCTTGATCGACACACACACGCATTATTTTACTTTTTATTGGTTTGCATTTATGTGGAATTTGATCAAAAACTTCAACTCAGATTTTTCAGTAAAGAATTGTTAGTGGTTTCTATTTTAGAGTGCTAAAATGGGGGCCAGAAGCCACAAACCGAACAGTTCACCTACTACTACACTTGAATTGTCTTGTTTACCATAGTAAGTACAAATTGGCATGGCAGTGTGCTGTAGTCATGGTGGAAATCTATCCGTGGGAGGAGAAAAGAGCGGAATCTAGGCTAATCATATGTTGTTGTTGTGTGTGTGCATTACACAAATATTGCACCTACCCTCATTGAGCTTTTGCATGTTCATGGCTTGCTTTCATGCTCACCAGCACCAGCACCACCACCAGTGTCACTTGGCTGCTACTTGTCTATTCAGCACTGTCGGCAATTGGTCACCGGGAGCCAGCAGACACTCAAACTGACATTTCCATCGTCAACTAACCTTGACAATTGACACTCTCTGCCAAGTAACTTCTGTATCTGTTTTCAACAAGTCTGTTTGTGTATCACTTTTTTCTGCTCTCTAAAGTCTGTACTTAGGTGTGTGTGTATAAGTGTAACGAGGAAAATCTTTTTCTGTGGCCACTCTCAACGACCGATATCGGCGTTAATTTTGTAAACAAGTGCAGCAGCCGCAGCAGTTTTAATAAGGCCAATTCGAGCAAGTTCAACTGCCACTGAGATATCACCTCTTTTGATCTTTCCCAAATGTGTAATTGGCTGCCGTGTTAAACTTTTATTACGGCACACAACAACATCAGCACTGTGCTTGTGCACTAATTGATCCGCACCTTCTCTGTGTTGTTCTTTCTCTGCTTTAGACTGCTCCATTTCTTCTTTTCCTTTCTCGTTGTCTGTTAATAACTCCTCAGGCAAGGGTTTTGCTTGATCATGTTCAGCAGTCGACTTCACTCAACTCAACTCAACTCACCTTAAGCTCGGCCAGTGCTCCTTTATACTGGCAATCAACTGATGCAACAGTGCTCGGCGAGTGGTCTGCATCGATGCGGACGCCCCAGCGTCTGCTGACGGGGCACTGCTTCAGTTCTGTTGAATGAAAACCCGTTATAGCCAACCAATTGTACTACAACGCCGTGTCCTCCACAGGTAACTGCTGCTGCTGATGATGATGATGATGATGGGTGATGCGGAAACGGCCATTTTCAGTCAGGTCATTTTTGCTGTGCCTGTGCTCTACCCTACCGTGACTAGTCATGCCTGTCGGCAAACAAAGATAGACTGATGTTCATTAGCCCACTTATCTAACTTTTTGTTTTTTACGCTTTCCGGTGAAGAAAGATATTTACCTCTTCTGAAAATATTGAGCAATTGTTTTTTTGTGGTATCTTTGCTAAAAAGCACAATTTTGAAAGAGAAGGAAGATAGAAAGTGCGTTTTCTTTTGACACAGGAACGGTGACATTGTGTTGAGCACACAATCCAATCACCTTCTGGCACCAGTGTTTCTCACTTTTTCCATTCTGTTATTGTCATTTACCAGTGTTATCTTCTACACTCTTTGCGTGACAGATCTCTCCAATTGCTACGTGTCGGCTACTGTTTGATCTAAGACGATGACGATTCATATTTACACTGTGCTCTAGTGTCATTGAAGTTAACATCAACAACAGCAGCAACAGCCAAAGACAAGGCAAATCCTGACATTCGCAAGGCACTTCTTTTTCATCTTTGGAGATATCTCCCCTTTTCTAAGTGAGCACATTCGTACGTGATCTACTCTGCCACTTTCCTTTACTTAGACTGTACTGTCTAATTAGCCTGCGTGTGTCCAGTGGTAATGAATACTGAGATTTCCATTTTTACTGTCCACTGAGCAGACTGACACTGCCGGTTACGAGAGAAAGAAAGTTGGGCGCCAAAGCGCAGCAAGTGCTTACGTTAAAGAAGAGGTGCTGCTGCTGCTGCTGCAGGGGACCTTTGGTTTAGTGGCAGTGCCCATTGTCTGACCACTGTTGCCATTGTCTCCCAGTTTTCACCATCTCCCTCCCTCCACTTTCTTCTCTCACTCACTTTCTGCTTATTTATGCGCCGATTTATAATTAATTTTCAATTAATTACCAACCTGCTGGTTAGCTGCAATGCTGCTTGCCTAATAGCCACCTGTTGCTAGCTGACATTGATGTTGCTGGTCCACACAATCTGTCGCCTGCTTTGGACAATGCAAAGCTGACCAGTGACGGAGTTTGTGTGTGTGCTCATCATAGAGCACACAATTGCCGTAAGTTTCTCAACTTGTTTCATTAGCTAGTTAACTGGTTATTTTGATGCTGTTGTTGTTGTTGTTGTTGTTGCAACTGTAAGCATGTGACAAATTGAATTTTAATAATATGTGTGGTCAGCCGTGTTTTGTTATCATAGCATCAAGTTCGTGCACGCATTTGTATTTTTGAAAAAAGGAGCTCTTCGTTTCACTTTGAGTCAGCAGCATCACCAAATTGAGGGGTATTGTGAAGATGAGCCATTGTTGGGACTGCCGAATCGATCGGCAGATGAATTTTTATCGTGTACTTAGAGGTGCACAAACACACTGTAATTGGCCATCACACGCATGCATCACCACCACCACAAACCGCTAATTGATTGTTTATTAATTTGCACCTTTATGATCAATACACGAACAATCAGCCAATTTGGCTGGTGCTTCTCTTTTTCCTCTTCCTCACAACACTTCCCTGTAGGAAGAGAACTGTGCATCAGCACAAAAAAGTGATGCGGGCATTGCCAGTGAAAAGCAATTTCAGACGAAGTAGACTTTGCGAGAAACTGCTGCTGCTTTAGTTGCCTGAGCACTGCAACTACGTTTCGTAACTTACGTCAAGAAAAGTAGAGCACACACAATTTGTTTTTTGCCTATTGTTCTGTGTCTGACATTGCCGTACTCTTCTTCTCCGTATTAGCGGTGAATTGTATTCACCGCTTAGCTACAGCAATCTTTTGACATCAAATAAAAGTGCCGCAGTACCAACATCTGCAGCTAATTTGTTGGCAGGTACTCTCAAACACAACAGAAGTACGGATACAAAATGACTATTTCAAATGTCATTTTCCTTGAAAACTTACAGCACATATCTCACTGTAGAAAAAGCAGTCATGTCTCTGACATTCAGCTCACAAACACACATCTGTCATTTTAATGGTTTTGGTGTGCGTGTGCTGAGAATTGAGCTGTGTAGGGCACAACTTTAAATATTTGTAGATGTGCTCAATTTTGAAGCGCCTCAGAGAGGTAGTAAACTTCTGAATAGATGCACAAACAATGTTTATGTTTGCTGCTAATACACCTCTCTAAAATGGATCAGGTCAACTTTACTATTAACTTTTTATGCTGTTGAAATGTTGATATGAAGGAAGAAAATATGGAAATGGAAAACAGCGTTATTAGTACATGAAACCGCCAGCTTAATCGAATCGGTGGCCGGCGGTAATCAAGAAACGATAAACATGTGTACATGAAAAAAGTCAGATTTTCTCAGATTAATTTCCATTAACGTTGTTGATGTACTACTGCATCAGCAGCAGCAGCAGCAGCAGTCAGCAGTCCTCTGGGCACCGTCATCATCATCGTCGTTGTTGTTGTCGTTCATCAATTCATCATCGTCGTTTTACACCACGGGCAAAAAAGTTAAGCCGGACAGAGCCTATCAGCTTTCCCAGCAGCACTAGTCTGCTAACCTTGACGTTCATTTTTTCCATTATCAGTCAGTTGGTTGGTCAGCCAGCAACCTGCCGTGCTGCATGCACCCTTCATCTGTTGCCTTCACAGCACACAATGCAGTGCACACCAGCACTGTTCACATCCGTTATCCACGGCAATCTCAGCATGAGAACTGCAGCACTACTTTTTCCGCCGATTTTGATTCGACACCCGTCAAGTGCAGACTTGACTTGGTGGTATTCATTTGGAATGTTGTAGTAGTAGTAGTAACTCACGCAGTCTCATCGGTGATGATGATCAAAGTGAGCGAGCGAGCGAAATGGAAGTGTCATTTGCGAGAGAAGGCAAAGGTCATTTTTGGATGCACTTTACGGCTATTATATGTATTGTCGTTGATGACCTTACTTCAGCGAGTGCCATTGCTCCATTTTTAGCCATTTACCTGCAGAAATGATACTATTTGCAGAAATGCTCATTCATTAGCTCTATTCTACTCCATATACTGCCATCATTTGGCATCAGTTCACTGTCAATGTGAATGTTTGCATACCGGAGCACAAATGTAAATGACGCTAAATCATCCAAATCTGCTAAAGTCCAAGCTGTTGTTGACAAAGTTGAGCTGCAGAAAAAAAGAGAGAAAACACTGTTACGGTAAGTAAGCGTGCCTCAAATGAAAACGGCGGCATTAATTAGTCGATTAATGAACTGCTTTAATTACAATTTTCTACCGCAAAAGTGCGGAGAAGGAGAAGCCTAACTTTGAGACAAGTTTTTCTGCTGCAAAGTAATAATGAGAGAAGGTGCACTGATAGATGATGCGGTGATTCGGACGAGCTGATGCAGAGCGGAAGATTAATGCTCAGCAAACTGTGGTCACTGTGCTCACTGTTCACTGTGGTATATTTAGACGGTTGCAGGAAGCCTCCACCTGTGGTGATGGTGGTGGCCACAGGCAATGACCACCATCACCACCATCACAACCACAACTTACGGCAGCAGCAAAGTTTAACTAGATCAAATAACGTCGTCAAAAGCAAACTCCTCATTGTGCACCGTTTGAATGGTCACTTGCGGGTCTATTGTAAATGCTCAAAATGATCGTTGATTTAGATTCCTCCTGCAGGCAGTGCCTGCGCATCTTTTGTACTGGGGGTCACTAGGACGGTAATGGAGCAGATAAATAGCGCCGATCGCTGACTACTGCTTTTAGCTACCTTTTTGCTTCTTTTTTGAGCATCTCTAATCGATAATGGCCAATTGTCGGTGGTAAACTGTGTCTCCCTCTCTCCCTGCCTTTTCCGTCAAAGGCAGCTGTCCGTTTATCTTGACGTCAATATTATGAGCATCATCATTTTTGTAAAGGCAGTTTTGCAGTCACTGATTCAGCTGCATTTCCTATTCATCACCACTGCCAACAGCAGTACCTCAGTATACTTCCTTTATGTTGAATTATTACCGTTTACTAATAATATTAGCAGTAGCAATGGTAGAGCAGCGCTTCCTTATGACATCTAAAGTGATGCATCTGTTTCAGTGGAGCAACACCAAAAGTGTTAACACTACTGCCGAACGAAGAATGAAATAAGTTTTTTTGCATAGTGCCATTGACAGGCACTGTGCACCACCACTACTGCCACCAGCTGTGTCGTGGTTACGATTTCCCTTTTCAGCTGGCATGAGTTTGAAGAAATAGATCGCCAGGCTGACTGCAGCTAAAGACAGAGACACACAAGGTGCCACTGACACGGTGGATGTGTACTACAGTAGTTGTAGTAGTACAGTACAACTACTGAATATGACTTGGAGAGGAGAACAATCGATGGAAGACAATTAGCACTACTGGCACGACTTGATTTATGCTAACTAGCCTTAAATGGTCTGCTCTCTTACTCGATGTGCTTTCACTGTGTGTCTTTGAATCGATTGTCATCATGTTGGACGGCCGCTGATGACGGTGATGGCCAATGACAGGAGAAGTGAAAAGAGAAATTGAGGAATTGACTTTCTTTTTTGTTTTCAGTGTGCTGCTTCACACAAGTAATGCCCTCAAATGAAAGCAAAACACTGAAAACTGCCTCCATGATTGGCGTGGAGATGAAACTCAATTTGTCTGCCCAATGAGAGTGTGTGATTTGCTGCCTGCTCGGGATGACTACTTTTTGTGCAAGTGTGTGCTCTATTGACTGTCACAATACAAGGTGAAGCGCACAGTGTGTCTGAAAGTGCTGTTTGAAGCTGTTTTTGAGAGCAGTTAAATTAAATTACACTTCCAAATAAAAAAGTGGAAGCCTTGCACAGGGCACACGGGAGCGGCAGAGGATTGACACTAGAAGTGGCTGCTGAATCAGTTTCTGTTTATTGGAAAGCCATTCGCACCTTACACTGCTTGTGCCCTTTTGTTGTTTGCTCGTGTGAGCTTGACTGGGCAAAAATAGTGCTGAAAAAGTGATTTGACAAAAAAATTCGTGTGTGTTTGTGTGTTTACTCTCTTCAAAAGTCCAACAATAACAGCAAGGCTGTGGTGGTGGTGGCCGTGTGGGTGGCGAGAGAGTGTTCTTCAGTTCAATCTCAGGTTGGCCAACACACGAGTAGAGATGATCACTTTTTTGTGTTTGAAGTTCACTTTGGTGGTGACAGCGTAAAATGTAGTAGTTCACACTTTACACACACGTTTTGTAGAAGAGATTGGAAGGTTTTCAAGTTTACCTTTAGTGACAGTGGAGCACGTCTCCCTTGAGTGAACATTGACTGTTTTGTTTTATTCATTCAATGTTCGTTACTGTTTTTAATAATCAGAATTTCAGTGGTTATGAAATTCAATTCTTGTTTAGACTTTAGGTGTGTAATTTTTTTACCTTATGCAGAATCGCTAAATTAAGTTTAAACGAAATTGGGCATTTTCCGCTGATGCGACTTGCACTGACTAACAATAGCTTACTGGTAAGACAGTGCATGCACTTGCAATTTACTTTGTTCTTCTTTTCCACCACTTTGTTTCATTTGCATCTTCTGATGATGTAGCTGTCTACTGGGCTGGTAATTTACCGTTGTGTGTCTCGTGATTCCCGTGCCGTCCAAGTGAGCTACTGTGCTGTAACTTTACTGGCTGCTCAAAGCTGCTTTCGCTTTCCCTCTTTTTCATCTCAATAGCACTTCAAAGTGAAGGAGCCTTACTGCTAATCTGAAGCTTATTTACCGTGGCACAAAAAAAGAAGAGGGTGAAAGAGAGTGTGTGTAGTGTTGTCTTGGAGAACGGGTGATCACTGCTGGCACAACTGTGCTGCCTCGTCAACTTTGGCATCCCTCTTCCACACCACCGTCGTCGTCGGTCGGTGCATTGTTGTTTTCCCTCTCTGTTCTGCATCCATCTGTTCCCCTTTCCCCTCTGATGATGCTGCTGTTGCACACTAGTTGACAAGTGCTCGGTTGATGGAACGGTGCTGTTGCAGTTGCAGCAGCATTAAGGTGTCGCCATTTATGGGTATTCGGCAATCTGCTGAGATCGCCCATCGCAGCCGCGCAGGTCGCACCACTTCCTTGGCCAGAGCAGTGCTGTGCTGTGCTGAGCACTCACGTGGGCGCGTTAGTGGAAGGAACGAGCGAAAGTGACTGCTTCACTGCTGGTGCTGTCAATCACCTGAACACGCACTACATTGCTTATGCACGGCACACTATCCTACAACTAACAACATCAGCAGCAACAGCATCAGCAGCACCTAAGCACTGATGGCCACTGTTGATTGATATTGTTCAGTTCTGATGGCTATGTTTTCCTCAGTCCTAATCAGAGCCTACAGTTGTTTAGTGTGTGTTAGTTTAGGTTAAGCTGAAAAACATTGAACTGCAAAAACACACACAACAGCAAGCTGATTGCCAGTTTTATTGGCAGTGTCACCTTCACAGTCATGGAAGGAGTTCATTAGTGTGTGTGTGTGTTCTTGCCAGGGACAGGTTGTTGGCGCCTGACAGCCAAACACAGACGTTCTTGTGTCTAATGCAGAGGCACACAACACACAAACTTGAGTTTGTACACTGTTCGGTTGTTTTCCCGACGGTAAGTTGACGACTACGCTGATGCGACCAGTCATTGAGCATCAAAACTTCCCCCGATCAAGCTCGTTGGCTTTTTGGGGCAAAACCAGCGATGCATCTCGTTAATTGCCACTGTCGAGTTATATAACTACGTTTGACAGCATAGCAAGAACTACTTTTGACGTCAGGCGGTTGATTTTTGTTCACAGAAGGACAAATTCATCAGCGCTGATTAGTGATCACTCATCTGTCATCCCTTCCTTTCTGATTGCCGGGAAAATTTTGTACCCACTTTTTTCACTTTCTGTAGAGGCTGTTTAGTTTAGAGAAAATTCTACAAACTAGAAGTTGGTTTGTCGGTGATTTACTCTCCCTTCTTCTCGTTTTCTGACAGGTGAATTGTACATTTGCTTTCTGTCTGTCTGTCTGTCTCTCTTTCTCTTTCTTTCTTCTTCTTTCTCTCTCAAGATGAGACAACAACTTAAAGTTGAAAAAAGAAAAAAAGAAGGCGGGCATGCGCTTGCTAGCCATCACTGACAATCTCTTGTCTCAATTTGCCGTTTCGCTGACGTTCCACAGGTAGTACACAGGCACAAGCACAGTCTTCACAGTCGAACACTAGCGTTCAGCAGACGAAGAGCGACTGAGAGAACAGACAAACAAAAAGACTCCTCTTTGCAGTCCTCGTCGATGCTTAACTACATAGTGGTCTTTCTACACCGTGGTCCAGTGGTGAAAGAGACAGTTTCAGTGGCAACCATCCGGTTGAATCCCTCGTTTAACCTTAACAGTGCGGCACTGTACTCTTGAAGATTTGCCTAACACTGTGACGATTACCACAATTGCTGCTGCTGCCAACAACAACGTTTGCCTTAGCTTGTGCAAGCAAAATACCGGCAACACAATACAAACAGTTATCATCAGTGCTCTTTGTGTGTATGTGTGCTTTACCGTGAAAACTGTACCTGTGTCTACGACTACTAGGTTGTTACAGCAGCACCAATTACCAAATTGTTTCAGCGTTTGAAAAAATAGTGCCACCAAACCACACACCTGTGCTGCTGTCCTTTCCGCCCTCTCACCTGATCCTCTCTCTCTTTCTATCTCAGCTGGGCCAATCAATCGAGAAAAGAGTTCAATTAGATTACAATGTCTCCATAAATCAATTGCCGGTCGACGTTTTGTCAGTGTGAAAATTACCACACAGTTTGCTATTCCTCGAAGCCACAAACAGACAACAACAGACAACAACAGCAGCAGCAGACTCATTTGACCTACGGCGGCAATCAGCATTTGCTTTCTCTTTTCGCTATACTGAACGACAGACAACGGATGGTAAAGTCAGCACTGTCACGGCTCACCTCGCCGTCTTTTGTTCTCTTTCTCTCGCTCCAAAGTCTTTCGGTGTCTCTGCCACCACCACCACCACCGTCACAGACAGTTTCTCTGCCTCTTCACCTCTGGTTGTGTCTCTATTGACCAATTAATGTGCATTTGCGCTCGTGCCACCGACAAGATCACACCGGTGTGATGAGGACGAACGCAGCAGCAACGGCAACGGCAGCAAACACAGTGCTCGTCGATTTCTGCAAGTAATGAACACCTTCTTCGTCTTCTTTCAGAGCCTGGCGCAATGAACCTGGAATGTGTGCGATTTGTGTGCTAAGCAGTGCGCTACCAACGGTGCAGCAACGCCTAAGTCGACAAAGCGAAACGGTGGTGGTGGTGGAAATGAAAGTGAAAGTGATGCAGTGCCATTATCATTCAGTTGCATCGGAAGTGCAGCAGCAGCAGCCGCATCGCCAATTGTTTGCCTAGTGGATTTGATTTGAATTTGCACCTACTGCTACTGCTCACAGTATCAATCATCAGTCATCAGTCACAGACACACACACAGACAGACGTTCAGAGTCCAGCCGAACGACACTGCTCATTATCCCTTCTTTTTCTTCCTTTTCTTCTTCTTCTGCTACTTCACATTCAAATATACACACAAAGAAAAACGCACACACACACACATCTTTATCTCTATCTCTTCCTCAGTGGCAGCTGACAGGTAACAACTGCTGCAGCAGTATGCAACAGCAACTGTTCAAACAAAAATGGTAAATGATGTTTTGATCTTTGGCGTATTAGCTCTTTGCTGCCGTACAGATACCATTCAGTTTTCTACCAGACGCCTTTTCCTTTGCATCAGCAGTAGTAGTAGTACTACTAGTAGTAGTGTTGCAGCAGTTGAAACATCATCAACATCAACTTCGTTGAAATTAAACATCTGTTCTCGCTCTGAAACTCCGCTTATGCGACTCAACAAGTTGGCTGTTGTTTAAAGTGTGTCTGCTAGTTTGTGTGTGTTTTAATAATATTTTGAAAAGCTGCTGTATAATTTAATCTACCTGATAAAGGTGAGGAAGAGGCAGCATTTACTTCATTTTCCAAACACTGCCGGACTGCATCAGCACACACACAGGCACTTCTAGTGCACAAATTGCCAAGCTGAAATTGAAAGAAAATAGCTTACTGAGGCTTTTCATCTGCCCGCAAACAGCCCAAGTGTGGCTGAATGAAGAGTTTGTCGTCTCGCTTCTGTGCTTCTGTGCTTCTGTGAGTCTGTGTGTGCTGTTGTGCTTTGAAACAGTCTGCCTTGCACTTGTTCCATTGAAGTTACATCGGAAGTGATTTATTGTCCTCCGAGAGCTCCTCTCTTTCTATCCACCTCAATCCTCGACGTTGCTCTGTTTTCTTCTCTTTTCACTATTTGCTTTCCCTTCCGATGCTACAGTTTCGCATGACTTAATCGTCGCCTCCTTTCACCTGTCTCGGCTGATGTTTATGCCGCTGCTGCCCAGTATCTAACAGGCACAAAATCTTCAGCTAAATCATATTAGGCTTGACCAACATGGCAAGAAGTTGCTGCCGTTGTTTGAACTTTTCAGGCAGCCCTTTTACGTTTCTCTAAACGCCTCTCTGGAACGTTTGATTTATTTGATGGGCCACTCGTTGAATGTAGCTCATTTTGGTGGCTGCAAAAGTAGTGCGTGAAAAAAGTGAATCACTCTACTTTATCCACTTTACATTTTGGGTGTCAGTCTGTGTAAAGAGTTTGTTTGTTTGCAAACACTTGAAACCTCCTTATTTGTTTTATTTTGTGTGTTTATGTTAGATTTTCAAATAAAATGCTAATCGTAAGAGTGATTGCCGCCGCACTGCAATCATCTGATGAGTGAGTGCTTTCAATTCTGATCAGAATTAAAGTTAAGCTTGTTCTTCTTTACCACACAATTGAACTAGTGTTTATCATTTGTTCAATACTGCTATATTTAAGTCAACCGCTTTTAATCTCATTTTAAATCGATGCTTTACGCTGTTGCCGCCGCCGCTTCAGTTGTTCCCATCAGCGTGCGGCACCTTCATCAGCACTAGCATAACACTGATTGTCTCGATCAATCACCGAGCACCACCATCATCTCCTGATGTGTGTCAGTCTGCAAAGTAAACATTGTCTCATCATTGCGGCGCTTTGAGGATAGGAGCGAGCAAGTGCACTTGCTTCTGTGTTGAATCAGTGCTAGTGTGTGTGTGTGAGAGTTATCACTAGGCACACTGATGACAATTCAGCAGCAGCAGTCTATTGAATGCTGTTTTACTGCCGTCATCAAAGCAAAGCTTCAGCGCTTCAGTGTTTCAGTGCTGCTTCTGCTGCTAACTAACACTCGCTCAATTACTGAGCATCCATTGTGCATTTAGGTGTGAGGCATATGAGTGGTGGTGTCTGTGTGTTCAGCGTAACGGTCTGTGTGCATCCATCCATTCTCCCTGTTACTCCTTTCTTTCTCCCTTGAGGATCATCATCAGCACCGCCGCCGTCGTCTTCTGAATGATCTCCCTTTTTACCGCCAAGTGATCATCGCCCATTCCATCACTTCATTATCTGTCTCCTAATCTACCTTTGTGAGCTAGGCATCTCGTGCAGCCGCCCAGACCGCGGCTGCATCACCGCTGAACTGTCGGCGGCAAGTCTGAAAGAGCGTAACATACACTGACAATATCGCTGTCGGCACTGTTCTCTCTCTCTCTCTTCTTTAGTCTCCCTAATCTAATCTGGCTCCTTCCAGACGCGCCATTGTGTAGTGTGATTTTGATTAGCATCGTACAACATCACTGCTGCTGTTGCGGCTGTAGTAGTTGTTGTCGACAGTCGGGCACCTGTTGATGGGAACAAGTGCCAGTACTCCCCACTTCAGATTCTCTTAATTACAAGGCTTGTTTCTTGTAAGTGAACTCTTTTTTCCAATTCTATCCGTGTGTGTTGTATGACTTGTTTTTGCACAAATATCCAGTGATTGTCATCATCAAACTGCTCAACTGGAGGATCAGTTGATTGCTTTGATTGCTTTAAATATAGGCAGCAATTAATCTGCGTCTGTCTAGCGACAATTAATCTCTCATGTTCTTTGGCGGTTCCCTTCATGTCGTACATGTTTTTGTGTGTGTGTTATTTGCTCACTTGCTCATTTACCTATTAGTTTCTGGAATGTCTCCGTTTTTAGAGCACAAACACGCACACATTAAATATCACCGGGCGTCAGCCCGGTGCAAAGTTCAAGATACCTGCGAGATTTTCGGCGTAGATATTCAAAAAATATAGTGTGATTTTTTGAACCATATTTCAGATTTTTGTGGTGGGACCACTTAATTAAAAGTAATTTTAAATAAAATTAATTTTACATTTAATTTTTGTGTTGGTTAAGACATTTCCACGAAAAAACAATTTGCCGAAATTTTTTTTATAAAGGTTTTCGGAAACATTTTTCAACATATGTCCTTTTCGACAAGTTGATTTTTCAAAGATAACTTTTGATAGTCCCACCACAAAAATCTGATACATGGTTCAAAAAATCACACTATATTCCCTGAATATCCATGCCAAAAATCTCGCAGGTATCTTAAACTTTGCACCGGGCTGACGCCCGGTGTATTTGGCATCAAAACTGATGTAGACAAGTGTGACACTCAAAACTGCAGACGCATTCCAAGTAGTATTCCGCTGGTTATTGCACCTATCCATTGCTCATGACTTTCAGCGTGTCTTAAAATTTTCTAAGACACTCATCGACTGCAGGTCGTTTTAACTTACTTCCCTTTATGGCAATATCTCTGCAATTGGTTGGCTTTTCTCTACTTTCTTTACTAAATATAACGAAATCAACTCGTGCACCTTGATTTATTTATATTACCACACACACTCACTGATTGTTGCGATTGGTATCGACTGACTCTCTCTCTTTCTCTCTCTTTATTTTTGTGCATTGCCAGTCGCCAGTTGCAGCAGCAGTAACAGTCGAATTTAGGAGATCACTTACGAGTTGGGGTGGAAAAAGTGTTGGCGTTAGTAGCACTAGACAGTGTCTCAAAGTTGGGGGCAGGAGAGGAGAGGATGTACTGAGGTAGTCCACTTGTTCGAACTCACCATTTTTGTTTTCCCTCACCATCAGAGTCTTTTTTATTTTTCCCAACCTTCAGCACCAAAAACACAGTTGAGTGTCAGTGTGCTGCAATGCCGCTAATCGATGTGAACTGACAACTCAAACTTGCAACTATTTTTTCTTTACCTGTGCAATTTTGTGTGTGTAAATTGAGATTAATCGATCGATTGCTGCGGTTTAATTGTGAGACATTTGTTTTTTCTTTTTCTACACTAATCACTCTTGACATTGCTCCAGTTTCTTTTATTTGAAATGACGGAAGGCACCGTAATCTACATTGATTGACATATTTGAACAAAACTGACGCACCATTTATTGACAATTTGAAATGAATCCAGTTGACGTTTGTTTGAGTTGAGAAGTAAAGTTAATCTGATTGCTATTATAAAATTAAAGCATTTCCTTGTTTTTATCCTTTCTAAAAGGTTGATACAACTAACCTGATTCCTATTTTGGGTGCATCAAACTTTGTTTTTCTTTTCTTTGTTTTAAGTATCCAAGCTGCACTCTGAAAGTACCCTCTTCTTCTCAAGTGCCAAAACTGTCCTATTATAAACTTCAACATCCTTAATCTCCTCCCAATTTATGGCCTCCTTCCAACTGTTGACTTTTGTTCCTCATCTACGTTCAGTGTTTAGCCAGAGTTGTTACGACCAGTGCATTTATGGCGTTCAGCAATGCAGATGTCATAGAAATGAAGATGACTGTCTTTTAAAAGTGCGCAAAGTGTAATGTAGTCTAGTGTGTGAGTGTTTTGTTGTCCATTTCATCGTACAAATGGCCGCCTGGCTAAAACCTGGCACTGCTCACTAGGACTACAGCTGTACAGTTGTTGCAGCAGCAGCATCAGCTATACTTCTACATGATGTGCAGCATTGGTTTATCTTATCAACCCAATAAAACCATGCCAACCCTATCACTGCAGTCTACTATCCTTAGACATGCATCCATCATCAGATGGAAGATGTGGAACAGAGTGGCGTGCAGCCAACTGCTGACTCCTTCCTTCATTCCCTTGGCACCACTCTATCACTTACCGGAGTGAGTGAATGAGTGAATGAGTACGGTACCTGTCAGTGTTACTTGATTACAAACTAGGGAACAGTGTGCTTGCACACTTTCAGTCGATAACATCTATCATCTGTTTTTGCATAACTCATAAGTGTTTATCAAGTGACTGATTGAATTTTAAAGGTTTTAAAAGTTTGCAAAAAAGAATCTGTCTTGTTCAGAAAACATCTGTAAAGCACACCTAATTTTCCTAAAAGGAGATGATCATTTTGTAAGATGAATCTGTTTTTGTTCTATTTGAGAAACTTTTTGCCTTTTTTATATTATTTACATCTACTGTAGTAAGCAAATGAACGATCGAGTGAAAAGCACGTCACCAATGCCTCTCACTTTCAGCTGTCTCATTTGCATTGACAGCTTCTTCTTCTTCTTCTTTTCTGCTAGCGTAGCGTCACACTGCTTCAGTGGCTTCACAGTCATTCCACCGAACATGATTTACCGTTGTCACTGTGTGATGTAAGAAATGATAGCAACGTCTGCTTCATTACGTCTGCTTGATTTTAATTAATCTTCACATATTGCATAATTTGCTTGTCTGCAGCTGATCGACGTATTTGCAGAACGATTCCACTTTCTTTCTTTTTCCCCTCTAGTGAATCGATACTTTTCTTTGGTAGCTAAGGGACTTGAAGTATTTGTTTTATTTTTTGTTTATAAAGAAAGTATGTTTGTTGAGGTAGAGGTTTCTTGCAGCATAAATAGGAACAAGATGAAAAGTTGAGTTGATAAGTGTGTGGCGGCGCGACTGATTTGATGATGTGCTTTCATCATCACCAGCAAACATACTTTTGATTTATCGTTTTTAAACTTTGATTTCCTAAATATAGGCTATCTCGTCTTAAAAAAACTTTCCCCATTTTTCTAACTTTTGTTTGTTTGTCTATCATTTTGGTGCAGCCAAAATTGGGACTTTTTTGGGGTTTCGCTCTCTTCTGGCTGTCACACAGTCGTCACACCAAGTATTATTACTATTGCTATATTCTTTCACACTTTACCATCGATCATGGTCGAGGCACCTTTACCTTTACCTTTACTTGTACTTGGGTGAACTTGGTCGCTCCACTGTTCTTAATTAGTACTAAAACCATGTTAACTCCTCTCTCTTCCCCTTTTGCGAACAACAGTTCCTCGTGCGCATTGAGACGCATCCAACAACACCTTACAGTGCCATCCACATTGGCAGATATGTTTGGCGAGCATCATCATCATCATCCAAGGTGGTGGTGTTGATGATGCGCTGCCGTACAAGTGATGCTGCCTGCTTCTCTCCCCCAGATTAGATACTGCTGCTGCAGTGCTCAGAGGTGCCTCTTTTTATGGTACAATGCCTTGCCTTACCTGTGCGTTTGTGCATGTGTCGTTAGTAGTAAAGTAGTACAGCTCTGCTTGTACACTCCACTTTACTTTTTTTTATAAGAAGTCAGTCAGTAAGTAGCGCGTCCTCTTCCTAAACGTTGCGCATCTTTGCGCTTCGCCCAGCCGATCATTTTCATCTTTTGTTGAGCTTCGTTTCTTGGTTCAGGTCAGTTTCGAATAAGGCAAGCTTTCCGGTTAGAACGCAAGTCATAAATGTGTTTTAAACAGCTTATCAGCAACTTTGATGACACCATTTTTGCATCAAATTAATGAGCTTTCATTGCCAATTGTGACCTTTATCTCTTATTTTGCACGCCTACACGCACAACTTTTTTCACATTGTATGATAACGCTGTATGTGAAGTTGTCTGAATTTTCCCGCTCAATTTTTTGTTATCAAGTTTTCCGACAAAAAATCTCTGCCGTCATATGCCGATAAGGCAATGATTGTTTTGTTGAGAAAAGATGTTGCCAAGTGTTGAAAAATTAAATTGATAAATACTAAAACAACCTCTCATTTTTGCCATCATCTCATTTGAACTTGTTCTGTTTTTCCGCTTTTAGATTCCGCCACCACAAAAGGCCGACAACATGAAGTCCATCATTAAAACGTTTAACAAATCGTCCAACAAATCTTCCAGCAAATCGGCGTCTTTCAATCGACCACAATCAGGTCCGCAATTGAATCCCGGAGAGCTGCCCTTCAAGCCGACAATTCGGTTGCAGATCAATTTGCCGCATAATCAGCTGATGGTGTTGCGGCTGATGCCGGACACCATCCTTTCAGAAATCAAGCAAATGATCTGCACTGAAAAGTCCTTTGACCCGGGCAAGTACTTGCTGGTTAAGCCATTCAAATCGGGCCAAACGCCGCAGTTGCTGGAGCTTGACAAGTCACTCAACTTCTATCATATCAACGAAGTGACGGTACTGTCGAACAAGGCGTACCAGGAGTTGTCAAAGCAGTTCAGCGCTTCCAATTGCAACCAGTTTACCTCTTCAATGTACGATGAGGACTCGAATCGACTTGGAGGGCAGGTCGATCTAAGTCAGTCCACGCCAAACATCGCCGCTGGCATGTACAAGCGGTCGCTCTCTGAGACGCACTCGCGAGACAAACAGGATGGCGACAATTGCTCCATTCGAACTGCTCGCTCGTACAAGAGGAAGCCCGCCCCTCCGCCTCCACTGCTGAAGGCGGCCAAGTCGATGCAGAATCTGGCGCCCATTCGTGATGAGGAGGAAGAGCGGCCGTCTTCGGAGGTGTTCTCCTCATTTGAGCACCACAACGACTCCTCTTCGCTCTCTGAACACTCGACCACAACTGAGGCCCCTAAGGTGCCGCCGGAGAGCGTGGTCACCACTCAGCCATCAAAGCAGCATCATCAACAACAACTCCATCACCACCACCATCACCGTCTCAGTCGCCAGAATTCCGGTTCCGACTCGTCTGGATACCACGAGATGCTGTCCCACACTGAGACAGACAACAGTACGCCAACAAACTCGCCGGCGCCTCCTTTGTCGCCCAATCCCTCAGAGAGTCCCTCCACCTCCCTAGTCAGCAACAAACCGCCCCCAGTGCCAAGTCAACGAACGTCACTGTCGACAAAGCCTTCTGCTGAACATAACGGAAAGGGCGCAGCTCCAGACTCGCCTGGATCGGCCACTTCGGCCGCGGCATCCTCGAGCAAAAAGCGACGAGCTCCGGCGCCGCCACCACCTGTCACATCAGCAACTGCAACTGCTCCGCCATCTGTTACTGAGGATTCAACTCAATCGACCAGTGCACCACCATCACCACGAGTGGTTAAATCGCCGAGCGCCAATGCTGCTGAGCCCAGTACGTCTCGCCTGTCAATTTCTTCAGCAGAAGGAGGGACACCTCCAGTTTTTGAAACCTCCCCCAGAGCCTCCTCTTCGGCTTCATCTTCCTCATCGTCAGGCCTTGAAGACTCTAAGATGTCCTCTCTGAGCGACACTAGCCTGTCGCCCATTGTGGTCGTCAAGTCATCCGGCGACAGCGGTAAATCAATCGCTGCAGATATTGACGACTCCATCAACCCGACCCTGAACTCAACGGAGATCCCTCAAACCGGTGCACAACCGGTGAAGGAAACTAACTCAAAATTGGACCAAACTGAGGTCATTGAGTCAAAGGATGAGTCATCTAAAACGTCTGAATCCTCTACCGCCGCTCCTCAGCCACCTGAAGAGACTGGAAAGGTAGTGTCACCTGATGCCAAACCAGTCGAACAGCCTAAAGTAGAAAAGGAAACAGCTGTACAACAGCAGCAGCTAACTGAACCTGTTGAGCCTGACCAGAAAAGGAGCACCGACCAGCAGCCGGCAACAGGTATGTCAATATTGTTTGAACCAGAGCTTACTCGCTTGCTTTTTCTGGTTGTTTGATTTGGTGGCGAGCCATATTTGCACATAGTAGTAGCCACTGTCAGGTTGCAGCCACTTCCTGAACTGCTAGCACAACACACGATTTACAGCCGCGACACTGCAGTGTGTACACTCTTGTGCTAGTATAGTATAGTAACCTCCCCACCCCACAGTTCCTTCTTCGGTAGGTGAACAACTGAAAACGACTGAGCACGAAGGTAGTACTGTGCTGCAGCAGCAGCAGGAGCAGTGTACCAATAATGAGGCAGTGAATCAGCAGCATTGCTCGGTCAATTCACCTCTGGCAATTGTTGAAGAGGAGAAGAAGAAGAAGGAAGAGAAGGGTATTCTGTCGGTTGTTCAGCCAAAGCCGAGAAAGTCCACACTTGGCCATGATGGACAGACAAGTGCGGTGGCTGTGCTTGAAGACGAGAAGTCTGCCGTAGTGCAACGTACCAATTCGGCACGTAACAACATTATCAACAGCACCTCCACCACTCAGCAGGTGCTCACCTCTGAAGAAGGTGATGAAGAGGACAAGGAAGAAGAGAAACCTGAAGACCAGCACCGGCACCAGCTGCAGCACCAATTTCACTCCCATGAAGAGGGCGAAGTGTGTGCCTGTGAGCATTTTACCTCCAACTACAGCCGAATTCGATCGCAGTTTTCCCAGTTTGAAGGTTTGCTACCTCTTTGTTGTTGTTGCTGTTCACTTGTCTGTCTGTGTGTGTTTGCTTTTGCACTCTTTTCCACTGTTTCGCCCCCTTTCAGTCCACTTGTACTGCTTATTACTGCATTACTTCTATTCATTAGTGGCGCTGCCGTGTTCTTCTGTTGATCAAGATCTTCTAATCTCATTTATCATCTTATCATCAACCATATGCTATTTTGTCGCGCACAATCGGAACAGTTTTTGCTTTCTTTCTTCTCCCTCTACCATCACCACTGCTCGCTTAATCGCTTGGTAAATATTGCTTGATGCTTATAGTCGATATATAATTTGGCCGTGGTTACCGGAGCAAATAGCGCTTATGTGTTTGTGTGTGGTATTGTTGCCAGTGGAGTGCTAATTTCTCTTTCTCTAAATCAGTGCAGGTTTCTTTTACCACTTTCTCGTTGCCGCATTTTTTACGCACGCGTTGTCTGGCCAAAGTGGCTAGTGCGGGGTGTTGTTTCCCATTGGCCTCAAGGAAAAAGAGGAGGGAGATCACATGAACGAATGAAGACTAGCTCACAACTCGATGCACTGATTGTCTGTCCCAATGGCACACTTCCTGTCGCCCAACATTGCTTTTGACTAGGTGCCCTCTCTCAGTTCGCCGGCCGCATCGTTCGATCGCATTGCTTGTTGCTGCTGCCTCCCCGGTGACACAATGTTTTCATAAGCATAAGCATCTGCAGTGCAGTGTAGTGTAGCAGAAAATGGCGGAGTTTGTACAGTTGTTGCCGTACTGCTCGTTAATACTACCACTGCTGCTGATAAGGGAAATTTTTGCCAGCCACAGTCTCTAACGAGGGGATAACAATAGAGAGCGTCAATTGCACAGAAACCACAATTGCAGTGCTCTACGCCCGGCACTCTCTTTCTTTCCGATGGCAGTAGTCATCGGCGGCAGTAGAGCTTGTGGTGGCAGTGGTGCAGCAGCGACGGCAGCAAACTCTACCTAAAAGCCGAGCGAGCCTGAAACAATTAGCTTCTGTACCGCCCAGTGCATTCGAGCAGAGCAAACTCTCTCTCATGTACATCAGTGTGTGGTCATGCAGTGGTAGTAGTGTGGTTTGTCCTCAGCGCACAGACGCACAGGGGAATTCACTTTGGTGACAGTTCTTTTCAACTAGTCTGACACAATACCATCACTTCAACAGCCAACCAGACTTTCCCTCTTCTTCTTCACCACCACCACCACAACCGCCGCCATCGTCAATTGCATTTTTGCTTTTTTTTGCTCGTTCACAAGTGCCTGCCTTGAACCAGCCTTAATTAACCCCGGCATTACTCAAATGTACCGTGAATTACCACTGCAGTGCTAATTGCTGGTGATCAAATTACGTAAGTTGTAGTCGGTGATGCAGTTGCCACTTCTAATTTTAATTTGGGGCAATCCACGCTCAGTTTAGGTAATTCTAGTGCCCTTTAATCTTCCGTTTACTTGTTTGACTTTGCTGTTGTACAGACTAAAATGCAGTAAACAGTATGTTTTCCCCAGTTTGATGAATCACTAGAAACACTACCTTGTCTGTTAAAATTTATAGTAATGTTAATCTCTTGTTTGCTTCTAAGTTGCATTAGCATTTAGCAATCATGTTTCTTTTATATTACAATAATCTAATATTGAGAAGTGCTTGTGACAAAGCGGTTTTTAGGTGTTGTTGTTGTGATTGTTTATCAAAGGACATTTGCTGTTCACCAGTGTAAACTCCTCTATTTTTGTTTTTACTTTTGAGCCAATGTTTTTCAACTAGGGCTCTGATTTTCCTTTGCATAAGGAAGCAATCGGTTGATCCACTTGCTGGTTTTCGCCTACATCGCATTGTGTGTTTCATGTCACGTTTATTTTCCTTACACTTTCCCCCCCCCTCCAAATGGACCATTAATAATCGATAATCATATTTGCGTCCCCCGCTCTCGCAACCACTAATGGCAATTGCTGCTCTTAAAGTGCGCGGGCGCGATTATTACCGTTGATCACCAATCACTTGACAAGTGACTGTTCAGATACAGGCGCTATATTCTTCATTCGTAACCAGTGGCGGCCGAGGCCTATTGACATTTTGTTCGGCAGTTCCTTCTTCTTCTTTGCTTCTCACTGTGACTTTTCTGATGTACCTAGCTTTCTTTCTTTTGTTTGCGGTTTTTATTATTACTTCTTTTACCTAATTGAATTGGCCACATTTTTAATTGGCACCTCGCATCTACACTTTTTCTTCTGCTACGCTTTGCTGCTTTCGGCTTTGTGCTGAAGATGATGCAGAGAATGTATTGAATGCGTCTTTGAGTACTGACGGTCTTACCGTCGTACATGGCTTTCTATTTCTAGATTACCTAATTACTGATATAAGGGAAAGTGAAGATGGTTAATGAAGGATTAGCCTACTGTTTGTTTGCTGCCTGGCTGTCATAATGTGCTCTGATAGCTCTGAGAACGTGCCTCTAATTTTAGCATTCAAAATGCTACTGATCATTGATTTTTGGTGATGAGGGTTGGTACTGCCTGTCCACTGACTTGCAGAGCTTCCATAAACACACACACCAGCTCCCTTGGCACCCTTTGACGTGTTTGTCATATTGACTGTTACTTCTCCTTCTCTCTCTCTTCCCATCTTTGCAGACACTTCTCAACTCTGTGACTCTTTCATTCCTGCAGTTGTTGTTGTTATCCTCCCAATTGCGCACTATCGCAGCTGTAATCACAATCATCATCTGTCTGTGGTGTGTTGCCTGCTTCTCTCTCTCCTGTTTTCTCTGTTTGTCTGTCAGTGTTGGCCAGTCGCACACAATTGCGGCGGCTGCGACGGCGGTGGCCCAACTCATAATCGACATTTCTTGTCGGCCGTTATTGTATTTTTTCCTCTTCTTGTGCCGACATCGAAGTGCTTCTGCCGCCGCTGCTGCTCAATGTCCCAGTGTCACAAACTACTGCTGTCCATTCGATTGCCTGTTGCCATCAGTGTGCAGTGTTTCCACTTTGAAATTAAAAAACTGTGTGTGTTTGTCCTTAAGATAGTTATCGCCCGCCGCTGACCATGTTAGAAGAAGCTGTGCATGAGAATTCACCTTCAGTGCGGTGTTAATTGTCCGCCTACCTGTGGCTACTTGCTCATCTGGCTTTTTGGAGATTTTATAATTGCCAGTCACATTTGAGATGTCATTTGCCACAGCAGATGCTGCTGCTGGCCTACACGACGGCAACGACTCTAATCGTCTTGCATTCAATTTCCCGAACATGTATTTGCGTTGAAGTCGCTAACGTCGTCCTTGGGCTCATCTTTTCTTCTTTTTGGTAATAGGTCATCATCATAACTGAATTTTTACCTTAAAGTTCATTTAAGAGTTGTGCCTCCTTTCTACTTCCCTTTTGAATGGCTAACAACAACAGCAACGTCGAAAAAGGGGACAATATTGGCTTAAACGGCAAATGATAACAGCTTTTTCGTTTGTTGTGTTTGTTTGTTGTGTGTGTCTTACCTGTTGGCGTGTCTCCCTGCTAAATGGATCGCTTTTTAGTTTCCCTAAACTCAATTGTGTCAATCTGTGTGCGCCTGTGTGTTTGTGTGCACTTTGATGATGTTACGAGCGTTTCTAATTCTGTCCTTTCTGTCTTTCTCTTTCTTTCCCAACAGCAGACAGCAGCAGCAGCAAATCAGCAGCCATCTCGTCGCCGAAGGAGGCTGCTGCCGTGCCAACATCAGCGTCAGCATCAACAGCAGCAACCACATCAGAAAAGAAGTCGCTGCCAGAACCACTACCACAAGGTGGTGACAAGGAGAAGAAGGAGGAGGAGGCGGCTGTTCGACGCCAAAGCAGCAGCATCATCAAAGTGGTCGCTGAGGAGTCGCCTTCAATTGGCAGTGTGAGTTCAGCGAAAGCGGACATCGACAACCGTTCGTCGTTTCTGCACAGCAGCATCAAGGTGCCAGCTGAGGTTCAGGAAGTGACAGTCGATTTTGCCGATCCTGACCAGGACCAAGAAGAGGAAGGAGAAGACGGCGAGATGAACGGCTCACTAAAGCGACCCAGTGTGGTCACCATTGGCGAGTGGAAGACGGCGCCCAAGGACAATGAACTACTGCTTCGTCCTGGTGCTGGTGCGGCGGTCAATCGCAACGGAAATCACATCAACGCCAACGGAAGCGTGTCACGATCAAACTCATCCACATTAGATCGAAACCTCCAAAAGCAGGTCGAAGTGACGCTGAATGAGCTGAATGATACTCTCGACGGCTTGGACGCCAGTTCTCCAGTGACTCCGCCGTCGATTCGAAAGAAGAAGATTCCCGTTTCCGTTGAACAACAGCAGCCAGCAGTTGTGGTGACGACAGCGGCAGCAGCAGCACCTGCTGCTTCAAAGGCGAACCAAATAACGGTCGAAAATGGTAAAAGCAAAATTAACATCAACAGTGGGGTTCCTAATGGCGAGAGAAGAGCAGCCGTTCAGCCACAGACACAGCCACCGAAGCAGGTGATCCAAAAGGAAGTAGTCAGTGCCGCTGCTCCGACCAAAGTGTCCATCGGTTCAATGAAGGACCTGTCGTCGCCAGCTGTGCCGAACTCCAGCTCACACTCTAGTGAGAACCTCGTCTCCATTTCGCCGATGCGGTCAGTGCGTGATAACATCGCCAAGTTCAGCGTGGCGGCTAACAACAGCAACAACCTGGGCACCTCAAAGGCCAACTACTCAATGTCTCACCAGGACCTGAGTAGTCTGAACCGGTCGCTGCCAAACACACCCTCGGGCACCCTTGCCCGACGAAGCTCTAGTAAGGTGGGCGTGGCGGCCAGTGTCATTCCGGAGGCGGAATCACCGCAGGTCAGTCGCAAGTTGGCCAACTTTCGCATTGGCTCTTTCAAAAAGGAGGTTGACATTTATGAGCAGCCAAAGTCGCCAAGGCTAAAGCCCATCTTGACCACCGGACAGTGGAAGTCGGAGCCTGCTAGTGCTGCAACTAATTCAGTGAGCAAAAATTTCATTAGCAGCAACAACAACAATAACATTAGCAGCAGCAGCAACAACAGCAACAGCAAACCTAGTCAGCCGAATGGCGAGTCTTCCAAAGCAGCATCGCCAGCTGTCATTAAAGTGAATGGCACGAATGGTGTTGCTGCTGGTGGTGTGGTCGGCAGCACGGCAGGAACTCTGCCGGCAAAAAGTACAAACGGCTTTGCATTGCCAAAGGAGTCCGCGAAGAAGGTTTTCAATGCGAGCAATGCCACAATCGGCGCTGCAAGCCAGAATGGCGAGCGCTCTTTCCTGCAGGAGCTCAAATCGCGCACCTGGAGTCATCGAACTGGACTGTCGACATTTGACGAGGAGGAATCAGTTACTGCTGCTCCTGCTAACGGAGTTGTCCCTGCAGCAGCAGATCCTTCAACAGCATATCCCAAGCCGAGCAGTTTTGCCATCAACCACGTTAAAAGGCCCAACTTGGTCCGACAGCCTGATTTGTATGCTTCGGCTAAGCAGCAGCAGCAACAGCAACCGCTAAGCAACGGTACAGCTGCAGTCAACGGCAGCAGCAAACCTGCAAGCCCATCCGTCGTTCCTCAAAGTCCAGTTGAGCCTAAAGTTACTAAAGTTCAAGTGAATGGCAATTCGGTGGCTGCACCAGCACCAGGGCCACCACCTCCTCCTCCGCCACCACCACCGCCGCCTCCATCAAACGGGCAGATTGACCTGACACTGGCCAGTCGATCACTGTCGCCCGAGCTGAAGCAGACCAACACACTGCTCGCCCCTAAGGGATGGAAGTCGGTGAAGGTGGCTGAACAGCCAAAGCCGATTCGCTCTCCACTGCGCAGCAACAGTCACAATCCGGGAGCCACCACCACCAGCCCGATGGTGAGCAATGGAAATGGACTCAAAAGTAGTCCGGCCTCTTCCTCACCGGTGGATCAGCATGACGCGCTTCTCAATGAGATTCGCAATTTTCAGAATAAGAGCAAATTGAAAAAGGTATGCTTTGAATGAGTAAAGTCATTATAACTGTGTGCTAATCACTTTCTCCCTCCAATCTCTAGGTCGCCAATAACGAGCCATTCTCCTTAGCGGTGAACGGCTCCTTTCGTTAACACTGAGATCATGATCGCCAATAACACTTGATCATTGTGATATTATTTTATTTTTATTATTGCCTAGCATGTCGATATTATTAAACACATTCACCTCTTCCTCATCTTTGTCTTCCTCTTTTTTCTGCGCGATAAAACAACGAACTTATTTCCGATTTTTTATCAATCTGTTTTTCATTCATCTAATTGTACATTTAAATAAATCATCATTTTATTGCAACGTGCTAAACAGTGTTTCCTTTTGAATCATCACAGCCAACAGTTCTATTTTTTCTCAAATTGACTATAACACTCACCTCTACTTTACCTAACGCTCACATTCGGTTTATTTTCTCATCGTTTCCAGAACCTTGAGCACAAGCACAACAACCATGCCGTACGCCACTCGTAAGATGGTGAAGTACATGAAGGAGAAGGGGCTGAGCAGCTCTGGTGAAAGCTCAGATGAAGCCGTCTCCAGCGGCGAGAACGACAAGAAAATTCGTGAACTGCCCAGCTCGGTTGATCCAGTGGAAGATGAGCCTCAGGGGGATAAGGCCAGTCCCAAGTCGCCTGGTGGTGTTAAGCAAGTCAGCAAGACGAGCAACAAATCGAAGAAAAAGACGAAAAGCAAAACAAAGTCAAAGTCGGCGAAGCTGCGCAACAAATCTCTGGTCAAGTCGAGCACCGGCAAGGTGAAGGGAAAGCCACGCTCTGCCAAGTCGAGCAAATCCACGAAGAAGGGTGGCGCCGCTGCAGCTGCAGGCAAGGTGAAGATGATCCCCGCCACTGAAATGGCTCTGAAGCCGCTGCAGGTGAAAGGTGTCAACTACGGCGAGATGACCTTTGACGAGAAGAAGGTGCAGTTCATCGCCGCACTGCTCAAGTCCAATGTGCGTAAGCTGAAGGAGATGGACGCCACTGAGTCCTCGGAAGAGGGCAAGAAGGCTTTCAGCATGTACAGCATCGGCGAGAAGAAGCCACTGGAGAGTGGTGCCAAGCCGCACTCGGCCAAGGCCCTTTACCTTTGCACGCACAAGTCATTTCCGCCTGATGTGCAGGTCATCGCCAAGCTCTACGACCCAAAGACGTACGACCCGAAGAGTTCGCTTTTCCTCAAGGTGCTTCGCCATCTGGGAAAGAAGCACCCTAATGTCATTCAGGTAAGACAAAAGATATTTTATTGACTGCATTAGCTACCCTCTCTAACTCCTTAGACCTGGGACGTGATTCACCACGACGGATCGATTTACGTTTTTCAGGAGTTGGTGAGTATAAAGAGTGGTTTTTTGTCTAAAGCTAAGTTTCACATCCTATTTCAGGCTCCCTACGGCTCAATGGCAGAGCACCTGAAGAAGAAGGGAAGTCAGCTGTCTGAGGAGGAGTGCCAGCTGGTGGCCTGTCAGTTGCGCACTGGTATGGACTTTCTCGGAGACATGGGCGTCTCTCATCGAGCCATTTGCCCCCGTCACCTGCTGCTCTTGCACAAGGACCTGCGCGTCAAGTTGACCGGCTTCCGCAGTGCGGTAATCTACTACAATGAGAAAAAGGATGACATCGCCTTTCAGCCGTGTTTGTCAGTGAAGAAGAAGTGCAAGGAGGGCACTGAGGACTACAATGCTCCTGAGATGTACGGCAACTCGAAGAAGGAGCAGTTTGACCCAGTGCAAGCTGATATCTGGTACTAGAGCAGTTTAGAGTTATTGAAACAAATTGATCATTTTTATTTTTTTTATTCTAGGTCTGCGGGCGCCACACTGTTTAACCTGCTGACTGGCAAGTTTCCCTATGACTGCCTAAAGAACAGTCCCAAGGTGGAGAATGAGATTCAGAGCAATATTCGCTCGCTGAAGCTCTCCGACAATGGCAAGAGCGCCCTTGGCTACATGCTCACCACCGAGTCCACCAAACGATTCTCCACTGAACGTCTCAAGGATCACCCCTGGTTCCACGAGAAGTAGCCAGACCTCTCCTTTCTTTCTCACCAAGCTTTCACTGCAACAGCACACTACACTTTTTGTTCACCAACTTTCTTCTCTTGTGTGTTCAGTGATGCATTCTCAAAATCGGCGCCACTTGTGCAACAAAAAGTGTGGAGTTTATTGAAAACCAATTTTTACATTGTAATATAAAACCGATTCATTTACACATCCTGCTGTACATTTACTGAATGTTTTACATTATGTTAAAAATTATTGTTTTTAGGCTCTTGTGTTGATCAACTTAAAAATCTCAAATGAAAGAATTTATAAAGAGAATCGTTAAACTATTCAATCTTGTCAAACAATAGAAAGTCTTTTTATATGAACATAATGTTGTAGTGGAATAGTACAAAGATAAATTCTTTTGGTTTTAAAAGTATTTGGAATGGTTACTCATTCAATTAGAAAGTTGAGCTCGTCGATCACAGTTGCTGATCTAGACTTGCTGAAATGCCAGTGTTCCCTTTAAGTTCAGGTTCAGTTCCTGAAATGTTGAGTTCCTCAATGTTGAGTTCCTGAGAAAGTAAAGTTTCTCTGTTAGTAAAGATAAACAAAAACAAAATTACAAATTACCTTCTTGACGAAAGGAGGCAGGACAAAGGCGCTGCGATGCATATCCGGTGAGTAGTACTTGAGCTGCATTCGCTCACATTCCTCCGCGGTGAAGACAGTGAGTGGCTTGGCGAAATTGACCTTAGCCTTCTTGCTGGCGATGAGGAAGCCAATCTGACCGGACGGATATGACGGGACGGTAACAGAGGCGTAGGCCACTGAGGGGAAGACGAGTTTCGCCTTGCCAAAGAGCTCCTTGATGAAGGGCAACTCGTACCAGAAGGACTGAGCCTGGCAGCAGATGATGCCGCTGGGGCCTCGCAGCGCTTCGTACAGGCCCTCATAGAAGGACTTGTCATACAGCGTAACGGCCGGCCCAGTCGGATCGGAGCTGTCGGTGATGATAACATCGAACTGGTCCTTGTTCTCCATCACGTACTGGTAGCCGTCGGCGATGAGCAACTTGAGCTTGGGACTCTCAAAACCAATGGCCATGAAGGGCAGGTGCTGTTTGGCCACCTGGACGACCTCCTCGTCGATCTCCACCTGGACGATCTCCTCTACGCTGGGGTGTTTGGTCACCTCGCGGGCCACGCCACCGTCGCCGCCGCCGATGATCAGAACGCGCTTTGGATTGGGGTGAACGTTCAACGGAAGAAAGGAGATGCTCTCCTGGTAGACGAACTCGTCCAGTTCGGTGCACTGCATTGCGTCATCGAGAACCAGACAGCGCCCGTAGTAGTCGCTGCAACAGCAAAAGGCAAACAGGTGGGCGTTAGTGTGTTTGTGTGTGCGTATTCACTTTAAATAAACACTGAAACATGACACTTACTTCTGGAGGACCAGTATGTCCTGGTACTTGGACTTGCGCTTCTCGATGACCGCGTTCATTTTAGTCGACATTTTGATCAAATCGGAGTTACTCATGGCGTTTTCGGTGAACCAGAAATCTTTAGAGGTGAAAGACGACGACAACGGCAGTGACATGATATCAGCTGGATTGGAAATGACAGGGCGATTTCGCAGGTTATCACACAAAAGTCAACATAGAGCAAAGCAGAGAAAAGCAGAGAGTGAGAGAGATGTTCGTGCTGCTGAAGCTGAAAGTGAAGTGAAATGCGAAGCCAGCCAGACTGACTGACTGAAGCTCAACAGCCTGTAGAGTGAGTGCACTGCAGTGTACAGATTGGCGACGATGAGCGGCCACAGTGCTGTAGTGCAATGTAAATGTCAGGGAGTACAGTGATCACTCGTTCAAGTTTCTCCCTTGCATACAGCAGCAGCAGTTTGTTTGAGCAGACATCTGGCGCAATGCAACTTCTATGTGTCGAAGTTGCGCATTTGATACGTCTCCCCTAAACTTATTAAAACTTCTGAACTAAAACAAAAACTACCTGGCGATCTAAAACAAAAAATGCAAAAACAGTAAAACATTTAATTACTAAATGGCACAGCACACTTTGCCTTTTCCTCAGTGAGAGTTCTGCTGGAACATCTCTTTCTTCTCCTTGATCTCCTCTTTCTTGCAGGCGGCAATCATCATCTTGGCCACCGCCTTCTGACTGTACTCCTTCTTCGCCTTGGTCGGTTGGTAGCGCTCTCCCTGCAGCAGACACTGTCCGTAGTAGGTGAGGTGCAGGCCGGTGGGCAGGTCGGCCAGGGCGACGGCGCTGGCGCTGGAGTTCTCCACCGGAAGCTGACACCCGGCCACCGGTTCCCATTCTACTGCCACCGCCTGTCCACCAGCTGCAGCGGTGTTGTAGCACTCAATGGACTTGCTGCAGCTGGCGCCGTCGTAGCCGCCAAAGACAAAAAGCTTTCCTTCGAGGCTGACGGTGGCGGCCGCGTGGCGGACCACCGTCATCGGCGCCACAAATTCCCACTGGTTGCCATTGGCAGAGAGCTTCTCCACAGAGCGCAGACTGAGGGGAAAAAACAAAAAAAAACTAAATTAGTTTAGATGCAACAATCCCAAAAGCAACTGCATTCTGACCAGGTGTACTCGGTAACGTCGGTGCAGCCGCCCACTGCGTAGAGGCAGCCGCCACTGCTCAGCAGAGCGTGTCCTCGACGCGGCACACACATGAAGCTGACCACTGTCCACGCGTAGTTGATAGTTCCACTGGGCGAAGTGGACGTCATGGTGAGCACTTCCACTGAGCTGTTGCAGAAGGAGTCGACGCCGCCGGTGATGTAGACCTTGTTGGCGTGCACGGCAGCGGCCGCCTCCTTGCGGGCAGTGTGCATTGGCGGCAGCTGTCGCCAGACCTTCGTTCGGCTGTCGTACGCCTCACAGCTGCGCATCGAGCCGCTGGTGTTGTTGCAGCCGCCCATGGCGATCACCAGGGTGGTCTGACCACCGGTGTGGTGGTGGTGGCCCTTGCCCGTGCCGACCGTGACCACCACCGCCGCCAGGTGACTGCGTCGTTCGGTCATCGACGGGCAGGCGCTGAAGCGGCCAGTGGCCAGGTTGAGCGACAGCACAGTGTTGAGCACCTCCAGGCCATCGGTGCCGCCCACCACCAACAGTCGATGCTGATGCTGCTGCCCTCCTCGGCCCGGCAGCGCCACAGTGGCGTGGTGGACGCGAGGGGGCGCTCCCGTCAGATCGAGGCTGAAACATCGGCCGGCTCGGATGTCAAAGGTCTTCAGCGTAGAGGAGGGCAGGCCGCCCTCGAAACCACCATAGATGAGTGCCACCGTGCGGGGCACTCGAGGGTTAAAAAGTGGCATTGGCCAGAGAATGGCGGACAGCACCTTTGGCTTCAGCAGCAGTCGTTTCATCAATGCGCCGTCGTTCTGCTGCTGCCGAACGAGAGTGCCAAAGAGGCGAGCCATCAGCGGCCACATCGTTGAGGGAATCACCTGCGTGCGCACCTGCAGAAAGAGCGGCGACCAGAAGTGGGCAAGGCGGCTTTTCGGGCAGTACATGACCCAGAAGACCGCCGCAAGGAAGGCGTCCATCTCATTGGCGATGTTCAGGTGGTCGTCGGCGAGGATGGCCGTCAACTGGCCCAGCGTCAGCTCCACCAGACACTCCGGCTTCAGCACGAGAATGTCGTGAAAGTGCAGGAGAATGTAGCGGTAGGCGGCGGTGGCCAGCGGCTGGTGGCCAAAACGGAGGGCCACCTGCATCACATGGACGGCATTGCCGGCAGAGAGCTGTCCGGCCAGGCACTTGAAGCACTTCTTCAGCAGAAAGTCCAGCTCGTAGTCGCGTCCGATGGGCAGCAGCTGCCAGGCGAGGCCGTAGTCCAACTTGAGGCAGCCGGCGCGGTGGTACATGCTGCCCACGATGATGTGCAGCATCTGACCGCTGATGCCCTTCAGCAGCACACGAGGCACCTCGTGAACGAGCTGTTCGCTGGTGAGCAGTCGGTGCACCACCGGCTGACCACTTTTCTGCTGCTGCTGTTTCTGCTGCTGCTGCTGCTTGAAACGATCAATCTGAGGGACAATCTGCTGGCTCCAGAACTTGGGCGCCTTCATCGCCAGGTAGAAGGCGTGCACTGGCTCAGTGGCGCCGTCGGCGGTGGCCAGCACCAGATCGACCGTCTCGGGGAAGGCAGCGGAAAGGTGCTGCAGTGCCTCTAGTTGGCAGCAAACGCGAGTCAGCTGTCGGTGGTGGCTGTGCAGTCCAATGGGCACATTTGGTGGGACTGCTCCGACCAGCGGAAGTGATGGCAACATTTGTTCAACATAATTTGACTGCAGCTCAGAGTTTAACAAGTCGTCCTGCTGAACTTCGGAACTGCTTTGTGCTCCCATGATGCAAACCAATGAACAGTGATGAACCGGGCACGGCAATCAAACAACTGACTGGCTAAATGGTCAAACGGCGCTGCTAAAAAGGATGACTAAGCAAATAGAACAGTTTGAGTTTAGTGTACAACAAACAACTTTTATTTTCTAAACAAGCAAAAATTCTAATTGCAAGTGCGTTGCTGGTGAAGGTAAAGCACTTCAGTGAGCTTTATGGCTGTGAAGGAATCGATTGGAGAGGATGACGTGCACACCGGCTCGGTTTCCCTCGTGAGGATTCAAAAGCTGCTCAATGAGGATGGTCGCGTCCGGTGGCAGTCGTCTGGTGTATCGGCTTCTTATATATCTCGGATAATCGTTAATCTCAGCGAGCATCTGCCGACGATCTCGGTAGTGAAAGGGAAAAGCTAAAAGAACAGAATTTTGATCATTGATCAGACTTTGAAAAAAACAGTAAAAGGCATACCACTGAACATCATAATAAAGAGCGTTACTCCCATGGAGAACATGTCCGCCTTCATCGCATCATAGGGGCGATGATCGAGAATCTGGGGGCATTCGTAAGGAAGAGTGCCGCTGAAAGTGAAGACAAAAATGTCATTTGAAACAGTTGTTTTACTTAAAAGGTTTCATTTACCAGAATGTACTGCTGAGAACGACGCGGTTTCGGTGAGAATCGTAGCAGTGCTTCGCAAATCCAAAATCAGTCAGTTTCTAAATGGCACAAAATTTATGACGATAATTTTTTTAAATTCATTTCTTACCGCAACCATGTTGCCATCCAGAAGAATATTGTCTGCAGGTGGTAATCGATGTTACTTTTTAGTTTTTAGCATCAGAACCTAATAACAAACCTAGTTTAATGTCTCTGTGCGCGGTTTTCATGTTGTTGTGCAGGAAAGACAGTCCCGAGGCGGCTTGGAGGAACCACTTGCAGGCGAGTGGCTCCTTAAAGCCATTGTGCTTGGTGGCGTAACCAGCAAGGTCGCCATTCCCTGCAAACTCCATCACAAAAAACATCTTAAAGAGATCAGGTTGCAGATAAGATAAAAAGATAATCTTATTTTAACATTACCCAGAAGCACTTACTTTGTAGTTGCATCGAAAGATGTCGTACACTCGAATGAGATTTTCATGTCTGCAGTCAATGAGAGTGCTGATCTCCCGTGGAAGGTACTTCTCTCGTGTACTCGTGTCCATTTTGTTGAGGTCAATCACTTTGACTGCAAAGAGTTGTCCTTGTCGATTGGTCGCCTTGTAGACAATTCCAAAAGCTCCTTCACCTAGCTTCTTTTCCACCTTGTAGCCTTTGTACGAGATGACGGCCAACGTCTTTCCGTCGAAAGATCCGCGCGATGAACTTCGAGACTTGGGCATGTCTGCTCACTGGCAAAAATGATCACGTTGCAAAACAAGTGCACCAGGTCATCAATTATCTGGCGCCTATTGTTGAACTGGCAACAATCATTTTTTTAGAATTTTTTTTATAAGATGTGTGTAAAAATTGGTGGCTTTATCTGTTTGTAATCACTCAAAAAATCTTAACTCCAACCAAGTAGCACAAAAATGCGTTTTCTTTTGCTTCAAACTTTTCTGCTTTTGCACTACTTCCAAACAGTTATCAGCGCCATTAGTGATGGTGGAAGTGTCCGCCACAAGAGACAATTCGACATGAACAACCGCGATGAAGAGAATTCTCCTTTCAACTTTGGCAACTCTTTTGACTCGCAAACTACCTTTGAGAAGCAGAAAGGTACAGTTAGTTGGTGCAACTGCACTCTCATTTTTGCTAACTCTTTTTCCAATCAAAACTCGCAGCCACTCTCATGCAGGAGTTTGAGCAAAAGTTGGCCGAACTTCGAGCAAACAACAAACAGGAGCTGGCGAATGCGGTGATGGAGTTGAAGCACCAGCTGACCGGACTGGGCAAGACACTGCTGCTCGGCCAGACGCAACAGGGGCTGCTGCTCTCGGCGGCTGCAGCTGCCAACAGACAGCGTAAACCAGAGGCCAATGCTAAGGCAGCAGCGGTGGTGGAAGTTGCAACCATTGCCAGCAGAAGCGTCAGTGACGACGATGATGAGCGCATTCACCAGTCACTGCTGACCAAGTTGGAGGCACTGTCGCAAAACTTCACCAGACTGACGAGCAACTACCGAAATGCACTGCAGGAATCAGCTGATCAGGCTCAGTCGCTTTCTGGCAGTAAAAACAAACAGCAAAAGGAAACGAAGAAGAAGAAACAGAAGCAACAGATGAAGTCAAAGTGGAAGAATGATTATGGGCTGGACAGCAGCAACAGTTTCTACGATTTAGACTCTCAGCTGGGAGTGAAAACATTGGCAAAAAAGAGCAAAAAGAAAAACAAGCAAGGCAAACAGTGGCTATTTAAGCCAAAGAAACCTATCAAGGTTCTTGAAAAGCCTGCAAACCATCGAGCGGTTTACCCTGTTCCAGAAGAGCCGCCACCTTTCTACGACAACCGACCGAGACAGATTCCAGCTGTGGAACGATCCATGGTCGAGGACCAAGGTGGTGCTGGTGGCGGCGATCAGGATCAGCTGGGCACCAACAAGTACATTTACTACGTTGCTGCTGGTGCACTGGCCGTCTTTGGCTACTGCTGTTTTGCCATGAACTCAGGTAGGACGTTCAGATGCTGTGGTACTTTTTTTAAAACTTCATTGCTGATATTTTTTCCACTTCAGTGGAAGACGTCAACTTGGCGAATCAAGAGAAGCATCTTCAGAAGAAACAACGAGAAAGGGCAAGGCGTGAGAAGAGAAGACGGAGAAAGCTTGGAAAGAAGCGAAAGAGAAGTAAAGACAGTGAAGATGACGAGGATGAGGACGGGGAGCGACGACCATTCTCAAAGTACAAACAAAAGAAACCACGACAGCGAAAGCGACGACGGCACTCGAAAACGTCAATGTCAACTAGTCGAGATCGGTCCTTATCGGGATCAGCTGACGGGATCCACCAGGGACCACTGAACAGTGTGCACATTGGCAGCCTAAAGCAGCAGGGGCAGCAGCAGCAGCCTGCATCCCAGATTCCACCCGTAAATACTGTGCCCAGTGTTGCCACTGGTTTTGCGCTTTACCAAATGGATGGCAGTAGTGCTGCTGCTGCTGCCGCTGACCAGACGGCCACTGAGCCGGTGATTGTCCTCGAGGCAGACCAGGTGCACCAGTTCTTTGGTGCCCACTCTGACATGGCCACACAGCTGGAGGCAATGATGAGAGACTTCAGGCGCATCCCGCAGACTATGATTGAGACGGAACAGCAGCACCCTCAGCAGCAGTCCGGTCCCAGCAGTGCTGAAGCAGCAGCTGAGAATCAGCAGCAGCAGCAGCACGTTGAGAAGCAGTCCACTACTAGTGCACCTTCACCACCACCAACAGAAGCTCCCACCACCACCAGCAACAATCCTCCGAACTCTGCTAGCTCTCAAGAGGACACTTCAGGCACTCCAGTCGAGTCGCCCGTCACCTCAATGAACAGTCGCAACAACAGCAGCAGCAATAGCAGTGTGGTGACCAGTGCTCAACAGGTGCTCTTTCAGAGAAAGTCTGCAGTGGCAGGCAGCAACAGCAAAAAGACGCCTAAAAGCCAAAAGTCAAAATAAAGATGCGTGCCACTGGGAGCTGATTTCTGATCTCTCAGTGCTGAATTTGGGCCGGACAGCTACTAATGCTGCAATTAATTCTTTTTGTTCAAACACTAACACACAGTTCTACGGAACAAACAAGCCCTAAACAAATAAAATGGCCACCAAAACAAAATCTATTGTGATTGAAAAAATGTCGTCTCTCTTACTACTACTGCTGACCTCAAGCTGGTGTGCAAGCTCAGTCGATTGCGATGAAGATGTCAGCAGATTTGCGCCCTTTATCCTTGGCGGCAGTGTCAGCCCACCAAAACGGTGGCCATTCATGGCAAAGATCTACCGGGAAGGGAGGCATCACTGTGGAGGCGTCGTCTGGAACAGCTATCACATTCTGACGGCTGCACACTGCCTGTAAGTAAAAAAGGGTTATACAAAGGTAAACATATCAATAGGTTGAAGACTTCTGCATACCACCTCTTTAGACAGCAGTTCGATGAAAGGGAGTTCATCATCTACCTCGGCCATGTGAACTCCTTTGAAATGGAGGCAGTTGTTGAGGAGCAGTACGTCTTCACAGTGGACCGGTTCATCATTCACCGAGACTACGTGGGCATGAAGAGGGGCTACAAAAACGACATTGCACTCATTCGCTTGGACCGGGAGATTGACTTTGAGAGTGAAAACACTGAAGGTTAGCAAAAAGCATCTTTTAGGTTTGAGGTTAAAACTAATTAAATTACTTTTTTAGTTTCCTGCGTTTGTGAGCCGTATCCTCTGGAGTTGCTAAACACTAACCAATGCATCGTTTTGGGTTGGGGTCAAACGACGGCTGACAGTGAAAGCTCACTTTCCAAGCAGCTGCTTCAAGTGGGGCTTCCCATTCTCAGTGACGCCTACTGCTCACAGCTGGAACGAGACTTCAGCTCACATTGGGCGCTCTGTGCTGGCTTCACTGACGAGGACAATAAGGATGCCTGTAAGGGTGATTCAGGTATGCTAAGTAAATTATTTTGTTTTGACAGTACATTTTGTTTTGTTACTTTTAGGTGGTCCACTGTTGTGTCCACTAGCTGAAACAAGTGAGGTCTACTCACTGGCAGGCATTGTCTCTCATGGCGTCGGCTGTGGCAGTCGCCTGCATCCAGGCTACTACACAAGAGTGGATCGATTCATCAGGTGGATTGAGGCGCAATCGGGGGAGTAAATGGAATCTTTTTCTGGAAAGCAAAATTAAAAAGTTGCCTTTAGTGTTCGAACTTTACACTTGCATTTATGGTTCACTTCAACGCTACGTACCTTTTCATTTTGAAGCAGCTTCTCAAAACAAACATCGCAATTCCCAAAATGCGCTCCTCTCAGCGAAGCAATCTGCCACCGCCACCGTCACAGCGTCGTGGTCAGACAGCAAAGATGCAAACATACTCATCGAGCACTGCTTTTACAACAGGTTATCAGCAGCGAACCGGTCACTCACAGCCACCACCACCATCATCCCAAGTTGGCTTTGGATCCTACTGCAACTTGAATGTAATACTGTTCAGCTGGCAATGATTTGCAGCCATTTATACCTTCTCTCTTCGGCAGTCCCAGCTCCCCTCTCGCCCTCAACCGCCACCGTTGATCTTTGCCGCTGGTCCCTGCGTCTGCGATGGCAGCGCCCTGCCGACTCCACCGGCGCCCGGTCTGCCTCGAGCTAATGAACGTCGAGTGCGCGATCGACAGAGCCCGTCGGCTGCTGGTGCTGAACCCGGAGACGGCAACTCTGACTCAAATTCTGACGAGTACTCGATGGATGATGATGGCGAGTACAACAACAGCAGCAGCAGCGGCAGTAGCAATGACAACCACAACAACCAAACTGAGCACTACTACCGCCCACTGGGCAGAGTGGCCTCACCGGCGCCGGTGCTTCTCACCGGACTGGCCAGTCTGCAGTGTCCTCAGACCACTGCTGAAACCGGCGCTTGCAATGCCGAGGAGATGCGTCGTTCTGGCCTGCCGGGTAGTGGCCCCTACTCACCATCATCATCAGCACTGTCTCCTTCAGCAGCACCGCTGTCTGCCATTCTTCGTCTGCTGTTTCCTGCCTGGTTTCTTCCTAGCCCTGAACGCAATTTCAACTAGAGCCAGCAGAAGCCCTCCTCAATACGACAACAACAACAATTTACGCGCCTGTTGATTACTCAAAAGGGGACAGCATTTTATTGGCAAAATACAGCAAGTAAATAGAAGAGATTTTACAGTAATAAATTGGATACTAACAGCAGTGTGTGTGTGAGGGCCGCATCGGAAGATGATCCGATAGAAGGTGAATTTGACTGACCGAGAAAACAAAATTAACCATCCCTCGTCTCATCTTCAGGTGCGGAATGCTGCAGGCAAAGAAGGCTGCTTTGAAAACCTCTTCTGGAGGTGAATCTTAGCTACCTAGGGCGTACAACTAATGCCAGTGATTACTACTACAGAAGAGCAACCACTCTTCATCGGAGCGCACTTTTACAAATGCAAATGTGCTGTGACAGAGAAAGGTTCAAATGAAGTAGGAAACAACGTCATTGGCTGTGCGCCCTAGTGCAAACAGAAAGGTAGATGACAGTAAAGTTGGACAAACGATGATAAGTGGTTCTCCTCAGAGACAGCAAATGCCGCCAAACAAATTGTCAAGACGACTGATGCACAAATTTGTTTGGCGATTCACTGTCACTGAAAGAGACCTGATGGAGAGAGGAGCTAAAGTCAACAAGTAATGTGTGCTGCATAGCTCAACACCGGAATCTAATCGGGAATTCCTGACTGATCGAGCAAGGATGAAAAGAGCAGATAAGCCACAAATTCTCGAATAGTTTCAGATGGAGAAGGGGTTAGTCACATTTATGTTGATAGAGTTAACTAGCATGCAGAAGAAGTGCCTCACCGGAAGACGAGACGATGTTTGGGCAAGTTTAGGGAAAACAAAGAAAACTTACTCAACACTTCGTCTCTTCTTCAAATGAAGCTAGAAAGTTGACAAATATGTGAAGTGTCTTACCGGAAAACTGGACGACGCGTGTGCAAGTTTGAAGAAGAACTAAGAAAACATATATTGACACATCAAGAGAGGCAGATCAAGGTAGTAAGGTGAAGGTGCAAACCAGAACACCAAAGCAACACTAGCAGCAGCGGATCAGGTGCGGAGCACAGTGTGTCAAACGTCATCGGAGAAGGCAACGTTGATCCACCATTGATCTGCTGCTGCTGGTGTGGCTTAGGTGCACTAGTGCAAAAACTTTAGTGAAAGAGAGCAAAGTTGTACCTGGACGATGGTAACTGCTTACCTTCAGAGACGATGAATAGCGCCAAACAAATTGATTGTGTGAACTAAAAACAATTTGTTTGGCGGTTCACCGTCACTGGAAGAGACCGTAGAAAGAAGATAAAATCAACAAGTGATGTGTGCTGCATAGCTCAACATCGGAATCTAATCGGGAATTACGGACTGATCAGGGCGGTAGTCCTGGCAGATAAGTCACGATTTCCCGATTAGTTTCAGATGGAGAAAGGGTTAGTCACATTCTGATTAGCAGAGTTAACAATGGCTGATACATGCAGAAGAAATACCTCACCGGAAAACGAGACGAAGTTTGGGCAGGTTTAGAGAATACTGCACCAAACGTTCAAAGTAGTGTTTCTGGAACCAAACCTAGTACATTTTGTTTACTAGGTCCTCAGTAATTTTTGTACTAGATATTAGGTTTTAGATTTGGGGCAAACTCAAATTATGACAATTTTTCTGAGACAAAATGTAAGCAATTTCTACATAGGCGTTACTGTGTGTCTATGGGAAAATGGCTTACATTTTGTCTCAGAAAAATTTTCATAATTTGAGTTTGCCCCAAACCTAGGACCTAATATCTATTACAAAAAAAATACTGAGGACCTAGTAAACAAAATGTGCTAGGTTTGGCTCTAGAAACATTACTTCTCACGTTTGGTGCTAAGAGAAAACCTACTCAACACTTCGTCTCATCTTCAAATGAGACAAGAAAATGAAAAAATAAGAAAAGTGTCTTACCGAAAAAGGGAGACAATGCATGGGCAAGTTTGAAACATTCTAAGATTAAAAAACATAATTGACACATCGAAAGAGGAAGATCAAGGCAAAGTGAAGGTGCTTACCGGTGAATTTAAGCAACAACAGCAACTGATCAGGTGAAGAGAGCAGTGGCAAACGTCATCTGAGAAGGGAACGTTGATCTAGTGCAAATTTAAGTAAAGGACAGAAAAATTGTATTGACAAAAACGTTGATGAGTGGTTCTCCTCAGAGACGGGGAATGTCGCCAAACAAATTAGTTGTTAGAACTAGGAACAATTTGCTTGACGGTTCACCGTCACCAAAAGAAACCTGCTGGAGAAGAGCTAAAGTCAACAAGGTGATGTGCGCTGCATAGCTCAACACCGGAATCTAATCGGGATTGACGGACTGATCAAAGCATGAGGAAGTGGTAGATAAGTCTCGTTTTCCCAATTAGTTTCAAATGGAGAAAGGGGTTAGTTACATTCACCTAACTATGACAAAGTTGTTAAGGACTACCTGAAGAAGCGCCTCACCGGAAGACGAGACGAAGTATGAACATGTTTGAGCGGTGCGAGAAGAAAACATGTTCATCACCCGTCTCATCTTCAGATGAAACTAAAAGACGAGCGAAAATGAAAAGAAAGTGCACTTACCTGAAGCAGCCATCACCGGAAACTAGCCGGTGAAAGGAAGTGATGAATGCACATGTGCTGGTGGTGCTACTCATCACCGGGAACTGGTCGGAGTAAGGAGCTGGTCAAGAACTCTATAGAGAGCGATCAGTCTCGATGACTCCGATCAGTTTCAGATGTGAAGTGAGAAAATGAAGAGGCAAACGGCAGAGAAGAAAAACAAATCAGAGAGAGAGAGAGAGAGAGAGAGAGAGAGAGACTCAAGTCAACGTGGTGGTGGCAAGATGAGAAGTGATGATCATCAGCAAAAACTGCATGGCTTTTATACTCGACGCTCGGGCTTTCTCCGTCGGCAGAAGCAGCAGCCACTGAAGACCCAGTTCGTTTGCCGGAACCAGCACACACACGCACACTCTCTCCCACTCTCCCTCCCTCTCTGGCTCTGACTCAGTCTTCGTCGGCTCATCTTCAGTGGCTGCCGCTGCCAGATGTCCTCTGCTTCTGTCGAAGAAGAGCACTTCTGCCAACTGTTGCGCACCAAAAATAACTCTGGTATGGAGCAACACCACCGGCACGTGCCTGCCTGCCTGCCTGGTCGGTGGTTGCCGCTGCTTCGGCTGCTGCTGCAAGTGTCCCATGAAGTAGAATGCAGGGAGAATGAAGAGAGAAAAACAAAAGAGAAAGAGAGAGAGGGAAAGATGACACTGTGCGTGGATCAAGGGGGCCGAATGCGGCAACAGTAGCAACAGTAGCCCATTCCGTTATGCAGTGAATTACTGCCTCTGCCTTAGCCTGCTTCCAACTGGGCAATTACTCACTCGGCAGACATTGAGCTATTGGCCGATCGCCGATCGGCCGGGTCATTACTGCCACTGGTGGGCACACACACTGATTCAGGGAGTCTGTTTGTGTGTGTGTGTGCGAGTGCGAGTCACAATTGTCAACCGATTGATTTATACTGCAATCGTACACCACAATGCGGCACACTGGCAGCATATTCTCCGAACCGTTTTGCCAAACTGTTTCCGTCGCCCTTTTGGGCTGCAGGCAGGCAGGCAAGACGCGTGTGTCAGAGTACGCGAGAAGAAGCAAAGTTCAGTAGCAAGGAGAGGGTCACCAGGACACTTAATGGTCGGGCAGAAGTGCACCAGTGTCACTGCCATAAACTGTTATTTACATTACGCAGTAAACACAGCAGGGTGTCATCCTCCAAGAGCAGTAATGGTAATGAGGGTGATGGTGATGATCAGAAGAGAGCTACTGGTAATGAACCCAGAGTCATTTCAATTAGTGCAATCACACAGTGGCTAAACTTCAGTGGTAACAACAGCATCACATCTGCTTGCGTTGCACTTTAGTTCTGGCCAGCAGCAACAAGCGGGTACCAAAAAAGCGGTTTCTAATTGCTTCTGAAGAACGAAGTGGCACCGATCGCCGCCGGAAAGTCATTAGCAATAAATCGTTTCTCCTCAAGTGAGTCACTGGTGTCACAGTTCAGCAAACGGTGATTCACAACAATAAAGTGGTTACAATAAGTGGGCAGTTTTCGAACTTCATTGGACGCCTACAAAAGAGTACTGACTGGCTAGTTGACAGCTCATACTTGTTGAATTTGATAGTGCGTTTGCTTGCTTTTGCTTTTGCTAGCTCAAAGTCCACTGCATTTTCTTTTTGCTAAGGTTTGCTAGCACTAGAAAACAACTTCTTTTTGTCAGTGCTCCGTCATCATCATGTCTACTGCCACTGCCGCTCCAGCTGCAGCTGCTCCCTCGATGCTCGACCTGGTCGGCTGGGACGCCGAGATGGCAAACCCAAAAACGGCCAACTACGAAAAGCTGTACGAACAGATGGCCCAGGCGGCCAAGGGCTCGCCGGAGAACGTGGAGATCATGTGGCGCCTCGCCTACGCCACCTACTCGCTGTCGCTCAACCTGACCGACATCAACGACATCAAGGCGAAGACCACTGAGGCCTTCAACCTGGCGGAGAAGGTAGTGGCCATCGACAGCAACCACTTCCAGGGCAACATGTGGATGGCGATGACCGCCGGCAAGCTGGCCCTCATCGGCTCGAACATCCAGGCGAAGATCAAGTACACGGTGGCCTTCCTGCGCGCCCTCGCCGTTTGCGTCCGCCTGAAGCCCACCGACCCGATGGTGCTCTTCATGGAGGGTCGCCTCCAGCTGGCCCTCAGTTCGCTCACCGAGGAGGAAAAGGCCGCCATTCAGAAGCAGTTCCCGCTGCCCAACTCGAACTGGGCCGAGGCGGAGGCGAAGCTGCGCCAGTCGATCGCCATAAACGGCGCCTACATCGACGGCTACATCACCCTCGCCTACCTGCTGATCAAGGCGAAGAAGTACGCCGAGGCGAAGGAGGTCATCCTCAAGGGCCTCTCCCTGGAGCTGGTCACCAAGTCCGACCAGGAGGTGGCCGCTGAGCTCAAGTCGCTGCAGACTCGCATCGGCAAACTGGTGCCGCAGTAGTGGCGGTCGCCAGAAAAGGAGTTGCACCAGCAACGAGCTCTTTAGCTCAATCGGCAGCACTTGCACCAGCTCCTCTTTCCTCTGCTGCTTCTGCAGACAATTTAAATTTTTATTTTTAATGTTACAATTTTATTATTGTTTTACATTATTAAAATTATTGTTTTGTTTTTAGCATACCTCTTGTTAGCAAACTGCCTACCTTTTTGACACTGCCAACACTGTCTATGTCTTTGATGCAAGTGCCTTTACCTGTGAACAGTCAGTAGATCTGAAGAAGGTCAGTAGCAAGGAGACCTGAAAAGGTTCCACCAGCATGTGCAGCCGACGTCAAAGCCAGAACCCGAGCCCAAAGTAGAAAATAAGTTTTTACAATCCAGCTTGTATTGCTTACAAAAGGTACAATTTCACCAAATAACGTACTGATTACAAATGCTGATCACTAGAATGGTGAATCACACACACAGCCACACACAGTCATCATCCCAACGGCGGCGGTAAAAGGTGCTCTAACTCTCCGCCGTCTTCATCGTCTGCTCCTTTCCCTTCTTTTGCTGATTCTTTATGTTTTTCAAGCTTCTTTACCTCTTCAGTTTTTTTCTCTGCTGCTTTGCCATCTTCCTGTTTTTCCTCCGTCTTGATCGCCAGTTCATCATGCTCATCTTTGAGCGTTTCCTTGGTCGATTCTTTGCCACCTTCTTCTGGTTCATTCATTTTGCCATCCTCTTTAGGCGGCGGCATCATCATCTCCTTTGAGCCTTCATTCTCTTTTGCTGCTGCAACCTTTTCCACTTCTTTCACTGGTGGTGGTGGTGGTGGTGGTGGTGATTTTTTTCCTTTTTCAGCACCTGTATCTTTACTTGAAAGCTTCTCCACTTCCTTCACTGGCGACTTTTTCACTTCTTTCTTTTCCTCTTTTCTGACAACATCCTTCTCTTTTCCTTGCCCAAAGTCGTCCTCACTCTGTGTGCCATCTTCAGGAATCTCGGGCAGCTCACCTGAATCCGAGTCTTCCAGCTCTTCGAACTTGTAAACCGTGTCAGGCTCCCCTTTCTTGCCCTTAGACAGGTGGAGGTCATCTTGCCCAGCCATTTTGCCTTTCTTAGACTTGCCTTTCTTGAACAACTCTTCCAAGACTATCGTCTTCACCTGAACGCCCTTACCGCCTTGATCGTTGCTATCGTCACCTGTGTCATCGGAAGAAATGATATCGTCAATATCATCTTCAGATCCAGTTGTTTCGTCAGCCGTCTTTTTGTCCTTTTTCTTTTTGAGTAAAGATTCCTTTTGCTTGACATTAGAGGAAGAACTAGCCGGCGGCTTGGTGAACATTTTAGAGCCCAGTGATCGAAATTTTGGCACTTTCGTCTCAAGAATTTTCTTCTGCTGCTTCTTCTGGTCGCTCTTGCCACTTGTTGTTTTTGCCGTGTCCTTTTTGCCGGTCGGCTTTGTTTTTTTATTTTCACTCTTTTTGTTCTTTTCACTGGTCTTCTTCACACTGGGCGTGACTTTTTTCTCGCTGACCTTCTTATCACCGACCTTTTTATCGCTGACCTTCTTATCTACCGTCTTCCTGGCGCTCTTTACTTTTTCACTTTTCTTCTTTTCACTCTTTTTCTTTGCATCAAATGGCTTCTTTTCGCTTTTCTTCTTCTCACTGGGCTTATTTTTATCAAACGGTTTTGCCTTTGCACTTTTTTTCTTCTCATCGTTCTTCTTTTCATTCTTGGTCATCTTCTTGTTCTTGTTCGGATCATCTTTGGCGCCTTTAAGGTCACTTTTTGGTGTCGCGGGGCTTTCCGCCACCTTCACCTTTGAAATGCCAGTGCCCATTCTGGTGTGTGTGTGTTTGAGTTGAAACAAACTGAAAATCAAAATGCAGAATCAAACACACAGAAAAAAAATCATTCTATGATGAGTATTGTTAGCGAACAAAAGAGTTACAGTTTAATTTGAATTTAGAGCAATTTGAACTATTCGAAATGTGACAAACCACTGATAACCACCACCGCCTGATCACCATCATCCCTTCTTCTTCTTTGTCTTCTCCGTCGCCGCCCCCGTCGTCGTTGTGGTTGTGGTCGTCGTCGCCTTGTCCTTCTTCTTCTGCTGTTTATTATTGTCCACCGATGGGCGAGTGGGCACCAGCTTCAGCTTCACGTACGGGTAAGTGAGTGCGGGCAGTGGAGTGCCTGCCGTTCCTGCGCCATCACAGCAGACCGTCTTGATGACCACCCGCTGCTGTTCGGTGAAATGTACGCTGACCACCTTCTTCCGCTCGTCCGCCTCGCGGTAGGCGATGTTCAGCACCAGCTTCTGTATTCGGTCCAGGTCGTCCTTGATGTGCTGCGTCACAAAGTCCATGCTGACGCCCTCCAGCAGGCCGACGATCATCCGCAGCTGCTCGTCATTCGCCTCCACCACCGTCGGATCGGCGGCGGCAGGCAGGTTGGAGGCTCCCTCTGAGTCGGCGTTCACACCAAAGTTGAACTTCTTGGTGGTGGTCGCCGCCGCAGCGGACTTCTTACTGCCGCCCTTTGAGTTCGGATTCTTCAGCGCCTTTGAGTTTGCCTTGGATGAGTTGCTGGTGGTGGTGGTAGTGTTTGTTGTACCCGTTCCCGAAGAGGCAGTGCCCTTTGAAGAGGAGGTGCCAGTGCCTTTGGAGCTCGCCTTCGATGAGGCCTTGCTGCCGCCCCTGGCCGACGCCTTGGCTGAGCCTTTGTTTGTGGTGCCTTGTTTCTTTGACTGCTTCTTACTGTTATTCTTACTACTCATGCTGGCTTATGTTTAGAAAAGAAAAGGAAAGAAGAATGACAAGTGACAACAATCCAGGAAAGGCACCTTTTGTAGCTGAATGAGAGCGAGTGAACAATAACAACACACAAAACTAGCTGACACAAAATAGTTCGAAATTAGCACAACAGCAACCACCCCACTGAAACGTCAGCACTTTAATTGGGGCCAAATAAAGGAAAGGAAAGATGCGCCCCAATTTTCACTCGAGCGTGGCGTACTTGCGAGTCCACTCGCGGGCCTTCGCCTCGTACGCCTCTCGATCGGTGTCCCACTGCTTGGCCAGCTCCGGACGGAGCGAGTGGCCGGTGAAGGGGTCGGTGAGGAGGGAGCAGATGCTGACCAGGACCATGCTGACGGTGAGCGCCGGCGACCACTTGCCGCCTAGAATGTCCAGGCAGATGTTCCCGTCAACGCTCACATTGGGGTGGTAGACCTTGGTCTTGAAGCGCACTCGCGGCGGCCGGTACGGGTAGCCCGCCGGAAAGTCAATGGCCAGGGCAAAGACGCCGCCGTGGTAGGGCGTGTCCACAGGGCCCAAGATGGTCGCCGCCCAGTGGAAAATGCTCGAGTCGTCCACCGGGCCGGCGGAGCAGTTCTCCGGCGGGTCGCGCTGCAGCTCCAGCAGCTCACGGCGAATGCGATCTTGGGCCGTAATGATGTGGTAGTCAGGCAATGAACGCTGCAAATAAAGCGGGCTTGGAAAAAGGCCGGTAAGGCTCAGATGATTTCTACTCGCTTCAGAAATGGATTACTGGTAATTGGGCTACTGCGAGTGGTATTATCAGGCTTAATGTGGTGCATTCTTGTGAAAAGAATGCGAACAGTTAACAATCAACAAGTGGAATTAATTAGATGAGAGCTTAAAATCGGACAGTTCTAAATTGATTTCTTCCTCGTTGACCGCCTCGACGGTTTCCAACTCCAGATCGGTCAAGTCGCTGACCAGTTCGCATTCGTCGGTGTTCAACGAGTCAGCAGCAGCGGATTGCTCACTGGCTGGCGATTCATCAGCATCATTAGCGGTAGGCTCGGAAATGTCCTCCATTGAAGCTTCCAGTTTGATGAGTGAAATGCGGTAAAAGTAATTGCGCCAGAAGGATTCCTCAGTGACCCTGTGATAATAAGAAAATGGTTTAGTTGTTAACGAAAATTCAAAACAGCGCACTTACTCTTTGGGCACCAGCAAATAGCGCATATTCTGAAGCAGTTCATCTTCCCATAGAAGGGCCTTTGCCATCGGTGCCGAGGCTTCCAAGTCGAAGGCAAAGTCAATGGGTGGAGGTCGCAGAAAATTGCGTCGATCAGATGACAGGGCAAGTATCTTTTCCTTTACTTCACTCGCCTTCACATCCAGGCAAGTCCACAAAGGAGCTAAAGCGTCGTCAACTGATTCCGCCTGTTTTACCGTGTTCTCTTGAGCTGAGCTTTCCATCAAAGAAACAATCTCTTTTCCCTTCTTTAAGACACTGGAGCCCAAGTTGAGTGTCGACTTGGTGACGACTGATCCAAAGCTTTTGGCGCTGGCCAAAAATACCTTTGAAAGGTCGTTTTCCTCCTCCTTATCAACAGCAGCATCGTCACTGATTGAAGAGGACTCTTTCTCATCGGTGGTTTGGTCATTGTCGCCTGATAACGGCGGCGGTAAAGCAACCTGAGTGTCGGTTAGCGGAGAACAAGCGGCAATGGAGTTTATCATATCAGCGGCAGACTTTCCCAAATTGTTCACCTGCTCGGTGGTGGACTTGAGGAGGGAGGAAAAGAGATTCATTTTTGACGTTGGAGAAAATGCGTTTTTGCTGTCGCCTTTTGCTCACTGCACAGCTCACACTAAAATGTAAACACTACACTGGTGCACCTGAAGCGTAGAGCAAGCGAGCACTGGGCGCCGTTCTGAAATGATGAACCAGCTGATGTGTACTGTACTTGTTTTGATTCAGGTAAAGAGAAGACTTTTAAATTTTAAAATTTAAAAGGTTGGTTGACACAACTCAAAAATGCGAAATTCTTGATGATTTTCCCAGCTAAAATAATGCGTGGCCCGTCTTTTGTGAATGATCAGCTGATTATGAAATGTCGTCACTGACGACTCGTCAGCTGATCGTTTCTATTCGCTGTCGACAAATTGCGTCAAGGCGCCCCCTAGAGGAACAAAACGTTTCTA
>JAALOO010000100.1_pt1 | contig 71139 bp, 46 predicted proteins | sample 7257641 | NCBI WGS metagenome assembly JAALOO01 (sample SAMN14085613, study PRJNA598686) | mite metagenome | biome: ENVO:01001000; feature: ENVO:01001002; material: ENVO:01001226; isolation source: single female mite from University of Michigan culture on fish food culture... ...
GAGAGAGAGAGAGAGAGAGAGAGAGAGAGAGAGAGAGAGAGAGAGAGAGTTTGCAATGGTGAGTGTTTGAGTGGTGGTTTACCATTTTCAACCCTGTTTGTTTCAAAAAGTGAAACCGTTTCGAAAGAACAGTTTGACAAAAGATTACAAGTTTGGACGGACGAAAATGGATCGTAATCATATACAACTTCAAACAAGGTTTTGCCGTCTTTTTAGTTCTGGCCAAAGTTTTTGGTTGGGTGCAAAGTTGTACTTTTCTGATGAAAATACAAAGGAAAACGGTTTTCAGCAGTGCAGCAGTGCCAATATCTGCCGAGCCATTCGATAGATACAGTCAAATTCTTTCTCATTTTCTTTTGAACAACCGAAACTGTGTAATTTATCGCTGGGCATTCATTTCCAGTTTTTAAAGTTCTTCTTCTTTTCCGTTCTTTCCTTGGCTCAAAACTTTGATCAGTTTGGAAAGTTGGCGAAAAGTTTGGGGTTCAGTTGTCCTTAGTTTTCTTTTTGCTCTAATTTATATTTATTTATGCATTTCAGTGGTGGACAGTGGTCGCTCGCCGATTGCCGAGAACTGCTGTGAACTGTTAGCAGATGGGGACCAAACTGATTTGGCTCGGAACGGGACGATTCAGTTTAGTTTTGGCTTCTTTTTTTCTTTTTTTTGAGTTTTTCTTTTTAGTCAAAAAGGCTGTCGTGCTTTAAATTTACGATTTATTTAAATCGTTTTGCTCTCTTTTGTGTCTATTTGAGGTTTGTAGTGTGCAAGAAAGGGAGAGGGGATAGGGAATGCAATTCTCATGTTTGAAGCATTTGCAACTCTCTTTTTAGTGGTCACTAGAACCAGAGCCACATACTTCACTATTAGTGTTGGTGGTGGTGGTGGGTTTTTTATGTTGAGTTAATTTAATGCAAGCGAAGAAAAAATTTGGGGGAAAAGTTAGTGGTGCCTGTCCCTCTTCTGGTCATTTGCCTGGTCAAATGCTGTTGACCACGATTGATGGCACTTTTATGGAAATATTGACAGTTCAGAAAAAGAAGAGGGTTCTGCTTTTTTAATCATTTCTCCCCTTCTGTTACTAGGAAGTGAAAGTTTCCATAGTGTAGCAGTTTTGTTTTTTTTGCTGGAAAAGCCTTCAAATGCAGGATTAGAAAGCCGAAATTGGAATTCAAATGTGTTGGGTAGTCTTTTTTTGGTGGGTACGTTTGCTTTTTTATTTGTATTGAAGGTGTGTGTGTTTGAAGAGGATAGTAAGTTGAAGGTAGTGATTTGTTTAGTATTGCTTTTTGCTATTTGGCGAGTGTGTGTGTTGTGTGTTTAAAATGAAGCAAAGGTAAATATTTAAATAAGCTGTTTGATTTTGCTTTCCTTCTTTTGTAAATGTTGAAGCTATTTTATTTTTATTTGACTTTAATTTTGCTTTTTATTGATTTAAAAAAATTAGATTTTAAAGAATCTAGAAAAATCCTCTAAAAGGAGGTAATTTATGGTGCAACGATGGACATTTTATTATTTTCACTTCTTTGCTCAAAGACGACGAATTTGACACTGTCGTTCATTTTTTTTGTAGATGTGAACGTTTGCGCTACGACGAATTGTTTAGAAACAAAAAAAGTAAAATATTTTAGAGAATTTTTACAATGTTTTTTACTTTTACTTTTTATATGTAACCAGCTCAAGATTTACTACTGGCGACTTTAAAATAAAAGCATGAGGATGTTGCTTTTTATTTTTAATTTATTGCTCGCAACAAAAGCCTTCGCTGTTGTTGCTGGTGCAGCAGCAGCAGCTGCAAATTCGTCCTTTTCACTGTTTCACCGATTTCACTGGAAGTCTTTTGGCGCATTGTTTTTTCAGTAGGATTCAGCCAAAGTAAAGTAGACTGCATTTGTTTTAGTGTTATAAAATAAAGGCAAAGCCAAATGGTCAGGGAAATTATTGCTCAAATAGGGCAAACTGACAGTGGACATTTGTTCTTTTTCTCTATTCTTTTTTGCCACTGCAGTGCACTGAATGAACTGACAGGCAACAAGGAAGGCAACTTGAGATGAAGCAGAGATGATGCAGAGAAGTGTGTTTGACTGTCCAGTCCAGTCCACCAGTCTTCTTGGTCACGGGTCGATGGCTTTCTGGGCTAAAGAGGAAGGGGAAGTCAAGGCCGAAAAAAAGGCTATGGAAAGAGACAAGAGGAGATTTGTGTAGTGAGATGAAGAGTGCTAATTGCGTAATTAACACCTAAGAAGAGGAAGAGGCGAGGGCGAGGGCGATTAGGAAAAAGGGCCATTTGAGAGGAGAGAAAGGCAAATAAATAAATGCGTTGCAGAGAAGCAATTTTTCAAAAAAAACTTTACTTGAAGTTTGTCGCCTTTTTATTTATCCAAAAATAACATTTGGTCAAATAAAACAATTTTTAGTTTTTTAAAAACCGTAAAAACACAAACATACGATTTCCATGTTCTAAACAGCTCTGTCTTTTTTCCTATTTTTAATGCGCAGAGCACATTGCCCCCAGTAAATCGTATCAGTATTTGTAGCAGAAACCTAGTAGCTGGAACAGTAGTACTTTCCTATTCTCTTCTCTTCCCTACCCATCGTTTTAAAGCCATTACCACTAATATCTTTCTTTTTTCCTCTTTTCTTCCTTTTTTATCTGCCCTTCACCAGCAGCAGCACTCGCTGAGTTCCCCACTGAAGCGCAAGTACATTGACACGACGACGGTGGCCAACGGATCTAACAGTGCCAATGGTGGTCCATTAGCGACACCACTGACCTCCTCTTCGTCCAGCAAACTGCCACCTCCCAGCGGACCGCCACCACCTCCGCCCACCTCTTCCTGCTTATCATCCTCATCGTCAGTAAACAACAACAACAGCAGCTCTGTTGGTTGCTGTTCCACTTCATTAGCGGTCATCAACGGCGGCGGCGATGGTGGACAGCATCAGCATCATCAACAATGCCCTCCAGCACCGTCGGCTAATGTGTCCACCTCGACGGCAAATGGGACGCCATGCAAAGCAGCAACAGCAGCAGCAGCTAACACACAACAACAACAGCAACAACAAGTGCCTGGCGGGCTAAGTTCTGCTAATGGTGGTGGTGGTGGTGGTGGTGGACCGAATTTGGCAGCCATTTCTGGAAGCATTTCTGAATCGGCAGCGGAGAAGCTGAAGGACATTGAGCTCAGTAAGTGACTGCTAACTTTTTTTTGTTGCAAAACCTAGCTTTATTTTTTGGGCGCGCTTAATTACCCCCGATTCTAGATTCGAGTCGAGTCGAGGCAGCTAGTTTCCGCTTTCCGGTTATGAAGCATTGGCAGGCAAAGAGAGAAAGAAGTCTCCTGCTGAGAGACTAAATTTGTTTCAGTAGAATCTTTGCCATTGCAATTGGAACTTTTCCCTCCAAGTTGTAGGCAGTTATTAGATAAGAAGGAGGGAGCAATTTTTTTCCACCGAATTTGGAGTTTTTTGCTGTGAAGGAGGGACGGAAATAAGCAGGGATGAAAGTTAAAAAGTAAACACACACTTTCTAAGCAAATGGCTAATTATAAAGTGGAGCTCGTTTTTCTTTCTCTATCTCCCGACTTGATGTTTTCTCCTTTGTTATTATCACAATTTTGTTTTTCAACTTTTTCTGTCTTTCAGTGTTTGTGTGTGTGTGTTTGATATCGGTCTCCAATTTCAGCAGCAGTGCACGGCCATTTCGGCCAATTGATATTTTGTTCTCAGTGTGTGTTCCTCTTCTTTTCCTTTTTCTCCTCCTCCTCGTTTTCTACTTCGGCAACGCTAATTTAAAATTGATTTTTAGCTGTTTTTGGGTAGCTGTTTCGGTCGCCAATCAGTGGCCAATTGCTCAATGTGTGTGTCAGGACTCTGGGGCAAAGGACAGCAAAGGAGCTTTTAATTTTAGCCATTGCAGCCGCTGTTGATGGTCATTAGTGAACGGCCAAGGACAAAATGGAAAGAGGAAAATCGCCGGCCGTACAATGATTTTTTTGCTTGTACAACGATTTTCTTTTACATTTTTTCCTTTATCTTTCCTTACTGCTGTTGTTGCTGCTGCTGCTTTAAATTAGCTTTATTTTTAAACTTTGTCTTCTCCTCTTTTTTCTCCTCCTCATGCAGCCAATTATTTGGCCACGATTTATTGTGTTTTGGGGGAGAATTTGAGAGAGAAAGAGAGTGGTCCGCTTGTGTAAAGATTTTTTTGACAGAGGTTCTTTTTCCTTCTCTTTTTTCTCAATTAGATATTTGTGGGAGCTAGAAGAAGGAAAAAGATTTTCATTCGGTGTTTTCTGTAAATTAAGTTTTATTATATATTTTTTGCCCTCTCTTTTTCTCTCTCCCTTTCACTTTCTCTTGTTGACTTTTTCTCTCTGCTCTTTGCTTTTGTGTTTGCGTTTGTCCTTCTCTCTCTCTCTCTCTCTCTCTTTCTCTCTCTCTGTGTGTAATAATTCTTCGTAGTATGCTTTTTGTGCCTTGTGTGGCAAGACAAATTGCTACAGATGTAATTATTACTATTAATATCAATTGCAGACGGACAGCAGCAGCAGCAGCAGACGGTGGTACTTGCTCCAAATGTTTGCCGCCAAATTGAGGGGCTGATTCCTTCTCCACACACACACACTGCTAATGTCACCGATTTCTACTGTTTGATTTGACGTCGTTCTGCGTTTTCCACTTCTTCATCTGTTGCTAAGCTAAAATCGATTTTAAGATTTATATTTATTTTGTCTGGTGTTGTGCTTTGTTATTTTTTCCTCGCCGCCGCCGTTAAGGCTAAATACTTTCTCTTCCTTTTATTATTAGATAAGACACAGAAAGGGAAGAGTAAAAGCGTTTCTGCTGCCGGAAGAAGGGAGGAAGTTATATATTGAGAAAATTACATCATTTTTACTTTTTCTCTCTTTTTCGCTCTTCTTTTAAAAACTCCCAGTTTTAAATGATCGTCTAAACGTCTGTCGCTGTTGCCGTCGTTACTTTCCCTTATACATCCCAAAAAATAACATAAAAAACATTTAATGTCGGTAAAATACGGCGTTAAAGGTAATTTATTATTTATACTGTTTTCCCCCTTTTCTTCCCTTTTCATTACTATCAAAAGGAAAAAAAGTAGTTGCTGTTGTTGATGCTGCTGTTTTTGCCAGATTCTGAGAAGTAGAAAATCGTTTTTATTACTACCCCACCGTACACTACTCGAAAGATACATTAAAATCTAGTTAATTTTTAACCCATTTTTAGCGTCGTACCTAAGCACCGGAACGCAGTGAGAGACAGTTTTATCATCGCCAAAAGGCTCACTTTAAAAGAAGAGGAACAAAAAAGTTTAAACGATCACTTAAGTGTCTGCACCACTGAGCTACTTCTTGAGGGGGGTGCTCGTGTCCTCAGTCTGTCGGGGTGTTGTAATTGAAATGAATCGCCAAAAATGTACTTGAAGAAAGTACAAATAACGAATGTGTCGAACTGAAATGGACCAGTTTGCCGAATCGAACCGTTTCCCCTTCCGGGATGACCCTTCTGGGACAGTTCCCATCAACGGCAGCAGAAGCAGCTTTTCGATAGTGTTGTTGTTGTAGTTTTTTTTCTGGAGAAGTCATAAACATTTTCAGTACTGCATTGCCACCCACCACCACCACCGCAATGTTCTGTTTTGCTATTTTTTTATTGGCCATTACTGATATATACTTTTTGGGATGGCGGCTCTGCCACACAAACTATTTTTTCCTGTGGCCTTTCCAACCCAGCGTCGCCTGGTTGTGGTCATTATTAATTATTGCGCTTGGCGCTATTTTTCTTTCTTCTTTCCCTTTTTATTGCCTCCTTCTCTCTCTCTCTCTTTTCACCCGTCGTCGCAATATGCTGTTGTGTGCCCGGTGTTTCTACGAATACTGCTCTGTTCTGCTCTGTGACATGGCGCGGATTTAGGCCCTTTTATTGGCATCTTTCACAAGCGAGGAATAATAATAAATATTATTAAGTATGATTTAAGTGTGTGTGTGTGTGTGTCCGTTGGACGGCACACACACAGAGCAGAACTGCCACATTGAAAACATTGTCCACTTGGAATGTGTTTCTTTACTCTTCCTCACTGACAACGACTGATCCGATTACCACCACCAACGGCGACGGCAGAAGCAGCAGCAGCAACAACTCGACGTTTAATTGCAGTTATTGATTTTTGTGTCGTTCAATGAGGAGGCTTTTAGGCGAATTTTTATTTATTCTGTTCCAACATTCTCTAATGTTATTATTTATTTGAATTTTTTTTAAATCAAAGTCAAACATTGGAGAGAGAGAAGGGTTTGACCCTTTTTTCTGATCTGATGACAATTAATTACCGCCGATTGTAGCCATCCAGTCAACCAGCGAGTGAGTGCGTGTGTGCGGTCAATTGGCCAATCGATTGGCGGGCGCAGATAAATCAATTGAGTATTTTTGTTGTTGTTGTTGCTCTTATTTCTATTGATGCTTCTAATTTTGCGTCCTTCTTTTTTTGCGTGTGACATTTTCTACTGTACTGGCAATTAGGCAGAAAAATAAAAGCGGGGGGTAATCGATGCGGCAAAAAAAGATAAATTAATTAGCATTCTTTGAATGCTTTTGCCCTTTTCACTAAAATATTTTCATTGAACTAAACTTTTTTTACTGAATCAGATTTACTAAATTTTTTCTTTTTTTTCAGTCTGCCTTAACGAACAAGCGGAGGAGGTGCAGGAGACCATAAAGCGCTACCGCCGAGGGCCAATCTGCTTCGACCCGCGCTGCATCAGCCTCAAACGGCGCATTGGAAATGGCTACTTTGGGGACGTCTTTTTGGCCACCATTCCCAACACCTCCTCCTCAAATGGCTGCACAACAGCAGCGGCAAACATCAACTTGGCCGTAAAGATGCTAAAAAGCCACGCCGTCCCCCAGCAGAAGGCGGAAATCCTGCGCGAGGCGCAGACGATGGCCAAGCTGGACCACCGGCACATCGTCCGCCTGATTGGCGTCTGCGAGGGCGACCCTTTCATGCTGGTCATGGAACTCGCTCCCCTTGGGCCGCTCAACAAGTACCTTCAAAATTACGGACAAAACCTGACCGAGGACGACCTGCTGCGGCTGATGGCGCAGGTGGCGCGGGCGATGCAGTACCTCGAGGAGAGCAACTGCGTCCACCGAGACCTGGCCGCCCGGAACATCCTCCTAGTAAGCGAGAAGTTCGCCAAGGTGAGCGACTTTGGCATGTCGCGGGCGCTCGGCCAGGGCAAGGACTACTACAAGGCGCGATCCGCTTCGAAGTGGCCGCTCAAGTGGTACGCCCCCGAGTGCATCTACTACTACAAGTTTAGCAGCAAGAGTGATGTTTGGAGTTATGGGGTGGCACTGTGGGAGGCGCTCAGCAGAGGAGAGATGCCCTATCAGGTAATTTTGAGGGGAGAGATTTTGGAGGAGGAAATTATTTGAGATTGGTAATTGGTAAACTGATTTTTTTATTTATTTTTTGCAGGGCATGGACGGCCAGGACATTTTGCGCATGTTTGCGGAGAATCGCCGCCTGGCGAAGCCGGAGAAGTGCCCAGTGGCCATCTATCAGCTGATGTGGAGCTGCTGGCAGTTCAAGTGAGTAGAATGCTTTTTTAAAGCTTTTTTGCATTTTGCGTTTTGCATTAGTTGATTAGCCTGCTTTTTATTTTTATTTTTTAAAAATTTTATTTGCATGATTTTTAGATTTTGTTAAAATTTTTAGAGTTTGTTAGTTTGCAGATCACTAAAATTGCTATCAATTGCTAGGCAGCATTACTTCTGAAATTGATTAACTTTTTACTAGAAAAATTTTAAAGTTTTTTGAAAACTTGTTCTTTGGAAAATTTGGTTCCTGCAAAAAAGCTTCTTTCTCTTTGCTTATCCTACTACTACTACTGTCTGCTTGGTGCTTATCTAAAAATAGAAATGAAAAAGCACTAAAATGATTGATGAAGTTGAGAATCTTTTTTTGGTTCGTTTTTAACAGCAATGAAAGAAAAAGAAGAAGAACAAATCGAGCTGCAAATTGCATAATGAGCTTAGAGAGCAAAAAAATGAAAAGCGAGAGTGATTGCACTGCAGGCACTTTAGTGAAAAGAGGAGGCACTGAATCAATGGATGAAAAATTAAAAAGGCAAAATCAATATTTTCCCTACTGATTTAGATTCACACTTTTTTCTTTTTTGCTTTTTTTCTTAGCCGTTGATGAAGCTGCTGCTGCTGCCGCCGTAATCAATTACACTATTGAGAAATTTTCTTTCTTTATTTAAAAAAGAAGTAGAGGCGGCGGCGGTTTAATTTTTAATTTGGCACTCTAAATTAGCACTCTAGAATCTCTGGAGTCTAGACGGTTCTTTCTTAAGCAATTTTCATTTGATTTTTGTGTAAGGGTTTTAACAACCTAGAGTGTGTGTGTTTTTAAAAGAAAAAACCTTTTTTTTCTTTTCATTGCTTAACTCACATTATAATGGCCGCCAACAACAAAGGCAGAGGCGGCGGCGGCATGAAAAAAGGGAAAATGAAATGAAAATTTTAAACTGATGAATAATTGATTCGGGATGGCTGGTGCTGTAGCCTTTACTACTTCTTCTTCTTCTTCTTCTTTTTTCTTTGAAGGGCCATTTGCGTTGATTGATTTTGTCAGCAGCCCCTAAGAACAGTGGAAAAGGGAGTTTTTCTGCATTTGACAGATGACCACCACCGCCACCAAATTCAACAGCAGCAGTAGCAGCTTCAATTGGGCAGAAGTAGTTGAGGTCGCTTTATATGCAAGACTTTGTTTTTAAAAATTCATCGAATCAGAACCGCTAAACTGGTCGATTTATTATCTGTCGAGATTGCACGCTTTTGTCAGTTGGGTCGTCCTCGTTTAAATATGATATTCATTCTTTTTCTCTCTTTCTCTCTGGTACAACATCTTTCGATTAATTTAAGTGAATTTGTAAAAAAGGAGCGCGTGATTACCCCTCCCTCCCTCGTTTGTTGGATGATAAATTTGAATTTGTACTCTCTTTAGCAGCACTTTCTTGTTCTCTTGAGAACTGCTGACCAGATGATCTTTCTTCTTCAAAACGTGAAGAGGAGTTTTTTTAGTGTGGAGAGAAAGAGAATTCTTGTTTGCTTGCTAGTTTACTTCCACTTGAAGATCGCCGTCTACAAGAGGAAATTGACGAATAAATCTCGGTCTTCTTTTTTGCTCTTCTTCCTCTTCTTCCTTATTTTCATTCGTTTGTTTATTAAATTGCTTTGGCTTTTAGGCCTTTCACTTTCACTTTCACTCTCCACTCCAGACAAATAGTCGATATATTTAAATTTAGAGATTGCTGACAGGGCGGCCGCTGCTTCTGCTGCTGCTGCTGCTATTTGGAAGCTTATTTAATATCAAGTGGAGAGAGATGAGATGTGATGGGGAAGGAGAGTTTTTACTTTTTAGCTTTTTGTTGGTATTCTCTCTCTCAAAAAGTAAATATTTTCTTTTCTGCTAAGTTTGTTTTATTGGATTTCCCTTTTTCCTCTTCTGATTCTGCTGCTCACTGTGTCTGTCTGACTGTCTGTTTGTATCAGTACGATTCACTTCCTTTTATTGTTATTAAACGTTAAACTGGCGTTTCGCTTGTTGATTTGTACTAGAATTGTTGTTTCCTTACAATCTTCTTTCAATTTTGAAGACGGAGGAGATTAAGTTGCCTGAGAAGTGTGTGTGTGCGTCTATGTTTAGTGGTAAAAAAGTAGCAGTAGTCTGCATGTTTGCCGTTGTTAGTTGGTTTGCCAAAAAGAGAAAAGTGCAAGTGAAGTGAATGTAAATATTAATAAAGCCCAATGCGTTTTTCTTTTTTTTTCTGTTCACCAAACTAAATTGCTGCAGACCTGAAGATCGACTCAACTTTGCGGCCATCAATGACCAATTGACGCACTACTTGGCGGCATCAACTGCGACAAATGCCAGTTTGCCGGGAAAGTAACTGAACTGAACATTAAACATTAAACACTGTACATTTCCGTTTGTCTACTGTACTGTACATGCACTGACTCATAACTGTACATAAAACTTTTACCATAATGTTTTACCAAACCTTGTTTGTACAAAAAGTCTTGTTTCTCTTTTCTGCGCTTTTTCATCATTTTTGTTACCCAAAACCCTCTCTTATAATAAACAACTAACAGCTTTTTGATGCATTATAAGGCTTTGCTGTTTATGAACTCAAAAGAATGAGAAATGTTTTTAGTATTTAAAGTGGAGTTAGAGCAGTAGATTTAATTTTCGTTGTTGTATTTGTCTGATCTTTTAAAAAGAAAAGAACATTCTTTTCAATTTTCAGTTCCAATCTTTTTAAACGGGAAAGCTCTGACGCGCCATCTAGGAAAATGGATCGCTAGCTCTGCCGTTTTGGGAATAATTTAAAACGAGTTGCCCAACTTGGACTCTGTTTACATGCTAAAAACGGAATTTTATTGTTCCATCGTTTACTATTTACAAAAAAATATTTTAAAATGAAAATTAGTTTACCTACTTTTTGCTGCTGCTGACACTGCTGCTGTTGCTGCTGCTGCTGCCACTCTCAAAGCGGCATCGCTTCAGGTGAGCTGCTGAAGAGGAGCTGCACTCTGAAGAAGAGCCGCTCTCAGAAGAGGCCACTGAAGCAGGTCGCTTCAAAGAAAAGCTGTTCCTCTTCTTCTTCATCGAGCCACCTTCAACCACCAGCACCTTGTGCTTCTCTTCCAGGTCCCTCTGCAGGTCCTTTGCGTGGAAGACTGCCAGCTTCAGCGACTCGGAGAGTGCTGTCTTCTCTTCAGCGGTGGTCGCTTTCTCCAGCTTGGCCAGCAGCTCCTTCTGGGAGGCCATCACCTGGCGCAGCTGGACGTAGTCGCTGCAGGACTTCTCCAGCAGCTGGCTCTTCTTCTGGTGAGGCAGTGCTGGAGAGTGAGGAGGAACAGGACGCTGAGGCACAGTTGCTGCTGCTCGGTTGTCCTTCTTCAGCTGAACGTGAACTGGTCGACGAAGATCCTGGTTGTACACTTTGGTAAAACGGGATTTGCAAGCCTGGTTGCGGTGGTGGTACATTTTGAGGGTGGAAGTGTCTGGATTGGAAGGGCAGGGGTTTGCAAAGGGCTAGCAAATGATGACCACTGACGGCTCAGGTAGCGACCTTTTATAGCCATTTCTCTGAACAAAGGTGACCCCTCTAGAGACTAACCATTTCAGCACTTTAGAGACTGCAACTGTTCCAGCTGGAACGCAAGTGAGCCCCCGCCTCCTTCTTTTGTCTCTAAAGAGGCCTTTCAAAATAACCTCCTGAGATTTTTTCTTTACAAAAAGTCTACTGAATAACAAAAAACGGTAAAACTGAGCTCACAAATGCTTTCATTTTAATTAATTTTTAAACTTTTATCAGATTTAAAACTGCTGCCTGACAACAGGCGGCTGTCAAAAAAATGTCAACCAGCAACTTTGTTGATACACAGAAGTTCTAAAGTTGCACTGAAAAGTGTAAACACTAGTTGCACTTTCTCCCTTCCCTTTCCTTCCCTCATCGGAAATGACCAATTAAAGTCGTCAGTAGCAGCAGCAACAGCACCATCATCAAAAACAACAACCGATGTTGACAGACGTAGAGAGAGGGACAGAAACCAGCAAACAGAAAAATTGAAACACTTACACTCACACACTCAAACAATCACATCCAACCAGCCAGTAAATTAACCAGTAAACCGGAGGCTTGAAGGTCGGAAACGTGAACAGGGAAGCTGACAAACAAAGTGACAGTGGCAGTTTTCAGCTTTCTGGACGATTAACCGGCAAACATTCTGCAAACTGCTGTTTGGCAAATTACTTTTGGTAGTGGTGGTTGCCAGTCCACTCTCAGTTCTTTTTCTTCTTATTAAAAGTTGTTGGCAAGTGGAAAAATTGAGGAATGATCAGCATCCTGTGCGCCTCCTTGCTTCCTCCTTTTCAGCTGAGCTTCAGTTGAGCAATTGAAGACAGGAGAGAGCGAAAGCAAAACAAACCAAGATGGACTGTGGGTATATAAAGTGCCTGCTCAAACACTTCATCTCTCTTCATCACAATTCCTCTTCATTCTCTTCACTCAAACTCAATCGCAATCGCAATGAAGTTTCTACTTCTCTTTGCCTTTTTCGCTCTTATCACCTTCTGCTCAGCTACCCCAAAATACCCAGAGCACATCAACATCTTCCACGGAGAGGGCTGCTCAGCGGACGACCTCTTTGTAAGCCGTTTCAAGCCGCAAATTGCCGCTCTCGCCCCTGATGTGGAGCGCATTCTCCAGGCAGTCCTAGCAAAAGGAGGGCCCCAAGCGGGCAAGACCTACAGCTCGCTGGCGACCTTTGTGGACCGCTTTGGCCCGCGGATGACCGGCAGTCAGTCGCTGGAAGACGCCATCGACTACATGATCACCCGGCTGAAGAAGGAGGGCCACCAGAATGTGCACGGCGAGGAGGTGTCGGTGCCGGTTTGGGTAGGTGAAATGGAAACTTCGGTTTTTTAAACTTTTCACTAATTCCCTTCCTCATTCTTTTTTCTAGACCCGAGGTCGCGAGTGGGCCGAGATGGTCGCCCCTCGCCACAAACGCCTGCCCATCCTCGGCCTCGGCTACAGCGTCGGCACCACCACTGCTAGCGCCACCAGCCCCACCATCACCGGAAATCGCACCCTCGAGGCCCCGGTCCTGGTGGTGCGCAGCTTCGAGGAGCTGCAGCGCCGCGCCGCCGAGGTCGCCGGCAAGATTGTCGTCTTCAACTACCACTACAGCAACTACAGCGCCGGGAAGGGCTACCGCATGAACGGCGCTTCGATGGCGGCCAAACACGGCGCCGTCGCCGCCTTTATTCGCTCCGTCACGCCCCTGTCCATTGCCTCCCCTCACACTGGAGCACTGAGTGAGTGAACTTTGCTTTTTCAATTTTGAAGTCCTTTTTACTAAAAAACTGTTTTCTCTTTTGTTAAACAGAGTACCAGTCCAACGTGGTGAAGATCCCCGGCGTCAGCATTACAGTGGAAGATGCGGAGATGTTTCAGCGGCTTGCAGATCGAAAAGGTAAACAAAGAGGGAAAACTTTCTAAAGTTCAAACTAACAACTTTTTCTTCCCTCCTCTTCAGAGCACATCATCGTCCGCCTGTACTCTGAGAACGCCCTCTCCCCAAAGGCGGGCACCTCGCGAAATACCGTCAGCGAGCTGGTCGGGAGCCGTCACCCTGAGCAGGTGGTCCTCGTCAGCGGCCACCTCGACTCCTGGGACGTCGGCCAGGGGGCGATGGACGACGGCGCCGGGGCGTTCATCAGCTGGCGGGCGCTGTCGGTGGTAAAACAGCTCGGTCTGGTGCCGAAGCGAACCCTGCGCTCCGTCCTCTGGACCGCCGAGGAGATGGGCCTGCTGGGGGCGAAGGAGTACGCCAAGGTACGGGAGAGACAAAGAGCACAAAAAACTTCTTTTTGGCTAATTTCAAATCCTGTTTTCTCCTTCTCTAGCGCCACCAGAAGAGCCTGCGAAACATCAGCATCGCCCTCGAATCGGACGAGGGCACCTTCGAGCCGATCGGCCTCTCCTACTCCGGCCTCAATCACACCGCCCACTGCGTCCTCCACTCGATTCTGCAGATGGTCGGCGGCGAGGGAAGTCCTCTGTTGCCCAACTCGAGTCAGCTTTCCCTTCGCCTGGACGGCTCCGATGTGACTGTATTAGCTCGGGTGGCGGGCGTGCCGGTGGCCAGCCTGGACAACGCCAATGAGCGGTACTTCTACTACCACCACACACAGGGTGACACGATGTCGGTGCTGGACAGCGGCGAGCTGGACCGCTGTACGGCCTTCTGGGCGGCGGTAGGCTACGCGCTGGCCGCTCTTGAGGATCCGCTTCCACTGTAGAGTTTGATTTTATGTTTACTTTTTCATGTATTTTTTGTTTGTTTGAACACTTCAAGTGTGTAAGGTGTAGTTTCCGGCCGATGATCCCCCGAGGATCTGGTGTGGTTGGGGGTGAACCTATTACTTTAACTTTATCTTTGTTTGTTTGGAAGCGAGCAGGAGCGATCAATCAATGCTGTACAATTTGTGCTGTACAATTTATATTTTATGTAATAATAAGGCGTCGTGTTTTAAATTTAATTAGAGGAAGAGGTGAATGCTCTTCAGAAGAATGTTACCAGTATAACTGCACAGATGCTTTGCTAAAACCGATACCACTGTTCAAACTGCAATTTTGAAGCTGAACGACGACGTCGACGACGACAACATCGACGAGAGAATCTGGAGGCAGCGGACTTGTTTGCCGCCGACTTCAAGGTCTGCTTCCTCTTCTTCTTTCTTGTGCCACTAGTGGAGGTGGAAGGTTCATTATCTCCTCCATCTTTACGGCGGTTCAGCTCACTGTTGGGATTGTTGACGGCGTTGTCGAGGTAGGAGCAGCCACAGACGACGGCCAGCACCACCAGAATAACAAAGATGACGCCCCCATATAGAAGAGTACAAACATAGGCTGCATTTGCAGGAAGCCCCTGAGCAGGTTCACCGTTCACCGGAAAGACATTGCCGAGGTTTTGCTGCCAAAAAAGTGTTGTCAAAGAAACGAAAAGGTGAGAGACAAGATTAAATCAACTGCTATCAGCTGCACTCTGTTAATCACCTACATTTAAGCTCTTCAGGTAGCTGCCTTGGTTGTAGCCATGTCGGATGGCCAGTCCACCAGCGGCAATGGCGCCGGCGCCCCAGATCCACCACTTTTTGCTGAGGAGGTTTTTGCCGGGCACTCGGGCCAGCCGCCTCCAAATGGCTGTCCGGCTGCAGATAATCAAGAAAGGGGAAAACATTTGGGTAGAGAAGAAGGTACCAGTTTGTGAATTGGCCAAACACTAGGGACAGAAAAGTTGACGTGCAAGCTCGAGTCGACTATGTGCACTGCACAAAGCGCTTTGTTCATTTGTTTCCCTATCATCATTTTTTTCAGTGTCAAAAACGACACTCATCACTAACAATCACGTGACAGTATTATAAAAAAAACATTGCAATTTCACACATTTTGATAAGAAGTGTCCAGATGCTGAGATGCTGCTTTGCTGCTTTCAAACGCAGATTCTTCTTCTTAGAAGCTGATGCTCAAGCTGAATGACGTCGTCGACCAGAGGATCGGGACTTGTTTCTGGAGGTGCCTCCAGTGCTGGTGGAAGGCTCATAACCTTCTCCTCCTCCTCTTCCACCTTTTCCACCTCCACCAGCTCTGATCAAGTTGAACTGGTTCAGCTGACTGTTGGGGCTGTTGACAGCGTTGTAGAGGACGTAGCAGCCACAGCAGGCGCACAACAGCACCAGAAGGGCGAAGATGACGCCCCCAAAGAGAAGACTACCACTACCATCGGCTGCATTTGAATTAGGTGATGGTGAGAGCAAAAGTGGAGGACCACCTTCTCCCTCGGCGAGTTCATTGTTTATCGGAGGGACGGGATTTTGCTACCGAATTAAAAAAGGCGTCAAGAAACGGAAAGGTAAGAGAGACAGAATTAAATCAGCTGCACTCTTTTAATCACCACTTACATTTAGGTGGCCCTTCACGTAGCTGCCCTTCTCTCCTCTGGCCAGCTTCTCCAGGTACTGATTGTAGCCCTGTCGAATGGCCAGTCCACCGGCGATGGCGCCGGCGCCCCAGGCCCACTTGCTTTGGAGAACCTTGCCGGACGTTCGGGCCAGGCGCTGCCAGACGGTCCGGCTGCGGATCATCAGAAAATTGAAAAAATAAAATAGAACATTTCAACTCATTAAAAAGGCTCACTGCACTTACAGCTCAAAGGCAGCCATCTTCACATCGGCCTGGGCCTGCTTCAGGCTCACCGTTGAGCCGCCGCCGCCCCTTTTGAGCACTTCCTCAACCTCCAGTGCCTCCTTGTAGAGGGCCGCCTTCTTCCGCAGAACGGACAATTTTGGATCACCGTCATCGGCGATGATCTTCTCGAGGACGGCCAGCTTCTCCGCGGTGGAGGAGGGCCCAAAGAGGATGAGCTTGACGTTCTTCCGTGGTTGCACTTTTTGTCCTGGTGGTGGATTCTTTTTTTGAGGGTCGAACCAGAGATCATCGTTTTGGTCTACCATTTCAGGAGCAGTTACTATTACTTCAGCTTGAGCTTCTTCTTTACTTTCATTTGGGCTATCATTTGTGGGAGGCACCGAGGGCGGCACACTACCACCACCACCTTCCACCACCACGACCTTTTCCTCAGCGCCTGAATGGACGCGGTTTTTAATCATCAACTTCTTGTGCGACTTTAAGAGCTGCTTGGAGTGCTTCACTGAAGAAGTGAAAGAAGTGCCGGCAAAAAGAAGCAATGAAAGCAGCAGCACACAGAGGACTGTCGGTTGAGCAAGTGACAGAAACATCGTGGCAATTAGTGTGGCAACAGCTAAATGGTAAACGCAAGTGCTTCAACAGCTGAAAACGGTGGCGGTAAACTTCTTTTCAGCTCAACAGAGTGTCTGGAAGAAAAAAAGAGGAAGGTAGTTGTTTAGAATAAAATAAATCAACTCACCCAAATGACGACACTTTAGTAGATTTGTGAAGTGCGCGCGCAGAGAAGGAAAACTATTCGAACTTTAAGTTAGTTAGTTATAAACAATGCAACAAAACCAATCTCAGAATTCCAAAAGCAAGAATTTAGAAAACACCGATTCAAAAAAGAAAGTTCCACATTTTGCCACCAGAAACCGCCTTCTACTCAATAGTTTAATTTGGTACAATTTGGTACCCTTGTTGTTATTCATCGGCCAGTTTTTTAATCTAGGCAATGAAGTGTGCCACATTGAGGAAAGAGGCACCACCTCCGGAGCAGTCCTCACCAATGGGAGTGTCAGTGTCATAAAAACCGGTAGTGATTCCAAACTGCAGAAAAGCTGTTGTTTCCTCTTCCTCGCCATCAACTGGGCACAGTAGTGGTCCACCTAGTGGGTGGTGGTGGTAAATAGAGGTGGTACATAAAGAAACGTTTTAACACAAACAAAAATCGCCATTTCGAATGCATGCCTCCTCCTCCTGACCTCACCTGAATCACCAAAGCAGGTGGTAGGCTCATCCACCTCGTAGTACATGCCCTCGTCACTTGCTTCATGTCCACCAGTTCTTCTCTCCACCCCCTTTGTCACCGTCTTTTCTCGCAAATGAGTTGCATCTTTACCACCTTCCACCCGTCCCCAGCCGATGACCACGCACTGGGTGTTGACTGGATGATCTCGACGCGGTGGCAGGCACACAGGAGATGCCTAAAGCAAAGAAGTAGAAAACAGAGAACAGAAAGTTTAGTTAAAAGACTTTAAAAACAGTTGTACAGCAGTATAATTACCACATGACTGCCCAGTTTTTCAAAGTCAATTGGCGTTGTCAGCTTGAGTATTGCAATATCAGTCGTCGGTCGGGTAGTGCTCTGGTAGTGGGGATGTTGAACCATCTTGCCCACCTGGTAGCAGAAGCCCTCTCGATCCCAGTTGGTCCCTTGTTTACCACTACCGCCAACTTGCTGGTGTCTTCATCCTTAAGACAGTGTGCCGCCGTCAGGATGGTGTTATCGTTGATTATTGTGCCCGCACAGAAGTGATAACCGGGTTGCGTGTCACCACAGGGCCTATCACCAGATTGCAGTGAAACTATGAACGGGTATTTGCCCTCGGGCACCTCGTGACCGTTGATTATACCGAGGATGCTCCTCTCCTGCTTATTTTCGGTCATTTGGTCATTGCTGCTATTGTTGTTGTTGTTGTTGTTGAAGTTGGCTGTTTGAGAATGGACGGTGAGTGGTAAAGCAAGGAGGACACATCGAAGGAACACAGCGATTGACGACAGATGCATTGTACTGCACCTTTTTTGTTATTTTGAGTCTTTCTGCACTGATTTGGTAATGGTTTATGTTTGTATAAAAAGAAGTGTGCTGAATAAAGTCCGACTGTAATTCGAAAAAAGAATTAAGCGTGTTTCACATTTTAATGATCAGCTTTTTGATCAACACCCAGCGACTGACATTCAAGTGTAATGCTGTGAGTGCAGACTATAAATGTTGTGGTAATGTAGCGACGAAAAATGCCAAAAGTCAGCTTATAAAGTTCACTTGAATCTGTCACATTACGTTAATTTGTAAAACTCTCTCTCTTTTTATAAGTAAGTTTTTAAACAATTCCAGGCAATGAGGCTAGATGTTCCACAAGTTGAGGAAAGATGAACTACCGCCTTTTCATTCCTGACCAAGAGCGGTCAATTGGGGGCAATACACATCCGTCGAAAATGATTCTAAATAGGTACGAGCAGGAGAGCAGAGTTTGCAATTTTCGCAAAACATGTTTTTAATGTTGCCCAAGAAGTTTAAACAAAACACCAGAAAGTTAATATCTCATCAGTTTGAGAGTGAGAGAGAGAGAGTGAGAGAGATTAAGAAGGCAAATGTGGACAAAATTGGAGAAAAAGAAGAGAAAGTACAGTTGAATAGGGAAAAATATAGGAGCAAATCTGAGAATTAGAGTGAAAGGGAGAGAGAGGGCACACACATTCCAGTTGACACCAGTCAGAAAAGAGTTAACACAAACAACACAGCTCTCCTCTCTACAACAATTTAACGTCGCTCATTCACAAAGTATCGCTTACCGGCCTTCCTCTTGAAGACCACTGCCATTCGATGGCTGGGCACTCCGTCGGGCAGGATGCCGGCCAGTTCCTCTTCTTGTCGACGCCCTCCTCCCTGATCACCGCCTGGGCCGCCGCTGCCATGAGCACTGGTGCTGCGGTGCAGAAAGTGTCGCTTCCCATTGACCATCACCAGGCGGACGAGCGACTCAAAGAGCGCAAAGACGGCCGACTCACCATCACCATCACCACCACGACCACGACCACCACTGAGCATCGTCTCCGCCAGGTAATCCATCGGGGAGACCATTAGGTTGAGGTCCACCGCCAGGCGGTAGAGGAAGGTGCCCTGCAGGCCGGCGAGCAGCGTGTCCACGTGAAAGACTGTGGACAAGAAATAGAAAAATTAGAAAAATGGTAGAAAAGGTAAACAAAACAAACCACAACACTCACCATCAGCCAGGTCCAGCACCGAAGCGAGGAGGAGCATGTTGTGGAGGACGGCCTGCCAGGCATTGTACTGGTGGACGACTGTGACATGCGGCCGGTACGCCGCACGACGGCGAGCCGGAAAGCCACAGTTGTAGGCCTTCAGGATGTCCACCAGCTGATCCTCCTCCCGCCTGGTAAGCTTCAGCAGGCGGCCACCGACGGTGGCTCGTCGGCGGCGACGCGCGTAGTTGCCCATCAGCAGAAGGTTCACGAGGAGGGCGTAGAGAAAGTCCAGCGAGAGGTCGGAGGGCAGGTGCTGGGCGAGGTAGACCGTGGCGAGGAGCGCCGTTTGCAGCTGGGCAAAGAGGCTGGCGCCGTCGCCCGGAAGCAGCTTCAGCTGGGCGCAGTCGAGGGCCTGCTGCAGTTCAGTGGAGAGGGCGGCGGGGCTGAGGCCGAGAATGTCGAAGAAGAGATCGAGGCGGTCGGTCCGGTCCATGGCGGCAATGTCCGCCAGCTTGGGCAGGCGCCTTCCGTTGATCTGTGTGAGAGAAATAGAACTCAAGTTAGAAACAGCAAAATCGAAACCAAGCTTCAAACAACCACTTACCACCGTCTTGGGCGCCACCTTCTGCTCAGCTCTCTGCTGGCCCACACGAACGTAGCGAGTGATCACCTTTGGATGGGCGTCATCATCACCTCGGCGCAGCAGCCCATAAATGTACTGACAGAGCTCAAAGGCGGCCTCATGCGAGGACTCCTCCAGCGAGAGGTCCTCCACCAGGGGCGAGGCAAAGTCCAGCTGACTGGTGAAGATGGTCAGCAGGCGACGCTTGAGTGGGCCACTGGTGTTCTTGAATGCCCACGCAGGAATGTCCGGCTCCAGGTTGGAAAAGAGGCGGTGAGCATTGGCGGCAAAGTACTCCTCCACAGACTGGCCCTTGGTGGAGACAGTCTCTAGCGGCGAGGGGGTCTGTTCGATAAAGTGGCCCTCGATAAAGGCAATCGCCGGGTGGTGGCCAGAAGGCGAGCGGGCAAGGCGCTTCAAGTTGGCCACCGCCGAGGCCACCGAGGTCTGCGTGGCCAGCCAACTAAAGACGGTCTCAATTTTCGGCTGATTGTAGGAGCTGGAGCTGCAGGTGTCCACCAGCTTGGGCAGCCGGCCAACCAGTCCATTCGTTTTGCTGCCGTCAATGTAGTCGTTGCCGACGAGGGGCCCGGCCAGCGGGGCCAGCTCCAGCGTAAGGCCGCGGTACTTGGCCAGCAGACGTGAGATGCGGTAGATCTTGCAGGGAAGATAGGGTCGATCTTGGCGGTGGTCGTGGTGAAGCAGCATATTGTGGGCGAGCAGGCTCATCGGCGAGATGACGCCGCCGGGAATGTCGGCCAGGAGAAAGTCACTGTCGCCGGAAAGGAGCGTCGCGCCGAGGTCCCGGGCAATGGTCGGCAGGATGTCGTCCGCCTCGAGGATGGCCGTGTGCACGGTGATCTTTAGCTTCTTGAGAATCTGACGGTGAAGATAAAAAGAAAATGACTTTACAAACAGCTCAAAACAAACACACATCTCCCCCTCTTACCTGAACAAAGAGCTCCGGGTTGAGGAGGGCGTTGATGACGCCACCGGTGGGCCTGCCCTCGTAGACCGCCTTGCTGACGGCCAGCTGGGCATTGAAGCGCTTCAGCTTGGTGGCCAGCTTCTCCGGCGGAACGCTGCCGTCCATGATCACCACCGGGGTGACGCCGGCCTGGAGCAGCGCCCTGAAGAAGGCCTCCACGGTGGCGGCGAAGCGGTTGTAGTCGCCGCCGAATGGCTGCGCACTGCCTCCCTTCGGAAGGTGGCGTCGGTAGAGGTCCTGCTGCAGGCTGAGGCCGTCGATGACCAGGATGGCGTTGCGCAGACGGTGCTTCGCCACCAGCTTCTTCGAGGCGTAGGTTCGAAGGCCAGGAACGCCCATGATTAAGAGGAGGGTTTAGAGATTGACAAGATGTCGGAGATTGTCGGTGATTTGTTGTTGTGGTTGCTGGTAGATCCGAGAAGATCGGAGGAGGAAGAGCTGAGCTTGAGCTGTTGCTCCAAGTTGTTTTGAGCGGGTTGCTGTGACAACGAAGTGACTACGTTTCGCTCGCTCTCTCTTTTTCTGTGCGCTCCCTTTGCAGGCGAGTGAGCCCTTTTATTTGCTCGCTAGCTAGCTCAGCAGCAGCCACCAATGGCGCCATCAGGCGAAGCCGCCATGATGCAGTAGTGAGGAGCAGAGCGAAGGAGAAAGCGAAAATGAGCGAGAATGAGTTCAAAGCTGCTGAGTTGAGCTGCTGAAATTGGTGCCACACAACTGAAACTGTGAAACTGCTCTTGAAAACAAGTGACGATGGTGGAGTTGTCTGACTAAAGGTCATAAATAACAAGGTTTAAATAACAAGGACGGCGAAGAATGGTGAGGCAGGCAGTTTGAGGCGTGAGAGAGAACGGAGACCAGTTCTGCTGAAAAAAAACAGCTGGGCCTGGGAACTTCAGCGGCGGCGGCGGTGTTACGTTTCACCCAAAGCGCAACAGTGTTACAGCAGCAGCAGCAGAAAAAAAGAGCAGAGCCGGGGGCATACCAAACCTCTCAAAGAAGTGAACACAAATGAACATATGTGTGCGTGCTTTCTGGCCAGTTTTCTTCTTTCCTTCTTTAATTGCCCACGGATGCAGTTTTATTGCCCCTGAAAGAAGAGAAGGCAGCAGCAGCAGCAGCAGAATCAGTGGCGGTGATCTGCTGTGAGGCTCACAGCCTGCTGAGCTGAGCTGGCCAGAAGTTGTTGGCCAGAAGGAGAAGAAGGAAAGAAGAAAAAGAGGAGACAAGTGCCAAGAACAAGGTGATTTGTGAGTCTACCGGTCGTCACCAAGGTCACCGCACAAAGTTTTTTTTTATTTTGACTAGGGAAACATGAAGAATGTGTGCGTGATGTATGTTTGTTGGGGGGGGGGGGGAGGTTCAGCAAGTGCACATAGAACTAAAAAGAAGAATGTTATGGTGTGTGGCTCTTCTCTAAAGTAGGCTACTAAGATTTCTCTCGGAAAGACAGCTGCTCTCCAGCTCTGAAATGAGCGCCCTCATGCTGGCCAGCACTCTTGCGCCGCGTCCTTGAGCGGCTTGACCAACTGTTGCAGAAGGACTGCTGCTGCCTCGAACAAAGTACCGCTCGCCAGGCTTCTTCTGCGCCGCACTGCTGATCACTGGGATGGCGGCTTTGCTGGCTCTCTTATCATCGTCCATCTTCGTCGGCAGTACTCCACCGCCATCACTATCGCCGACAAAGCTTCGCTTGCAGTTGTCCAGCACCAGACGGAGAAAGGCCTCAAAGACGGGGTAAACACCGGGTCCCAGGAGAGTGTCCCTCAGATAGGACAACGGCGCTGACTGCCTGGCCAGCTCCAGCGCCAGATTGTAGAGGAAGGTGCCCTGTAGACCACAGACCAGCGTATCGGCGTGAAAATCTAGAAAGAGTAATGAGAAGGGTAGAAGTTTAAAACCAAGTTAACCAGAAAATAAAAGTTAAACTCACATTTAGAAAGGTCAAGAACCGAGGCGAGAAAGTTTATGTTATGTAGGCAGTTCTGCCAGGCGTTGTACTGGTGCACAATTCGGGCCTGGTAATTGGTTGAACTATAGAGGGGAATCCTATCAAAGACCGCCAACTTCTTCTTCAGCGGCCCCACTTCGGCGCTCTTGTCGCCAAATTCCAGCAGCTTTGAAGCAGTTGCAGCTGTGTTCGAAACTGTTGAAGAACTATTTGACGAGGACGAGAAGTATCCCATGAAGAGCATGTTAACCAGCAGAGCGTACAGAAAGTCAATCGACAGATCGGTGGGGAAGTGCTGGCAGAGGTAGACGGAGGCGAAGACCAGGGATTGCAGCTGGGTGAGGTGCTTAGCAGAGATCACCCTGATGCCGGAGCTCCGCGTTGAAATGAACTTCTTCACCTCCGCCGACAGAGGTACACTCATGTCGAGAATTCGGGTTAAGAGGCTCATTCGGTCGGCCTCCGACATGGCGGCAATGTCCGCCAGCATGGGCAGGCGATCGTCGCCGATCTGTTCAGGAGGAAAAGAAGGAGAAAGGTAAACAAAAAATGTAAACAAAGACTCGCTCAAACTGCGACCATTTTTCCCTCCGATTTTTGGTACTCACCTTCGTCTTGGGCGCCACCTTCTGACAGGCCAACTCATCTCCCACTCGAACGTACCGGTCGATGGCCTTCGGACTAATGTCATCACTGCGCAGCAGGCCGTAGATGTAATCGCACAGCTTAAAGACGGTCTTGTAAGAGGAGTCATGCAGCGAAAAGTCCTCCACCAGCGGCCGAAAGAACTCCACCTGGCCGAGGAAGAGCGACATCGCCCGTTTGGGCATCTTCCCCCGGACCAGACTGTCGTGGGCCCACCGGGGAACGCCCGGTGGTCGGCTGAAGAGCGCCTCGCTGTTGACTTTGAAGTAGTCCGCCACCGAATGAGCACCGCCTGACAGTGACTCTCTCACCGATAAAACTTGCTGTCGTTTCAGAAGTCTCTCTTCAACAGCGACCACTATGGGATGGCTGGAGCTGCTGATGCTAATGAGGTACTCCCGAGCAGAGCTAGGCGAAGACTGTGAGGCCAACCAGCAGAGGACGGTGTAAATTTGGAGCTGCCTGTGACTTGTGTTGTGGTGGTAGCTGCCGCCGCCGAGTCTCGGCAGAATGCTGATCAGCTTCTTCGCCTCATCAAAGTGTCGCCGGTTGAGAAGGGCCACCGCAACGGGCAGCATTTCCGCCTTTAGCTGACCGGGCATCAGTGACAGTAGTTCTGAAAGGAAGTACAGCCGGCACTTTAAGAACGGCAAAGGCGAAGAGTCCTCAGACTTTAAAACTTCAGTGAAAATCCCCTCATTAGCAGCCAGAAAGTCCGTCGTGAGGATCAACCCCGCGGGAAGGTGCTCCAGGAGGAGGTCGCCGTCGCTGGAGAGGAGGGTCGCCCCGAGGTCTGAGGCAATGGTGGAGAGGACGTCCTTCGCCTCGCGAATCGACTTGTACAGGGTGATGCCCAGCTTTCGAAGGACCTGCAGCAGCAGAGGCAACAACGGTTAAAAACAGTGGCTTTACACAAGGCAGTTTTTACCTGTTCGAACATGTACGAGTTCAGCAGCGAGTTGATGTCCTCCCCACGAGTGTCCTCGCCCGCGTAGATCGCCCTGGCCGTGTCCAGTCGCTGCTCGAATCGCTCCACCTTCACCGACCTCTTCGCGTCCTCGAAGGCGCCCTCCATGATCACCACCGGCGTCACCTGGCACCTGGCCAGCGCCCTGAAGAAGGCCTCAATGTAGGCGGCGAAGGCGGCGTAGTCCCCTCCGAACTCCTTCTCCGCATGAAGGTGTCCCAGGTAGTGCCGGTACAGGTCATTCTCGAAGTTGAGCCCGTCGATGAGCAGCGTGCAGCGGCGGAGGTGGTGCTCCACCAGGAGGCCATTCTCGAGGACGAACGTCTGCATGCCGGGGATTCCCATTCTTGATTCTTGAAGTAAGTTTAGGATTTTCAAAAGTAGAAAAGTCGGTGATTGTTCTACTTCTTCGGAGCAGTTCTGCCAGCAGAATGAGCTGAAAGAGATTCGGTGAGCGCAGGAAGGGGACAACCGTTTTCCGCTTCTCTGTACAGCGAAGGATATCATGTCCCTTTCATAGAGCGTGTGACACCCAAACTGGCGCCCTCCACCAGAATATTTTTCGGTTAGCTCGACTTTTTTATTTTTTTTTGAATAAACAAAAGAGAACTTTAGCATGAAGCTTAAAAACCCGAAGAAAGCAAACTACTCATGCTGGACAGTGATTCTTGACCAGGAGCGCCTCGAACCAGATATAGCTCGCCCGACTTCTTCTGAAAGGCACTGCGGATCACAGGAATGACCTTGCTCTTCTCGTCAATTTTCGGCAGTACGCCACCACCATCACGACCACCATCGTCTCCGCCGCAGTTGAATCTGAAGGCATAGAAGCTTCGCTTCGAGTTGTCCAGCACCAGACAGAGCACGGCCTCAAAGAGTGCGTAGGGAGCCGGCCCCAGAAGGTCCTTCTTCAGGAAGGACAGCGGCTCCTCCTGTTGGGCGAGCTCCAGCGCCAGATTGTAGATAAAGGTGCCCTGCAGGCCGCAGATCAGCGTATCGGCGTGGTAAACTGTGTATGTATAGTTCCGAAAAAAGAGTGGTTTAAAAGCTTTGAAAAACGGAAAATCTCAAACTCACCTTTGGCCAGGTCGAGAACGGACGAGAGGAAGGTAATGTTCTGGAGACAGCTCTGCCAGGCGTTGTACTTGTGGACGACTAGAGCCTGGTAGGTGTTGAACCGACTGAAGACGGGAACCAGGTTAAAGAACGCCAGCTTCTTCACCAGCTCATCACCACTGCCCAGCTTCAACAGCTTTGGAGTGCTGCTCGAAGAAAAAGTCCTTCCTTCTTCTTCTTCGAAATAGCCCATGAAGAGAATGTTGACCAAAAGGGCGTAGAGAAAGTCGATGGACAGGTTGGCAGAGGCGGCGGGAAAGTGCTGCGACATGTACACTGTGGACAGCAGCAGTGTAAGCAGCTGATCGTGCAGGTCATGGTTGGTCAGGCTGATCTTGGTCTCCGAAGCAGAATCCTCGAGAATCTTCTTCAGAGACTGGGACAGGTCGGAGCTGAGGCCGAGAATGCGGTAGAAGAGGGCCACGCGGTCGTCCACTGCCATGGAGGCAATGTCCGCCAGCATGGGCAGTCGATCGTCGCCGATCTGTGCAAGGGGGGAAAAGCGTGAGTAAACAAACAAACACACACATTTTCAAGCCTGATTTCTACTACTCACCATCGTCTTGGGCATCACCTTCTGATTTGCTCGCACGCTGTCCACTCGAACGTATCGGTCAACAGCCCTCGGGTGACAATCCTCACTTCTCAGCAGCCCGTAGATGTACTCACACAGCTCAAAGGCCGTCTCGTAGGAGGACTGCGTCAGCGAAAAGTCCTCCACCAGCGGACGGAAGAACTCGACCTTATTTCGAAAGATCGAGATCGCCCGCTTCGGCATCAGCTCCTCCACCAGGCGGTCGTGGGCCCACTGCGGAAAGCCTGGCTCTCGCTTGAAGAGGAGCTCGTAGTTGGCCCGGAAGTACTCCTCCACCGACTGGCCGGGGTACACCTGCCGACCTGGCTGATAGTCGATGAAGTTCTTCTCCACGTAGCTAATCAGCTTATAGCCGGCGCTGTATCTACTACTGCTCAGCTCCTGGACAACCGAGGACGGCGAAGACTGCGTGGCCAGCCAGCGGAAGACGGTGTTAATCTGGATCATGCGAAACTTTGGGTGTCTGAACGATGGGTCCAGCTTGGGCAGCTTTTGGATCAGCTTCTTCGCCTCTTCAAAGCCCAGGTAGTCATTGCCGAGAATGGGCCCGGCGATGGGCACCACCTCGGTGCTCAGGCCGGGAAATTTGGCCAACAGGCGCGAAAGATGGTACAGCTGGCACTGCAGATAATGGCGCCCCAGCGAATCAGTCTTCACCGGAAACTGCCCGTCGACCAGGATGTCCTTCACCGAGATGACGCCACCGGGAATGTTCTCCACGAAGAAGTCCGTGTCGCCGGAAAGGAGCGTCGCCCCCAGGTCCCGGGCAATGGCCGGCAGAATGTCGTCCGCTTCGAGGATCGACTTGTACAGGGCCACATTCATCTTCTTGACGACCTGGTAGGAAGAAGAAGAAGAAGGTAAGTTTTTGACACATTTTTATGGAAATCGAAACCATATTCACCTGAGCGAACATGTGCGAGCTGAGCAGCGAGTTGATCTCCTCACCGCCGGTGCTCGCCCCTCTGAAGATCGCCCCCGCCACCTGGTTCAGCTGCTGGTCGAAGCGCTCCAGCTTGATCGCCCGCTTCTCGTCCTCGTAGGAGCCGTCCATGATCACCACCGGCGTCACCTGGCAGCGCGCCAGCGCCCCGAAGAAGGCCACAATGTAGGCGGTGAAGGTGGCGTAGTCGCCGCCGAAGGCCTTGTCATCGTGGCCCGCCAGGTAGCCGCTGTACAGCTCGTGCTCCAGGTTGAGGCCGTCGATGACCAGGGTGCAGTTCTGCAGACGGTGCGCCACCAGGAGGCCGTTCTCGTTGGCGTACGCCTGAAGGCCGCGAATTCCCATCTTGGTCGAAGAGTTTGGAGAGAGAGAGGATTGGAAAGATCGGGTAAAGGTTTGAAGAGCAGTTCTACTTCGGAGCAGTTCTGCCAGCAGAATGAGCTGAAAGAGATTCGGTGAGAGCGCAGGAAGGGGACAACCAAAGTCTTCCGCCTCTGTACAGAAATATATCATGTCCCCTTCATCGAGTCTGTGACACCCAAACTGGCGCCCTCCACCAGAATATTTTTCGGTTAGCAAATGAAACAAGTGATAATTTGAAGAAGTAAAGGAGAACGCTCCTTTTGTTCAACATGAGCCGAATAAAAGAGGGAAGTAACGTTTTTTCTTCTTTTCAATGCGGAACTAGTGGCGCTATCTCAACTGGGAAAACAAAAGGAGGAAACCACCAGCAACAGCAACAGCAACAGTGGCCTACACTTTTACTATTGAATGAGGAAGCAAAGGATTAAAAGATTGGAGGACGTCTTCCTCTTTTTCTACATCGTTACATGGACAGGTCGGCTCCGCCTTCCTCATTTCTGCTGTTCTTCTTCATCTTCTGCCGCCTCCTTTTCTTCCTTTTTTACCACCTTCCTTTATCATCATCATCTTCTTGACCCAGGGCGACTTTTTCCTTTCTCTGTTGAATGCTACCGAGGAGTTGGATGAGGCGGTGTTCGACGAGGCGGTAGAGGCGGCCGAGGAAGAGGCGTTGGCTATTTTTAACCTTTGATGCATTTTCTTTTGACCATCATGTTGGAACTGATGTTGCTTTCTACCTCCTGGACGGCAACAGCAGAGGAAGAAACCAGCGACGACCAGTAAGAGGAGGCCACTGCCGGCGATGGCGCCCACTTTTTTCCAGTCAACTTCAACAACAGCACTAGGAGTTGTTGTGCTGTCATCTGCAATAGCACTAATATCATGTTCTGTCCTCTTCAGAACATTTCGGTTGCACCGATCATCAGGCCACCGCTGCTCCACCTTCAGCCGCTCCTCTTCGTCCCACCTTGGAACTGGGAAGTGCTCGCTGCTGCAGCGAAAAAAGCGTTCATAGGGAATGTTGGTCCGCTTTAGGCGGATCTGCCTTTTGGCCTTAATGCTCAGGTCCAGCCCGTGCTCGTGCTCCAGGCGGTAGACGCAGCCGAGCATCTGGTCAAAGAGGAAGGTGTACTTTTTTCCGTAGCGGTAGCCCACCGGCAGGTACTTGTCCATGCCGCCGAAGAGCGACCTTGTGGGGGAGTACTTTTCTGAGGTGGGATCCGCCCCCTCCTCCTCATTTCCGCCTCCCTGAACGAGCAGCACCTCATCGGCGGTTGTCGTCCGTTGGATGAGGTAGTAGTTGGGCGGGGCGGGATTGTCCTTCTGTTTCTTATCTGGGTCGATTCGTTTCAGGTACACTTCAAACGTCGAGCTCTTCCCCTCCAGCGTCAGGTCGTAGAGGACGTACTGGCGGCTGTTTTGCCAGGTGTCTGCAAAGATAATGTGGTTTTTACAAAAAAAAAGTTTTTTAACTCCCCCAAACAAACCAGAGCTTACCTTTGTGCAGAACAAAGCCCTCCAAGGACGCCTTCTTGTAGAGCACATTTTCCGTCCCGTGCTCTCCTACCACTAGGGCGTATTCCTCTGCCGGTTTGAACCTATCGTACAGTCTATCGGCCCGGTAGCTACCCGTGAACTGGGCCTCAAAAAATGTCGGGGCGATGGAGTAGACGAACTCAAGGTTCCGGAGGCGGATCAGCGCCACCATCTTCAGTTCATCATATTGCCACCAGGTCGTGTAGGTGAAGGTCAGAATGTAGATCCAGCTCGGAGGAGTTTGATGGCTGAAAAAAAGATAACAAAAGAAGTTCCACTTTAAAAAGGTTTAGGGGCGGCGGCTATTTTGACTGTTTGACTGCTTACGGTTCCCACAATAACATCCGCGATGCGGAGTTCAGCTCGTTTTTATTCCACAGTTCGTACTTCTCTGGCAGTGGAATGTGGTCGTCGGCCATCACACCATTACTACTACTTTCCTCATCGGTGATTCGGTAGAAGTGTTTGCCCTCGTAGATGATCAACTGCAGGGTGGGCGAGAAGGTGATCGACTTGAGGTGGATGCGATCCAGCTGCCGTTTCACCAGCCGACTGCAGAGGTGCTCCTCCTCTTCCTCATCAGTCTGTAAAGTGTAAAAAAAAGTTGTAAGATAAGATCATTTGAACAGCCTTTGGGACTCTCACTTGCCGCTTGGGCTTGCACTTGGAGGCCTCTAAAGGTGAGCACTATTGTGAAGAGAAGGCAAAGAACCGGTAGAGGACGCATCTTTGTCTGTGGCAACAGTGGAAAAAAGCAGATTCGAAGAGAGCAGTTAGTCAGCAGTGGAGAAAATGATGTTTTTGTGTGGTTGTTGTGTTCCGAGTACCACAAACAACTGCTCAGTGGGAGCAAGTGCTTGATGAGCTGTACCATGTACAAATGTAAAAGACAAAATTAGAATAATGACAAGTAATTAGCTGCTAAATTCAGCCTGGTATACAATACCTGCAAAAGGGGAAAATACAGAATTCGAAAACCGCAAATGATGTTATCACTACAAATAAAATTGATTTTCGTGTCATCTTTCTAATTAACTTTATCATTACAAAATCTAAATCAAAACTTGTTATGTTTTTTTCTTTTTTTATTGTCAGATTGGTGTTAGGAAAAAATTAAAAAAGCTTTTGAGAAAATTAAGAGAATGACATTATTGAAAAAATTCAGAATATACAAATGATCTGACAAGAATTACACGACAACAGTCATTAAAATTCGATATCTTTCTTATCATTTTCTGATGCAAACGCCGATTCTCACATTCATTTGTCTTGAAAAAATGGCACTGCACGGTCATTAATGGCAGGCGAGCAGAAGCAGCATCATCGTTAATCGTGTCCAACGTATGTCCAACATTGAAACAATTTGCAAAATTGTCTTTGGCTGCCAGTGTCATTGATGTTGTTGTTGCTGCTGCAGATGCATTGTAAAAATTGCAATTAATGGTCAATTGGGATTCTCTCTCTCCCCTTCTCGATTGCCCATTGACACAGCGCATTTTCTTAGGTCCACAATTTTCTTCCTAACATCTCAATCGAAGCAAATATCAAATTCTTCTGTGCATTATTAATAATTGTAAATAAAGTAGGCAAGACACAGAGGCTGAACGAGAGGGAAAGAGAGAGAGAAGGCTGCATTTGAATATGACACAGCAGCAGCGGCAAACAAAAAGGAAAAGCGGAGAAAAAGATACCCATCATTTGTATCATCATTTGCACACAGCACATAGGCTGGTGATTGCATTTCATTTTTTTGTGAAGGATAACTCTGCTTTTAGAATGTTGGTGAAAAATAGTCAGAGCATCAGGGATGAGAGAGAATAAGACATCAGCATTGACCAGACTGCTGGCTACCATTGCAAAGTTTCATTAATAACCTCGGACGGCAGTGGTAATTACTGGCCATGCTCAAGTGGAAGAAAAGGCAACGACAAAAATGTGTGCGTATCATCTTCAGCTTCAGCATTGTGCATCAGTTTCCTTCGTCATCGTCTTTCGATAATTAATAATGCAAAATATTCTAATCATTAGGCATCCTGCAGTACTACTGCAGTACATTGCAATTGGCATTCCTTCTGAAAAAGAGGCAAAAGAAAGTCTTCTTTTCTTGCAAGGAAGGGGAGATATAATTCAGATGAACGAAGCAGCTTTCAAGTGAAGCTCTCAATCTATCTTTCAATTTCTCTTTTTCTGATCAATGGGCAGCCAACTTTTTGGCTCATTTTTATTCCCTAGATAAATTCTTGCAAAAAACAAGCGCTGAAGCCGTTATTATGCATTGAACTGATAATAAAAAACAACTCATTGCAAAGGAGAGAGAAAAAAATGCTTTTCAAAAACAAAAAATCATTGGCAATGCAAGAATGAAGTGCATTAGTGCACCAGTGCTAATCCTCCAAGCACAGTGCCAATTTTTCCTCTTTTCTCTTTTCTCTTCACTATTCATGTAAATGCTACACAAACAAAAGCAGCAGCAGCAGCAACAACAGAAGCACATTCTCCACTTTTTAAGGCAAAAAAGTGTAAGCAGGCGAGAGAAAGAGAGAGAGTATCTGGCGGCGATTGATTATTGTCGAGGGCATGCTTACCAAGACAAAGTGCGAGGGTGGCAGTGGAGGACACGTCGATGCAGCAGCAGCAGCAGCAGCCAAACAGGAAGGTTGCTTATTAATTTTGATTGGCCACCGAGCAGGAGAGGATACTCACATACACAAGCACAGGCACATTGGCACACTACTTGGAGGATTGGATCGGTCCACAGGATTCGAGGGGTGACTCACCAGCAGCAGCAGCAACATCAGCATCAACCACCCACGCCACTTGAGAGCAAGTGCACTGGGAGAGAGAGAGAGAGATGTAAAGAGGAAATGTTTTACAGTTTACAGCAATCTATTACGACTGCAGAAGTAGAAATAGGGTCGTATTGGGTGAAATGCAGAGGCAGAATTAGAGAAGGAGAGAGCGGGAGAAATGAAATGAAATGAAAGAAATGAAAGCTCACAATTGGAAAGAATGCAAATTGACAGTGGCACTTGGCCAGAAAACGGAGCGGAGCACTGCCGATTAGCGCAATTGCCATTTGGCAATTGATGGCAAGCTGGAAAAAAACTATTGGGCACAAATTATTGTCAAGTGCAGTGCTAAAGATGAGAACGGAGCGATGAACGGAGGCTGGAAATGAAAATGAAAATGAAAAGGAGAAAAGGAGAAAAGGAGAAAGAGAAGGAGGAGGACTTGTTTCCGAGTGTCCAAACATTTATAAATACAACCAACCTAAAATGCATTCAAGACAGTGCAAAAGCAAAAGGCAAATATTGAAGCAGTGTTCTTTTTGATTGTCAAAACTGCCAAAAAAAGATTGATTTTGTTGTTAGAGAAAGGCAGATAACTGGCATCTATTTTTAAACCGGTTCAGTCATTAACCTGAAACCTGCTTTTATATGTTGGATAACCAGAAGTACTGCACTTGGTCCCAGGCTCCCTTTCTTTATCTTTATTTTGGTCTACGTTTTGATCAACAACAATAACGGCAACAGAGGCAATAGCAGCAGGCTCAAATGATGGGAAAACAAGATGCAAAGAATGCCTAGAAAATGAGGGAGGATGAGAAAGGAATGGCAGCCCAGTTAATTCAGTTGAGACACAGAGAAGTACACTGGTGGTACCTTTTCTCGCAAATTGGCAGCTCAAGCAGAAGATGTGAAGCCATATACAAAAAAAACAGCCCAGAAAACACAGACACACACTTCTTTTCTGAGCCTATTAATTGAGAAAGAGAGCTCGCAAGAGCAAATAACTACAACCTTCTTTTTTCTAGTTATTCCTCAGTCTCCCATTTCTTCCGAAAAGAGAGAAGCCCTCATTGCAAATGCAAATTTTTGTTTTTGCTGCTGCTCATTCGTTTTCATCTGTACTCATTGCACTCGACACTAGTGTTCATCGGTGCTGCTGCTGCTGAATTGAGCGGTAATCAATAACGCTTTTACTTATTCATCAAGCTCAGGCGGGCTCAGTTTGCTGCTGCTGCCGATGATGCTGCCGTTGTTGATGCTAAGTGCTCAAATGAAGAGGAAAAAAACAACAAATGCCTAGAGAAGAGGAGAAAGAAGAAGGAAAAGAAGTAAATCGAGAATATGTAAAGCGAGGCAGAGAAGGGAGAAAGCTTAATTGGAACTGCTGCTGCTGATGATGATGCTACTGCTGCAAATGATGAAATAAATTGAGATCGACAGAGGAAGAAAGACACTAGTGAAGAACTAAAAGAGAACTAAAAAGAAGTAAGTAGGTTTTGGTGTACATACACTTCGTGCACAGAAAATGTTTCTCTGCTCGCCGTCTGAGAATTTCAGAGATTGAGAAGAATTCTTCAAGAAGAGAACAACACTCAACATTACTACGACATTTTCTCAATTAGGCAAATAAACAAGAAAAACTTGTTTTTTCTTCCAAACAAAAAACACATTGAAATTTGCATTTTTGAAGCTATAACAAAAGTGCTTACCTTCAATAAAAATTATACAGGTAAATAAAAAACTCTGAAAATAGTCTTTTTGTATCTTTTTCTATAACTAAACGCTGCTAACCGAATCCATTTATCAGCTGAAATATGACCTGTTTTGGAGCAGAAAAATCAATTAAGCAAACAGAAGGCAGCAAAACAGTGTCAGTCTACAATTGCAAATTACAAAGTCAAACAAATGATCAGCTACTGCTTCTTCAGCCATTGACTTCAGCCTGCAAATGACAATAATATTCAAATTGATAGAACGTTCAGCCACAGTTGTAGCTCTCATTAATCAGCAATCAAAGTTTTTTCACAATCACCAAGGATCCCACACAACCACAGATAACTCTAAAGAAAGGACATTGGACAAATCAGTGCCAGACACAAATGCACTAATCAATCGAGAGAGGTTCGTGAATCAAATTGAAAATGGAAAACAGTGAAGAACAAAGAGTTTTTCCCACTAAATGCAAACACTTTCACTCATACTAGACAAAAAAGGTGTGAGCTAGTGGGAGTGTCAACCAGACTGAGGCAGACAGAACCTGATCTGCCTCAGTAATGAATTTGCAAAATTTGTCAACTTCAAAGTGGCACTCTGCCAGACTTCTCTTTCAAAAAGGTTGGAAAGTGATTTGTGATAGCTCATTAGCGTGAATGAGAGCAGATAACACACATTTACTAAAGCTAAACCGCAGTCTACACCTGCAATTATTATCAATAACCAAAAGTCAGTTAGTGTTGTGGTAGGTAAAAGTACGATGGACATTAAAATTTAAAAGCATTTTGCAAGAGCAATTAATTGACTTTTTATTTAAATTAAGCATTCCTGAAGCAAAAAAGCTTGCCACACACACTATCATTATGAAAAGTGGAAAGTATAAATCAAACAACATTAAAAACTGTTTAGTAAATTAGAGGGAAACCGTTTAGCATTAGCGAAAAATGCTAAATTGAAAAATTGCCCAAAAAACTGTTTTTGGTTGAATATTCACACACACAGACAGAGGACGAGTCACAGCAAAGCTGCACCAGATGGCGAGCTACACTGCATTGCTTTTCAGATTTTTAAAAATAAAAGCGCGCCTCTGTTTCCCTCTGTTTCCTCGCTCTGTTCAGGCCTGGTTCAATCAAACAAATGAAATTACATTCTAATTTCACTTTCCTGGAAGGACACAAACATACACACACACACACACACACAACAACACACGGCTATATTTGCAAAATATAAATATTTCAGCCCTACTCTGCCCTGCTGGCTGACTGGCTGGCTGGCTGTGTTTTTATGTTATAGCAAAAATTAATTAGCAAGAACAGTGTGCGGTTAGGCACGGCAGGGCACCAGCACACATTGCCAGTTTGTGTGTGTGTTTGTGTGTTGAGCCTGAATTTAATTAGTAAATTTTGGCAATTTATTTGGCGGCACGGCAACTTATGCTGGTGGTGGTGGTTGCTCGTTCCTCAGTTTCTAGCAAAAAAACATTAGCCATGTGATGCTGCGCTCATTTCAATTAAGAACGAGTAGGGGACAAAATTATTAGTTAGTGTTATTGGTTTTTGGCCCTTGTTGTTACTTTGTTTTAATTGTTTAAGTTGAAAAATGCTATCAGTTTATATATAGGTAATTATAATTTTATCCAAGCCGTTTTACTAAAACTATTTTTATAACTTTGACTACAGTTTACTTTTTCAATAAGCACACCCAGTCAGTTGACGTCACACATTACCAATTTTCCATTTTTTATTTGTTTGCCTTTTCATTTACACTTTTTTCATAAATAATAAAAGTTTTTTATACTGCTTTGCTCAAAATTGCCAAAAAAATAAAATAAACTGGTGCTTGGCAATAAAACGCTGGCAATTGTCAACATGGCACCTGCAAGGCAAAGGAAACTGCTAGCCAGCTAGCATCTTGTTATTTTATTTTTATTTTGGTTGTCGCCATCGTTGTCCAAGCGGGGCAGTTATTAAAAATGCTTTTCCTCTTTCAGAGACCAAAGTGAACTGTCGTTGTCGCCGTTGTCGCCGTTGCTGCTGCTCGTTTGGGGCACAAACAAATAAATGTGCCTTCACATTTGAGAGTTTGGGCAACAGCAACAGCAGCAGCAGTGCCATTATTATTTGTGAGTGCGATCATAAATTTTTATTAAATTTCTTTTTCCTCCCTCGCAATTTTATTTGTCTGCAGCAGCAGCAGCAGCAGCACCAGCGCCAGCAGCAGTGTCGGCACTGTTTAGCACTGTTGCAAAAAATTTAGTCGTTGGTTGCCAGGCGGCGGCCAAGCAAATAGCTGAGAGAAAAAAAGTAAATTTACTTTTTCTTCTAAAGCTTTGGCATTAGTGGAGTAGTAGCATCGAAATGGCAGCAGAAGGCAAACAACAACAACAGGCCAAACGAAGCAAAGAGGCAGCAGCAGCAGCGCAATTCTCTAATCTGCACTTTTGGCGCCTAAAGGCGTAACATTCTCACTCACTCGCTCGCCTGTCTGTTCACATTGTTGCTGATTCGGGCGCCACGCTTCACTTTTGGGCTCTTTTAGCTTTCAAGTTTCCATTCTTTGCCTTTTACCCGTCCTCCCCCCTCTTCCTCCATTGTGCTGCTTTCTCAAATTCTCAACTGAGCTTCATGAACGTTCGAAAAGAAGAGAAGGGGGAAAAAGAGGAGGAAAAAGTTGGAGAATTAACAACCATTTTTTTGTTCATGTTATATTTCCTCCAGTCTCTGTCTGGTTCTCCTTCTCATTCTGTGTTCTCAAAGTCAGAGAAGTAGAAGTAATTATTACTACTGTTCCCGAAAGCTGACAAGAAAAGCTAATTTAGAAATTTGCCAATTTCAGTTTGGTGGCGCTCTGAATTGAGAGAGGATGAACAGCAACGGCAAAAAATGAAAAAAATTATATTTTTCTTTCTTTACAAGCGTACACAAGGCGAAGTCTTCTTCTTCAGTAGTGGCAGTGTCCTGAATTAGACAAAAAAGAAACTGATGTTGTTGCTGCTGAAGGGACTTGACAGGAATACATAAAGATGTTTGCATTAGCAGCACTGCGCTGAACTAGACTGCCCAAAAGTAGAAAAAGTAATAATAAGTGTAAAAAAATGAAAAAGGCTGTAAATTGACTAGCGAGCGCTAACGAGTGTTTTTCCCTTCTCTCTTTCGTTTCATCAGCCGCCGATCGCCCGATTCTCACTCTAATTATCGCTATAAAATTAAGAACTTTGTAAATAGTAGTGGTGTGTGCGTGTGTGAGCAGCAGGCGCTCACCACCATTACTTTTCCTTTTCTTTTGGCTCAAAACAGAGCAGAAAAAGCGGGTGCTTTCATTTTTTATATTATTTATACTTCTTTTGCCTTCTTTGCAGGCTTCTACAGCTACGCAGTTTTTCTCTCTTTAATTTGCAGATCAATGCCTGCCAATGGGGTAATATTGTAATGTTAAAAAGAGGAGAAAAGAAATAGAAATAAATGGCGCCATCAACTCCGAGACGTTGAAATGGCTTCTGCTGCTGCTGCTGCTGCCTAGTGAAAACTGAACGGCAAAAAATACAAATGCAAACAAACAGTGAAAAGGAAAAGTTGAGATCCGATTCGAGGAAAGCGGATGGATGGATGAGGTGACCGGTTGAAAAAAAAGAACAACTGGAAAATAACCTTTTTAAAGGAAAGAGCATACTGTGTGTGTTTTCTTTCCAACCATCCAATACCGTAAAGTAGTGGTAATATTGCCAAATGGAAAAAGTGAAAAAAGTAGTAGCCGGAGAAAATGCCAGTTGGTCAAGCGAATGCAAAGCGAAACAGCAGCAGCAGAAAAACAAACGCGCACTTTTCGATAATGCGCATATTATTTTTTTTTTACTTTTTGCAAATGCTAAGCAAATGCGAATGCGACAGTTAGCATGCAGATGATGACAAAAAAAAGGGAAAAGGAAAAAGATGGGCGCAGTCGGCCCATGAAATGATGATCAAACTTATATTAGAGAGAAAGAGACGAAGGAGAATGACCACTGCCAATAAATGCATGATCCAAGATTTGTTCTTTCTCCTTCTCATCATTTCCCAAGCAACACAAAAATGAAAATGGCAAATTTGGTCTTCTTCTCCTTTTCCTTTTCCTTCTTTCGCTAAAGTGAACTCGCAAATTTGTCTCCGTTTTGCGAGTGAAAAGAGACAGAGTTTGTGAGCGCGCTGGTTAGAATAGCGGTTTCACCATCTCCTTCATCTTCTTCTTCTTCATCTTCAGTTTTCAGCTGACCGGCTTCAAAGCTGACTGCCTAAAAGTGTGTGGCTGTGTGGCTCATCTCATCATATGCTTCGATTAATGTCAAATGTAATCAGCGTGTATAAATAGTGTGTGGGCGATGAGTGAGAGAAAGAGAGAGAGAGAGAAAGAGCAAAAATGACAATGGCTGTGGAGGATCTGTGCACCCAAATAGCTGCTGAAAAACATCAGCAGCAGCAGAGTAGAGGAGACTGAATTCAAAGAAATGCTAATAGTGAAGATGCTAACAGGAGCTAGCTTGACTACATCTTTGACTACTGCCGAGCTTAATTCCAAGTGATTAGCAGCAGTTTCTGTTTCTGTTTCTTGACTACATTCTCTCTACCTCAATTGTTTGCAAAAATAAAATTAGTCTTATAACTTAAAAACTCACATTTTTAGGTTATTCTTTGGGCCTCCTTTGTGTTTCTTTTTATTCTTCTTCTTCATCTCTTCAGTGTCCATTTCAATTAAATAATTACCCAAGCTAATCTAATCTAATTGAACTGACACTTTGTCTGCCACCAGGACGACCAGAAAGGCAAATTAATTATTTAGTAGGAATTGATAGGAAAGAAATTAAAAGTTTAAAGAGAGCAAACAACAATTAAATGTGTTTGTGCCCAGTAAAGGATTCACGGGTTTTGGTAAGAAACACACAAAGGGCAAAAGTAATAAATACAGCAAGAGCAGCAACAGCAAAAACGGCGTCTGAAAGAATTAGTCCTTTGGGTACGCTTAGAAGGCAAAGGAGCTCCTTCTGCCAATCAGAGCAGATTTATTGGCAAAAAGAGAGCTACCAAAAGAGAGCAATTGCTCTAAATTAATTCGACTTTAATTACCAGAACAGCAGTGACACCAACGACTGAAAGGGGCTGCGTCAAGACAATGAACAGAAGACACAACTGAACATTTGAACATAAACCAAAAGGAGAAATTGCCCAAAACGAGAACATACAATTGTAGCCTGGAGAAAACGTCTGTGTCGTATTTAAAGTCTCGAAGCTGTTTTGCTGGAGATTGTCAGTGTGAAAGTTAATTTCTCAATTAATTAAGTTTGCAGCGCAGCGAAGCAAACTTCAAGGGTTGCAGCACTGCAGCAGCACACAACAGAAAGTGGCCACAGTGGTAATTAATTGGTGCCAATGATATATGAAGAAAGAAAGAGAGCCAATTAAAATTGTAACGGGTTATAAATTAAGAGAAAATGGAGGTCTGAATAAAAAAAAGTAAGAAAAGAAGCAAACTTTTAATTGCGCAAATTACAGTCCAGAATTTTTTACTGAGAAACACAGTCAATCGCTTTTGTTGCCGACAATTGAAAAAACTAATTTTGTCAATTTTATTTTAGTCTGTTTTTGTATCTTTTACTCTTTTGTTCTTACTAAAAGTAGAGTTTTTCCTGTTTTTGCACTCAACATATGCTTTGTCTGTCTCTCTTTTTGGGTGGTAATTTAGTGTGTGCCATTGAACGTCGTCGTTAAGCATCACAATTTGGCAGCGTAGAATTTCTGCTGCCAATCAGTGTCGCCAAGTTTTGGGCAGTGGTTGTCGTTGCAGCAGCAGCAGCAGCAGCAGCAGCAGCAGCAGCAGCAGCAACGCGGCAAGCTTTAATTTGATTATAAAGTATTGCAACTGAAATTGAACCATTGAAAGACAAAATTGGCCGTTGTCTTGTTGGCAGCGAAGGAAAGAGTGACACAGTGTAATGAAAAACGACAGTGACAAAATTAAAGTTTTACTTGGTGTGTCTACAATTTGTTTTTTCTTTAAAAACTTTCAACTATAAAGAATTGCACATTTTCCCTTTCTAAATCTATTGGATGAACTTTAAAGTTTTTTCCATTTTAAAACTCTCGAGAAAAAGGCGGAGATCATGAGGTGGCCTCCTTTTTCCTGCTCACAGCTTAGAATGACAACACAGCGAATCACGTTCACTCAAATGTTTCTTTCAATTTTTTAGCAGCTTTTAACACAACAAAGAAAGAGAAATGGGGAGCGTATATCTCCTTCATCAACCATCGCTGCCATATTTTCCTCCATTCTAAAAATAATCATCTAGCATCATCTAGTGTATATATAGCAACAAAACTGCGTTTCGCGTTTTGAAAAAGGCAGCCCTAAAAAGTATATAAAAATCTATCCTTCTTCTCTTTTGCTGCCACTGTGTTTGCTATAGCAGTTTGCTGTTAGCTTTAGTTTCAATTGAATTGAAATTTTTTTAAACACACACACACACTACACACTTCAGAGAAAAGGGGCCGACTGTGTTTGGCGGTCTTGGTACTCTTTGGCAGACGCCAAGGAGGCGGAGCTGGTTCAAAGTTTAGAGAAAGTTTAAAAAAGCTAACCGCTGTTTTGGCTGTGGTAGTGGTAGGCTGAACCAGAAGGATGCTGGGCAAAACTACTAAGGCTGCAAAAGGAGAAATGATCATCCATCATTGAACAACAGAAGAAAAATTGAATTAAAAAAGGATATAAAATCAGAGAGTGCAGTGCGATCAATGGGCTTTTTCATTGATGATAAATTTATTTTCTACCACTTTTGACATTAAAAAGTAAATTGAAATTAATTATAAAGTAATTAATTACGTTTTGAAATATAAAAAACTCATTTTTATTATAAAACAGCGAGACTTTGATTCCAACTACTACTACTACTACTACCACCATATCGTTATTTATGATACACAGTTCGTTTTGCTTTCATTTTTTGATATCTATAATTTCTTAAAGTCATTAATTTTAGAACAGAAAAACAGCGCACACATACAGTTCAATGTAAAAATAAAAACACCAAAATGGTGAAACAAAAAAGTGTCCAGCAATTTTGAAAGCAAATAAATCAAAGCAGCGAAACTAACAGCAGCAGCTTTGTAGTACAACTGATAAAAATTATTTGTGGGTCTAGAAATTTTGTTAAGCCCACCACCACCACCAGGCTCCAATCATTTTTACACTGGTGCACTAAACACACACACAGCCACTGGCGCCTGCAAAACAATAAATTTAAATTAAATAAAATCAGCAGACAATGGTTTGGGTGGACAATTAAATGGTGCACATGTCGCCCCGCTGAAAACGGCGTCGGCAGGCGTTCTCGCGCCCCAAAACAGTGAGTGTGTCTCAAATTGTCCGCCAATTTAGCAGTGGGGACAAATCAAGAGAACACAGCAATTGCCAATCGTAAATGAGGATAGAAAGAGAAAGAAAGAGAGAATAGATTCGAAAAAGTGCAAAATAAAGCAAGTTTAAATTGAATTGAGGAGTGAGGACTGTGTGCGGGTGGTGGAGGAAGAAAATTAATAAATCAAACTTATAATTGGTTCAAATAGAGACAGTTTGAGGGGAGGGGGCAAAAAGTGATGCCATTTAATGCTGGTCACCCAGTGGAAACTCGACGGCGGGCGGATTCATTACTAGCAGCCTCAGCAATCACTGTTGCCAAAAAAGCTGACTGGAAAATCCAACAGCAGCAGCAGCAGCAGCATTTTGAAGCAAAAGCGATAGGAAAAATGACAACAAAAAAGTATAAATTGAACTCGCATTGACACTAATAACATTGAGAAAAAGAGAGACCAAATGGACACAGAGACTCGATTAGTAAGACAGAAGAAGCTTGCTGCTGCTGCTGCTGCTGCTGGGGGCGAAAACGACGGCGGACTAAAAACGACAGTGATTGTTTTTAGTTCTCTCACTAGCTCTCTACTCTGACTCGCTTCTGCAATGCTTCTGCAACAACAGCAAAAACGACTAAATTTAGACGAGATCAAATTCATCGCTGGTAAGCACAAATTAGTGGAGGAAGTGAAGGCTCAAATGCTGCTGAGCGACACATAAATGTCAATTGCTGTGTCTGACAATTGCCAAGAGAACGAAAGGAAGCATCCCCTTATCTTGACTTCTCTTAAATTTTGCTGCCGCAACTGAAACTCGATAAATTAAAATCGACTCATTTTGACAAGAATTACTTTTTCATTCGAATGCAGAAAATGATTTTGTTTCGGCGCCACTCACAAAGTACGTGTTTTGGTCAGCACATGTTTTGTTGTTTTTCTTGGCGACAGTTTTTCTTTGTTTGGAATTTCATCCACTTTTCGCCTTCTTGAGCCACAATGTTAGTCGAAGACATCTTGTTTGCGAGTCAGGTTAAGATTTACAAAAATCCAAAGAAAAAAGAGGCTGGTCAAGAGGCTAACCTGTAAGTGCTTTTTGTCTGCAAGTTTTATCAACAGCAAACAAATGCCCCGTTTATTTCAGCTCAGTAAGTTGGCCGCAACTTGCAGCTCCGAATTGGACCGGTTCTCTAGAAGTTCTTGCGAATGGCAGTGAACTGTATATAAGTATTGTAGAAGCAGAAACTCACCGGTCATTTGGAAAATGTCCGATTGACCAGTATCCAGGACCGGCGGTTGAGAGAGTGAAGAACTATCCTCGTCACTTTGTACTGAAGTTCTTCAACGGTGTTGGCCAGACAGCGAACCTCGGAATTGAGTTTGAAGATCAAAACGACTGCATTGAGTTTTCCACGGTCATTCAGAAGCATTTCCAGTAAGTCAAACTGTTTAGAAAGAAAATTTGATTACATACCATACTTTGCCAATGTTTTAAGGAACTTGTCAAAGAAAATAAGGACTTCACCGAAAAGGAAGAAGATTGAAGAGAACAACCAGTGCAAATCGCTGGTGGCCACTAACACGGCCAGTAGCGGGGGCTTCTTCAGCCAGCACTTTATCGACTCACTAGCGGACAAGATGGCAGAAAAGTACGGAGGAGGAGGAGGAGGCGATACTACTAGCAACGCTGAAGTGATTGACCTGAGCTGCATGCAAGTCGTCAAAAGCCGTCGACGATCAGTGCCCGTAAAGTACGTGCCAGCACCTAAGCCGGCGGCGGGAGGGGCCACAAAGAGATCGAAAAGTACTACTAGTATTACCTTCACCCAGCAAGAGGTGATCAATGTGACGCCCAGTTGCAGTACTCCAGTTGGAAAAACGCCGCGTAACACTACTAACACCACCACCATTTCTCTTGGCCTTGACGATAGCAGCAGCAGCAGACCCACCAAGCTTAGCAGCCGTACAGCAGCCAAGCTTTCGAAGGAAGAGTATCACTATCGACTGGGTGAACTTCACAGCTCCCTGCTGCTTCAAGGAGATGCAGAGCTCGCCGATCTGCTGTGCTGTCTGGTCCACACGACGATGAACGGCTCGCCCTGCTTGACACCGACAGTTCCCCTGCCGAAGCTACCGACGCACAGTTATCCGGTGTTTCATTTCGACCAGAATCGCGTGCCCTTTTTCATACTATTCCGCGAGGACTTTGTGTCCACCTGTGCCGAAGAGCTTCGTTCTCCCGCTGAACTGCTCAAAGACGTCGACGAGGAGATGCTACAGAAGTCTCGCTCCATTTACGAGTTTTTGCTGAAGCACCAGGCACGACAGAGGAGGCGGCAACACTTTGCTAATATTGAGGGGCAGATAACCTTACTGCGACTGTACTACCGAACGTTACTTCAAGATGAAAGAGCGCTTGAAGAGGCGCGACAAAGCCTTCAAACTCGCTATGAAAATGATTGGCCGAACCCGCGCATATTTGACGTCCTTGTTCAAGTTGATGAGCACAGTAATCCTTCTTTCAAGTTCTTTGCTTTTCCAAAAAGCGTACCCTTTGATCTACAGGAGTTCCTGACAAACTATGATCCGACTATTCTTTCGTACTCAAAAAATATCTACGAGCTCATCTACCAGGAGCATCTTTCATCGACATCGGAAACAGTTTCAAACCTGTAAACCATTTTTACTTAGAGAGAGTGTTAAACTGAATCAATAAACAAAACTTGTCACACAACTCTGAACTGCTCTGTGTTTTAACTTTTTTGACTATCGTTTCATGAAACTGGCATACAAAATCTCGATTGACAAGACTGATAGCAAACTTTTCTACTCTCTCTTTCTCAAAAAGCTTGCCATCTACAAAAAAAGTCTGCCCTAATTTGACAAATTACCAACTGCGTTTGAATGCAAATGTCAATGAATTCCGAATGTGTGTCTGTCTTTTCTTGGATTCAAGCAGTGGGCGAACAAACAAAGGAAAAAAATGCAGAGAACCAGAAGAAGAACAGCAACAGCAACAACAGCACCAGCGTCCAACACATCAAAGCTAATCAAACTTAAAGAAAACTTCATTAAATTATTTATATTAAAGTGGAGCAAGTGCAAGTGCTCTCTGAGAACTCAAAGTTCAAGCGCTTCCTCTTCTTTGGCGAACTTTACAACGCTACTTTCAATTGTAGTTTCTCCGTATTTCTCTCCCTCTCTCTCTCTCTCTCGCTTGTTTGATTTTGGCTAGTGCCAGTGCCAAGAAGTAGCAGAAAAAGAGTAGACTGGTAAAGAAGAAGAAGAAGAAGGAAAGCGCCAGTGCTGCCAGCGCCGCCGCTTCTAATCAAAACGGAAACGAGAGACTTGGGCTGAAATTCTTCTTCTTCTTCTTCTTCTTTGCATTCTCTCTTTCTCCAATTTTACTTTTTCCCTCGTCCTTCTTCACCACCGCCGTTGTAGTCCACTGTTTTGTTTGCACTTGAATAAATTCAACTCCAATTGGCAAAAGTTGAAGCTCTTCTTCCTTTCTTCTATTGGCGCCGTGCCATCAAGGAAAAAGGAAAGCAAAAAAATTAGCTGCAGCTCAACTCTCTCTCTCTCTCTCTCTCTCTCTCTCTCTCTCTCTCTCTCTGTTGTCAGCTACTTTTTCTGTAAAGCAAAGCAGCTAATTTGTGCAAAATTGCATTTAGCAAATCTCAAATTGAAAAGAGATGAGAGAATGCTGCAGAAGCAGCAGCAGCAGCTCACTCTGTTTTAATGCTATTATCATTGCACTGCTGAAGAAGGAAGAAAGAAAGAAAGGAAGACAAGAGCCAGCCACAGCAGAGAGAAGAAGAAAAAAATTAAAGCTGGCAAAATGTCAAAAAGGTAGTAATCTGCTTAAAATCTAGGGAAAGTCTAGTCAAGCTTCTACGTCTTCTGCTTCAGTTTCATCTGTTTCTGGTTTTTCTCTTCAGTCAAAAGCAGTCAGCCAATTTGCTGGTGATGGCCACCACCACCACCACCACCACCACCACCACCACCGCCAACTTTGAAAACCTTTCAGCAACTAATTAATTGAATTACCAGCTTGGCCAGCGAGGGTGCGCGCACATTTTTGAACGCTTTCAAAAACTTCTTTTGCCTGGAAAACTTTCATAAAACTTGCCAATCTTCGGTGCCGACTGCCTGAGCAACTTCATCTTCTTCTTCCTCTTGACAGCATTAAAAGTAGCAGCCTTGGCCAATTATGAATTTGTACTAGCTTTGTCTTCTTTGCTGGGCCTTAATTGGTGGACTACCAGTGGTGGCCACCAGAGACCACTTGCTTGAGGACGAAGACGAAGACAGAAAGAAGAAGAAGAAGAAGACAAAGAAGAAGAAGAACACAGTACAGACATCACTTGAGTTAATTTAAAGAAGAAGAAGAAAACCATGCGCATCCACACCAAAAGCACCAAAGTGAGGGGCAATTAGAGCACCACATTACATTGGTGCGTCTAAAGTTCGAAGAAGAAGAAGGGGCAGTTGAAATATGAAATGGACTTGGGAGGTCTTAGTCTTGGTTTTTGGGCCGCCGAGTCTCTGAGGGAGTTTTCACTCACTCGTTCGCTCGACCACTCACTACTGTGAATGTCTTTTCCTTCAGAGTAATTAGTGTCCGTCAAGAAAAAGAAAGTAGGAAAGGGAGTGCAAAGCACAGGCTGAATGTCCAATGTGTTTTGTACTGTGTTTTGTTTTACAATCTTCCCAAACAAACTGCTGCTGCTGCTGGTGGTGCTGTTGACCAAAAGTCCGCCAATAAAACGCTTAGCTTCACTGCAAACTATTTCAAGAGGAGGCCCAAAAGAACACAGTAATTAAGGCAAGTGTCTGTGTGTGTACTTGGTGTGTTTGGTGTGTGTCCAAGGCCCACTTCAAAACACCGACTACAGCTGAGAACTGTCCCCTTCTCCTTTCAACCGTAAAATTATTTCAACCAGAGTTTTCAGCAAGAAAAACAGCAGGAAAAAATATTAAAGTGCATTGCGGCACACACACATTTTGTTTCATTTCGCCATAAAAAGACGCTGTAAATTAAAGTCTCGCGGAAACTTCTTCTTTTTTGCCTTCTTCTCCTCCTCTTCATCATCATCATACACTCTTCTACCAATTTGATCAATTTCAAAACTCACTTCGATTGTAGCAAAAAAGAAAGAAAGAGAGATCGGAAACTGGATCGAATCACGCATTCACGTAGGCACACAATCGCCGCACATCGATACACTTGGGAAGTGAAAGAGAGAACGCTTGAATCAAAAGCAGCATCAGCAACGGCAGCAGCCAAAAATTGGACGCTGCTCAGTGAAATTGCAAAAATTGAATTAAACAGCCAGTGGAGAAAGTAGAGTGGTGGTGGTGGCCAGCAACTTCTTCGTCTTCCTCTTTCTTCTTTCGTTCTATAATTTTCATTTCGATTCACCATTCAGCACCAAGTCGTCCTAACTAACCAAAGGAAAGAGAGAGAGAGAGAGCGAATGTATCCCAATAACACAATCAGTGGAGAGGGGAAAGAAAGAAAAGGAAAACGGCAGCAAAAGGCGATTTTTTTAGACAAATTAAATTTCAACTCTATGCGATACTCTTCAACGAAGAGGAAAAAGAGAAAAGAGGAAGAATATCGAACGGGAGCAAGAAGAGGAAGAAGAAGAGGAGGCAAAAGAATCAAATGCTTACTAAATTTTTTCTCCCTTTTTCTCCCTTCTTCCTCTTCTTACTCGGCCAAAAAGAGGGATACAAGAAGAAAATACAAAGAGAGCGAGCACAAATTGCCGAATGGCAGCAATTGAAGAAGAAGTGAAAAAAGTGCAATTCATTTCAATTTTCGATTCAGAACTCGGAAAGACTAACCGTGATGCCAGCAGCCGGTCTGAACTGAACTGAACCGAAGTGAACGCCAGCAGTACCACATAACACACACATAAAAAGTATAAAAGTAGTGAACAGCAGCAGCAGCAGTTTGGTTATCAGCAGCCAATTATCGAACCGAAAGTAGCTGCAGCAACAAAAAATACTCGATCGTAAAGGGGGGAAGGAGACAAACCTTAAGCTGAAGACAGGCACTTCAAAGGCGACGACTTTGACTTTGATGGTTTTGTCGACAAGTGAGCAATTCAGGCCCTGGTTCGTTGGTCAGCTCAATATTATTATTAGTTTTTATATTGGCTGCTGTTGCTACTGCTACGGTAACTCTCACTGCAGTTTCTTCCCCTCATGCACTTTTTATATTGAAAATTTTCTTCTTTTTGAGCACCTATTTACTGAGCAGGCAAGCAGGCAAGATTGAAGGCAGAAAAAATTACAGCAAAGTATGCGGGCGTCATGGCGCCATATGCCAACGCCAAAAAAGAAGAGTGCTGTTTTGCTGTTGCAGCTGCCTTTTTGGGTTTTCCAGTTTCTGCTTTATAAATTGGGAGCCAGAGAAAATTTGGCTGGCCGAAAAAATCAAATTTCGATTTCAATAGCCAGCCAGCCAGCCAACCAACCAACCAGCACTCTTCTCATTCAAGGCGGAATCGATCAATTTAATATAATATTAAATTTGCAATCAAATCACCAACGAGAGTGCTGCCGAGCCGAAACAAAAGCGAGAGAGTCGAGTAAGGCAATAAAGGCAGACTCGAATCAGAATATAAAAAACGGCGAGCGAGAAAACAAATTCAGACGTAAATTCTGGAAGCTTTACAGACAAACAACTTTGCTGTTTTTCTCCTCAACTCTTCACAGCAAAACAAATACTGCCAGAAACTAAATTACTGTTTTATGCAAAAAACGGGACTGTTTGAGTTAGGAGTCACAAGCACAAGTTGAGTTCAAAAGAGTGCGCCTTCAAACACGCCGATATTACATTTTGCTAGTGCTAGAAAATTGAAAAAATGAGGAAATCAATTAAATGCCCTCAGCAGTCGAGTATGAAAAATGTCACCACTGAAAGGGGTGACACTTTTGGTACTTTGGTATTTTCTGACACTCTGCTTTCTCCCCAAACTACTGCTTCCAATTAATGCCTCTTTTTAGTCTCAAGTCAGAACAACTACCACCACTACTTACTAATGAGTCACAAACACCGAAAAACTGAAACATGATGTTAATTAACCGTACATACTACTAAACAGTCTCCGACTGAGTAGTAGAAGGGAAAAAACAGCGCAGTGATTCAATGAAAGAAGAAAAAGAAATAGAAGTGATTGATTGGGCAGTGTGCGCGGCTGCATCCCTTTCACTTGCTCTCTGTATAATATCAGCATCCAATCTCATTGGACAGTGGTGGCAGTGGCAATCATCGGCGCCATTATCGCGCCAAACTCTGCACTGTCCTCGTCCTTTTCCCTATTAATGTGCCCGAGTCATTAAAGTTTTCGTTTCATTTGCCTCGGTGCCCTTTCTTTTCTGTTTTTTCTGTCTTTCTTTGCCTTTTCTTGACTGGTTCTCGCTGCCTCTCTCTCTCTCTCTCTGTGTGTTTCTTTGACCAGCACTACTATTTCTTTGGACTCTGTCTCTTTCAGAGGCCTAATTTGTTTCATCTTCCAAAAAATGAAGAAGAGGGTGACCACTATTCAGAGAAGTTCTGGTCAGCTAACGATTGCGACTAACCGAGGGTTAACTAGAAAAAAAGAGAGAGGAAAAAGTTGAGAAATTGGAAAGCAGCAGCATCAATGGCTTAGAAATTCAATTTGGGCTGCCGGCCTAAAATGCACTCTTTTTCATAGATAATGAAAGCTGTTTTTTGCTACTGCTGATTAAATTGGCGGCTCAATTCAACTTTGTGTTTGTATCTTACTGCTGTGATACTTACTGCTGGTGGTGGTAAGTTATTCGTTATAGGCTTTGGTTTTAAAAAAGAAGCAGAAAGGGAAAACACAGCCACAGAGATGCTGCATCTGACTCCTTTGCAGTTGTTAGTCAGTCAGCCAGGCCCACTCTTCTTCTCCTTTAGAAAGTGAGAGTGAGTGAAAAGATGGAGGACGCAAAACTCTGAAAGAAAGACAGATCAGCAGCAGCAGCAGCAGTGCCTGCCACTGAAGGGACATCATTTGAATTGAGCAGTGTGCTGTGGCTGGTTTCAAGTGCAAAGGAGAGAAGATGCATAGACTACTACTGCCACCACTGCCATTGATTATGATGATTAGTGAGTGAGAGAAAATGAAAGAACGAAAGGAAAGGAAAGGAAAGGGAAAAGGGAAAGATGAGGCAATCCTATTGAAAGGCAGCGACATATCTTTTAGTCGCAAGTAGACGCAGGGAGTAGACCAAGTGAGACCAATCGACTAATTCACGAGCGCACTGCAGAAAAAACTGAAACCGAGAAAGAGAAGGAGAAAAATAAACGAAAGAACAAACACAGACAGAGAGAGAAAGATGGGGGAAAGAACACTCACACACACGTTAATCAATCGATTGAGCGAGTTTCAGTGTACTAGTTTCAGGGTTGGTTTGGTGAATATTTTCTCCAAATGTTCAACGCCGAGAAAGAAGAAAAACCAAATTGTGTAATAGCAAAAGCAGATATGGTTTGGTTGGCTGAAAATATGTAAAACTACTACTACTACTGCTGCTGATGAGGATAGCGGTAAAATTGTTGATGATTGAAGCTATAAACAAAAAAAATGAGAGAAAGAGGGAATACAGAAGGGGGGGGAAACAGTTGAGTGAGATGGGATTGGGAGTGGACCCCTGCACTGGGACTGACTGGGACTGACTGATTCCAGCTTGTTTTTTCCTCCTCCTCCTCTGTTGACTCATTCTGCTGCTGTCAGTTGCCTCATCTCAGTCCATTCCAGTCTGGTCTCGTTCAATTCAACTCAATGTGTCAAGCTCAATGTGTCAACGGCGTAAAAAACTGCACAGTGACCACCACCACCACTTCTTCTTTCCCCTTTTCCCCCCTCAGTTTCACCCGGTCTAGTCGGTCCAAGCCGGGTGAAACTGAGAGGGGTAGATCAACGTTTCAGTCCAATTTGACCGCTCTTAGTGAGCTGCACCGGTCAATACCACCGGGATCGGGTGACCAGGGCAGAGAAAAAGGAGAAAGAAGGAAAAATGGTTCAGACTCGTGCGCTCGTCGAGCCGACAAAAAACGAGTAAAAGAAAGAAGCGAAAATCGATTGACTCGCTGCACGCGCCATTGCTGCTGTTGATGCAAACGGTGCTAGAAGAGTCTGACCGTCAACTGACTGACTGACTAATGTATCCCCTCTCTCTTTTTCTTTTTTTCATTTGCTCAATCTCTCTTCTCAATCTCTCTCTCTCTCTCTCTCTCTCTCTCTCTCTCTCTCTCTTACCACCCTCAGCCCTGGATAACAAAGTGAGACAGGCCCCAATCTACATAGATGCAATGTAGAAGGTTAACGTTTGGCTCAACAGCAGCAGCTTTTCCTTTCTTTTTTATCATCACACTAATCAGTTGGACATACAAAAAGCAGTGAAAACCTAGAGAAAAAAGCAAATAAATAGTGGGTATTTAATTTAGGTGCCAAAACAGAACAGTGTGCACAGTAACTGTCAGTCCAGCAGGACTGTGTGTTACTACTGCACAGGGTAAAAAAGTGGTAAAGTAGAAGTTGACCAGTGCTGAAGCAACAAAGAGAAAACCGAGCACAGTTAATCAATGGTCAAGTTACATAAACAGCAGAACTGTTATATTCAACTGAACTTCAATCAGCCTAATTACATTTAGACATTGAAGGCTTTTTTCAGTCCTGCTGTGCCGACTGACCACCACCGCCACCAACTCTAATGTCAATCAATTATGCAGATATAAAAAACAGTGAAGCGGTGGCAATCAGCCACCTATTTCCTCTTTTTCCTCTACAATAAATTCACTCGCTCAGCAGGTTAACAAAAAATTGTGCAAAGCTGGAGAATAAAATGCAAATAGAGCGAGAGAAAGTGAAAAGTCAACAGCTGCTGCTGCAAGGTCTGATTCAAAAGCGAATAACGGAAAATGAATTCACTTTTTTGGTAGCAATGGCCAGCAGCTAACAAACGAGTTGACCAGCAGCAGCAGCCGCTATTGTAAAGGGGGACAGCTAGTACTAGGACTGAACCACACACACAGTTGACCTAAAAAAGGTTTTTTGGCCAGACAAAACCGGGCAGAAATGTCAACTGAGTGAGAAAGTGAGTGAGTTGGCACGCGTCCGCCTCAATCGGTCCATTTGCCCGTTAATCGATGCTGACCGGTTTTTTCGCTGCTCAGAGACTAAACACTTGCAAATTGGCCCAATGACTTTTACCGTCAACCCCCTTTCTCTTTTTCTCTTCGTTGTCACTGACAACTAACAAACAGGACACACAAAAGTAGACGCTGATAAGCAGTGAACGGTGGACAGAACTTTCACAGCAGCAGCAGCAGCAGCAGCCGAAAATGATCAAAAGTGAGTTTGCCACGCGTTTGCATATTCAATTTGCGATAAAATACAAAAATATGTAAAGTGACAATGACAGAGTAAAGAGAGATCGAAAGGGCAAAGATCGAATAGTGCAGTTGGCCAGACGAGGCAAAACGGACTTGAAACTAATAACTGGGCACCTAAATTAAATAGAGCACAAGAGAGAGAGAGAGGGAGAGAGAGCAAATGAGCGAGTGCATCATAAAGTGATTTCTCATTTTTGCTGTTTGTGAATAGTAGTAGTTGACAGGCAAATCAGTTGTGACAATCATCAGCACAGGCAGGCAGACAAACTGATAGAGAAAAAAGAGGGCAACCGTTGCTAATGAAAAGGCAGTAGTAGTGATCTTTTCCATCACTTTTTCAGTGGCCACTGAAAGTGCCCAGCCATTGAAAAACAACAGCCAGAAGACAGGTCACAACAGTGTTGAGTTGTCACTGAATTGCACTTCTCTTCCTCCTCCTTTTGAAAGGAACCTTATTGGTTTCCTATCACCAATAATTGCTTCTTCTTCCTCTTGTTCTTTCACCTAAAAACACCTCCACATGTCCTCCACTCCATAAAAGCTTAATGAGCTCAAAATTGTGCTTGTCAGGGCACTGATGATGTTTTTGTACAGCAGCAGCAGCACCAACTTGGCCACCGCACTAATTCTCTCAATTTTTCTCTCTACTCGTTTTCACCCTCAGTTTTAGTTCGTTCGTGTTCTGCCACCCCTCCTCAATGACCTCCTGCCACCGGTCTTGCTTGGGCAGCATTTGCAAATGTAACTTACTTTTTTGTCTTAATTTCACCAGCTCACCAACAGTAATGTTAGTGCTAGAGAAATATTGAGACAGCGGCACGCACGACAGCTCGACATGGCTTCATCGAGCAGTCATTTTTGTTTTTGGTTTCGTTTCTTAGGTTTCAACTGCCCTAACTTTTTTTTCTACTTCTACTTCTACTCCATTTTTTGAATCTATAATTGCCCACTAATGAGACGCAGACAGAAAAAGAAAGTAGTTGGAATGATGGTTGCCACTGAGAAGGGCAGATACAGTTGCTTTTTAGAAACTGATGATCGCCACGCTATTTGCCCAAACTTTGTCTCTCTTTTTTCTTTCTTTTTCTCCTGTTTTCAGCAACTCCTAATAAGCGATAATTTACATATGTGCAGGCAGACAAACGTGTGCTTGGTCGGCGTCCTCCATCGATGGAGCTCAAATGGACATTAGCTAAATTGACTGCAGCCAGACTGCCACTGACTGGACAATCGAAAAAACAACACCAAAAACTAGCAGCAAGCAGTTGTCGGCCAGTTGAAGTTGCTGTCTCACGTAAGTCGGTGGTACTGGTGGTGGTGGTCGTCGTCGTGTGCATATACATAGTGCAAACGAATATAAATTGTAATTTATTGCAATTTAGCGAAATTGGAGAGAATGAGAGAGCAGCCATTGTTTGGTGGTGGCTGAAACAGCAGCAGCAGCAGCAGCAGCAGTCATTCGATGGCTACCAGTGTTTGTGGGGGTGTAAAGCAGAAGAAAATGCACTGCTGAGAAAACTATGATCGACATTACTTTTAGCTTGTTTAAACTTTTTAGTGCGACTGACTAATAAAGTAATTAGAATCGTTACTGCATTAAAAAACGGTAATTTTTTTATTTCAACGCTCTTGTTTGCATTTACCAGAACTACCTTCATTTTCCTCTCTATTTTTTCAATCCACTGCAAAAAAAATTGCAATATTTCAAATGTCATCAAAAGTTGTGGTCATGTGTTTGTGTGTGCACCAAAAAAAACTGGCACAGACAGAAATAGCCCCAACAGGCACACAGGCACAGCAGATCGACAATTGCCATTATGTAAATTATGATTTATTTGATGGCGATTGATTCGCGCTCGCACAAGGCACAGAAGAAGAAGGAAAGAAAACAGGAGCACTTTTTGTTCCTTTGCAGAAGCTAATGCAGGCCAGTTTGGCAAACACACACACACACACACTCAGACACAAACAAAGATAGTACAATTGCAAATTGCCTTATACGCAAACAGAAAAACAGCAAAAGATGAGAAGAGAACCACAAAACAGCCTGTCGAATGGGACAATTTAAAGTGGAGTTTGCGGTGGCAACGGTGATCCCAATTGATGATGATTTTCTTCTTTCAAAACACAATATGTCGCCTCATTGTCTTCTTCTTCTTCTTCTGGTGAGCGGCACGTTCTGCAATTTATTATCATTGTAAAACACCAAAGCGCCAAACGGCGTACCTAATGTGTGTGTTTTTTGTGTCTGTCCAGTGCGTGGGTGTCAGCCCAGCTCAGCCTGCCTGACTGTCTGCTTTGTTTTGCAAAGTCCTGTTATTTTTTCTCTCTCTTTCTTTCTCTGTCGTTGGACACTCTCTAATCCACAGACAGCGACGGACATAAATTTTAGCCCGTAATGACGTAACCGAAAGAGAAAATACTGAAAAAATGAGAGTGGGGGTGGATACACACATTTGGAGTACAAAAAAATTATTAAAAGGACTTCTTTTTAGTTTAGAGAAGACAACAGAAAGAGAGAGGGGCAATGCCGCAGATGCGAGCAGCAGCAGCAGCAGCTAGCGCATAATTTATAAGCTCAAATAAATTAGCAATGTTTCATATTTTTCCTCTTCTTCTTCTTCTTCTCTGGCAGGCTGTTGTTGTTGCTTGGCTGGCTGGCTAGCTGGCTGGTCGGTTCCTCGTTGCTGGACAACAGGCCAAAAAGTGGAAAAATGGCTAAAAAGCATCTCTCGCGGCGGCGGCGGCGGCGGCAGTGGCGGCAGTGGCAGCTATCTCTGCCTCTACACCCGCACTCACCCACGCTCACCCACCACTACAGCACCATTGTCATGTTTCGACACTGGCAAATGTATAATTTATGGCAGTAGCAGCAGCAGTAGTAGTAGTGTGCAGGAGAAGAAGAAGAGAAGAAGGTTCCCGCGCGCACAGACCGAGGCGATCGACGCAAGACCGCCGTCCGCCGCCGCCAGAAGCTGCTGCTGCTGCTGCTGCCTCTGAGCCCATTAGTGGCGCATTACCGACGGCCATTGGGAGGGAAAGAGAGGGAAAGAGAGAGAGAGAGAGGGAGAACTAGGCGGCATTGTCGCTTTAAAGCAGCAGCAGCAGCAGCGGAAAGAGGCTCTTCAGAGGCTGCCTTTTTCCTCCCCCGCTTTCAATTTTTGCCCAACTACCATCGACGTCGACGACACGCGCGTAACAAAGTAGTAATCATAGTATCTCCTGCTGACTGACCAGTGTCCACACAGTGTTCGAGGCACCGAGCGAGTCACTTCGTCAGACCAAAAGTCATGTGCTGCTGCTGCTGACTGTAAAAAGGAAACTCGAAGCAGGCTAGGAGCGACGACGACGACGGCGGCGGCAGACGACCGTCGACGTGGACGTAGCCAGAGAAATTCCACCGAGAATTCTTGACCTAAAGGCACTTAGGCAAAGTTGGCGACTTTGTCTCTACGCTGGCTGGCTGGCTGGCTGGCTAGCTGGCTGCTGATATTTCAACAGCAGAGCAAACAGAAAAAAATGCTAGCCCAAAAATATTGCATTCAATTGAGTGCAATTTAGATTTTATTATTAGTAGTCTTCTCTCTCTTCCATCGTCTCTTTCACATCTAATTAGCAGCGAGTAGAAGAGAGAAAGCAGTTGCAAAGTGGGAGCGCAGCAAAGTGCTGACACAAAACTGACTGACTTGCTGACTGACAGTGTCTGTCTCATCAAATGTCCGCATCAGATGTCACCAGGCCAAAAACAAGTGCGTGGGTGGGAGTGGGAGGCCAAGAAGATGAAGAAGAAAGTGCACGCGCTCTAAAGGCACTTTAAAGGGCTCAGGACGAAAAAACAATGCCTAGCACCATTATTTTTTGCTGCTTTTCCAGTCTAATCTAATTCACATCGTAATGCTTTTATTCTACAACTGCAATGTTAGCAGCCAGCCTCTAATGACCTCTCTCAATTTGGCCTCCAAATCACTGCTCACTGGCGCAAATGTCGCACCACACGCACACGCTGCTTTTGCTGCTTTTGCTGCTGCTGCTAAAGTCTAAAAAGTGAGTGACCACTTGTCAACTGTCAACGCAGTCTGCTGCTGCTGCTAACTGAATTGCCGGCTACTTCAAATTACAGTACTGGCTTATTAGCCAATAACACACACACACACATAAAAAACGGCAGCAAATTATTTGACAGTTTTACATTGTTTGCCACCGCTGCCGTCTGTTTTTTGCCGCTGTTTATTAAAAATTTTGTTCGGGGAGTGGTTTATTATTTTTACTTTAATTTTTTTGAATTGCGTTTGTCGTGAGCTGACAAACTACTTTGTTCAGTTTTTTCTCTATCCTGACCCCCACTACCCAATTTTATTGCTGCCAATTAAATTAGTACAACGTCAGAACGGGGGAAAAAAGGAAAATAAACAACAAAAGCAGCAAAATTGAAGGGGGAGAAAAAATTCTCAACGACAATCAGGCGGAATTGCAATCAAATTCTGGTTCAATTGGAAACTGTTTTGTTATATTGGGAAAAGCAGCTACAGCATTTAGGAAACAACAACAGCAGCAAAACCAGTTAGTTGGCAGTAAAAAGCTCCTCTATTCCTCCCGGTTTTAATAAGCACCAACCAGCCAGCCAACAAGAACAACAACGGCAGCAATTGCGGCAATGATTTATATTAATAACAAGCCAAGCCAAGCCAAGCCAAGTTTGCCCGAGCGTTGCCTTTTTCCCTTCAGTCGCCCATTTTTCCCAGTGAAAAGCAAAAATCCAAGTTTGCTGTAAAAAGCTGTAGTGTAACCCACTACTAAAATGTGAAGCAGCAGCAACAACAGAAGCAGCAAAATTAAGGGAAAAGCTAACCAGCAGAGCTCTAGTAGTAGCTGTACAGCGGTAATATAATAATAATAATAAATTAATAAATGAAAATGGTATGACAAGTTTAAGCTGCTGCTGCCGCCGCCGTTGCTGCTGTTTCTGCTGCTACTGTGCTTGGCGGACGATAACGAGCTAGGGCTGCTGCAGCAATTTTGTTTGTTTCATTTTTTGGGCGCCAAAAAAGGAAAAGGAGGAGAGGGAAAGAACCGACTACTTTGGCAAGGTTTTTTAATTGGACGATGTCCACTTTGGCAACTTGGGCAGCATTTAGAGGAAAATAATAATAATAAAATGCATCGGTATTGCAGAGAGAGAGATTCGATTTGACTTATGGCTTCATTTCCCTTTTTCTAACTTTATTCCGCCTCCTCCCCTTCCTTTACTTTTAGATTAGAAAAAAGAAAAATATCAAGTGGGTTTTAGAATAGAAAAAGGAGAAGCAGCATCGGCGGGGTAAAAAATGGAAAAAGAGGAGGCTGTCGCTGATTTATTGCGGCCACTCTAAATCAAAAGTTCCTCTCACAATTTACGCAATAAAATTAATGTTTACTATAAATTTGACGACCACGACCCAACGGTCTCTACAATTTCTTTTTCTTCTTTTCAAATACCTTGCCAGCTAGTTAACGGGAAAAAGAAGAAGAAAAGGGAGAAAAGAATGGAAATTGGAATGAGCACAAAGTTAAGGAGAAAAAAGGGCGCATTCTGTTTGCCAGTAGATAAGCAGCAACAGCAGCTAAAGTCTGAAGTTTGCGTCTAAACACTGCACCAAATACATGGCGCAAGATTGAGAAAAAATACGGTGCAATTTTTTACGTTGCTGTTTGGAGACGCCACCACCACCACTACTACCGAAATCGATATAATCGCATTAAGTTAATTTAGAAAAAATAACAAAAATTATTTCATTTTGTTTCGATAATGCTGAAAAAGAGAGAGAGAGAGAGTGGCTACTGAGAAAAGCCAATTTGCTAAATGTTATTGCTTCTTTTACTTTTCCAATTTTTGTTTTTTATATTTTTTATTTATTTATTTTAAACGACAGCGCAAAAACGATTAATCAGCTGTAATCAAAAACGCTTTCAGCACTTATAAAAAATCTAGCTTTTGAGTAAAGTGAAAAATGATGAATTCAATCAGTAGAATTTATCAAGTGTTGGCTAATTTGAGGGCAAAAGCTTAAACTGTCTACTCAAGCAAAAAGTTGCACACAAAAAAAACACACTTACACACACAGCAAAGTCGACAGTTAGTTAAAAATCACTTTTTTTGAATGGCACTCTTGAGGCAACAGTCGCCTCTATTAACTTCTCATCGATCAATTGACAAATGACTTTGGAAGAGCAGCAGCAGCCAATTGACGGCAATTTATAATACGGTTTTAAGTGTGCATTGAGGTCAGCTTTCATTCAGTTTTCAATGAGAGTAATTGAAAAATTATCAGAGGCAATTAGAAACAGTGTGTGTCTTGTTATTCGTCAGTAGCAGCAGCAGTAACAGCAGAAGGAAAAGCGTACTTTAACATGATCCTAAAATGTTGGTAATTAAATTAGAGCGAATTAGATTTCAACACACACACAGAAAAACGAACAAAAAGAAAGAGAAAGTTCAAGTCTTGACTTTGATCTTTTCCTTCCTTCCCCAGCAGCTTCTTCTTCTTCTACACAGTGTTCACAAATTTGTCGCCCAGGAGCAGAGCGACAGCACAGCAGGCCCAACTGTGCAAGTGTTCAAGTTAGCCAGTTAGACTACAATTTTTGCAATTGAATTACAGCACAGCACTGTCACCACTGACCAGCAGCAGCAGCAGCACCGTTGGTCACACTGCTGTTTGCTTAGAGTCGTCTCGTTTGAATTCAATTAAGTTCAATTTCTATCTACCAGTCAGAAGGGAAAAGAAATGTATTGCTGCTGCTGTTGCAGTTGCTGCTCCTGTTTGCATTGCCACATTTTTCAACCTTATCTCAGCGCTTCACTTCCTTCAGTCTACAACAATTGTGAGTGTGGAGGAATGAACTGTAGAAGAGTAGGAATAGTAGGAAGGAGAAACGAAATTATTCATAAACAACTGCTGTTGCTGCTGCCGCTGCTGCAGGTCTTCTAATTGAAAAGCTATTTGAACAGTGCCCAACAAACTGTAGACTGGCACTCTCCTATGTTCGTGTCCAGTGGCATCAACCTGCACATTCCCTCCCAGTGTTCAGTTCAGGTTTTGTACAGTTTGGTGTACTGGTCTACACTTCATTTTCGTTAGAATCTACCAGCATTGCACTGCCTTTCCTTCCCTTGCCTAACCATTCAAACACACAATGCCGTTTCTTGACAAAATGTAAATAGAGAAAGAGAAGAGAGGAAGGAAGAAAAATGTAAAATGTACGACAGGAAAGACAAACAAAGGCGCTGTAGAAGAAGGAGAACTGAGCACTGAAACAGTGAAACACTGCAGATCGGCGGCAATACAAACTACGTCTGAGCTGACAAACCGTACAAACAGTATTGACAACAAATTGGCTAAATTAGTAGTAGTAGTTGCCCACTGTCACTGTCGCTGGGACTGGTACTCACACTGCAAACACACAGGCAAAAAACTCTGGCCAACACACTGCTCTGTTAATAAATAAAATATTCGCTTTTTAATTTATTTAATTGAAATGGTGCTGGTGGTGCTGGTAGTGCTGGTAGTCTTGTAGACAAATAGAAAAGAGAGAATAGAAGGAATAAAAAAAAGTGAGCAGAAAACTAGAAAACCTTTGGAAAGAGCTCAAACAACCGACAAAACAAACATGACCAGCAGCAGCAGCATCCTCTTTTCTTTTCTTCTTCTTTTCTGAACGAGAATTCTTTACTCTGTTATTTATTTATAACTACCAACACCGTTGAAAGAAAAAGAACTTTTATGTTCAAAACTAAAACCTAAATTTTTTTTCAGAAGAAAAGTGCGCAGTGTTCAGGCCAAAACCCAAAAAAGGAAACTACCCCAGCAGTTGGCCCCTGTTTTTTAGGGAAAAGATAGATAACTTGTAATAACAACCTTTTTCTGGTTTCCTGACTGAAAAGGTACTAATAATGCTGATAAAATAACTAGTGCAAAGCAAACAGCTTGCTCTAGTTTAAAAACGCCGTTTCAATCGTCGTCACCTCAAACTTGTCGCACTGTTTTTCTTCACTTGCAGTGTTTGTGCAGTGCGGTGCACGTCACTTCCACTGAACGCTGGTTGAAACTTTACTCCTATCTCCCATTACCACCACCACCACATGTTAGATATTAAAGTGCAAGCATACAAATGAAATTTAAATTGAAAACACACACACAGCAGAATGACATTCACTGTGCAGTGTACACGCCAACATGGAAAGACTACAATGGAGAAGGACTGGAGCGTCTGGGCAGACAAATTGCGTGATGTCACGAAACTGCGGCCAGACAGACAAACCGAATGAACAGAAAGACAAAGAAAGCATTGGTTCAAACAACAGGCACTGTGTGTGTGTGTGTGTGTGAAAGGAAATACTGGACACACGACGGGGTAAAACGGGGAGAACGGGCTGAAACGGAAGACGAGAAGCTAATGTAGGACTGAAACGGCGACTGCTGCTGCTAACTGAATAAGCATAATATTTATAATTTCTCGTTCTTTCCCTGCTTTCTTCTCACCCCAACTAGCTAATGATGATGGTGATTTGCTGGTGAATGATATTACTCCAAACAGTTTTGTTGGTGTGCTGTTGTTGGTGTTGGGCATTGGTCATTCACTGCAAACCGAAAACTGCAAAAACAAAAACAACCCAAAAGTTGAAACAGTTTATCGTGACTCATCGCTCCAATATCATCACCCTTTTCAGCTAACCAACTGCCGATCAACCGCTGACCTCATCCTCAAAATGAAAATCCACACTAAAAATCCAAAACCATAAATCGAAAGCCATCTTCTACTTCTTCTCATTCTCATCAGTTCTAAACGACCTGCAAATTAGCATAATTTGCCCATTCGAATGCATCTCCAGGTCATGGCAACGTCGTCTTCTCCTTCAATGGACATTACAGTCAAACTCTGACTGGCTAACTCTTCTCAAATGGGCCATTAATTTGCGTTCTTTACTCTTTCACTTTTAGAACTCCCCTGCCAAGTATTCGAGTGTGCATCAGCAGCATCAGCAGCATCAACAGCATCAGCAAATCCCCCGAGCAGAAGGGGTTTAAGCATCAGCATCAGCAGCATCAGCAGCAGCTTTAAACCGTCAAGAGACACTGTGTCGAACTGTCTGTCTGTGTCTGCCTGTGTGTCTTTAATGGCAGTAATAGTTTCCGACTAGTGCAACAGCAAGCACAGAAGCGTAGCGCAATTACCGCAGCGTCTCAGGGCGATTCAATTTAAGCGCAAGAAAGAGCCAGAGAGAGAGAGAGAGAGAGAGAGAGAGAGAGAGAGAGAGAGAATCGGAAAATCAGAAAATCAAGTCAATAAAAGTGGCAATCAATTGGCCATTGTCACAGTGAGGGAGCTCGCTCGCACACACACACACACACACACACACACACACTGTTGGCAAAGCTGATAAGAGGGGCAAAAGTAATGGTGGTGGAAACGCTGTAAAATGACATAGACACACACACACCACAGTGTTGCAGTGCGCCTTGGATTAGACAACCCGGGAAAGTGAGTGGGTTACATCGTCGTAGTCGTGGTCGTCGTTGAATGGTCGTTTACTCCAGTTTGGTATCGCCACTAAACAGCAGACTTCAACTCTCTCTTTCTCAACTTTGCTTCTTCTTTTGAGAACTGTTTTCTGTTGGCTGACTCTTCTCTCCTCGTTGCTGCCTGTCGTGTGTCATCGAAGGAAATGTGATGAAAATTAATCGACTGTTTTGTTCTCTAAACAATTTATTGTGTGGCTGTTGCTGCTGCTGCTGCTGCTGCTGCTGTTGCACTTCCAAAAACGTCCTCAGTGCAATCGAGCTCACAGTGGGAGGAAAAGGAAAAAAAGAGGATTTTTCCTCTTCTACTTTTTACACTCCTTCTCAGAGAGAAATTCGGAAATCCCCTTTGAATACAATTGACACTTTTTTACAGTGACAGAATTAATTCAGCAGAGGCAGCAGAGGCAGCAGTCACAGATGATAAATAAGCAGTGAAAAAACAGTGGAGAAAAATTATTATTTATTGTATTCAAAGAGTCTTGCTCTCTCTCTCTCTCTCTCTCTCTCTCTCTCTCTCTCTCTCCTTTTCTTCAGAACAGCTCTGCGGTTTCTTTCTCTCTTTTTTCAGCTCGAGTACCACCATAACTTTTGGCTGTTTCCCTATTCTCTTGCCCGGTTCACTATAAATTATAATTCCTCTTCTTTTCTTCCCCCCCCCTTTCTCCTTCTGTAGACCCAATTCGGTTGCCCATTAATCTCACACTGCACAGCAAAAACAGCAAAACAAAAACTAAACACACACACACACACAACAGCAGAAGCAACAGCAGCAGAATATCAAACTTTGATGTTCGAGTTCATATTTTGTTTTTTGTTTGTTGCCGTTCATATTTTGCTTGTCTGCATCTGTCTGCCAGTGTGTTCTTCCTCCCCTCCCTCCCTCCCCTCTCTCACCAGTTTGACGTGCGCATATTAATAAACAACAAAAAATAATATGAAAATGAAAAGAAAGTACGCTAAAGGGGGGCAGTAAAGTGTTAGGCAGGCCAGGCAAAGGCTATAAATTTTTGTTTGGCTACTTTACTTCTTCTACTTCTGCCGCCGTACGTTTTAGCAACCAGCCATTTACATACATAGCCGCATTCTTTAGCATTTATATATTAAATTTTGGCGTATATACGATGAGTGAACAGTTGCAGTTGCAGTTGAGGCAGCAGCAACACCAACAACAGCAACTGTGGAAGAAAAAGTTAATACACAAATTAATATTAATGACTGACGAGAGAGAGAGAGCCAAACTGGCAGGAGAAGTATTGACAGATAGCGAGGGCAATAAAAAAAATTGCATAAAATTGACAGTGAAAAGAGGGGGAAAGAAGGCTAAATAATTAGTTGTGCTCAAAAAGGCAGCCGAGCAAAAAAAGGGATACAAGAGATAACAGAGAAAACAGCTGTAAAAAATTCTAAAAATTTGAATAAACGTTTATGTTATTAGCTGGAAAAAGTGACTCTTATTTGTCAACTGATAAAACTCATAAAGAGGAAAATGAAAATCTGATCAGCAGCACAACAGCCAAACACAATCAAGCAAATTTCATTTTTTCTCCTCCACTACTGCTGCTGCTGCTGACTCGCACTCATTCACGTCAAACTTAATCGATTGTCAAACAAAAAATTGACAGAAAAGCAATTTTACTAGTCCAGCACACACTCAGCACACACACACACAGTACACTGTCCAATACCCGCTTGGATTGACTTCAGAGGAGGGGGAGAGGGCAACCAAAAAGTGGAGATGAGAGTCAACGCTGGGCGCTCTGCTATGCAAATGTCGCCTTCCTTTTTCTTTCTTTCCCGATGATGATGATAATTACTGCTGACCACGGCTGCTGGCCACTGGTCTTTGCCTATTTTAGCCTATTCTGCGTGGTGTTCGTGCCACTGTCATCGTGTCCACTGTCCACCCAAAATCAAAACACACACACACACACACAATCACTGTCCGGCGCAAATTAAACTAAATGACTTTCGACTTGAAAGAATGAAGGAAAAAGGAGGAAGGGAGGAAGGGGAAGGCAAAAAGCAAACAAGACGAGAGCAAAGAACAAAAAATGTATTCCTTTCCCGCCTGTTTCTGTCCTCCTCTCCTTCAGTTGTCAGAACATTCAAACAAGAACGATTAGAAATATATTTAAATCAGTTGCCTCAGCTTGGAAGCAAGGAAAAGAGAAGGAATTGGCATCTCACCCTCAAAGTCACCCTAGAACTGCCCATTACCGTTTTCACGCCGTACAACAGCAGCAACAAAAACGGCTGATCGGCGGATCTCAAAGCACAGTCGTTCCATTTATTACAATTTGCTCTTTTTATCTGCTCACACTCCCCTTCTTTCTCCCTCCTTCTTTCACCCTGCATATGCCAAATGACAAAACGGCAAAAAAAGAATGAAACAACAACTGAAGCTACTAAACTAAAGCTAGAGCGCTGCCTCTGTCGGCTCCGCCGTTGAAACCTTATTAATTTAAATGAGCGAGCAAAAGGGGAAATAAAGATTTTCTTAGTCTTTCTTTGGTAAATCGAAGCAGAAGCAAAGAACAGTGCAGTCACACTTGTCACTCATTGTCGTCGCCGCCGCCGTTGTCTCTGTCTCTGCCGAGAACAGGCGCGAGCGAACCAAATAAATCCGAGACAAACACAGACACACAGAGTTAGTTTTTGTCTCTCTCCCGGTAATGACCAGCCAGTCATTCTCAGTCAGTTTTGCTTTTCTCTGTGTGCTTCTATGTGTTCATTAGCAAGAGAAAAGGCGACAGCAAAAGAGTACACGCAATGTCGGACGAACAGAGAAAGAAGAAGAAGAGGGGGGAGGAAAACAGACTGGCCAGATAGCCACACTGATGCCAACAGGAACCCCGAAACCATTGGACACACAGAAAGCAAACTTAATTTGCAAACTTAATTTGCATGTCTTTTGATTGCTTTTGGCTGTTGCTGCTGCTGCTGCTGTCAAAAACAAATAAAAATCGACAACGGCAGATGAAGAAAAACAACTTTGACTTGTCACCGCTGAACACACACACACACACACACACACACACGCAACGACGACTTCAAAGGAAAGATGATGAATCGTACCAATTTTGTTTTCTGGCTCTAGCTGCACATTTATGCAATTTGAAATGGTCAACAGAAAGTTGCTCCCAATTGGGGGGACAGAATTAGTAAATAGGAAAAAATATGAATGATTGACTTTGACATTTTTTTTATAAAGAGAACTGTTGGCATTTAGCAAAAGTTCCGCTTTGAAGTAAAACAATAAAAAAGTTGGTGAAAAATGAACTGATCTCGATTTAGCGATTTAGCGATCTCAATTGGTGCGTGTGTGACCTTCTTGCCGGTTGCAAATAATAGCCTAGTCTGCTATCTGAAAATTGCGACACTTGCGTAAGTATGTTGGTGAAAAAAAGTTTTTATGTTACAATGACAAAACAGAGCCAAATCGGTATTGAAATTGTTGCTGAATGCTGAACAGCACCGAATGAATGATTCAGGTGTTCCTGTGTAACGGTGATTCAATAGAGGCATTTGCTATTTTCTACCTTAACGCTATAATTAATAAAAAACCATTAGTGTCACAGGTTTTGGAGCAAGAACTGAAACACACAGAAAACGAAACTGCACCTAACACACTAATGGACTGACTGAAACTCATTGTAACTCTCGGAAAGACGCGCGCGCGGTAAATGTAATTATAAATTGCTCACTTTGTCATTGGTCATCCGTTTCTTTTTGCCTTCCCTGTATTTCCGATTATTCACAATTCAATTTAAGCTTGCAGCTCCAAAATTTTTTTTAACAATTGAGAAAATCGGTCAAAAAGAGCTGTGGTTCGAGTTCACCACCACTGACCAGCACTTCTAATTAGGCATTCATCTCGTCAGTTGGCCTGTTAGCACGAAACCGATCATTACATGTGAGCATACAGCAGATTGCTGTGCCCCTCTCTTGCACTCTAAATCTATTTGTTTTAAATGGTAAAGTGGGATACTGCCACTTTTCTGGTCGTGATAAGGGCACCACCACTACCACTGCCGCCATTTATTACCATCGCCATTATATTGACAGCAAGTGCATAAAGCGGATAATATTCAAATTTTTTACAACACGGCTAATCGTCTTTTGGCCCGGCCCGCCACAATGATCCTGTCTGGTCTAGCCTCTGGTCTACCAGATTTGACCTGATCACTACTGTCGAATAAAACCAAAAAAGATTACACACTTTTAATTAATAACCACAATGTGGAAAGCAATTTAACTTTTTTCTCGTACTCAGCTTCTTCTGCCACTGTCTCATCATCAGTGAGTAAGCTGAGTCGATCGGCTTCTTTTGGTCAACTTTTTTTGCATGCACCTTTTTGACCTGCTGGTAGGTACCTCTGGTTCAGTTCAGCACTACATTTTTATTGCCTCAATTAGTGCTAGAGGACAGAAGCACACTGACGGTAATCGAAGAGAGAGAGAGAGAGAGAGAGAGAGAGAGAGAGAGAGAGAGAGAGAGAGAGAGAACTGGCAAGAGAAGTCTGCCAGCCGGCAGTTTGCACAATGACAATGTCGCTTCAATGTGGCAATACCGTTTCTCTTGTTGCCACCTTTCTCTCTTTTGGTAGCAACTTGGCACAATTTACTGTTGGTAGTTTATGCGGCAATACTTTTTTAATTGCCATCATTAGCAGAGTGAAAAGTAATTTATAAACTTACAAAAAAGTAGCCCGTGAAGTAGGGTACCATACAGGCTCTGCAACTCGATAAAAAGTGAAGCTTCACTTTGAGCTCAAAATTAATCACCAAACCTAAACCTCTACTAAAATAAAATGAAACAGAAGGAAAAAAATAGTCAGCAAAAACAATAACAACAATGAAAGAAGATAGCAAATGACATAAAATAGAGGAATAATGCGGAGGCGTAGATACTTCGAGGGACAAGGAAGTGAGGCTAAAAACATGTCAGCTTTTGAAAAATACTAACAAACTAGAGCAAAGTAAGCAAAGGAGCGGCCAGTGGGTTTGTGCAAAGATCGGTGCTGCAATCAGTTGCAGTGCACCAGTACCACTACTTCAGCACAACTCAAGTTCTCTCATAATAAAACACGATAAAATAAAGAGAAAGAGAGAGTCAACTGACCAACAAACACAAAATGGGCGCCACTAATTAGGGTCACCGCTAAATCACCACAAACACACTTGCAACAAAACACTAACCCACTAACTAACTAACGTTAACTAGGCGTCAATGGCAGCAAAAGCAGCAGAAGCCAACTTTACATTTGTGCTCATCCACTCTCTCTTCCACTTTCAATAGGCGAGTTGCTAATTTTTTTAGCCCTCCTCAACAAGACACATCTTTATTTGTGAATTAGTAAGTTTGTTGTCTGCTAACTTTCACTAGAAACATGTGCAGCAAAAGACAAAAACAAAGTCTGCCACTGTCTAGACGGAAGTGTTTGATAGAAAAGGTAAAAACGATGATGACCTTCTTCTCGAGAATAGAGGTGGCTTTCTACAGTGCAGAGAGCAGCAGCAGCAATCAAATTAAAACTAAACAAAAGTGGCAATTAATGAGATGGCATATGGGGAGATCTGCTGCTGCTGCTGCCATTGGTATTCGCATTAGCTTTCTGAGAAGTGAATTCAGAAAAATGTTTCTGTAGCAAATAGCAAATAGTAGGAGCAGCAACAAAAATTATTGTAATCATCTCAAGAGTTGTCTTTTCATTTGCCTCCTCTTTTTCTCTTTCTCCCTTTCTCCTCTCCCGCACTCTTCAGGCGGATAAAGGGAAAAGATGAGAAAAGAGTAAGGACTCAGAATTCTGGCAACCCTCGAATATTTGGTTTTAATCAAGTCAAAAGAGGAAAAAGGGAACAGATCGATCTCTTCAGTGAAATGCTGGCAACACTCACATAGACAACCCAAAGTAGAAAACCACGTCGTCGTCGTCGCCTTCATCGTCCTTGGGCTGTTGAAGAGATATCTAAAAACGGAAAAAATATGTGTGCCCTTCTTTTTGGTTTTTTCTTATTATTCAGGCTCTATCTGTTTTCAAACAGAAGCTCACACTCTTTCTACAGCTTCAAACGCAGGGTCTCAACGGGCGACACACAAACAGAAACCAAAAGCTGAAGCTGCTGGAGCATAGAGCGAAACGGGAGAAAAGAAGAAAGATGGAGAAATGGAGGAGAAAAAAGTTGGCTGATCACTACTCGATCCAGTATGGAAAGTAGAAGTGGAAGATGCTTTGCTGCTGCCTCTTTCATTGTGGAGAAAGCTGCCATCGCCTTTAATCTATTTTACATTCAATATTTCCCCAGGATCACCAAACTAACTTCTCTCTGCCCCTCTTTTTCTCCTTCATCATTGGATAGAAGTCTCTGAAGTCTCTCTGCTACAGAGAGCTCAGTAATCGTCAGTTGCAGTCGCAGTCGCAATCGGCAAAACCTCTCCGACAAAAAAGTAACGATGATTAGATTGAAGCCAATCGAGGCCGGGAAAAGGAGATGGCAGCGAAAATATTCAAATGTTCAAAGCGAACAGCAAATTAGAATTAGTGATGATGATGATGAAAGGGAGAAAAAAGGAGAAGGAAAAAGTGAAATGGTGAATAGAATAGAAAGGCAATGATCACGATTGGACAGCCAGCCAGCCAAGGCTGAAGGGGCCAGTGCACACACAAACACACATCTATAGAGAAGGGCAAAAGTGTAATAATATCAAGAATTTACACACACAGAGGGAGAGGGAGAGGGCAAATAAAATAAAATACAAAGAGATGAAAAGGAAAGAAAAAGTCATCGAAAAGTGAAAGTGAGTCAGAGTCTGACTGACTGATTGAGGAGGAGCAACCGAAACCTCGGTTGCAAAAGCGCATTGAGCCGCAGCTTCTTTTTCTCCTTCATTTTCATATTCATCAGCTCACACTTTCGGGTCCCGAGAGTTGGACGGTAGCTACAGAAGCAATCGCTCTCATTACTGCGACATTAGACAGCATTTCCCCGCTCTCTTCTTTCTTTCTCTCGTTCTTTCTCTTCGACTGGCTGACTCTTTGGCGGTCGGTTATTAGACGGCTTCTTTAGCAGCCCCGACAGAGGCAAAGCAGCAGAGAGTGCAAAAAGTAAATTATATTTATACAAATTATAGACCTGATCGAGGGGCGATCGAGGAGGTGATAGCCGCTCGGTGGCAGTCAGTCAATTCACCAACGTCAGTGAGCTTCTATTTTACTCTAATTTGCCTAGTGAACGAGGGAACTGAATGCACTGCTGCTACTGTACAGTGTAATGAAGAGAATGAAAGAAAACAGGGAGACAGTGAAACTGAGAAGGGCAAAAAAGTTTAGCTCCTTCAATCGGAGAATCAAATTCCGCTGCTTTATCTTACTGCCAGATGAAAAAAGTGTAATGAAAAAAAATTGCAAAGAGCATTATTATAATAAGCCATGTGGAAGTTAGCAAAAGAAAGAGAACAAGAGAGATCGGCCGGAAGAATTAGAATACCAAATTGGAAAAGGAAAAAGAAGCGGCGGCGGCAGTAGAAAAAAAAGTAATTTAGGCATTTTGATTTGGATAAAAATCGACCCACACAAATCTTTCGAGTATTACTGTTTTATCAAAAATTAAGCAAAACTGCCAAAATTTAAATTTTTTAAACTGTAAAATTTAAAAATTTAAAATTGATTAATGCTTCAAATAATTAGCAAGTTTTCTATTTGCATCTAGTAGATTTTATTGCAAAACAAATAAACATTTTTTTGAAACATCATGTTTACACAGTCTTAACTCATCATCCAAGGAATCATCAGCAACTGTACTAATCAAGAGAATGAAAAAAGAGAAAGCTGAGATGGTTTGCATCTGTTCCACAGTAAGCAGATCGATGCTGAATTAGATAGAAAGAAGAAAAAAAGAAAGAAAGAAAAAGTGGACAACTAAGAAAACGTCAAACGCGAGAGAGAAAATCCTCTCAACTAAAGAAGAAGATATCGACAGGCAACATGGAACAAAGATGAGCTACTTGAGACTACCGTCAAGCAAAAACTGGGAACCAAATATTCCAACAACGGCTCAATTAATTATTCACTTGCAGTACGTCCAAACGACGGTGAACAAAACAACAGGGTGGACCAAGGCATTTTTTGACAATAATTTTGGTATTTCATCAGCGTTAATAGTTGCGACAAAGCTAATTAGTAGATAAAATCAGAAGAAAATATGACAAAAAAACAGACATCATTTTTTGAAAACAAAGTTGAAAACTTTGGTTTAAAACGCATTTTTTTCACTGCTAGATTTTGCACCCAATCTAAACTGGGTAATAATAAATAGCAGCAACATCAACATCATCATAAGTAGCCTCATCATCTTCAGCTTGACATGCAACAGAAAAAGAAACTAAAAGATCCAACTAGCTCACCTCTCTCTCTCTTTCTTTTGCTTCCATCATTAATAATCCCACTTTGCTTCGATGATATCTCAATGTAATAAGCAGACTCAAGAAAAAGGAATTTAAATTATTCAAATAAGGTGCTCCCAAGGATAAGGAGAAAAAGGGAAACACCAGTAGCAAATGAGGAGCTTAGCTGAGCAGCTTTTATTTGCTGCTAACTAACTAACCAACCAACTAACCAGACACTAAAAAGACAGTCGCCAAGCTCTCATCATCTCTTCATTTCTTAGTTTCCAATCGACATTAATAAGCAATGGAAGCTCAACTTGCCTTCTGATGGCAGCCAATGGTAAGCAGACAAATACATTGCAACGAAGAAAAAAGAAAGAAGCTTTTCATTTGCATGCATTCGCCTCTCTTCTCTTATTTCATCGCCGTCGTCGTCGTCTTTAATATCCCCTAAATATAAAATGAATCTATAATTGTCAACATGCAAACTAAGGCTTCCCTCGGTCATCAATATCCTTGTGCAATTGAACTCTCGCTCCCTTCTTCTCATCTCTGCCTCTGCTGCTGCTGCTGCTGCTTCCACGCACCCAGCACACACACACACACAATCTTGAATATGGCTAATGTATATAGCTGAAAATGGAGAAATGAAGAGAGGGGAGGGGGGGCGGCAGGAATGACCGACCAAACGAATGAACGAACGAACGAACGAACAAACAAAAAGTGGCATCAGCATTGCTGAAGGAGGGGGAGGAAAAGGAAAAGAGAAAGGAGATGAAAACGCGGGAGCACATTTGAGCGCACTGGCACTGGCACACGGGCACACTGCAAAAAACTAATGAGCTGCGAGCTGGAGAAAATGTTGGAAAAAAAATGTGTATATATATACATTTCTCGATATGCGTTTGCAGCAGCAGCAGCAGCCTTTGTCCAAATATAGCCAATACTGAGACAAATACTGAGGGCCAAGGAAAAAAAGTCTGCAGCGCCGAGTGAAACTTCTACATTGTGAATGAAAGAGCAGCAGCACCAGCAAACTAAAAGCAGCGACAACGAAGAGAGGGGAACCAGTGAGAAAACAAAATGTTCTCCTCAAGCGAGTGCCAAGTAGAGAGGGAGAGAGGGAGAAAATGAAGGCAAAACCTAAAGCAAACAATAGGATTTTAATTTGCATGTGTTTGCATATTTTTTTCAGGCCAGGGCGCACTAGCCACCAGTGCACAGTAGCATTGGCACTCCAAAGTTTTTAGCTGCTGGTGCTGTGAGATGAAGAGAGAGAAAGAAAGAATATAGACAAAGAAAATGGAAGCAAAAAGCTTCTACATTCTACATTCTGCATTCTGCATTCTGCGGGAGCATTTGCCGCATCTGCCGCTGTTTGTTTATGATGGCTCCAGTGAGCTTTGATGGAAAGAGAGAGAGAGCAAGTGAAAGATGCAAAGTGCAGCTACTGCTCCCGTTTGCTCTCTCTCTCTCTCTCTCTCTCCCTCTCTCTCACCGAGCCACTGATCATTGAAAGTGGAAGAAGTAGTAGCAGCAGCAGCAGTGAAAAGAAGTTTAGGTCACAGCGACAGCGGCAAAAAAGTAGCTGCGGGACCCGAGAGCTGCTTAGGCTGTCGTCCCTCGCGGACGCATCATCACCAGCACTACTCGGCCCTCATTTGTTTATAGGCTCAGCTTCTCCGTCCGCGTGCTCCCAGCTATACAGCAGCAGCAGCAGCAGCATCGGCCCGATCAGAAGCATTAAAACACAATTCTATTAAAAAATAACTTGCAAAGCGGCGGCGGCAGTGGCACTCGAGTGCATCGGCGCAGCCAATGGAGCATCGATCGGTGCTGCTGCCTTTACAGTTGAAGTGAAGTGAAGTGCTAAGGCACAGTGCCATTTTGTATCTCGCGCACTGAATACAGTACTGCTGAAGAGCAGTGGTTGCAATTCCACTCCTTTTAAAGTAGCAGCAACAGCAGCAGACTTCACTTCACTTTCCTACTGCCTCGCCAGCAAATCTTGTGCCCCTCGGTCGTTGCTCCAGTCGCAGTGGCAAACTTCCCGCCTCTTTCCTGCTCTTTCGACCTCTCTCTCTCTCTCTCTCTCTCTCTCTCTCTCTCTCTCTCTCTCTCTCTC
>JAALOO010000101.1_pt1 | contig 70846 bp, 58 predicted proteins | sample 7257641 | NCBI WGS metagenome assembly JAALOO01 (sample SAMN14085613, study PRJNA598686) | mite metagenome | biome: ENVO:01001000; feature: ENVO:01001002; material: ENVO:01001226; isolation source: single female mite from University of Michigan culture on fish food culture... ...
TCTCTCTCTCTCTCTCTCTCTCTCTCTCTCTCTCTCTCTCTCTCTCTTTCAGTGAATCATTCTCACGCCCCTGACCTGTTTGCGCGGTTGGACGGACGCTTGGTCAGTGGAAGTCGGCTAAGTTGGCCAATTGTCACCAGCTGCACGACCGCCACTCTACCGCCACCACAATGGCACGGGCACTGACGGCGCCCCAATGGGCACTGAATTATTCGGTCCATCACTCTTTACTGCTCTCTCTCTCTCTTTCCTCTGTCAGCATTCATTATCACGTTCCCACTGACTGCACTTTTTATTTGCCTTGCGACGTTAATGTCTTTTATTAATTTAAATTTAATGTAATTAAGTCCAACATGACTGTTCGTGGACAGAGTGACAGAGACAGACCAGAGACTGCGAGAGAATGTTGATTTGCAATTAGCGACGCTGGTGACTTTTCTCTTTTCGTGGCAGACTTTTTGGTTGGCACTGCTTCCATCGCTCTACTGCTGTTGAGTCTCTCCCTCACGCACTAGTTTCCACTGTTTGCCACTCATTAAAATCACAAATTAGGTTGCTCAAACTCGCGTGTTTTCAGGTCGACGTAAAGGGTAAAAAAGAGAGTGAAAGATAGTGAGAGATGTGCGCATTCAGTCTTTTACAAAAAGTCGATTTCCCTGCAGTTGGCTCATTTTTCCTGAAACCTCAGTTTTTTGTGTTCTCAGCTGTCTGTTCGCGTCACTGCTCGCCCCATTCTGTCACTCTCTTTCCCTGCTGTCTTTCTATGCCGTCCTGTGTTTGCATTCTCACCGACAGTATCACTCGATAAACCGGTTCATATTTCAGCAGAAGATACGCACAGCCGATTGTGCCAACCGTCATCGGCACCGACAGCCTTTGCACACCATTGCCATGCTCTGCTGTGCCACTGTGCTGCACTTTGCGCCGCACTGTCTGTGCCAATCGCTGGAGCTTCCCTACCGACTGTCACTCTCTCACTTTTGCACTCTCAATTATTTGCTACTGCATTTAGCAGACTGTACTTAAAATCGGTGTCAATGCTGGGAACAGTTGAGCAAGCGAGCGAGCGAGTGAGCACTGAACGTCGATGTGAATGGCGATGCTACTCTCTACCACTTTACTGTCAAAGCTCACACTGCTGCTGCCACCCAACAGGCAGCACTTTTCATTAGTGGAAAGGCTCTAGTCTCATTGCTCACTCTTTTTCCCATTAATTTCTCGTCTGTGCTCTATTTTTGGATAGTACTTTTAAATTTCGTTACTCTCACTCGTTTCTCAATCTCTTCTGTGTTTTTCCCCTTTCCACCCCCATTCACTGCACCCTCTCATCGGAAGCACTTTACTATTGTCAATGTGAATTAACCTTTATCGTTTTCTTTCTTTTTGCAGTGCCACGCTTTGATCTCGTCAAGCCTGAAGTAGGATTTCACGCCATTGTGAAAGAAAATGACAGAACGGTGATCATCTCACCGAGAATAAAAGTGGTCGACGGTAAGCGGTGACCAAATTGGCCATTAGAGACTCATTATTTCCTCCTCTCACCTTTGACCTTTCTAACTTACTACTTTTTTGTGCACTGCAGCCGAACTGTGCAACATCGAGATAGTGAACAAGCACCACAATGACATGCCGTTTGAGATTCAGATCACTGACCAGATCAACGGCGAGGCGATTGTTACCGCTAAGCGGGAACTCAACTGTGAAAAGCGACGCTCCTATCACTTCACAATGCGAGCCGTCTCTTGCACTGGACAGTACTCGGAGAAGTAAGTTTGTGCAGACCGTGAACAAAGTTATTCTATTTGTACCATCACCCTACTTCTTCTTTTTCAACTTGCTAATTTGTTCACTTTTTTCGCCTTTTGCCTTTTCCTCCTCTTCTTTCCCCTGTTCCCGCTAATCACCTTTTTCCTTCCCACTCTTCAGCGCCACTGTGTACATAGTCGTGGAGGACCTGAATGAATATGCGCCCATCTTCCGCCAGGACTCGTACACGGTGACAGTGAACGAGGGTCGCATTATCGATCCAATCATCCAAGTGGAGGCGATCGACCATGACTGCAGCAGCAAGTTCAACGAAATCTGCAAGTACGAGATCGTCGGCGGAGACAAGCTCAACACTCCCTTCGTGATCGATGCCAATGGTAATATCAAGAACACCCGGGCGCTCTACTACAAGGAGTCGCACAATCACATCCTCGAGGTGGTCGCCTACGACTGCGGCATGAAGCGCTCCAAGCCCGCCATTGTCAACATCAAAATTAATAAAGTCTGCACCCTCGGCTGGAAAGGTTCGTTCGCGCATCTTCTTCGTCTTTTTCTTCTTTTTCTTCTTCTTCCCTCTCCAGCTCCTCTATCAAACTGCTTTTCCATTTGCTTGTTGCCCTTTGTGTTCTCCCCAGCGCTGTTCTACTAATTACCAGGCAGCACTTGGACAGAGGGGGATTACTTTGGCTGCTATCTACTGCGGAACACTTTATCGATGCTTGCAGAGAGAAAGCAGAGAAGGCAGTAGTTGTGCAGGGTGGCAGGGTAGCAACAGCAGCAGCCGTTGTTGGCAGTGCTTGACACAAATTAGCTCTTCTCGAGATGGCTCATTTGCATTTAGATCAGTCAGGCCATTAGAAAGCCTTTATTCAAATGAGATCGATCAGCTGCAGCTTCAGTTTTGCATACACAGAAAGAGACAGACACAGTTTGGAGGATCGTGATTAACCTATCTGACTGAATGCGTGTAACTATCTATCTCTCTAGGAGTTCCTGAGCGAATCGAGTACATGTCTGGCTCTGGCTCTCGCGTCCTCGTCCCGGAGGCCGAACTGCAGCTGTGCGATCTGCTCTGTGAGACGAAGAACGTCACCGTGCACGTCTCCCTGGCCACTCACCACATCGGCAAGGGCTGCGATCGGGACACCTACTCGGTGGAGTCGCAGAGGAAGCTCTGCGGTAAGTATTCACAGTCACAGTGCAGAGAGAAAGAGAAAGTGAAAGGCAGAACCAGTGGACTCATTGGGCGTCACTCGTCGTCGTCGTTGTTGTACATTACAGGCGCCAGCACGGAGAGCATCGACCTCTTACCTTCCTCGAACAGCGGCGCTGAGTGGATTCGCGACCTGCCCACTGACGAAGGACGGGAGAGTGACCAGATCTACGAGTTTGACGGCGCCTCCAACTCGGTGCTTGTCCCTGAGGACGTCTTCGATCACAACCTCACCAGCAAGTTTTCCGTCTCCTTTTGGATGAAGCACGAGCCACCGCTGGACCAGTCGAACAAGCACATCAAGGAGCACATTATCTGCAATGCTGATGACCACAGTACGTTGTAGTTTACCATTTTCTGTCTTCTAAACTGCTGAGAATTACTTACGCCTTGTGTTTGTTCCTCCACCTCTTTCTTCTTTTTCTTTCTTGCTTACAGAAAAGAACCGTCACCACTACTCGATGTTTGTGCGCAACTGTCGACTGATCATGCTGCTGCGGCGAGAGTTCAACCAGGAAAAACACACCGTCTTCAAGCCCGCCGAGTACCGCTGGAAGCTGGCGGAGACGTGCGACAATGAGTGGCACCACTACTCGGTCAGCATGGACTTTCCCGATGCGACGCTCTACATTGACGGTAACAAGTTCCACAACACGACCACCAATCCGGAGATTGTCGACGACTGGCCGCTGCACGCGGTGAAGGATGTCAAGACCACCTTCAGCGTGGGCGCCTGTTGGGAGGGCAAGAAGGCAAAGATGAACTTCCACTTCAGAGGCTTCCTCGCCGGTCTGAGGTAAACAAAGATACGCCGCAGAAACAAGAGCCGTTAATAATGTACGTTCGTTTGCAGCATTCTGCGCGGTCAGACGGAAAGTCCCGAGGTGTTGCGCTGTCTGCACCGGTGCAAGGAGGGACTGCACCAGCCCAGTGCTGATTCAATTGAGTCGGGCATTGACATTCTCACCAACAGCGACTCGACGTCGATTCTGGTCAACGGAAAGGAGTCCATCGACGTGGAGGACGTCATCTCGCAGATCTCCTACAGTAACACCCGAGAGTATCCCACCCCGGGCAGGAGAAGTCTCAAGCTCTCCACCTCTATTTCGTAAGTTTATTTGTTCATAGTTTTCTTCTTGCTTAGGGTAAGATTGTTACTTTTATGTTATTGTTGGGATTTGCTCGTAAACCACACACAGTTGCGCCAATGGAAAGTCGCTGAAGATTCCGCAGGTGGACTCGTACGTGATGGTGATGCCGGCAGAGCAGCCGACCATCGCCATCAATGGCACTCCGAATCTGGCACGCGAATACGAGTCCTTCATGCAGGGCATTGAGCTGTTCAACTCCATCTCCATCTTTGTCAATCAGGACAACGACGGTGAGGAGGGCGAGACAGAGAATGAGATTGACGAGGGCACTGCCGACGACGGTGAGGAGGGCGCCGCCAATGGAGACGTCCCAGCGGGCATCAGCAAGTTGATTGGCGAACACAAACTGGACAGCTGCAACATTCAGGTGTACCCGCCGCTGAATCCCGATCACGAGTACTTCCGCGTGCCCACCAACATGATGGAGCACCTGGAGATTCGTCACAAGGAGACAAAGGACGGCATTGTCATCTTCGGTAAGTTTATTCGACGCCCCATTCATTATCTTACTCAGTGACTGCATTTTCTAACCAAAAAACAAAAAGGCGCCGACTCGGTTCACAACTACCAGCAAATTCTGCGCCAGCTGATTTACTTCAACCGAAAGCCCGCTTACTACCTGAACCGAGCTTTTAAGCTGTCCTGCTCCGAGCTGAATGGCCGCTTCTCCAGCAATGACTACATCCAAACGCTGACCGTCATTCACCCCAAGGTGGAGCCCACCGATGTGCCGCCGCAGCAATCGCAGCAGCAGCAGCGCACCAATGTGGTCGAAGTGCAGCCCATGCCGGCACACGCCATGATCCACGACCACAAGGTCGACCTGAAGGATCCGCGCATCAAGCAGGTGTCTTCCGGTTTCTTCGACAGCAGCATCGTCGACGCGAGTGACAACTTTGCTCGTGCCACTCCCAGTACGTGTCAATTGTTACAGTTACATATGAACCATTCTAATTGCTAAACATTTTTTCTCCTTCATCACTACAGGCCACGCAGTGACCATTATCATCGTCGTCTGCGTCGGCTTTCTCGTCTTCATGATTGTCCTCGGCGTCATTCGCATTCGATCGGCACACCATCGCGTCAATGATAACCGCGAGGAGGATGCAGAGATGACCTGGGACGAGTCTTCCCTGACCATTACCGTCAACCCACTGGATGTAAGGATTCACTCTTTTTAATGCTTTTTAGTCGCTTGATTAATCTCCTCAACTTTAACTTCCCCTCTAGCAAATTGAACAGGATCAGGAAGGTCAGCAGCTGAACGACGACGATGATGACAGTGACAGCTCGGACGACGCCAGCAGCTACCACGAAGACGGAGAGACCAGCGAAGAGGAGGCAGAGCCGAAAGCCAAAGTTCGCCCCGAGCTGGAGTGGGATGATACCAACTTCTAAGAGCACTACTTCCACCTCCCACTGTGTCTTCATCACGCTTCATCTCTCCCTCTTCCCTTCCTTCCTCTTTCTCTGATCCTCACGAAACTTTTTAAGTTGATATCTCCTCTTCCTCCTCCTCCTTCACCTCGCTTTTGTTTCCTTTCTGTCAATAGTCACCTGACCATACACGCACCTGTCTTCTCCTTCTTACCTTCATTTCATTTGCGTTTCGTTCTTTCACCCGAACCTTCTCTTTCTTTCTCTCTGTTCTGCTCTTTCTCCAAAACATGTCGAACAGTCTGTACATACATTCTTTCTATTCTTTTTTCTCGATCAGCACTGGCAGTTGCTTTTGATTGTCACTACAAACGCAAAGTATCTCTGTGGATTCAGCCAGCAAGTCACCTCACCGAAGACATCAACATCACTTGCCGTCAACAACAACAACAACAACTATGACAGTTGTGCCACCGATATCAGATCAGCGACAGCAGCAGCAGAAGCACCCAATTTGAAGCTTTTAGTCGCCCTCTTCCTTCTTTCCTCTTCCCTCTTTCCCTGTACTTTCCTCACTTTTTTTCAAATCTCCTCACACGATTCAACCTGTGTGCCATACTCCTCTAGTTCCTTTGTTGCGTTCTCAAAATGTTTTTTTTCTTTTTCTTTGCCTTCTCTTGTCACTCGCCGTATTGCACGCGCCGAGCCCACCTACCTACCTTCCACCTCTCTATCTACCACCACAAGCAAACAGATCGTCTAAACGTTGAAACGATTAAACTCCCAAGTGGAGCAGCAGGATCACCACCACCACCAAACGAAGCAGCAGCTGACTGTCACATATCTTTCTTTTCACCTTCTTCTTCTTCTTCTTCCGTCACCTAACCTCTGATATACTTCTTATATATTGTACCTGTCAAAGCAACACCAGAACTGAGCAAGTCGCCGATTGAACTGACTGTTACCTACGTAAGCAAAGTCTACTATTTTTCTGTGAACTACTACTACTACATCTACCACTACTTCTCTACACTATAACTTCTATTGACACCTGCAAAAACACCCACCCACAACCACCACCTCCACCACTACCGTAGTGACCTGACCGCTTTCTTAGCATCCCACCTGTTTTCGCATTTGAATTTGCCGATGACTTTTTATTTTACCTTTCTTTTTGTTTTTGGCCAATAAATTTTTACTTTATTTTACTACTGTTCGATCACAGTCATGCTACGACACACCACCAAAAACACATCTCAACACACTCACACTCCCACCTACACACAACCAACCTTTTATTTCTTTTGCTTTCTGCTGGGCACGACTGTCACCATCTGTTCGGCCACCACCACCACCACCAAAACCAACACTTCATTCCAGTTTCTTCTCTCTCACTCTCTCTTTTCTCTACAATTTTTCCGATTGTTTCTGATTCTTTCTTTGACGCTGTTTTCCCAATAAAACTATTTTCTCCCACCTCTGAACACTTTTTTAAGCATGTAAGGCAGAGTCAGTGTTATTGCAAACGTTTTAAATCAGAGATACAACAATACGTTCATTTTCTTAAAAGAAGGAACTGTGGCTTTAGCTGATAGAAGAGAGCGCAACGCTGCTCTTTTGATGATTATCACGCGCTTTGAAACTTATCTAATCGCAGAAGAAAAACGTTAGTCATGTTGAATAAGGTTTGTGTGTGTGTTTGTGTGTTTGAGCTGGCTTGCCTACTGGCTACGGCCACAACCGCTGAACTTAACTTGGTACTCTCCAATGGACTGAGACACTGAGAATCACCTTTTTGGTAAATCAGCATGTTTGTCAACAGTCATGCCCTTGAAATTTCGCTTCCGATGGCCATTCAAGCAAGCAAGAGCAGTGCGTCGTTGGTTTCGAGCTTGCTGCCAGAAACGACTCAAATGTTGCCTTCTCATTTACTTCGTTCTAGTTGCCAGCTACAAGATATTTGAGGTTAGTAACCGGTGTTCACTTTCTGTCTGTCTGTTTGTTTCTTTATCTGTTCTAACTGTTACTCGCTGCAAAACACTAGATCTTCCTCGTCAATGAAAACCTCATCGAAAGCAGTGACTATGGCAGAGTGGCCGACGTCTGTTCAACGTCTGGGGATTCCGGGAGCGGAGTGCCATGTCAGCAAAAACACCGCCGATCATCGGCGGCAATTGATGCGGTGTACACCTGGGTTAACGGCAGTGATGAGGGAATGCAGGCAGAGATGCTGAGAATCAGCAATCAACTGTCGGCAGAGACACTGCGTCAATTTTGCTACTCAGAAACAACTGTGCCCAGCTGGACAGCAGGCAACAACTCATCTAATTCTTCGTGCTTTCTCCTGCCACTGATGCTTCTCCGACCTCCACTGGCCCATCCGCACCATCATTTTGATGACGTGCTCAAATTTGAAAAGTGGAACGACAGTTCAACAGTGATATATTTGCACAGTTTAGACGCAGGTAATTGGCCGTATTCTGCTGAGCTAAGCGGAATCTAATTTGCAATGAATGTCTTTTTTATTTCCCCACATTTTGCAGCTCGCACACTGGGCGCCAGTTGTGTGCGCGTAATTGCCGATCGCCTGTACAAACTGACGAACCTCTACAGTTGCACTGGAACTGGCGATGTTAATGCTCACCTCGAGCTCATCACTATCTTTGGCCTAACTACCACCGCGACCAGCAGTACCGAGCAAGACTGCGACTCTGCCTGGAGCGATCCACTGAAAAGCCGTTTGCCGGGGACAGCGAAACAGTTGCATTCACTGGAAGTTGAGCCGCCCAATGTCTTTCTGTACACGACCAAGTTCACCATCACCACTACTGTTCAGTGGTTAAACTTTAGCAAGATAGTGTCGCTGCTGCAGGCCAAGGAGAACCTGCAGAACGCAAGTAGTGAACGGTGCAACTTTGTCTCCACACATCCGCTTCCGGTGCTGATGACAGATGTAGGCTTCTTTGAGCATCAGCTCGAGAGTGAAAGCGTTCGGCGGAATCGATTTGCCGACAATGATGAATTGAGGTACTCACTGCGTTCCCTGGAGCGCTTTGCTCCCTGGATTCGAAACGTCTTTCTGGTGACTAATGGACAGATTCCCAGATGGCTCAATGTAGAGCACCCACGCCTACGTATTGTGCAGCATCGCGTAAGTCGTTTGCAGCAATTGACAGCAATTCAAGTGGCGGTAGTAGCAGTGTACTGATGTTAGCCATCATCCATTTTCACTCCACCTCTCCATTGTCAGGACATCTTCGCCAACCAAAGTCACCTGCCCACCTTCAGCTCTTCTGCCATTGAGTGCCACCTGCATCGCATTGCCGGCGTGTCACCGCAGTTTCTCTACCTCAACGATGACATAATTCTCGGGAAGCCCATCTACCCGGATGACTTTTATACGGAGAGCAGAGGTTTCAAGGTGTACCTCAGTTGGCCTGTGCCAAACTGCGCCCAGGGCTGTCCGCTGAACTGGCTCAATGATGGCTACTGCGATAAAGGTTGTGCGAAGGGGGCTATTTACATTTAATTTCGATTTGCAAACACACACACACACACACACATTACTAACAACTAAATTATTTTGCAATTTGTACCACACAGCCTGCAACTCCTCAAAGTGTCTCTGGGACGGCGGCGACTGTCTGCGCAATGGCGGCGCTGATTCGGCCACCGGCGGCAATAACTCGGCGGCCTCCACTGCGGCCTACTCTCATCACTACGAGGCATCAGCGACAAACAGCGAGCTGTGTGCGCCCAACTGCCTAACAAACTGGCTCGGAGATGGCTTCTGCGATCAGGTGTGCAATAATGAGAACTGCGCCTACGATATGGCTGACTGCGGCGTGACGCACTTGGAGGGGATTGCCCGCCAGATTGAGGTGAACCAGAGCGCCAATGTCTACACCTACCAGCCGGACAACAACTCGACCGTCCTTCTGCTAAACTTGACGCAACTGTGCACTGTCCTCCCCGTCGGTGAGCAGCACTACCAGGTGAAGCTGACCGGTGCCCAGTACCGCAATGTCTCCACCGTCTTCAGTGCAGTGCTCAATCTGAAGCACAGCATTCTTACGGTTCTCCTGCGGCCGAACATCAGCGAGAATCATGAGCCACTCGCCTTTACGCTATTGGCCAAAATTAATCAGAAAACATTCAACTTTTCGCTGTACGTAGAAGTGCAGAAGGACAGCAAGGGGCACACAGTGAGGAAGGACATTGAGGAGACCAACTTTAACCTGCCACAGCTCATACAGTGGCTAGAGGCTAATGCATCTCTGGCACGACAGCAGCAGGAACAGCAGCGGTGGAACACTAACAGTCCATCGACTGATCAAACAATGGTGATCACTCTGCCGACAGTCACTCAGGGGCAGACATCATTCAGTCTGCCGTGCAGCGCTGAAATTGACGCAATGAGCGGTGAAGTGCGCCAAAAGTTTGAGCAAATCAGACGTCAGTTGAACCGCGGACTGGTCACCGACACCGGACAACAGTACTTTAACTCACTACTGAAACAACTCTACGCGGACATTATTTGCTCAACTACCGCTACTAATGATGAGCAGGCCAGAACTGAAAAACTACAAACAGAAGAAAAAGAACCGGAAGGTGCAATGAATCAGTTCATAGAGCAGTATTTACTGGCCGATGATGTTGTCCACAATGAAAGCAGTTATCGATCTCGGCGCCTGCTAGACGCCTACGCCGACTCGCTCATCTACGTGAATCACATGTACAATCAGGTGTTCGGCGTACAGTCTCGCCAAGTGGTCGCCCACATGCCGCACTACGTTGACGTGGTACTGTCACACATCTCTATACAGTTTAACATTCAATTTGACTAATTTTATACACACTAGGACATTATCAGGCGGATGCAGGAACGATTCGCCGACCGCTTTGCGCACACCTCGGCCAGTCAGTTTCGCAACAGCGAGGACATGCAGTTTAGCTTCTCCTATTTCCACTTTCTAATGAGTGAAACTGAAGAGTGCACTGCGGAGGAGGCGCTGCGCCAATTTGACACCGACCAATCGGGGTAATTGACATGTTTCCTGAAACTCACACTGAAACACTGAATTTACCCTACTTCCACTGAACGCAGGAGGCTATCGCTGAATGAGTTGAAGACACTGGCCATTCACATGGTGGAGCAGCTGCCGCTGACGGAGGAGAATTCCCTACTGTTCTTCGGTGATCTTCGTAATTGCTCCCTTCCGCCAGAGTGTCACCTTCCACCAGTGAACGGCAGCAGCAGCAGCAGCGGTCGGTCGATTTGGCAGCAAGAGGTAAGCTAGTAGGTGGCAGTTGCAGTTGCTGTACAGTTAGTGACACTATATTACCACTTGTTTACTCGCCGACTAGCTCCCAGTTGATCTGCCAATCGATCAACTGCTCAATTGCACCTTTCTAAGGGAAAAACTTGCCAGCAAGTGGCCAAAGAGAAATCGAAACCGCTTCGAAACGCTCAACGACGACGAGGTGGCCTTCAAAATGCTGCGTTCTAATGCGACCGTTCTTGAGGAGGAGCTCGATGAGCTGAGACGGGTGCGCAAGAAGTTCATCTGTTTGAATGATAATCTGGAGCATGGCGTCAATCATACCGCCGACGCTCAACTGCACGGTCTGCTGCAAAAGTTCTTCAGCAGTTTGCTTCCCGTGCCTTCGGCCTTTGAGCGGCCACCAGGTCAGGAGAATAGATTTCTCTACATCGACCAGTACAGAGAGTGGAAGGAAGGTGTGGAGAAGAAAAGCGGCCTTTACTTCGGAGGCAGCTACTTGTTTGTTCTTATCAATGTGATACTATTTATAATTCTATTGAAGTAGTTTACTGATTTTCTATACAAAAATGGTTATAAAGTTGACTCGTTGTTTGCCTCTTCGGTAATTTCCAGATTGAGCATGTTTCTCTCCTCAAAAAAGTCCTTGTAGAACTTGACTAACTCGTGCTTCCGTTCTACGGTGATGTACGGGTTGTGAGACAGGCCCATGATAACCAGCTCCATGAACTGTCTGATGGGTCCCTTCTCAGGGAAGCCGTCAAGTAGATTGTCCAGCAAAACATGATCATAGAATGGCACTTCTGCTTCGGCGTCCAAACCTTGTTCATTGTTTATCGGGTAGTGCCACAGTCTACCTTCCGCTGTCCACTTGATCATCTCTTCAAACGGATTCTCGGGAGGAAAGTCAACTGACTGCTCAATCTCGTCACGCAGAAGCTTTTCCCAGAATAAGTTTCGACTAATGTCGCTGTTGAGGTACAATCCTTTGGGATCGAATATGTTGAGGCACTCTCCGGAGAATAGGCTAGTATCCTTGCGGAAGCCAGTGGGAAAGTTCCGTTGGCTCCTCACTCCTCTCGGAGTCACTTTAATCTTCTCTACTGTTGGTGCAATGCGTTCGTTGAGCTCAGCCAATGTGGCCTCATTCACAGTCGCCTTCTGTCTGTTTTCCTTCATGATTTGGTAGCTTATGCTAAATAAAGTAAACAACATCAAATCGCTAATGAGATTTCACATGTGCTTACACAAGGAAAACAAACCTTTTTGTATAATCCTCTTTAGGCCGACTAGTTTCAAACTGCTTTCTGTAAATAACATAAAAGTTATTAGAGCAGTTCAAAATGGAGAAAAGGTTCGTACTTTGCTCGCAGAGTTTCCTTGTTAGTCCTGTCGATCGAATCGATCAGCTCCTTTTCGGTGGCCTTAGCAATGTGCTTTGGCATTTTGCCGGCAACCCTCCGAGCAGCATCCACCAAGCGTTTGTCCAAACCTTGAGCCACCTTGTCAACTGGTTCCATCTCTTCGGGAAAGGCCTTAACAGGAGCTGGCTGACTGCGGGCACTTTGACGGATAAACGTTTTCGGTTTGCCAATATTCCGACTGAGCGTCTGCTTGTCATTCGGACCAATTGAATCAATACTTTTAGCGCTCTTCATCAAACTGTCCATTTTGCTCTGTGCATCCTTAGGCGTCGCCTCGCTTTTCACCTTGATAACAACAGATTTGCTAGCAGAACGAACTTTCTTCTCTTTTGTCTTTTTCTCAGTACTAGCATTTTCTGGTTTCGAGTCATCGGACTCTTTACCGGTGCTTAGATTGCGAATAATCGGCAAGCGGTTAAAGTATATCGCCAAACTGAAAGGAAGCACAAAAATGAAAATACTGCTACAGCTTGAAAGGTAAAGAATCGACCAAACCTTTGGCGCTGCTCAATTCTGATCAAGTGACGGTACATGGTAGTGGTGAGGTGATAACAAACAAGGTGGTAAAACCGAATCACCTGCAGAAAGGCAACAAAAATTCTTGAAAAGAAAAAATTGGATGTTTTGGTCAAAAACGACACGTGGGGGCCGGTGGGGTGGAAACAGGACGGCGCACCACGCTTCGGAAATTAGTCATGAAGTGCGCCTTTCAGCCACTTTGCACTGCTTTCTTCGGCGCTCATGTATCAGTTGCATGCTTTGCCCACTCGACGACAACTCATCCCTGCTTGTCCTTTGTCACCTCCCCGATCACCACCACGTCCATCGGATTGACGACCACCACCGCCGCCACCAGCACTTCGTTCTCTTCAATAGCTGTAGCTAGCCAGTTGGCAAGTCCATCATGGATATCTCAAGCTTAGCTAGAATCTTTCAGGCCACCATTGATCAACACCAGCATGAGCAGGCGGAAAAACAGCTGGATCAGGTAAGTGGAGCCGGCTTTGCATTTCTGAGCAGCACTTTCATGTTTACAATGCCTCATCTTTCTCTCTCATAGGTGCACAAGATTATCAACTTCCTGCCAACTGTTCTCCAGATTGTGATGGAGAACAGCATAGAGCTGCCCGTGCGCCAAGCTGCTGCCATTTACTTTAAAAATGAAGTGGTCAGCTTCTGGCACGATAAGGAGGCAAAGAAGGGCCAGCCTCAGGTGACCTACTCAATCCACGAGCAGGACAGAGAGGTGATTCGAAACGCCATCGTCGATGCCGTCGTTGCCGCACCTGATGCCATCCGAACTAGCTTGTGCGTGGCACTAAACTACATCATCAAGTACGACTTTCCCGAGAAGTGGAGCGGTGTTGTCGACAAAATTGTGATTTACCTGCAAACGCCTGAGCCCCAGAAGTGGATGGGCGCCCTCCTGGCACTGCTGCAGTTGACCAAAAATTACGAATACAAGAACAATGCTGACAAAGGGCCACTGCTGGAAGCCATGAAGCTCATTGGGCCCATCATCTACGATCTGATGGTGCGGCTTCTTCCTGACAATTCAGAGCACTCTGCTTCTCTACAGAAAGTCATCCTTAAGACTATCTTCATCTTGACCCAGTACTCTCTTCCACTGACACTCTTCACAGAGGAGTTTTTTAGTCAGTGGATGCAGGTGTTTCGGCAAGTTCTGGAGCGGCCAGTTCCAGCAGAGGTGAGCAAGGTCGAGAAGGACGAGCGCTATGAGTTGTCTTGGTACAAGGCAAAGAAGTGGACCCTTCACATTTTGGTTCGCGTTTTCGATCGCTACGGCTTGCCTAAGGTTTCTCATAAGGAGTACAAGTCTTTCTCAGCTTGGTACTTGAAAACCTTCTCTAAAGGTGTCATCGAAATCATCCTCGCAATGCTGGGCCAGTACAGCGCTGGCGAATACTTGCCGCCAAGAGTGGTTCAGCAGTGTATCAACTATTTAAATACTTCGTAAGACTATTTATTATCTCTTTTTCTTTAAATGCTTACTGTCTTTTTTAGAGTTGAACATGCTGAAACATGGAAATATATCAAGCCGCACATTGCAGTGCTCATGGAGAAGGTCATCTTCCCGCTAATGTGCTACACTGACGATGATGACGAGCTGTGGAACATGGATCCTCAGGAGTACATTAGGAGAAAGTTTGACTTTTACGAGGACTTCATTTCGCCGGTCAGCGCCGCACAAACCTTTCTCAACACTTGCTGTAAGAAGCGCAAAGACATGCTGAAGGATACGGTTGCCTTCTCAGTGCAAGTCCTCAGCTCGCCGACGAGTGATGCTCGCCAGAAGGATGGCGCCCTGCATATGCTGGGAGACGTGTCTGACCTGTTGCTCAAGAAGAAGACTTACCTCCAGCAGATCAATGACATGCTGATGCACTTTGTTTTTCCTTTCTTTGTCAGTGAGGCTCCCTTTTTGCGAGCTCGTGCCGCCTGGGTTCTCCACTACTTTGAAGATCATGACTTTGAAAACGATGCCATTCTCAATCAGGTGGTCACCTGCTTGCAGAACGCACTTCTCACCGACACCGAGCTTCCAGTGAAAGTGCAGGCGGCCATCTCACTGCACATTTTCATTGCAAGCCAAGAAAAAGTTAAAGTTGCCTGTGAGTCTCGTCTCAATGAAATTGTTATTCAGTACCTGAACATCGTCAAGGAATCGCAGAACGACGATGTCACCAATGCTCTGCAGAAGGTCATCTACGCTTACGGCTACAAAGTGGTTCCAATTTCATCTCAAATAATTGAGCACCTGGTGAATACACTAAATGACATTCTGCAAGGTAATGATGACAGCGAGGACAAGACCATCACGGCAATGGGCGTTCTCAGCACCATTGACACTGTCCTCATGATGATCGAGACCAAGGAGGTTCTGGAACAAGTAGAGCCCATTGCGCTTAAGGCAGTCTTTTTGGTGTTTAACCAAAACCTGGTCGACCTGTACGAGGAGAGCTTCAACATAATTGCCTCCCTCACCGACAAGTTCATCTCGAATGACATGTGGAAGCTGTACGAGTTTATGTACCAGATCATGATCAAGGACACTGGAGTGGAGTACTTTACCGACATGATGTCGGCTCTGCACAACTTTATCATCGTTGATCCAGAGGCATTCATCTCAAATCCGCAACGAGTGGCAGCTTTCTTTGAGATGTGCAAATTTGTCCTCAACGCTGACGTCATTGAAGACGTCCACGGAAACGTGGTGAAAATGATTGAGTGCTTTGTGATTCAGTTTGGCCAGAAAGTTGAGAGCGTCATTCCCATGTTTGTGGAAATTGTCCTCGCTCGGTTCATGAAAGAGCTCAAAACCGAAGAGCTGCACACCATGTGCATGCAAGTGATGATTTACGTTTTCTACTTCAATCACGACCTGCTCTTTCAGATTCTGGAGAAGCTGCAGCCTGCTTACCCAAACAAGCCGCTGATCAACTACTTCTTTGAGCAGTGGCTCACCAACATCGACTCTTTCCACGGACTTCACGATCGCAAAGTGTGCATTCTCGGCATCGCCAAGCTGCTCCAGCTGGAGGCAAGCAAGAGGCCTCTGATCGTGAATGACTTTGCCTCTAAAATTCTGCCTGAAACGCTCAAACTCTTTGAAAATCTGAAGGAGTCATACAAGGCCAAAGCAAACGCCGATGCCGATACCGTGGACGAAGACACTGACGTTGAAACGGATGATGACGACGAAGACGCTGCTGACGGAGAGGACAATGCTGTCGTCGGAGCTGCCGGAGACAAAGGTAATGGGTTGGAGAAGGTCGTTGGTCAACTGCAGCGCAACTTACCCTTTAATGTCAATGTCACAGAGATGGATGATGATGACTTTGAAGATGACGACGACGACAGCGAGAGTGACATTGAAGACGACGACAATGAATTGACGCCACTTGAAAGTTTTGACACTGCCATTGACAAGGACGACTCGCCCGAGGACGAGTACATTATCTTCTGCAAGACGGTAGAGCTGCTGAGAACCCAGGCAGAGCAGACCTGGTACCAGGCTCTCTTTGGCAACATTGAACCCAAGCTAATGACTACCTTGGAGGAGGTTTTTGTCCTGGCTCAGCGCCGCCAGGATGCGGCTGGTAAGTTTGTCTCATTTTTTAATTAGAGTTTCGTTTTCTCTAAAACGTTCTTTTGCTCTTTTAGAATCTCGTAAAATTGAACAAGGTGGCGGATACGTGTTTGCCAACCAGACGATTCCAACCACTTTCAACTTTGGCGGCAACTTCTCGCAGATTTCCCAGTGAAAACCATTGAAACCGGCAAACCTGTGTGTGCACACAGTGCTTTATATATATTTATTTAAAAAAAATTTAGTTGATATAATTTGTTTTTAGCACTGTAAATTGAAAACGAAATGCGACGATTCACTGCTCTTCTCACCGATTCAATGTGTTATTATTTTTATACTAATAATAATACATGTGGGGCGATTCTAGCGACCCTTAAATTCTTATATTTGTGCGAAATTACCAATAAAAAACTTCTTTTTGATTATGAAAATTATTTTAAACTGGCGCGCAGTGCACCGATTTTCACCCAAGTGGCTTTTGATTGTCACAAAATGGCTCGCTCAGCGAAGCTTCAAAGCCGGCACCGCAGCATGCTGTTATTGTCTGGCAGGCGATCCAACTTCTCTTTCTAAGAAGTCCTGCCATCAGTCATTCCCGTCACTTGTCCATCACTTTTGTGCCAGTAGAGCAGAGGAAGAACTGACCCGGACAAACAATGGTAAGTTCATGGTCGTGGTGAAATGTCAATGGGTGCTTTTATTTGATTTGTTTGCTTTTTCCCTCAGACGATCAGCAAGAACAACAAGATGATGCAGTACCTCGGCTACCGCATGAGGGTAATTTTGCAAGACAGTCGCACGTTCATTGGCACATTCAAAGCGTTCGACAAGCACATGAACATCATTCTCTCAGAATGTGAAGAGTTTCGAAAGATCAAGGGCAAGGGAACCAAGGGAATTGAGCGTGAAGAGAAGCGAGTACTGGGCTTTGTTTTGCTGCGAGGGCAAAACATTGTCTCGCTGACGGTTGAAGGACCTCCGCCGCCTGATGAAGGCATCTCCCGGGTGCCCCTTGCAGGAACCATTCCTGGTCCTGGCCTGGGCCGTGCCGCTGGCCGAGGCTTGCCTGCAGTGGCTGTCCCGCCCATTGTTGGCGCTCCGCCGGGCTTACAAGGCCCTGTTCGTGGCGTCGGTGGACCAGCTCCCGCCGCCATGGCTCCACAAGGTCGAGGTCTTCCGCCTGCACCGCCAGGCATGCGACCAGGAATGCCACCGCCCGGTCTCGGACTTCCTCCAGGTATGCCTCCGCCGCCACCAGGCATGCCAATGGGTCGTGGAATGCCTCCAGGAGCTCCGCCGATGGTTCCTCCGCCCGGGATCAGACCGCCTCCTCCGCCAGGCATGATGCGTCCTCCGCCTCACCCACCTATGTAAATTCTGATGTATCCTCCTTCTGGTTTATTCGATGTATTTCTTTTGTTGTCTTACATATTAGAAACTGTCTGTCCGTCGATGCTTCAAGTGCATTGTAAGTTTACTCTTTTTTCATAGAACATTTTTCTTTTTTCTCATTCTTATTCCAATGCCAATGGCATCTATCACACCCCTCTTTGTACACAACTGCTGGTGAACCCAATACCGAATAATACCCCCTTCTAAACCTGGAACTTTGTAACCGACTGTCTTGCATGATGTAATCCACCGAGCAGGTGGCGCTGCCTAGCGGACTCACACCGAAAGTGCGCGACTGTCTGTCCGAGCAGGAGACAAGGCAGACAGTCGACACACAGGACAGCAACACAACAAACGCAGACAAACGCTGCAAACAACAAAGCTGCCCTCAGCAGCGAGCGAGAGAGATAACCCGACGTTTTCTGCCTGGTGCCTGTCACCTCATCCTCGCCATTATCTCTGCTCTGGAGCCTGCAGTGCACTTCCCAAACAGGCAGCACCAGTTCCAGTGGAGCAGTCCTCGGCAGGAGCGTTCCACTCGCCACCAGTACGCCACCACCACCACCACCACCACCAGCAGTTCTCATCCTCGGATCCCAGGTGAAGCCAGAGACCACTGCTGTCCCAAGTGCTGAGAAACCTTGGAGAGCACTCGCTGACTGCTGCTTGCACCTGACTTCCACCACCACCAGCTGCTGTGGTACAGCAGTTCGCCCTAGAGGCCTCTTGTTGTCTCGTTGGCCTCCTCCTCCTCCTCCTTCACCAGCAGTTTGCTCGTGCACTTGATAATTAATCTCTCTGCCATCAAATGCCCTGACGATTCCTCTCAAGAGCACCACCGCCGACGTCGCTGGCTCTTCTGCATTCTCGCGCAAGCGACGTGCAACATACATTTGTTTAGTTTCTATCTGCTATCTGGAGCACCGTCGTCGCCTGTGCCCATCAACCTGCTTTACGTGCTCAGCTGCTTATTCGGTCAACTGATCAAGGTTCTTCCATTCTAATCGACCACTGATTGATCACTGGCATACACACTGAGCAACAACACAAAAAGCCTGGATCTTTCCGCGTTGGATCTTTTCTATTCTTCATTTTATTCGCCTCAGTTTCTTTTTAGTTGTTCAAGCTGGAGAAGTTACCAGATTACATTCGTGACACAATGGACTGGTTCATTGGGTATGTACTTGTTTGTGTCTATTGAGTGCTTTTGTCGTGCAACTTTTTATGGATCTAGAACACTTTAGGAATAGGCTTTGTCTCTTTTTTGATGATCATAATCCCTTTGTGGACAATTGTTACCACAAGTTACTATCAATCTTTAGATGATGACAAACATCTCGATGTGAATGCATTTTCTTATCCTTTACTCTTGAGCTTACATGACCTTGCGACAGAGTATACTTTATTTCACGCCGCATGCACTATACTGTCACTGATTGGTACCATTCCGCCGATAAATTAAGTGCTGATTGACAAGCCTTTGTCACACACTCACACACACCGAGCTTTTGTACGTCATCCAATACACTAGGTATTGGCCGTTTCGCCTTATGGGCACACACATTGAAAGTTGGAGCACAAGTTTTGGCAACCTTGTGGTGCTCTGAAGCTCGCATGATTCATGTGATATGTTGGCATTGGCAAACACTAGGCAAATACCCGGTGGCAGGTCGGCTGCTTCTGCAGTGGCAGCAGCGGCAGTGAATAATAGCAGGTAGGCACTACTTCTCAATGGGACAGTCGCCAGCAGCAGCAGCAGCAGCGCTGGAGACTGGCACTAACACACATGCTCGGGCTTAATCATTTCCGATTGCTCAGCACTCGGCACCCGCCGTGAAAAGTCTCCCCGCGGCAGCAACTACTGCCTCTGTGCTTCTTACCATCCACCGCCACCACCACCTCCACTTTACTAGACTCGACTTGGCCTCACTGTTATGTTTGCATTGCCCACAGCAGCCGCCTCTTCAATGCTGACTTGTGCATTTGAAGCGATTTGATGGCTTGCGTGATGTATTACCAAGCGAAGTACCAAGCTACTACAGCAAAGTGGTGCCTGACCATTTTTTGTCTTTATTTCATTACCCAGAATTTTACATCACTCAACGTCCACTGTGTGCGTGCATTCGTGCTTCAGGCTAATTGTGACCAAAGCAAACAATGAGAGCATAAATGCCCCCGTTGATTGGCACAGTGATTGCACCGCACACCTCGCTTCCACTCTGAGCCTCATTTTTTCACCTGGAAAATGGACGCTTAATTGACCCGAGTTGTACTTTTTTATTTATCTTTACCGAGCATGTGTGTGTGTCTATGGAAGTGAGTCTGCAAAAGTTGCGTCAAACATCGGCGGTGGCCAGGAAGAAGGCTAGGCTGTGTAGTAGAGTAGCAGTAGAAGTAGGCTTTTGACAGGCGATTGCCATCCGTTTTATTCCGTTTAGTGAATTGAGTGAATGCAAAGTTATTTTTACAAGCAACGACAGACAAAAGTGTGCATCGAATGCCAACCCACCGATTGTCACCTCTGCCTAATATGTGTGTAGCCTCGCTTTTCTTTCTGCTGCCGCTGCAGCTGCTGCTTCTGTTGCTGTTTTCTGTTTTCTGGTACAGTTTGAAGCTTGCAAGTGAATGACTTTCTTTTGGCACTGGCACCAGTTGCCGAGCTGTGACGCGACTTGTTCTCTGTGCTCTAGCACTTGCACTCTCACTCTCACTTCCGAATTGGGCATGGCGGGGAGTGCACGGTGACATTTTCACTACGCACTTTACATTTGATCGCATCCTTTTGTGTGCTGTTATGGCAACTTGCTTGTCGAAAGTAGTGTCGCTGTAGAGTTCGCTGCACCGACGAGTGCATTTTACTGCCTGTCTGTCTCTCTTTGCCTATCTGCAGTCACATATGGCAAATCATCATGCTGCTGCTGCTGTCATGGTGGCACATTTCACTGCACCGACCCCAGTAATTCCCCATTGAACGATTGAACTGTTTGCAAAAGTGCTTTACTGGAAGTGGCTTTGCAGCCACCTCACTTTGCACCAGCATTCTTTTTTCCATTCTGGCAAACTGGTTGGCATTTTTATGTGTGGTTGCTGCTTGCGATAAGGAATGCGTCTCTGTGTGTATGTGTGCCTAAAAGCACTGATTTTGATTTACGGATGTTTCGTCCTGAAGGAGGAATTAAAGTGCACGAGGCACCATTGGTCATGGGCACGGTTCGGCCGGCACCGGGCAATTAACGTTGCCCACCGTGCACACCGTCAGTAGTGCACCTTGCTCTTGTGTGTGCCTACTACTATGCGCTCACACTCTCTCACTTTGGCTGGCTGTCAATAGAAAACGATCGAGGCGTTCTGTCGATCGATGGTGTGAGGCAACAGCTGAATTGCCTCAATTGTCTCCTCCACTCGCCCAATTCCGCGACGGCCAGAGGCAGAACACAGGCGCTCTCTCTCTCTCTCTCGCTGTCTCTATTACAGAGTTCGAACAGGTGTGCTTGAGTGTTCTCCCACTCTGCAAGGGCATTTCTTATCGAGGCTAGCTGCCGCTGCTGCAGCCGGCTTTGCCTCTGGACTCGATTCTACTGTAAGGCTTGCAAATGGGCCACCACCACCGACACAGACTGCCGCAGTCATTGGGGGCGCTCGAAATTGGGGGAGCCCTCGATTGCCGTATGGTTGGGCTGTTGCTGCTACCACTACTGATTCAGCTAGTGCACACAGTCCTCCAGATAGCTTTTGCCAACTAATCAGTCAGCCCGCAGACGAACTGCCACTGCCTCACAATTCTTCTGCCCAGTTATGATGGGCCTCATTTCTTTGCCGAATCACGTTGCCTTGAAGGGAAGGGGGCGCAATGCAATTTGCTAGGCAATCTCCCCTCGGCTGAGCATCGTCGCCGTCTGTCTGGCTCCGGCTGGTTCAGCTCGATTCTCAATTACGGCTTTTCCCTTCTGTTTGTTTCTCCCCACGGTGGAAGACCAATTGCGACACTACTGCTGACACCGCCGCCGCCGTCTTCGTCGCCTAACAGTTGGCACCGAATTCAGAGAGCAATTGCTCTACTAGCTACAACCTCAACAGCCACAGCCATTGGCCAAGTTAATTAACCTGCGTAGGCAGATGCTGGCCGCGTCTGCTCTTGTGCTCTTGTGTGTTGTGTTCGTTGGCCGTTGTGGCCGTTCGAGTAAAGGTTACTCGGCACACTGTTGTTCTCTGTGACGATAAGAAACTCGTAATCGCGGTCGACACAGGACGTGCACGCGGCGCGGCAGATGCAGTTTGAATTGAAGAGCTTGGCATCGTCGCCTCAGTCCGCGCGCTCTGTCTCTTGCACTACGCGCACTTGGCTCAACTGCTGACGACTCTCACTCTCATTCACTCTCTCATTCACTCTCTCCTTTTCTCTCTCACTTTGATCACGCCATTCGCAGAGACAGCACTTGGCCAGCAGACAGCTTCAGCGAACAGCTGCAGCAGCCTGTCGAGCACTAAGCGACCGTCTTGCTGCTGCAACCTGTCTCTGCCTCTGTCTCTGCTGGCAGCCGTAATTGGTTCGCTTCTGCAGTCAGTTCTTCATTTCCTTGTTGTGCCTTATCAAACCAGTTGTTGTCTGCGGCTCGCACGTCGTGTTTTACTTTTCATTTCTTTCATCGGTGTCTTTTACGATGCTCTGCTGCGTGCCGCGTGCGCCTTCACTTGAGATTTGCATCTTCCTCAGCTCTTCTTGGGTCCGCCATTCACTGTGAGCTCTCTGACGGCAGTGTCTGTCGCTGTGTACCGCCTGACGTTGAAGCTGCTGCGCCTGCTGAGACTTTAAAGACACTAGCCTAAGCACAATCTCGGTGGTGATATCTCCAACGGTGTGTCCCTTATCAGTGCATCTTACATTCAGGGTCGCAGTGCATCTAATCGTCACTGCTTGCCCAATCTTGATCCTTCATCTTCTTCGTCAAGTGTGTGTGTGTGTGCATGAAACAAAACACTTTTTACTTTATATTCGCTGTGCACTGGCGACTGTCAGTGAAAATTGCTCTCCGCTGCTCTTCAACGCTTTTCACCAGCGGAGCTTTAACTTGCGTCAGACACTTCCACACACTGTCGACTCTTGGATTCCCTGTTCCGCCAATAATTGGTGCCTGTTAATCGCTCCTGTCAGCTGGTGTTTGCTACTGCTACTGCTGCCAGCAATTATCTATTCCTCCGTTGGCGTCTTTGTCGATGACATGCTCTGCAGTGTCATCCCTTTCAACGTTGTCACTACTTGTGCACTGTTTGCGCCCAAATGAAACCCTTTCACAGCAGCATGTTTGTGCTGAACTTTGTCTGGTGAGTTTGCCCTGTCTCAAAGCACTTCAGTGCTTCTCCAGTTGCCCTTTTGCCATTAAACTTTCCCACTCTCAATCGGCCAATTTATAAGTCTACTGCCTGGTCTTAAAACTACAGGCTATTCTTCTCGTTTCATTGCTTCTCATGAATTACACAATTAATCTTCAATCGTTGTTCATGCACTATTGCCTTTTGGAAGCTTTTAGTCGTACAAAATTTGACTGCAATAGTAATATAATTGAGCTATTTTTTACACTGGCAAGTATGGTAGATTGTTCAATTGCTCAAAATCTATTCATAGTAATTCATGGTAATTCGGCTTACCTTCTTTTTGACAGTCAAAAATGATTTTCTTATTCGTTTTTGTTGCATTTGCGGGTAGCACACACATGCTTTACGTGGTGTCCTTGGATGTACAAGCCACTCGCACTGGCACACACGGCGGCAATCTACAAGTCTCGTGCTTTTCTGCTGCTGCTTCTGCTGTTGCTTGCCTGCTGACACACACAGTGATACCGACGCAGAGGTCTTTTCCAACCTTGAAGTCACCTTATGGCAGTGTGTTGCTCAGCCAGCGTCTACTCTTTCTGTAGAGATTATTAGTATTATGTCACTGCACACACACGTTTGGGGTATTGTCTTTCTGCAAACCTAATAACTGAACTCGTCACGGGACTCTCTTTGTGCCTGTGCATCATTCCCACTGCAATTGTGAGGTAATATTTGAGTGATCACGTTTTGTAATGGTTTGCCATCCTTAATTAACAGCCAGCTAATATGTGGCAGCCTTTTAATCCTTGTCAGCTGACACAGTATGGCACAGGCTTCCTTTGCGGTCCTGCCGTCCGTGCTCTGGCAACACTGACTGACAATGCTGACATTTACTTGGCTGTGCCATCAGCAGCAGCAGCACCACTGGCACCAGCAGCACTGTCTAGGCACAATCGATTCGCTGCTGCAAGCTGTTGACCAGCTAGATGAGCTCGCAAGCAACAGCCATAATAGCGACTACAGTCGGGCACAGAGAGTGAGGGAGGATGTGTGCCTGCTCTTGTTGTTCACTGCCGCCAACCATTCCATTCGACGGCCCTGCTCTGTATATGGCCATAAATGGAACTGCCGTGCACTGCGACGCCGACAACAACAACTGGCACATCAACACACTGACTTGCGACGTTTCTTTTGATCACAGCAGCTGCCGCGGCCGCCATCCTCACTATTGTCAGCTTTGTTTTGCTAAATATTCGCATGCCAGTGCTTTGCATGTAATCCAATTATCGCGTCACTCGCATGTCTTTTTATGATTCGATCTCGCAACTAATTAAGCTGCCATTTGATTGCACTTACAAGTGCACGTCGTCTGACACCGAGTCGGTGCGCCTTCTCGGTGGTAGCCTCGCCCAGTGTCATCGGCGGCGACGGCGGCGTGCCTCTTCTCGGAGAGGAAGATGGTCACTCTGGGCGAGTGAACTTCCATATCCACTCTTCTGTTGCCTAGGGGACAGCATCAGCAGCAGCATGAGGAGAATGTTTTTTGTCAGGTGCAACACAATGCGGTCAACCAAAAGAGAGTACATCTGTTCATTGCGTACAATGGCACTGATTGCGATGACTGCAGTATATCGCTTCATCAGTTCATTGTAATCCGTGCACGACAGTTTGCTCCTTGCGATACGGATCAGAGCACCATTTCTCACTCTTTTCATTTTTTTCTAATTGCTCCCATTAGGAAAGCGCGTCGTAAAGACAAAGACCCGAACCCTGCCCAGCAAGAGGAGACAAAGCAGTACTTGCATGCTGCGATGCTCGAAAGTACCACGCCTGAAGTGAAGTTACGAGAAATTGTAAACCTGGTGGAAGGACTCGACTACAACGAATGGCTCGCTTCTCACAGTAAGCTCCGCACTTTTCCCAACTCTCTCTCTCTCTCTCTCTCTCTATCTAATCTGCTCTTCTAATCGCCTTCTAACCCCTTACATCTTTCTCGTTCATTCCCACACAGCCATCGCCTTCTTTGATCATGTCAATCTGCTCTACGGAACCATTTCCGAGTTTTGCTCCATGTCAGGCTGTCCCGACATGAGTGGGCCTTGCAATCGGTAAGCGGCTTTCCTGTGAACTTTCTCATGCTAATGTTTATAATCTGTCATTTGCGTGGTGTGCTCACCGCTACAGCCAGTACCTGTGGGTTGATGAGAAGGGCAAACGATGCAAGGTGCCTGCTCCCCAATATATTGATTATGTGATGATTTACACCCAAAAGACCATCCATGATGAGTCTGTCTTTCCAACAAAGTTCGGTATGATGAGTTTATATTTTGCTGTTGTAAGAACTTGCAGTAACCATTTCATTCCTTTGCTGATCTAGATAAAGAATTTCCTAGCAGCTTTGAGGCCATTGTCAAGAAGATAATGAGGCTTCTTTATCACGTGATTGCACACATTTACCACTCTCACTTTAAGGAGATCGTTTTGCTGAACCTTCATCCTCATCTCAACTGCATTTTTGCTCATCTAGTGCTCTTCAATGAACGCTTTAAGCTGATCGAAGAGAAGGAGCTTGAAGTGCTTCATGACTTGGCGATTGCACTGAAACTCTATCCTCCAAAATCGGATTGTGATATTATCACTCAGGGAACTGTCGGCTCGAACGACAACAACAACAACACCTCTGTCTCGACCGAATTCAGCGCTGATACGGTCATCTCCACGCAGTGCCGAAGCATCAGCGCTTTTGATGACTACAAAAATTGTCATCTCAACAATGTGATCGATTTGAGTGAAATGAAGGAGAACACACACTCCACCTGCAGCGACCTCAACTTGGACGTCAACTCGCCAATGATGGTAGACGAGAACTACGAAGAGACTGCCACCACCACGGCGAGAACGACCACTACTGCCACTGGAAAGGAAGCTCAATACTCGAAAAGTTCACCCGAGCCGATGGTCGTTGAGCCGATGACGTCCTCTGAGAACACCAAGTACACGTTCGACGCCAACAACTCGCTGAGAGGACGAAGCATATCGGCGAACGCGGTGCTGTCGTGCGGCGGCAAGGCGCCGCAGGACGCATTCACCAGCTCGCCCATCAGCAATCGTCGCTGCAACTCTGATCGAACCGCGGTCAAGAACAACTTTACCGGTCAGACAACAACCACTTGCGGTCGTTAGCTTATAAAAAACAACAAAACAGTGCGCCCCCACTCTAATCATACTTCGCTGATCGATCTCCATTTCTTTTCGTTTGATCTACGCAATGCTAGATGTGTTTAATTTGAGTTTTCACTTTCTTAGTCTTCTTTCCTTTTTATACTATATTCCCACATGACCTACTCGGCCTACTACTCCTCTTCTCAGCGCCACTCTCTTGTCTGCATTCGTGTCGTCTTCATTGGCACGAACAAAGACTTCTTCTCTTGCCGAGACAGCAAATGGCGCGCAGATCGTTCGATGCTTACTGTTAGAGCCTTTTCAATCTTTTAGTGTGCTTGCGCTTGGCCACCACCAACACCACTATTTATCATCGAGTAAAAACCAACAACAACAACGATTATTCTTGATACAGAAAGAAGAGAAGATATCTTTTTTATAATCCTTTAAAATCATCGCCTGTGATTGCCTCAATGTTATTTGTTATATTTTGAGTTTTGATATTTAAATCACACAAACCCTGTTACCTACACTTGTACGTTATAACTGGCCTTTTACCGCGCACCTCCAAATGTTACGAGACAGACAAACCCATTTCTGCTGCTTGCTGGCCACTGGTCACTCGCAGCTTTGACGGCAGTGTCTTCTCGAATACAGCATTCAACCTGTCTGCTTGTACTTTACACCATCACCACTACTTTAGCACTTACTCTTTACCTGTGAACTGTTATCGTTTGGGCGAGCGGCCTTTCTGCGCCCAAAAGGCGGACAAATTGCCAAGACGGTGATGCAGTCTTTGCCCCCAAAGGCTACTCTGATTCGATGTAGTCAGTGGCTGGGCACAGCGAGCACTGTCGCACTGTGCAATGTCGTTCAGCCTGTGCTCGCCTCTATTCCATGTGATAGATTTCCCTGTCCTTTGTTAGGACTTCAAATTGATGATGATGATGATCTATTTGTGAAACAACAACAAAACTGTCCACTGCTTCAAATGACCCGTGCACCTTGTCACATATGCACTTTTACTTGCTTTTACCCTCTTCTTCCTCCTCTTCACTTCACCAAAAGTTCGGGTCAGGATCTTCTACAAAACAGTTTCAGTTTGTTCTGGCAGTCACATCGCAATGTCTGGTCACATCACCAGTAGTACCGAACAAAATTAAACTGACCAACTGGACACATCTTGAGAGAAGCACTCCAGTTCACAGTTCAGCACGGCAGCTTATCCTCCAACAGGTTAAACCGTTTTCCTCTGCTTTGTGAGCCGTGTGTGCACGCTGTTGGCACTGAAACACACACACACAATCCCTACTGCTAGTCACTGTAAAACACTATACCATTCAAATAAACCATATTTTATTCGCTTCACAAGTGGTGGCCCTGTGTTGTATGAAGCTGCTCGTTATTTTCATGGTCGCATCACTGCTGGCTCACTGATTGCTTCAGATCGATGCTGGGCCTGGATGCGTTGGATTGGCGAACTATATAGCGAGAGTGATGCGGTTTTTCTGGCTCACTGTTTGTCGGATCTGGCAGCCTGCTAATGTTGGTGCATCAGAAGCTGCCTCGTGACTTGACTCGGTCAAGATGTCACCTGCTTGGGGCTGTAGCCGTTTGACTTTTTACATTCCCTTTTTAGCTTTTCTACTCTATTGCTCAACCTTACGACATGAGGGTCCTCCAGACTCAAACTTTTATACCAAAATCTTGCACGATGATTTATTCTCTGATTGTACGGCTTTTTTACGACTTCATTTTTGCAGTTTTACTAACATTTTCATTTTATCAACAGACAATAGACTAATTAGACCTTCAAAGAACCACTCTTACAAGCTGATAGTCAATATTGGTCTCAAGTTGACGCAAATTATTGACATTGTAAGTGCAAAGTCATTTGTTTTTGTCCTTCCAACAATTTTGTTTTTGTAAAAATGCAGAATATGAAGCAGCAAGTAATGACGACCAATTTATGGCTTGAGCAGGTATATTGATTTATGTTTGTTTCTTTATTGATCTAATAAAACTGCCTTGATTAGACCTGGAACGACTACAAACTCACCTGGAATCCAAAAGAGTACGGCGGAGTAGAGTTTATCAACGTTCCAGCTGAGCAGATTTGGCTTCCAGACATTGTCCTTTTTAACAATGCAGACGGAAACTACGAGGTCACACTGATGACAAAGGCGACAGTGTACTCAACTGGCATGATAGTGTGGAACCCACCGGCAATGTACAAGAGCACTTGCAAAATTGACGTCGAGTACTTTCCATTCGATCAGCAATCCTGTCTGATGAAGTTTGCCAGCTGGACTTATGACGGCCATGAGGTTTGCTCAGTTGGCAATCAAGTTTCTCGTTGTACTCAGTTTTATCTATCATTTTCGCATTTACACTTAGGTCGACATTCGACACGTCAAACAGGACAAAGGCTCAACAGTGGTGGAGATGGGCGTAGACATGAGTGAGTTCTACCGAAACGTCGAGTGGGACATTCTGCTGGTGCCGGCGCAGTACAATGAGGAGTACTACGAGTGCTGTAAGGAGCCCTATCCGGACATAACCTTCAACATAACCATGCGACGGAAGACACTCTTCTATACGGTCAATCTCATCATTCCATGCGTGGGCATTTCTTTCCTCACCGTTCTCGTCTTTTACCTGCCATCTGACAGTGGTGAAAAGGTCACATTGTCAATCTCAATTCTCATTGCCCTCACTGTGTTCTTTCTCCTATTGGCTGAAATCATCCCGGTAAGTCTGCTAATCTTATTTATTTAGTCTATGATTTTCCTAATTTATTTTTAATCTTTGTAGCCAACCAGTCTTGCCATTCCCCTTCTCGGGAAGTACCTGCTCTTTACCATGATTTTGGTCACTTTATCAATATGTGTGACCGTGGGAGTGCTCAATATTCACTTTCGATCACCGTCAACGCACATTATGCGCCCCTGGATTCGCAAAGTGTTGATTCTCATTCTTCCTCGACTTTTACTCATGAAGAGACCTTCCTCTCGAGAATGGCACGATGCATTGACAGGTACATTTGGGGAATTGTTTACTTGATTTAATATTTTGGTAAATTGTGTTCATTTTCAGAGGTTGGCAGGAGAAATCGCACTAGAACTCGAAGTGAAAAGGCCAATGGCTGGAATCAGTCTTATCAAGTTATTCAAAGTCGATTTCGAAACAATCAGTCGCTGTACAAGGTGGAGTCCCTTGAGTCGGTTCCGAATGAGGACTGCATGGATTCTGAACTGGAATACATGCCGACTAACCCGAATGAGAGCTCAGAGTATGATGATCAGATGGAACGACCAGCACACGTCTACACTGCCGAACAGATACAAGAAATCAATCACTATTACGAGCAGAACTGCGCCAATCTGCGACAAGTCTTCAATCGACCTGAAGTGCAAAAAGCCATAAAGGGCATCATTCACCTTTCAGACCACATCAAGAAGGATGAAGCTGACAATAATGTCAGTGCTTTTATTTGTTCTAAAACTATCGTACTGATTTTTTTAAAATTTTGTTGCAGATCATGGAGGACTGGAAGTTTATCGCTATGGTTCTTGATCGACTTTTTCTTTGGATATTCACACTGGCCGTCTTCTGTGGCACTATTTGCATCATTCTTCAGGCGCCCTCACTGTACGATCAGCGAATTCCAATCGAGAGCGAGTTGGTTCTCAGCAACTAGAATAGTGTTTATCTTGTAGAATGTCATTCTGCAGATTAGTAATTCATTTCACAAGTTATCAGGCTAAACAACAGGAAATAGTTTGTGAAACGACCACACACATTACGTGTCATTTTCGAACTCGCATCTATATTCGAGTTTTTCAAATAAAAAGTCTTTCTTGAAAGTGATTACGTTACATTTGAGTTTTACTGCGTGTGAATTGCTTACGTTCATTTCTCCAAGTACTTTTTGCCAAAATGGATGGCCAAACTAAAGTAGTGTGTAAACCGCTGAAGACAAACAGCACTGAAAGCATTCCTGGTTGGGAGGGCATTCCCGAAGCGACCGTTTTTAACGCCCTCATTGCAACTGTCTGCTTAATTATACTTGCTATTGTGCGCATCATCTACTTCAAGTGGAAGCCATATGAGAATGACTGGAACATCAGGTTTGATTCACCATTTTATCTTGTCCAAGCAATAACCCCAGAACCTTTCTCTTCTTTTACCAGTTGGCTTCAGTTCATCTACAGTGACCGCACTGTGTCCATACTGCACACTAGCAATCACATCAATCGATTGCACCCAAAGGCCTACTATCCGGCCTGTTTGCACGAGTTCTACCGTCTGATCACCAACTCGGACTCAGAGGAGGACAATGACAATCCGAGCAATGCCTTCTACGTGACCAATGCTATCTCGGAGAAGATGAAGCAGAAGCACCAGGAGAAGTTGAACAGTGTCGGAAAGTACCGCTACTGGCTGCTCGACTATCTGCTGATCAAGGACAAGGACATTTATGAGCACCGCGGGAATGACGCTTTCCAGTACCTGCTCTTCCAGCGGTACATCATCTACTTTATGACTGCTCTGACGGCTGCCTGCATGATCATCCTCCTGCCCATCAATATGCTTGGCAAAAAAGGTTCGATGATGATGCTGCATTTACTGTGGGGAAAATGGTCCTTATATAATCCAAAATATTAATCCCATTATAGGAGGACAACGCTACTTTGAGATGACCACCATCAACAACGTCAATGAGAATTCAAACAATCTGTGGATTCACACTGTCGTTGCCATTTTGATAGTCATTCTGGTGAGTTTGCCTGACAGCTCAGCAACAGGCTAATCCTTTTTATGAACTTCTTACACTTTTAGGGACTGGTCATGATGAAGAACTTTTCTGATCTCATTTTTACGCCGACCATCGAGTCAGACGACCGAACCATTCTTATTCAAAATGTGCCCGAAGCTAGACGAAACGCTCGCACTATGAAGAACTTTATTGAGAAGAAGTTCCTCGGTGTTGAGGTGACGCAAGTTTGGCTCACCTACGACGTGGAAACGCTGGCACAGCTGAAGAAGCAGCAGACGTGCATTGACCAGTCGCTGTTGTACACTGAAAAGTATCGCCTTGAGTATGGCACACCACTGCAGGTCAGTCCCCAGCTGGGTGGGCGATTTCTTCCACTCTGTCCGACGGAAGATGCGGCCGGCTACTACCTCATTCAGAAGGATCAGTACCGAATGCTGGTCAACGATGAGGTGAATCGCCTCATCACCGACCCACAGAATGCCGTCTTTGTGCAGCTGAAGAATGAACTAATGGCACAACGGTAAGAGTAGTTGATGATGGAGAAGGCAGCAATTCTAACTTTATCTTCACGCTAGAATTTTGGAGCACTTTGACAACACATCGCATGAACGTGCCCTCAAGCGCTACTACCGCACCTTCAAGAGCTGGTTCGTCGCCGAGTCGGTGCACCCCAATGATGTGGACGAATACAACTACCACTCGTGGACAGTCAAAGCGGCGCCTCTTCCCGAAGACATTGAGTGGTCTGTGCAAAGAGAGCTGTACTTTGCATTTACCAGTTAGTAATGTGTTACCCCCTTTTCAGGAAGGACATCATTATCAACCACCACACCTCGGGCATATGCACCTGCTTCCTCAACATTTTGGTGCTGCTCATCTTTATCTTCCTGACCACTCCTCTGGTGGCGACCAACTACCTCAGCAGCATGGTCAACAGCGCCCTCGGCTCCAATGGCACCGTCCATGTCATGGGATCGACACAGGTTTGATGACACAAAATTGTCATTAGGTTGTCATATAATTTCCCATTTTTTCAAAATCTCCATGACCACAGATTCAATTGGCCAAGTATCTGAGTATTCTCATCTTCAACGGCTCGTCTGCTATTCTGCCCAACCTGGTGATGGTAGTGGTGATGTTGACACCGCGAAACACCAAATCGGAGAAGAACTTCAAGGCCATGCAGGCGATGTATCTCTTTCTCATCTTTATGGTACTCATTTTCCCTACCATAGGACTGAACTCGTAAGTATCAAGAACCTTAGTGCCTGTCGGAAACTCACCGTTTTAGTACTTTACACTCGTTCAGTTTTGAGATCCTCCTGCGCCACATGTTCGAAAACGCAGAGAATGAGGCCGATCGGAAGAACCGCTTTCAGAAGCTCTTCAAGTGTCTCTTTCAGCCTGACAGCAGTGTGTGGTTCGTGATGATGGTCATCTCTTCCATCTTCATCAACAACTCGATGGAGCTGCTGCGTCTGCCGGAGCTGTGCTTCTACCTCTTCAACTGCGTCATCTACCCGCGCACTGAGGCGGAGTACATCAAGGCCCGTCTGGAGACAAACTTTGAGTTCAGCTACGGCTCCAGCTACCCGCGCTTTCTGCTGATCTTCACCATCGCCACGACGTACAGCATCGCCTGTCCGATCATTGCGCCACTGGGCCTGCTGTACATGGTCTTCAAACACCTCGTAGACCGCTACAGCATCTACTACCTGTACAACAGTCCGGTGATCAATCCGAACATCCACGAGAAGGCCATCACCTTCGTGTTGACCTCCTTCTTCTTCCTCATGTTGCAGCTGACTGCGCTGCTCAACTCGCACATTGATTTCTCGGTGGACTTCAAGCCGTCTAACGTCTGCACGGTCGTCTGTCTGCTCTACCTCATTTTGCTCTTCTTCGCCTGCTTTAACTTCTCCTCGCTCTACTCAAAGGACAACAGTCAGATTCACCTGAGCCGAGCGCAGAAGCAGAGACGAATGAAGAGCATCAGTCGCAGCAACTGACGGAACGCTCTTTCGAGCCGGCTCATTTGAACTCAGCAGCGACAGCAGCCGCAGCGCGCCTGGTTTGTGTGATGCGCACATTTAATAGTATTAGAAAAGTATTAACTTTGATAATTAAATATATCCGCTTCTTAGGGCGATAATTCCTATTCTGTGATTGGCAAAAATCACTGCAATGATGTTAGCGGGAAAGGGGGCTAATGAAGTCATCGCTTCAGTGCAGGTACACACATTGCAAACGGTGACGCGCCCCACCGACGTCACACTGTCAAAGTGGGCAAATTAGGAGCTGTCAATTGGAAATGCGCCCCTTGCCAAGAAGACAATTCAATACACTCTCACTCTTTTCCTTCCAAAAGTGAGCCTACACAGACAGTGGTGGTGTCGTCTGCGTAAGCGTAGGCTAAGACGGCAGTGCCATGAGATTGCACAAAGGATTACGTGAAGTGAGAGTGAGAGTGTGAGTGAGAGATTGTCTGGCAGTGGTGTGCACTGCACCATCACCACCACCACCAGTGGCCGGTGAAAGTCAGTAAAGCACACTGAGGAAAAAGAAGAAGTGGCCGGTGCACTTTGAACAGCAGTTTGTTGTCCTTATATGCGACAAGTGGATCAGAGCAGCAGAGGAGCAGCTGAATCGCATCACTGGACCGCAGGAGTGCAGCGTCGGCGTAGGGGCAGCGGCGCTGAAGACAAGAGAGGCATCATCACTACCATCAACAACATCCTAACCATAACCATCAGCATCATTACCATCGGCATGAGCAGCAGCAGCAGGTGCATAATGTTCCCCAATTAGTGGGCACTGCAGTGGAAGCCAGTCAGTGCCTGTCGTCTCGTTACCGCAAGCACTACTCTGCGAACTACAGCTGAGCCGTCTGGGCTTTAGTTTAGCGCTAAATTGTCTGCCATAAATCTCCTATGGCGACTATAAATGGCTGTGTGCATTGATAAGTGCGTAATGTGCTCCACATGCATGCATTGAAGAGTGATACAGTCTGTGCAAGACTGTGCAAGTGAGATCTCTGCGGTGACAATGTGACAAAGGTTGCTGTGATGTTGTAGCAGTAATAATAAAGCAGCTTGTCACGGTGCGACTCGTTAACCAGTCGTACCAGGCTTACCGTACCAAGGCAGTACCGAGGAAGCGACAATCACCAATCGTCAGAGGGAGCGCTGATTACTGCTGTTGCTGCTGCTGCGGCTCACTTACCAGGTAAGTTACCACACTACCCATAGCAGCAGCGTCAGCAAAGAGCACACATGTCTGACATTGCACCATGCCATCCTCTCCAGTCACCGTTTAAAGGGAAAGAAAGACAGAAGATAGAAGGTCTGAACCGACGGGGACTTTTTCCATGGCCGTGATTTGCATGGACGTGTCGCCTGAGCGCATCAGCGTCAAAGCAGGTGAACAGGTCTGACTCTTAAGAGAAAGAGAGTGGCGGCAATCTCTTCTTCACGTTTGGGGCCTAATCATCGGGGCAGTATGTGTGTTGTCTGCAGGTGTGATGCAAGTGTCGAGTGGCACACTCTGCACAGTCTACTCCACTCTACTCCAGTGCACTCTGGCCAAGCGGCACTGTGACAGCACAGACAGCGTCCGGACGGCGGAGAAGAAGCACTGACAGCAAAGACGACAGACAAACAGCTCCCTCTCACACTCTGCCTTCTTCCCTCTCCCTTTCTCTCTCTCTAACTTTTTCTCTCATTCCATCGCGCTATTCACATCGGCTGGTGGTATGCTTACACGGGAGACACGGCACCCAACAGCAGCAGCAACAACAACGGCCTCGGGCGTCACGACGGTTGCCACCAGACAGCGAGAGAACTGTGATGATCGGCTAGGCCCGCCACTCGCCGGCACAGCAGGCCATGAGCTCGCCGACTGAGAGCGGAGAGAGCGTCTGCTGCTGAGGCTGTCCTGGCACGCTGCCCGCCCGCCCCACGCCCAGCGCCACTCTGACCAGCTCCCACCGACGGAGGCCTGCGCTCGTCAGCTGCTGAGACTACGCCGCCGTAGGCGTCCAGAAAGGCACGCGCAACACACACCGAGCACGCATTCCTGACCAGCGCTCGTACACAGTATAGCAGACTAATTGATATTGATTGCCGAATGTTCTACGACACGTCCACATGACTATCATCATCAACATCACCAGCCAGCCGTCCTATGTAGACTTCTCTCATCAATTCGCCTCCACGTTTCCAGTGCTTCATCACCACCACCACAACCGCCACCTTACCCGTGCCCTCTTCATCGTCGACCACTCTACCGATTCCCACTGCACTACTTCACCATCCTCTTTGCCACTCATCGCCCACCAGACTCGGCACCAGGCTTGTTCGGTTGATCATCACATTTTATTTATCGGTTTTCCATCATATGTTTTCTCTTCCACTGTTTGTTTTGATGGCCTGCAAAAGATATATTTTGACACATGATTGTACACAGTAGCAGTACTACCAAGCCCCAAGCCGAGGTTGTGCATATTGTGATTTCACTACTACATAACATAAACAACGACGAGCTTCAATCGACACTCCGATACACTTCTTTTATAACTACTTTCATCGACGCCGCCACCATTCCATCCAATCAGGTACCACCAGACCGATTCTTTCCATCAGCAGCTAGTAGTAATAAAAACCAATTAAGCTAACCAACACCTATTATTGTTATTGATCCAGCAAAATGGCGGAACACTCAGACCTAATTTCAGAAATGCCTTTTCTGGAAAAGTTAAACACCGAAGAGAGGCTAAAACTGGCGAGGAAAAGACGGCAACAACAGCTGAAGAAGTGGTCTCAACGAGAGAAAGAATACGGAATAAACAAGCGCAAAAAACAAGATGAAGGCGACTCAAATATGAATCGCAAAAAGTTGTCCTACAAAGTGCATTTTGTTGGATCGGTGATGCTCCTCGAGGCGGCCACTCGCAATGACGTCGAAGAAGGTGCCTTGATTTGCATTTTCTTTTGACCTAGTAACTTGCTTGTTTACATTTGTTTGTTGTTTTTGCTCTATTTACAGTCAAGCGATTACTTATGCTCGGAGTCAGTCCTGATTCAACCAACGAAGATGGTCTCACCGCTCTGCACCAGGTTTTTATACCGCCTCACAACTGCTTTGCCCTTTCTAATCACTGATTGCTTTTGTCTCCACTCAGTGCTGTATTGATAATTGCGAAGAAATGATGCTTTTACTGATTGAATTTGGCGCCAATGTAAATGCAAAGGACAGCGAGCAGTGGACGCCTCTTCACGCCGCTGCCACCTGTGGTCACTTGCACCTGATTAAAATTCTGATAGAACGGTAAGAGTTTTGGTTTTCACTTTTTTGAATTCAATGCTAATAAAACCTTTTTTTGCTGCACAGAGGAGCTGACCTGTTAGCCGTTAATGCCGACCTCAACATGGCCTACGACATCTCTGAAGACGAGCAGACGTTAGATTACATCGAATCGGAGATGGCGAAGCGTGGCATCACCCAGGAGCTAATTGACGAAACGCGTGCAATGACTGAAAATCAAATGCTTAACGACATGCGAGTGCTAGTGACAAATGGCTATGATCTCAACTTCAAAGACGAACAAGGGGCTACACCGGTATGTTTTTTGTCTTTTTCCTAGAGATGTGTTGTGGTTTTCATTCTACTGTTTTTTTTTCTCAACGTTTAGCTTCACATTGCCGCTTCTAATGGGTACATGAGTGTGGTGGAGTTTCTACTAGACCACAATGCCTCCACGGAAGAGTGTGACGATGACTTTTGGCAGGTAAACTCAAGTTTTAAAAGGTGGAATTTGTTTTCATTTTAACGCTGGTTTTCTTTTTAGCCGATTCACGCTGCTGCCTGTTGGGGCCATGTAAGTCACTTCAGCGTGGTCAAGGACTGTTTCAGCTAATGTTTTACCCTTTTCAACACTTTAGATTGACGTGATTGAGCTTCTGGTGCAAAGCGGTGCTGACCTGGACGCTAAAACGAAAAACGGCGAGACGCCTTTTGACATTTGTGAAGATCCGGAGTTGAAAAGTCGGATACTTCAGCTACGGAATGAGATTGAGTCTAAGCGACATGTCAGTTCAAATCGATTAAGACGTTCGCACAGTCAGAACACCCGGTCCCATTCTATTCGGAGAACCAGTATTCGGGAAAAGTCGCAAATCGCCAAACGGGAGGCAATTGAAGAGGCTCGTATATGGCATGAAAAGTCACACGAAGACGAGGACACCAGAAAGGAGGACGAGGTGGACAATGGAGAGGTTTTCTACCAGGACTACAGCCGAAAAGCCGCAGCACCCTCTGACTCTCCGCCAATCGACCTGCACAACATTGACATTAAAGTGGACAACCCCTCTTCTTCGGAGCAACAATTTTCTGCCCACCAGTCATCTTTGCAACACCAGCAGCAATCATACTCGAGCTCAGCAGTGCAAAACAATCACAAGACGACCGGCTACAACGAGCGGTCAGTGGACTCGCGTCACCCGCTGCAGAATGCAGTGCCCGTCAGCGTGCACAAGGCGACCAAGAAGACCAGCAGTCAGAGTGTGGAGAGCTCATACTACACCAACTACTACAACGAGTACCAGGAGCGCAACTTTCCCGGAGAGAACGGCGTTCGTAATGGACCAAGTGGCGGTGGTGGTGGTGGTGGTGGCAGCCAGATCACTGCTGAACCGAATGGCGACTCTGTGAAGGTAGAGATTCACGTCACTGTGAATACAAACGCCAACAACAGCAGCAGCAACAACAACAGCAACGGCACTCCGTCCTCCACTGCCAACGCCTACAACAACAATGGGCCGAACAGTGCGGGGACACTGAACGATCTCAAGAAGCAACGCTCGGAGAAGCACCGAACCAGTCTGGGCAATGCCTACGATGGGCGGATAGTCACCACTAAGCAGCCACCGCCGATGGAGCCGCCGCCGGTGTTGCAGCAGCAGGTGAGCAGCATCAGCAGCAACAAGTCGGGAAACAATGCCCGTGCCATTGAGTACCAGCACCAGCACGTCTCTGCACAGCAGGCACCACCACCGCCGTCTCTGAGCAAGGGCGGCCACAACCACAGCAAAGCACCGTCTGCACTCTTCGAGTCACCGCCCTCTCCGAGTAATCATAAGAAAAAGTTTCGCGGCACTGCCAGCGAGTTGATCGGCGAGGAGGAGAAGAAGGGCTGTTGTAGCATTTGCTGATACGAGCCATCACCATAGCATCACAAGAGGAGCACCTACCACACCTTTTTCACCCGACTGCCTGCACAATATTCTACAGCCATCTTCATCCATACACACCCAAACACACCCACCCGCACAGGTCCAAGCATTCCAGTTGACAGTTGACAGCACTCTACCATTCCACCAGCAGATCGTACCTTGTCGCTGTGATACCTTTTTATTGCCTCCATTGTTGTTTTTATTATTATTATTGTATTATTGTATTATTTTATCTTGTCTTGTATTATTATTACGCTTCTTCTTCTTCTTACATTCGCACGACTTGTAAATCCTCCTCGATTGCATCTTTGCCTCACTGCGACACTCTGTTCACCCCACCCCTTCTTTGTGTATACTCTCTTTTTTCTCTCTCTTTCTTTAACTTTTACCTGCTATTTATTACCTGTATTTTTATATGCGTCCAATTCGAAAATGTATAATGCCTCTCCTTCTTGCTCTGTAGCCTGCCCCGCTCTCTGACATACACAAACGCACTCGGCCAAACGCTCTCTCGGTGGTTTGTTTCGCTGAACTGTCGCTGCTGCAGCACAGCGGCGGCGGAAGGAAGTGATGATGGAGATGATAATGTTGTTGTTGTTGATGTCCTTGTTGTTGTTGCTACTATTGAAAGCTGTTGCCTCAAATTCGATTAATGCCAGCCACTTTCCCCCTCCCCTCCTTCTCCTGTGACCGACAAGGGAGCACTCACCACTTCACTCAGCGACGTGTCCTCTGGTGGTGGTGATGATGATTTCCGAAGAAAGTGAACAAACGTGATGTCAAAACTGGTACAAATTTAATATTCAATTTCATTGGTAGTAGAGAAATTGTGTATAAATCAACCGACAATTTTTTAAATGAGAATAAAACTTTAAAAAAATATCACAAAAATAATAATTTGAATCTAAATGGTTGCTCTTCATGCAATGGGTAGAGGCAGGCAGGCAGGCGGGGATGGATTTACGCAAAGTTGAACAGATTGCTTGAGTAGCACATGGGCTTCTTGTCGGGATGAGGCACTTCTTTGAAGGAGGTGAATTGCGGCTTCAGGTCGCCGCCTTTGAAGTTGATGAAGGCGCCAAGGTTGCCCATTTGGTCGCAGTAGTTGGGCGCAGAGAAGACGGTGATGCACTTTCCATCGTGAGCCTGTGGTGAGTCATAAACAATGAATGATTAGAAAAGACTAAAAGATACACTCTCCAAATACCGATCAGACTTACAATTTCGTATCCAGTTTCCTTCACCTCGTGACTGCGAATGATATAGTCCAGCTTGTTAGTCTTCAGAAAATTTTCCGTAACATCCGGTCCAAATTGCACGCCGACGCCTCGTTTGCTGGGCGACCGACCAGTATTGGCCATCGGGTCAGACCAGAGGATATCACACATCAGACCTTCTTCCGGAGGCTGACGAACGCGATCAATCTGACGAATCTGCTCCAGTGTGACGTTGTCCTTGTTGAAAAGGCCACCGTGCATGACCAGGACCTTGTCGTTGAGACAGTGGGCAAGAGGTAGGTACTCGAACACCTCGGCAAAGAGGTCGTACATTTGCTGAGAAAACTTGTTCTTCACTTCACCTTCAAAGCCAAATATTTTGTTCATTGTTTCGGATTCATGGTTTCCGCGAGCGATGAACAAGTGATTCGGATACAGTAATTTAAAACCGAAGAGCACCAAGATACACTCCACTGAAAAGGAGCCTCGATCGACGACGTCGCCGTTGAAGAGATACGGATTCTCCTCGCTTGGAAGGCCATTCAGTTTGAAGATGTTCAGCAGATCGTAGAACTGGCCATGAATATCGCCACACACAGTGAACTTCTTGTCATCAGGGATGGTGATATCAACCAGGGTGGGTGACTTTGAAAATATCTCGCGACAGTCGAGGACGATTTTGTAGGCGTACTTGCGGTGAAGAGGCTTTTCATTTTTGAACGTTTCAATCAGTTGCTGCATAAACTCAAGTGTCACCTTTCCGTCCACCATTTTTGGTCCATCGTAACTGTCATCAATGGTCATGCTATCAAAGTCGATCGATTCAGCAACAGACTTTTTGACAGTGTCTACCGAAATGGCCTTTTCAAAGGCCTTCTGACTGACAATCTTCTTGCACTCAGTGTACTTGGCTTTCGCATCCTGGTCTCGAGGACAGAACTTTGTGACGGTTTCAAAGTCCTTCAGCGCCTCTTTGAACTTGCCATTGGCCATTTGAGCCGCCGCTCGCCGGTAGTAGCCTTTGATGTACTTTTTATCCAGCTCAATTGCATAGGAAGCGTCGAGGTAAGCATAGCCGAAGCACTCGGTTTTGAGGTAAGCAAAGCTGCGATTGCCATAGAGAATATGATTCTTCGGGTCCTTGTCTATGGCTTTAGTGTACAGCTGAATGGCGTCCTCGTACTCCTTCTTGCGAAAGTGCTCATTCGCCTGGCTCTTCAGCTCCTCCGCCGATCGGGGATCATCATCGAGGGACTTGCCATTGTTGCTGCTGCTGTTGTTGACCGTCTCCGCGGGAACCGTGCTGACGTCGCCTTCACTCATGATTTAGCTGGTGATGGGGGTGGTGGTGATGGAGGCGGTGGAGTTGGTGTGGTTTGAAGGATGGAAAGCCCAAGATGGGATACACGAGCTGCACGAGCCGCACGAGCAAAAAGGGTGACCAAGCTAAACAGACAGAAAGACCGCATGTGATTTCCTAAGTACGAGACGTGCGCTCTGGCCGGCGGACTTTTCAGCGAAACGGCTGCCCACCGCTGACACCTGTCGAGGCGGCAGTCTACTCGCTCTGTAGCTATTTTCACAATGCACTTCGAGCAAGATTACGTTTCAGTACTGTCACTGGAATGTCTTCAGCTCTACCAACAACAAAAGACTCATTCGCAAGTAGATCAACACGGAAGCGTTGTTTTCTTCAACGTGTGGCTGTCTGGCGGCTCCCCACTGACCGGCCAATGCAGACCTGGACTAAGGCCTCTCAATGTAGCAGTTCCTAACTTTGTAATCTACAAAGCTTCTCTAGAATACTCAACTTTTTACCAGCTCTCTGCGGGTTTCAACTTGACAACTTGTTGTTCCTAGACGGTACTTTCATTTAATGAAAATTGGAAATGGATCAGCAAAGAGTGCCATCATCAAATGAAGGCAAACCGGCTTGCTTACTGGTTCTCAGCGCCTCAAAATTGGGTAACTTTTGTGGCATACCATTCAATGATTTTAGTGCTCTAAAAATCCATTTTTTTTGTTCAGGGAACGCTTTTGGGTCATTTGTCGAAACATTCAAACTACTTCTAGCTGAGTTTGATGTTCAAATTGCCACGCCAAATGTAAGTTGTTCGCTTACAGTGAGGATTTATGGATCTTAGATTTATGGGTACTTTCGTGCTCCAGGCCGGCTCACCAATATTCTTTAAGAACTGTGATTCACAATCAAGAGCTTTCGTCAACGAAATGACGGCAAAAGTTTGCCTCAATCTCCACAACCTAAACCATATTGACCGTAAGCTGTTTTGTGATAACCGTTGCCTGATCACAGTATGTCATCTTTCGTTTCTTTTTCTCTCTGCAGCTGAAAAGTACTCCGCCTTGGTAATACCACATTCACCCGGGGCAGTGCTCGACTTGGCCGAAGACCCCACCATGGCACGAATAGTGCTGCACTTTTTTCATAATCAAAGTAAGCTTATCTTACTTGAACCAGATCTTTTAATCACTGTTTTCCAACCGACAGAACTAATTTGCGCCATAGGCATGGGTGTCGTTTCGCTGTTCCCCGCATTTGAAAAGGCCAAAGTATGGTGTTTTCGGCGATTCAAAATGACCGCGAGTACCGTTTTCGAGCTGACTCGCCATCCTGACTTTGACAAGCTCAACTTTTTACCCGAAGATGTGATAAAAGAACGTGGAGGTAAGCTTCTTGTAGCTCATAAAAGTTTTCGCTAACTAATCGCTTACATTTTAACAGGCATCTTTACTTGCTGCAATGAAATGTTGGAGGGCGAAGGCCATGTTGAGGTGGACCGATTTGTGATCACCGGCCAAAATGAGCGGTCCACATCAGCGGCTGTACAAACGTTCCTAGCTGAAGCAAAGCATAGACTCGGGACGAGTAGACAGCATTGATCTGGTTTTATAGTTGCGTGCTAGTAACTACATTTCTATTTTTATCATCCACCAGAACTCATGACACATTAAATTTCATGTTTTTTTTATTCAACGAAAAATGGTTATAATGATTGCACATGTCCCTTGCACAGTTGAAGAACTTTGTTTTTTGCAAAGATAATGCAGATGACCTCTTTGCAAAACTCATCGACAACAATCAGACTCTGTAAAATGACGCCAATTTTCTGGGCGTCATGTTCTTCGCAGAGCATTCGCTCTTCCTCGGTTAGACTTTCGCCCAGAAGTGACTTCTTTGTGGCGACAAATCTTTTCCCCAGATTCGTTATTCCTTGAACTGCAATCTGAAGCTCCTCCACTAGTTTGCACAGAACAGAAAACAGACTTCGACTTGATGAGTTCAAGGGGGTCGTTGGATCAAGGAGGTACTCATTAACGTGTTCATCGGGGATTAGCGACAGCTTGGCAATCAAAGAAAATATCTGTAAGAAGAAAGAGGATTAGCATTTGGTCATTAGCATCACATCTATCACTTGACGTACCTGTATGTTTATTTCATATGGAAGAGAAAGCATTGAGCTGAGATTATCAAATATCATCCGCAAAAATGGACCTTCACTGCAGCTGGGAGCTGCTTCATCCAGCAAGTTGTTTGATGGCTGTACTGAGGAGTCCTCTTCGTTCTGATCCGTACTCCAGTGTGCGTAGCATGATATCAAAAAGATGTTCACTCCTTTTATAGCTTCCTTCAGGTATGCCACATAATCGCTGCTCTCATTTTCACGGTTAAACTTCAGCTCGGTGGGAATTAACGAGGAGAAGTAGTAGATCATTGCATTCTGTTTTGCTAATACTACGGTTGGCGCTGCCAATACGTTTATGTGTTTGGAAGTTTCATTTGCCACGGAGTTCAAATGATCAAGAACGTCTGGAACGACAAACTTATCTAAAAAAGGCTCAAAACTGTCCTCATTTTCGTCACTTCTTGTCAAGTCAAGGTAGTCTTTCTTACGAAGGTGATCAATGACGAGAAAGTTCATTACATTGCGAGAAGGTCGCAGGAGAATGTCTTCAAAGAGCTGAAGAGTGACACCGGCTAGTTTGATTGACTTGCTGCGTTCCTGTTCGTCATCACACAAGTTCTGAGCAGAGAGATTGCATCGCTTCAAAAGCATTGGAAGAAGAGTGTAGTTTTTGAGACGACTTGGAATGTTGACGTCCACCTTATCAGAAATGGTTAAAAACTCGGAAATCAAGTTGAACAGAACGTAGCTTTCCGTGTTTCGAAGGCAATTACTGAGCAAGACTGTGGTGAGAAAGACATTGTCAATGGCATCTGTTTCATCAGTAAAGCCATCGCCGGTGAGGTCGGGAAGAATACAGGACTCGAGAAACTCGAGTCTAAACTGACTTAGCATCGTCTTGACTAGTGTCGTATTGCCGGAATGGTAGATGAGCATGTCGAATATGGTGAACCACTTTAGAAAGCAGAGAAACTTGCGCATAGAGCTGGTGAAGGTAGAGTGAGATACGGAGTCACTTCGAAACGTGTAGATAGCAGCTTCCACCTCTTTGGGGTTCAGTGATCGAGGTATCACATTGTAAGAGCTGATTATTTGCTCAATAATTTTGCCACAAAATGCCGTCTGCTCACAAATCACCTTATCGGCAATGACATTGTTCAGACTGATCAGCTTGATGATAGCTTCACCGGCTTTTCTACCGATTTCGGAATCGGGACTGAGGAGTAGAGCTAACAAGGCGTTGATCAGCGGAAAAGAGTCGTGAAGGAAAAAGTTGAGGCAATCTGGGTTTCGGTAAATCTTGTCGGTTAAACTGTCGAGAAAGGTCATTTCGTTGGATTCATAAGGTCCTGCATAAGTTTTACCGCATATATAGATCAGCTTGTTGAGCGGCTGTGAGATGAGAGGTATTAGACCGGTTGTTTTGGAGTCGGTAATGAGTTTGGTGAAGAAGAGCAGCAGTCGGGGTGAAATGCCCAGTGGACTGTCTGCTTGCGCAATCGACGCTAAGGTGTCGAGAATTTTGTTTTGCAGGACAAACTCTAATGTTGGACAAATTTCCGTTGCATCCTTTTTCGCACTGGTAAAGGCTGCCTGCTCCTCGATGAGAATATTCAACATCTCAGACAGCTTGCTGGAGAGGTTCGTCGTTTCGATTCGACACTGGCAAAGTTGTCTGTTTTTGTTTTGCTCTTCGCTGAAGAAGCCGCTGAATGACTCCCACTGGCAGATAAACTCCTCCAGTGGCGACATTCGCGGCGCCAGCACATCAGATAACGGACTTATTAAGCTAAACATCTTGAGGAGTTCAACAATGTCTTGGCAACAACAAAAAAGGTCTGTGCTCCTGTAACGTAGGTGGAAACGGTAAATAAAACGTAAAAGAGCAAACAAGTCAGACCGTCATATTTACTTTAGGGTGATTGAGCGAATCTAGAGTACTTGTTCCATCGAAGCGGCATAGTTGGGGCGATCAATATTGACGCACAGTGATAACGTCCTCCTGGAAACGAAGGCTTGGCGGCGCCGGTAAAGGGACAGAGAGAGCCAGAGAGACACACCAAATAAGCACCAGAGAAGATGAAGAAGATGATCCAGCAGCCGCGGCTGTAACTGGACTGAAACCGAATGTTTTGCTGGCACCAGTACCTATTTTCACAAGCCAAATAAATATAGCCGTCCCAAGTAAAAACTGAATCGACTTTTCACATCACCGGGAAAGTCCACATAAAACTTTCGCCCTTCGCCAGTGCTCTTCACTGCAAAATTGAGGAGAACTATCGAAAGTAAAAGTTAAGGTGCAAATCCGCCGGCAAAACCACTGTTGGCTATCTTCTACATGACAACTCACTTGGATCACCACAACTGCATTGCATGTGTCTGCTTCTGTTTGTATAACAGTAAGTATACAGTTTACTGCTATCACCACACTGCACTACAATGTATCACCACCACCATCAGTTTTGCTGCCACTGATTACCTCGATCACCACCACCACCAAACTCACTTGGTGCTTTCTGCGGACACACTGAAGAGCCAATTCGCCAATGATGAGCGAAGAGGACGAGAAGACGATTGATCACCTGCTCGAAGATGATCCAAATGATGACGATGGCTGGTATGTGTCACTGTACTCTTGCCAAATAGGTGGCACCGCCCAAAAGTAAACAAATCTTCGCTTTGCCCCTTCTAGGATCCTCGAACTTGAAACTGCCCTCCTGTCAGATTGTGATATAAATGTGATTCGAAAAATTTCTAATCAAAAATCCATTCCTATTCCACACCCGCTGCGGTACGAGTACTGGCAAGTGTGCCTCGGCATCAAAGGGCGCGTTAAGGTGTTGGAGGACATATTCGACTTGCCGCAGCAAAACTTAATTCGCCAAGACTGCAATAAACTAGTCGACAAGTTGGACAACTCCCCGTCTGAAAAACTTTCCATCGTCTCCGATCTCGAGTCTATCATCACCAACTTTTCTCGTCTCTACAACTGTCCATATGACGCCTCGAATGGGTGGCTTGAGCTGCTGGGCACCTTGATCCACCTGAATGCCAAAAGAGACGAGCTGTTTAAGATTTTCGAAAGTATTCAACTACGCTACGTGAATCGCTTTTACAATGTCAACTCGGAGGAATCGCCCCTGCTCTACCTGCAACCGTTTCACCTTCTCCGTCTTCTACTACTCTACCATGATCCTGAGCTGTGCAATTTCTTTGACTCCCTTAAGCTGACGCCAGAACACTATGCCTCTACCTGGGTATGACACTGTCAACTTTCTCTCATTTACAAAACTGTCACTTACACTTTGTTTACCTTTCAACATAAACAGTTTCGAAGCCTCTTCTGTTCACTGTGTGACGACAGCGTTTCGCTGGTCCTCCTGGACAGCTACCTCACCTACGCTAACCCCTTTTTGATATTTTACATTTCACTGGCCATGATAATTAATCTCAAGTACGTAAATCTTTTTTCTTCCATTCAACTTCGGACTAATTGAGCGTCATTTCCCCCCTCATACAGAGATGAATTGATGAAAAAGACAAATAAGGAGGAGATCATCTCGACACTAAGTGTCATTCCGTCCTCTCTCTCCGAGTCAGACATTAAGGACATGTTCTACATAGCCGACCAGCACTTTCAAGGCAAAACGCCCAATTCAGTTCAGGTGAGTTTTGCAGGTGAAAATGTACAGCAATTAACGTTCTTACCCTGTGCTTTATCTTCAGGACTTTCAAAGTTTACTTTTCCAAGTATTTTCGCGCGCTGATGTACATTCCGACCTGTATTACCTAAAGGACCTGTCAAACTTACTCTGTCTTCCCGTGTCGGTGAACGAACTAATTGCCAGCTGCGATAAAGGCGCCACTCTGCACTACTTTGTGGTGGACTGTCGTCCGCCAGATCAGTACAACAATGGCCACCTTTCCACTGCATTCCACCTCGACTGCAGTCTGGTACGTAGTCTTGAGACGCTGGGCTTGTAATGACTTTCTTCCTCTGACACTGTTTAGATGCTGAACGACCCTTCGGCCTTTACCACGGCAGTGCAGGCACTGCTGGCCTCGCAGAAGCAGGCAATTGACGCGAAATCAGTGGCTGCCGGTGAGCACTTGTGCTTCATGGGCAGCGGTCGCGAGGAGGAGGACTGCTACGTGCACATGGTGGTCTCGTCATTTCTGCAGAAGCACCACCGGTACGTCAGTCTGCTCCACGGAGGCTACCAGTCGCTGCACAAGTTCATCGTGGAGCAGCAGTGCGAGCAGTTCCTGGTAGACCACTGCAAGAAGATGTGCCTTTCCTGTACAGCCAACAGTGCCCTCAACGGCGACGGCGGCGCCCACGACGCGAAGAAGGCCAAAGAGGGCGGCGAGCAGTCCACTTCGGCCTTCCTCCAGAAGCTCTCCACCGTCGTCAAGCCCAAGATGTTCGCCAATATGAAGGAGAAGATTGTCGACTACGTGGTCAATCCGAACCAGAAGCCGGTGGTGAAGCACGTCAGCTCAGCGGACAAAATTGGAAAGCGCTACAAGGGCAGCAAGTTCAGTCTGGACGATCAACCGGCGGATTTCGGTAAGTAGTGATTAGATTTACAGTAGAGTAATTCAAGTACTTACACTTATTGATCGACAGAAGAAGATCCTGATGTTGCCTATGAGAATAAACACGAACTGAACCTTGAAGAGTGGAAGAAGCAAATGAATCCAATCGGCTTCTTTGAGTGCTGCGAGATCAGCGCCGATGGAACGCAACAAACGCCAGGGTATGTTGCGCTCTAGCTCAACTTGCTCAATTTACCAATTCCTTGCTTACTTACATAGTTACCTGGCGCTAACCGACACCCACCTGTACATCATCAAGGACTCTAAAAGCAAGAAAGACCACGGGACTATATCGGTGCAGAGGCCGCTGGAGATGATCGTCCAAATAACCTCCAAACGGAAGCACCCCGAGATAATTACCTTCAAGTACGGTCACGCTGGTCAGGACAACGAGTCAGTGCTGATTGCCAAGGACAGCATCTACCTGCAGAATCCATTTGACGTGACCAGACTGATTAAGCAGCAAGTGGTTAAGATTCTCGACCAGAACAACGTCTCCACTGATTAGTGTTGTGTTGCACGGGAGCACAATCACCACAACATAAACGCAGATATTTGAGCGCCGGTGGACTTTGTACTGAAGTGGAGGGATGGCAGTGCTCAGAGTGTAGAGGTAGAAGAGGAGGAGGAGGATTGTCAAAGCTGCGCACTGATATTGATGGTTCACCACTGGATGGTAAAACACACACTCACACAGCATGCATGTACTGCACACAACTCTGCACACTCTCACTCAATTGTAACCAGTTGCCATCGATGAGAAAGTATATCATCATCACTGACTAATATAATAAAAACGGTCGCAGTAGAAAGCGAGGCAGGGCGAATCGATGATGATGATATCATGAAGAGGATGATAGAAGCAGTGCCGATGGGGAGATACTTGAATAAACGGTAGTCTTATCATCGTGAACGATGAGCAGAGGGTATTGTCTGCTTCTGGTTCATCAGCTGCTGTGTCTTTGAGATCTTCAGCCGCTGAAATCTTATCGTCAATAGCAAACTGGCAGGCAGAGAGGTCGCAGGGTGAGTAGGTGACTCGGTGAGCAGTCATTCGCAGCTGGAGCATTCAGAGAAGGAGCACAAACTGCTGCACACTGTTGAACACTCCGCCAGTGACCATGGATTTCGGTAAGCCTGAAGGAGGAATTAACATAGTGTGGTATTCTCAGAGCAGATGCCATCCACCAAATGATGATGACGACGATGATGAGGATGTCTTCTCTCTCTCCGCTTAACACGTTGTTTCCATGCTGCAGATGCTGCTCTACTCAATGTGCGCCTGAACGCGGCGGCCATCAAGCAGAAGGCAAAACAAATACAGGCGATTGCTCTGGCATGCGATGATCAAGGCAAAGTATGTCTGTGACATCGATGATGCTTCCACCGACTATCGAGTGGCACTTTTTGTAGAGCACCTGGAAGCTCATCATCCTCTTCTTCCCCTCCCCGCAGATCTCCGACCTGGTGCTCGCCGTCAGCTGCATCGACTTGACCACCCTCGCCGGCGATGACAGCGCCTGCAATGTTGGCCGACTGTGCTGGCGAGCGCTGAACCCGCTCAGTGCACCGATTGTGGAGAAGCTGAAGGAATATGCAGTGGCACGTGGGACGACCGAAGAATCACCGATCACCACCGGAGCGGTGTGCGTCTACCCGACTCGAGCCGCCGAGTGTAAACAGTACATCGAGGCACTGGGCTCAGCGGAGCTGCCCATTGCCACCGTCGTTGCCGGTTTTCCCGCCGGCCAGGGCCGCCTGAGCTGCACCCTCGAGGAGATCAACTTTGCCATTGGTTCAGGCGCCACCGAAATTGACATTGTCATCAATCGAACTTTGGCCTTGAATGGCCACTGGAAGCAGCTGTACGATGACATCAAGAGCGTCGCCGACTTGTGCAACGTGCGAAAGGCCCACCTCAAGGTGATCCTCAGCACCGGCGAGCTGGCCTCGCTGGAGAACATCTACAAGGTACGCAAAGCTCGACGAGTAGTGTGACATTGCATCATCATCACTTTGTTTCTCCCCCGCCTTAGTCTGCAAGTGTGGCCATGTGGGCTGGCGCGCACTTTGTGAAGACCAGCACCGGAAAGGAGTCACTGAACGCCAAACTGGTTTACGGCCTGGTCATGACGCGGGCCATTCGTGACTTCTACCTGAAGAAGGGCATCCGCGTTGGCCTGAAGCCGGCCGGCGGGCTGAAGGACGGCCTCGATGCCCTCTACTGGGTGACGCTGATGCGAACTCAGCTGGGCCCCGAGTGGCTTCACAGTGGCCTCTTTCGCCTGGGAGCCAGCTCGATGCTGGCCAACATCGAGGCCGAGCTGTACCGCCTGACGCATGCTGGCTGCAGTGCCGCCGCCGGTCAGCTTTCATTCTAACAGCAGTCATATGGTTTCATTTGATCATTTATTGGAGGATTATATTGCCACAAGTAATGAACAAACATAGGAGAGAGCAGGAAGGAGAACGTTTACAAACAAAAAATACAAAAATAAAAAATGATTTTTATTTGGTTAATTTAGATTCTTAAACGAAAGGAAGAAAAGAAAATAATAATTGCTGCGATGAATGAAGGTGTGGGAAATAGAATGTTTGAAAATAATACCATCGTACGAGAGTGGGAGGGGGACTGCTCGACGAGTAGAGTTGTGAACAAGTTGGAGCGGGTGCGCGCGCTCTAGACAGAGGTGGTGACGCTTTCCTCAGCGTTCTCTTCAGCAGGCTGGGCCTCTGAGTCGGTCTTTTGCTTCTTGGGAGACACCTCCGGCTCCTCTTCTGTGATCGACTTCCTCTTGGAGCTCTCCACTTCGGTCTCCTCAACTTCGTTGGACTCCTCCTCGACGGCCTCCTTAGCTGAACCGTTGGTCACAGATGACTCTTCGGAATCGCCATTCTGCGAGTCCTGAGACTCTTCCTCTTCATCGACGGGAGCAGCAGCCTTGCCGTTCTCTTCCTTTGGTTCTTCGTCGGTGGTGGCGCTTTCAGCTTCGGCCTTTTCGACAACCTTTTCGACGACTTTCTCGTCGGTCAGGATGTCTCCGGTCTCAGTCACAGCCTGTTCGGCTTCTTCGACGACGGATTTCTGCAAAGTAAAAGACGACTGTCAAACAATGCCGGCGCTCGTTTCAAAATCATAGTTACCTTGATCGGCGAAACGACCTCCTTGTTGACAACCTCGGTCTCAACCTCGGGAGTACTGTAGAAATGAGAAAAGACAAGTTATTGACAAGGAAACGGCGAAAAACCGGCGAGCTGAAACACATACGCGACTTGAGTGCCTGGCATTTTGAAGTTTAAAAGCTTGGCGAGCTGAAGAACAAAGAGCGAGAGGAGCAAGTCGAGACGAGTGCGCGAGAGAGAAAGAAGCCGGTAACGCTAAACACAATGTGAGGAGCGGAGAGAGCGAGGCGCGAGCGGCGATGTGAAGCGAGCGAGGTCCAACGACAGAGTGAGCCTGAGCGCGCGCGAGTCTCTCTCTTTCTCCTATTTCTGTGCAGTGCGCGACTGCAGTGCCCTCTCGCCGAGTGGAGACTGCGCAGACCGACCGGAGGCTTTACGCGGCTTTCTCGAATTCTCTATCTGCCCCTCTCCTCTCTCTCTCTTAGCCGCTGACAGAGTGAGCATTCGGTGCTCACCGGCCTCTTCCGTCACTGGGCAAGCACCGGGTCTCACTGACTCAGAGGCCTTCAGGCAAAGGCCACCTAACAGAAACAGAAACAACAGCAGCAGAAGTAGCCGCAAGTGTCGCCTTCCTTTCTCCTCCTCCTCCTCCTTCAACGGAACACGTCTCTGAGACGCGGGAGGTAAGAGGAGAGGGGAGGCCAATTTCCGCCGCACTCAGACAGACACAGTTTGCTGCCATCTGTCCAATATGCCGCCGTTGTTAGGTGCAAAGTTCCCCGAGCAACATCGTTGCCCCTTTAACTTGAATGTGCCCTGTGCCGTAAACGAGTTTCATCAGTCGTGAGCACATCCATCTCTCTCCTTCTCCATTCATGCCCCCCATTCATTGTGCGTATCCCAATGACACAAAAGCGTAGCGCCCGCCGAGACAAGATGAGATTGGGAGCTCGGTGGCTCTTCTCTCCCCTCCTGAAGCTCGGTCGGCGAGTAGAGTTCAACAAAGAAGAAGAAGAAGGAGAGAGGATAGAACGATAGAACCGCGCGCGAGGCCAGGCCAGGTGTTTATAGAGCATGTGCTGCTGCTGCTGAACGGACGGCGGTCGGGATTGTCACGGAATACATGGTGACGGTGGTGGTGGTGATGGTGGTGGCGCGCGGGAACAGGTTTGCCTCTAAGAACAGAGGAACACAACGGCGCCAGACAGAAGGAAAGGAAAGGAAAAGAAAGGAGAGAGAGAGAGCCGGACTCGATTCGCCTCTGTGACGCCAAATCGAGTTTCTTCTGCTGCTAATTCTGTTGATAGCCCTGAATCGAGTGTCTATTTATTTGCTTCGCACTCAACCAGAGACGGAGCAGTGGGAAAAAAGGTGTACAAAAAATCTATAAAATAGATTGAGGAAAAATGTATACAGTAAAGAATTATGTACATGGTCAGGTGGGGCGACGGTGGTTGTAGTGGGAGAAAGTCTTTGGTCACAGAGAAGACAAGTTCAGAAGTTGAGCTGTCCGGTGGAGACAAAGTAGAGCGAGTGTTGCATGTTACTGTACGACTCATCCTCCTCCTCGTCCTCCTCCTCGACGATCGAGTCCAGCTTGGGGGCACTCTGCGAGCGCTCCAGCGGCTGCTTGAAGTACTGGGCGCCCTTGACTAGAAACTTCATCCTCGCCGGCAGGAGGTTGTTTTGAGTATTCTGACGCAGATTCAACTCGCGGCGAAACTCGCGCAGGGCATTGTACAGGCGAACTCGAAGCTCGTCGGCGAGCTGCTGAGCGTGTTTTGACTTCTTGCAGAGCACAGCGTGACAGCGCAGTTCGGGCTTGCCACGTTTCCCCACGTGCCGGTACACCCAGAGAAAGACGCGAGGATGTGAGGTGAGATTGGTCACGTAGGAGATTCGGTTGTGCCAGTACTCCACCTGGCCCAGTTCACGGGTGCTCACTTGCATGCCGGAGTTGCATATGGTCAGCTTCATCTTGGTCAGCGCCTTTTTGCCCTTCTTCCGCTGGTAGTTGCGCCAGAGAAGGTTCAGGGGCGTCTCGATGCACTGGTCACCTTTGGCCCAACAGGTTGGCACATTGCCCAGGTAGATCACTTGGTAGTTGAGATCACCGCGGCTCAGATTGAGGGAACGTCGCTTCCAGAAGAGACACCGAGAGCGGAGACAGCTGAGTCGGTACCAGAATGAGTTGCCGCTTGAGGAGCACCACTTGGAGATGGAGAAGCACTTGGTGACAAATTGGAACATTATAAGAAGGGGTGAGCAGGTGCCCTCGGCGGCATCTTTCGAGCTATCGACTGGGTCGCTCGGTGGCCGCTGCTCACTGGAAGCCAGTCTTTGGTGTTGGTAATGACGACGAGGATGATGATGTTGATGACGGGGGTGATGGTGATGGTGGTGATGGTGATGGCTGGCTGGCCACTAGCTGGTCGGCGAGGTGGAACGACGAGCTGGCCGGACAACTGGAGAGCAGGGCCCCCATTTGGGTCTGGTGGTACAGCTGCTGCTGACGGCGGCAGAGAGTGTCCTCGCTGGAGCGACCTGCTGATTTGCTGTTGCCGTCGAGAGGACAGTGGGCAAAACACCTGCGGCCCAATCACCGTTGCCAGTGAAACATCATCAGCAGTAGCAGCAGTGGTTGTTGGCCACTGGACGGCGGCTTACCTGTCCAACTGTCTTCACAAATGAAGTTCGCCGATGATCTGTCAACCTTCGATGGCAACAACTTTTGCTACCAAAGATTGCAATCTCTCCATATTGTCACCACTACTCAGTCACTAATCAAGGGTACATTACTGCTGGCACTACATTAGCAAAGGAGGGAGGCAATCAGGTATTGGGCCATCAGGTAATCAATGCCCAATGCCTGATTTAGGTCTCAACTGGTGGTCGAGTGAGGTTGATGTTCTAATTACCGGTGCGTGTCACAGCTCAATTTGGACTGCTCTTATTCAAGTTCTGACATTTCTCTTTGACGCCCTAATCAAATTGAATAAAAATTGCTCATTTGACCTGATTTTGGTAATCAGCGCTGTTTTCTATATCTATTCGGTGTACATGCACTGCGCCGGTGCTTGCCATTTACTAATGCTAATTGTCACAACTTATTAGGTTAAAATATTTTAAAATTGGGTAATAGAATATTCAACTCTCAGGCAAGAATAAGGACATTCTTAACAAAAGAAAAATGAATGATAATCTGGTTTTGATCCTGTATTTTGGACAGAATTTTACAAGTGCAGTAAAAACAGGCGACTTTGGCTATTTTTACCAATGTTTTGATTTTAAACCGGAATTTTTTAGAAACTCTTACAAATCCAATGGAACATGTCACAATCTGATAAAAGTAAGCATAAGAGTAACATTGATTAAAAAGTTCATTACATTGATGTACTTTCAGACGAATTGAATCAATTAAATGAAGAACGAAGTGAAAATGATCTCGACTACAAAACGGTTGCTTTCAACCCAAACAAATCGCTCTCTATCGATCACCAAAAAGCACGTCTACCTATCTCTAATGTAAGTTTCTACAGTAATTATCACTTGTCAGGAACTAATTTGTCTATTTGTGTTTTACAGTTCAAAGAACAGATAATATACCTTCTCGAGAAGTTTCAAGTGCTTGTTGTGGTTGGTGAAACAGGCTGCGGAAAGAGTACACAGCTTCCTCAATTTCTTCACGAATATGGATATGCTGACGCAAAAGCGGATGGAGATGATGTCTCCGGTGGTCAGAGACAGATCATCGGGGTTACTGAGCCTCGAAGAATCGCTGCCATTTCCCTTGCAGTTCGGGTGAGCGAAGAAATGAACGTTGAACTTGGCAGACAAGTGGGCTATTCAATTCGCTTTGAAGAGCTGTACGACAAAGCCGAGACGGACATCAAGTTTATGACAGAGGGCATTCTCATTCGGGAAATGATGAACGATCCACTGCTGACCAGTTACTCTGTGGTGATAGTCGATGAGGTCCACGAGCGCAGCGTCAACACCGACATCTTAATGTCACTGCTGAAGAAGATCATCAGAAAGAGGCCAGATTTGAAGCTGATCATTTCCTCTGCCACTCTGGACAGTGATTTGATTTGCAAGTATTTTAACCAGGTGAATGAAAAGACTGTGGAGCGAGCTACGGTTTTATTCGTCGAAGGCCGAACATTCCCGGTGGACGTCTTCTACCTTTCTCAACCGACGGCAAATTACCTTAAGGAAGCAGTCCAGACGGTCATCAAAATTCACGAAAGCTTTCCCAATGGCGATGTTTTAGTGTTTCTAACTGGACAAGAAGAGGTAGAGGAGGTCACTAGTCAACTGTTTGAATATGCCAGAAGTTTAAAAGGTACCAAAATTACATTTATTGCATCTTTTACTAATTGGTTTTCATTTTGCAGAAGAGTCGCCAACAAACTACAAGAAACTGTTTGTGCTTCCGCTGTACGCTTCACTACCTGCCAATGATCAGCTAAAAGTGTTTCAAACATTTCCACGTAGCGTCCGTAAAGTTGTCGTCGCGACGAACATTGCTGAAGCGTCGATTACCATCAACGGAATTTCATTTGTCGTCGATGCGGGCTTCGTTAAGATGCGTTACTTCAACCCAAACACGGGCACAGACTCGCTGGTGATAACTCCCGTCTCAAAGGCATCAGCGCAGCAACGAGCCGGTCGTGCCGGCCGAAACAAGCACGGCTATGCATTTCGACTTTTCCCAGAAAAGGAATTCAACTCTCTCATTGACTTCACTCCGCCCGAGATTGAGCGCGTCGCCCTTGCCTCTGTCATCATTCAACTGAAAGCCCTGGGTGTGAATAACGTGGTCAAGTTCGACTTTTTATCGCCTCCTCCAGAGAGGAACATCATCTCAGCGTTAGACATACTCTACGCACTGAAGGCTATCGACGACGAGGGAGCTCTCACCGATCCACTTGGCTTGCAGATGGCCGAGTTTCCACTTAGTCCGGCATTCTCTAAGATGCTTCTGGTCTCCGAGGAGTTTGGCTGCAGTGAGGAGATTCTCACCATTGCCGCCATGCTGCAGGTGCAAAACATATTCTCCCAACCTGGAGGCGGCCAAAGGGCAATACAGGCTCGCAGAGCGAAGCACAACCTCTCTGTGGAAGAGGGAGACGCCATCACCTACCTCAACATCTACCGACAGTTCATGAAGAGTGCGCAAATTCGAAGCTGGTCTGATCGCAACTACCTCAACTACAAAGGCCTAATTCGAGCACATGAGATCAGAAATCGGCTGAAGAGTTTACTGCGCAAATTCAACGTCCGCCTGGTGTCCTCCAACGACGTGGACGCCATTCGCAAGTGCCTCGTTGCGGGCTTCTTCACCAACGCAGCCCAGCTGGACCAGGACGGCACCTACCGGACGCTGCGCGGCAATCACCAGCTGCTGCTCCACCCCACCTCAGTGCTCTTCACCATGAAGAGGCCGCCCAAGTTTGTCGTCTTCACCGAGGTCATCCACACCACCAAGTCGAATCAGCAGAACCTGTACATGCGCGAGGTGACCGCCATCAAGGCCAATTGGCTGTACGAAATTGCGCCGCACTACTACGAATTCGGCACCGACCGAGAGGTGCAGGAGCGCAACATGAGCAAGTGAAAAGGAAGTGGATAGAGAAGGACTACGAGAGCATTTTATTTGCATCAACTTTAAATAAATGAGGGTAGTGCACTGAGAGAGGGTGGGCGCGATTCGATCGGCCAATGTGACTAGGACGCTTTCCGGGGAGTAAATGAGTACAAAAATAGCATCACAAGTATTATATGGAATCATCAGTATCTCTCCAATAGAAGAGAATTTTCTATAGTGACTTGAAGACTCACTTTGGAGAGGGAGTGAGCGAAAGAGAACACATTTGTAAATGTATAGTGTTTAGAAAAGAAAACTGTATCTGCCGTTCTATCTGGCGCTCTATTACTTTGTTAAAGTTATCGAAAATAGGTGCGCTTTATGAGGAGGAGGAGGAGGAGGAAGTAAATGATAAAGGAAAATCTATGAAAATAAAGGAATATTTGCGTTAAGGGGAAAGTTGCGTGAACGAACAGAAGTGTACTGAAGTTTCAAGGTTGTCGTCGTCGTCGATGTACGATGATGGATGGGAGAGGGAGGGTTTTTGGTTAGTTGAAAGGTGATTGAAAGGCATTTGTGATTGCCAGGCGACTACATTGTCTGCTACAGCTGTAATGAAGAGAATAGATAGAATGTGTATTAGAGTTTGAGTAGTGGCACAGAAAAGGAGACACTGAATTACCTTATTGAAGAATCCATTCAGGTAGGAGCTGTCCGAGGGAAGGGAGCCATAAATTCCAGTGCCCAGTGATCCGTAAAGCTCCTGAATTTCACGTCTCAACTGGTTTCGACTAGCGTAAATTGGCTGCTGCGTCGGGTTGGTCTGTATCTGGACCACCTGAAAGCCGCCCGACTGACTGGGAGCGTTCAGGTTTAGTGAACTCGAGAAGGTGACTCGATTTTGACTCTTCAGACTGGCATTGTTTAGCTCATTGAGATCGGGCACCGACTGCTTACGCTGCAGTGCATTCGTCGCGGCCGCCTTGGCAATTTCAGCATTCTGGTGCTTCGCCACCAGCGAGTGATTCAGCTTGTCGATAAAGTTTTCACGGAAATTGCCAATTAAAGCACTCTTTTCAAATGAATTTTTCCTGCTCAGAGTCCGCGTAGTGGAAGCACTTCGAGCTGTCGAGCTTCGTGATTTTCCTGTAAAAAAGGTTTAGAAATCTATACAACAACGACAGAATGAGTAAACGTACCTTGATGCGATGATAGTGAACTGTCACAGTCGTCCGACGAGTGATTGGAGTTTCGTCTCTTTGAGGAGCGCGAACTGGAGCTCTGGTTTGCCAGTGGCGACTGGCTCAGTTTGGAGTTAAGGGTCTCTAGGAAATCACGGTGAACATTGGTGATCTTATTGTAGTGATGATGCTCCGGGTGACTGCTCGACATGTCAATGAAGGCCTCGGGCGGAGGCGCAGGAAGGGGCAACTGAGAGGAGTCCTCATCAATGCTGGATCGAGTGGTCATTGGCGGGGAAATGTAGTGATTCTCAAAGACATTCTTCACCGAGTGGTATTCCCCACTCTTATCAGTGTTGTACCGGCTATCCTCTGTGGAATGAACAGTAGCCTGCGGAGAGTTGCTTGAGGGCGATGAGGTAGTTGCGTTGGCAAAGTCAGTGTACTTTAGCGTGTAGTTGATGTCATTCATTGACTTGGTCAGGACGTTAATTTCATCGTAGACCGAGAGATTTTTGCCGGCTTCATCGTAGTTGGGACTGATTCCAGCACTCTTCAGAGTGCCCATGGTAATTGCATTGGGATTGGAAATGGAGGAGGTTCGCCGAACTGGCGGCGCCGGAGGCGGCTTACTTGACTTGGTAGAAGTGGAAGCGGGTTGCTCAGTTTGAGGGGAAAAGGGCCCAGCATTGCCAACTAGCTCACAATTAGTCGGCGTAATGGAGCCTTCCGAGAAGATGTTGCCCTCACTCTGCACTGACGAGTATGAGTTCTGACTAGAGGTATTGGTTGACTGGTAAATGCTCACTTCGGGAGTGTAGGAGTTGAGAAAGGGATTGGTTGAGTTGAGAATCAGCGGCGGATTCCGGTAGAAACCGTGTTCGTCGACAACAGTGGAACTACTGTCAGTACTGTTGCTTGGAAATTGAAGCTCGTGAGCGGTAGAGCTCTCATTGCCATTTCCATAGCGTCCATTAGAGGTGACAGTTGACTCAAGTTGACTCGACACTTGAGAAGACGGAGAATCGGTTTTCTTTGCATAGACGCTCTCCGACTGAATGTTTGATTGAGAGTAAATGTTTGTTGTGTAGGTGCTGGTAGGAATCTGATATACGAAAAAACGTGTTAAATACCAAAATCAGCCCCAATGTCGAGCAGTTGACTTACATGAGTTAGAGAAAGGTATTTGTTGGGTCCAGTGGGGCCGTAAGTGCTGCTGCTGGAAGAGCTGTTGTAGCTTGATATGGAGCACATGCTCGATTTGCGAGATCCAAGTGAGCTAGGTGAACTTGGCGGCGACTGGAAGTTCCACACAGTGCTGCCATTTTTGCTCACCTTCAAACTGGAAATGACGGTTTCACTTGACGGTGGAAGATCAAACGGGTCGGTGGTCAGCTTGCACAGCGACTCCATTATCTCCTGGATATGTGATATTTCCTGAATCATGGCAATCTCCTCCTCCACGACTGGTCTCAGGAAGTTGACCAGTAAACAGAAGTGACTACGCTCCTCAATGAGAGCTCTGCGCACCGCCTTCTTCTCCAGATCCTCAAAGAGCATCAGTGATTGCTGTAGTCGCTCGTTGGATTCAATCTCCGAGTCGAGGGAACGCGACAAGTTGGAATTGCTTGATTTGTTGGCCGCGCCAATTGTGCCGTAGATGCCAAAATCGTATTTGGAGTTTTTACCCATTCGAGACGAATGTTTCTTTGAGCGAAAGCTATTCGACGTCATGAGTGGATCACAGATTTGACGTTTCTTGAACTCCTGTCTCAGTCGCTTCATCTCTTTGCTGTGCTCCTTGTCCAGTTGAACAGTCGTCTTTTTCCACTCTTCAATTCGGTCCTGAAGTGGAATGATTAAACAGTCGAGGATGGCACTGGAAAACGACTTCAACTTGGCTTCCACTGATCGATGACGAAGGCATAGACGTGTTAAAGCCGTTCCGATTTCTTTCGTGCCACCTGGTAGATGATATGAAAGTGGTTGAAACGTAAACGTAAACATTAAACTTTTTTCTTGTTTACCTCGTGTTGTAGTTGCCATGTCAGCAACTTTTTGGAATGAATCAAGAAAGGCCGTTGAAGAGCTAATGGTGGCTCTGCAAAGTAGTGAATTCAATTAGCGTAAAAGTTTTCGTTCATAAATAAATAATTACTTTAATTGATTCTGAAACTTGCTCGCTTTTAGCAGGAAGTCTTCCCATGTAGACGCGCCGCCCTGGAAGAAGAAAGGAAGTTGAAAAGTGTTCAAAACACAGTTGACAGTTGGCTTATCAACATCCGCCACTTCTCGATGACAAACCTTGAGATCGTTGACAATGATCTGAAAGAGACCGCCGAGAACGTTACAGTCATGTTCAGTTATCACCGACTGTTCCATGATGCTGTCTGTCTGTTTGTTTACTGTTGCTGCCGTTGCTGCCGATGTGCCGAGTCTGCCCTCTGACTAGCCACCGTCGTGAAGAAACACACTATTGAAAGGCTTCACATAACTTCACGTCGAAGAAGTTGTTGTCGTTATTTACTTCAGCACGCAAGCACGCACAACTAAACTCGAGTCAACACTTCTTGATCACAGGAAGGTGAGAGAGAGAGAAAATCGAGAAGAGAATCGACGAGTGGTCCTGAAGAGGCAATCTGCGGATCTGCCTGTGTGCAGTAGACCACTCTGGAGACCAAGACAGGCCGCAGACAGACAGACAGACTGTGTGGTACGAGAGTGCGAGACGGCGTCGTCGTCGAACGGCAGTCGTCGAATGGCTGCACAACACGAGCCACTGCTGCCCAGAGTTGACAGAGCACCTTCAGACACAAAGGGTCATCGCCAGAATGTGTGTGTGTGTGTGGTTCGCCGTGTTGTGGTGGTGGTGGCCGGAGAAAGTGATCCGAGGCAACACACACACTCACACTCACTCACAGGCGCCCACTGCGAATGGAATGGAAATGCGCGTCCCATTAGGACGAACGGGCAATTCGGACGGATGGTGGGAAGAGAGAGAGAGAGAGGAGAGGAAAGAGCAGCAGTAGGACTCCTCGCATCGGCTGCGATTGTGCGCGCACAGTGTAACCCAGCAGAGTGGAGCCAGGAAGGAGAGAGAGAAAGAGAGATCGATTGCTGACTGTATGAGTGTGTGCTGGGGAGTGCACCAGTGTCAGTGCTGGTCCACAGCCAAACTGCCTGCTCCAGAACACTCTCTCACACACTGCTGCTGCTGTTGGTCCAAGCAGGCTGACGAATGCAGTCAGCCCACTGTCGTCTCCCTCCGACCGTCCCACAAAGCTGCGGCGAGGCACTGCTGGTGCACCGCTGTCACCACTTTGCAACCTGCAAAGTTCAAAGGTTGTGCAGTGTGTGCTCCATCAATCAGCTGCCCTTCAGCAGCCAGCCTGGGGGACACACATGAATCCATCTTCGGCGCCCCCTCTTGGTCATAACGCCACCACTTAAGTTCACCAAAGGTACAAGTTTCTCTTTATTCAGCTACGGCCGAGCTGTTCAGAATGAGAGACAATTTGCAGAGCCTGCCAATTTCCCCCCTCCGATCGACCTGTCATCAGCCTCTTCCGCTCCATCGAATGAGCTGAAGGGAAAGAGGGAGGACGCAGGTAGAAAAAAAAATAAACAGTGGTCGCAAAAGACAGTGGTGAAGGAGAATCAAATCAAAAGTAAGAAGGTTATTTACATTGCACTGTGCACTGTTTGGACTAGTGCTGCGTCCACTTGATCGCCTTAATGTCCACCCCCTCCTGGACCATCTCCCAGAGCGGGCTCATCTCTCGCAGTCGGGTGACGTGTTGAATGCACTTGCGCACGGTAAAGTCCACCTCCTCGAGGGTGGTGAAGCGGCCGATGCCGAAGCGAATGGAGGAGTGCGCCAGGTCCTCGTCGGCGCCGATGGCGCGCAGCACGTACGACGGCTCCAGGGAGGCGGAGGTGCAGGCGCTGCCCGAGGAGAGCGCCACGTCCTTCAGCGCCATCAGCAGACTTTCCCCCTCGACGTAGGCGAAGGAGAGGTTGACGCAGCCGGGGTAGGTGAACTCGGGGTCGCCATTGCGAATGACTTTGGGGATCTCCGCCATGATGCCGGTGATGAGGCGGTCGGAGAGCTTCTTCACCCAGGCACTGTCGTACTTCATCTCCCGCTGGGCCACCTCGCAGGCCGACCCGATGCCGACGACGAGCTGCGTGGGCAGGGTGCCGCTGCGAATGCCGCGCTCCTGTCCGCCGCCACTCTGCACCGCCTCGATGCGCACTCGAGGCTTCCTGCGAACGTACAGTGCTCCGATTCCCTTGGGGCCGTACAGCTTGTGGCCGCTGATGGAGATTAGGTCCACCTTTTCCTCTTTCACGCTGAGCGGTATCTTGCCGACTGCTTGCGCCGCATCGGTGTGAAAGAAGACGCCTCGCTTGCGGCAAATTTCGCCAATTTCAGCAATGGGCTGCCTGACGCCGATTTCATTGTTGACTGCCATGACTGAAACGAGCGCCGTCTTCTCAGTGATGGACTTTTCCAGCAGCTCCAGGTCAATGACGCCGTTAACTTTCACCGGTAAATAGGTCACTTTGAAGCCCTCATTCTCGAGGTACCGGCACGAGCTTAGGACACACTTGTGCTCCGTTTGCGTGGTGATGATGTGATTCTTCTTGTCTTTATAAAACTTGGCGACTCCCTTGATGGCAATGTTGTTTGACTCGGTGGCACCGCTGGTGAAGACAATCTCCTTTGGGTCAGCGCCGATTAAACTTGCCACCTGCTCTCGGGCCTTCTCCACGGCCTTTTCACTTTCCCAGCCGTACATGTGCGTCCTCGAATGCGGATTGCCGTACTCGTTGATCATGTAAGGCAGCATAGCGTCAAGCACCCTTGGATCGAGAGGTGTTGTCGCCTGGGCGTCCAAATACAAAGCCCGAGGTTCATTATCTGCCGCATCTAAACGAGGAAATGAGAGAATTGAAAGGTAAACAACCGATCACAGAGAGATTACCATAAGACGGCTTACTTGAGGAGAAGAAACGCTGAGCGCCAGAGATCAGACCACTGCTACGACCGTTGACAGCGGGCCCGGAGCTCTTTCTGATGAACCGGTAAAGGGTGTAAAACTTGGAGGCCATTGGAAGACCAGAGAAGGAGGAGGAGGAGGTGAGGGTCAGCGGAGGTTAGGGAAGCAGACCAAATCAGCTTTGATGTTGAAGCAGATGGCTGGGCGACGAGCGTGCTGGTGTGAAAAGCCACTGCCAGTGGCAGAACATGTGACTGAGCACGCCACTGCGCAGGCCGACGGCGGCGGCGACATCAACAACTCGAGATGACTTTCACAGCGCTTACATCATTACGCCGGGTTATCCTACTACTCTCTCTCCTTCTCTCTGGTGGCCGTGAACGATGGAAAGTGGAGCGAGCATTGTCTATGAGTTTTATTTGTTAAATGAGTCTCTGAAAGGTGCAGAAGTACAGTGCATTTTTTTCTAGTGGTTTTTTTAACTGCCAAAATATGATACAAGGAAAACGAATCTTGCTCTTGCCTTCACATCACTCTCGAAGTGAAGTGCACTTTTCTCCGAATCTGCTAGCAAAACTTGTCTGCCTTCATCTTTGATCTCCTGTCCAGCAGTGCTTCGTGTAATTTGCCATCCTTGTGCGCCTTCTTCAGCGAAATATCACTCCCCGAATTGAGGCGCATCTTTTTATCCTGGAAACTCTGGTATTTTCGCACGTAGTTGACTTCACAGTCGCGCAGTGATCCCTTTTCCTCGTCCGGTATCTCCTTCTTCAAGCGTTCAATGCGCGTCAGCTCGGGATTGATGTTTGTTCGCAACTTGCAGATTTCTGAATCGGCCACTTTGTGACTTTTCGCTACCAGATAGGGCAGCTCCTCGTTGTCTTCGTCGATTGAGAGAAAGCAATTGTTGGATGCCATAATGGCGAGTTTGCCTTCCTGGAATACTGAATCAAACTGCTCCTTCGGCCCGACAGCATCCGACCGACCGACCACTCGGTGGCGAGCATCAACACTGAGGTACTTGTTGTAGCCCGTCTTGAAGGCCACTTGATTACTGGATGAGCGAATTGCCACAAAGATCTCCTCCTGGTCAGGCCCCTCGCCGGCGGAATGAGGGGCACCTAGAATCAGGTAGCCATTGTCGAGGGCTCGAACGTACTGGTGAAGGCCGTATTCAATGCAAACAGATCCAGTGATTTGCTCGGGCTTGGTACAAGAAAACCAATTGCCGTGCTGCTCGGCGTCGTTCAAGTCCACCGCCGATGAGGGCTCGTCGCCCTTCTCCCGCTTGCTCTTCTTGTGTTTCTTTCGCTTTTCACCCTTGAGCTTGAGCTTCCCGACGCGAACGTTGGCGTAATCAGCCATGGTGATTTGACACAAAAAAGCAGAAATTGTTTTTGTTGACAGAAAGAAAATAAATCGCCAGTCTATTTTTCTTGGATTGCTCACTTGCGACTATTTTCATCGTCTGCGATCCCTCCCGTACGTGGATCACACGTGTTTTTTTGCCGCCTCAAATTGAATCAAAACAAAATGGGAAAATCTCGCAAAATGACCGTTAAACAACCAGAAGTTGAAGATATGGACGTCGATGCGGATGCTGCTGTTGAAAACGGAGAAGCGACAGTTGAGGAGGAAGCCAGCGAAGCTGCTAACAATGATTTCCAGGTGATTGGCAGCTTGAAGCGAGCCAAGGCGAAGAGGGTGACTCCAAGTCTTCCAAAGTGGATGAGCAATTCTACCAAGTTTGACGGAAATCTCGAGACAAACTCCAGTGATTTAGATCAGTTTGCCGACACCATAGACGGTAGTCTGCTGGAAAACTTGAAAAAGAACAAAATTGAAAAGCTTTTCCCTGTGCAAAAGGCCGTCATTCCCACTCTGCTGGACTCGTTCCAGAAGCTGAAATACTGTCAACCACGCGATGTTTGCGTTCTTTCCCCAACAGGAAGTGGCAAAACGTTGGCCTTTGCAATTCCCATCGTGAACCACCTGCTGAAGCGAGTTGTGACGCAGATTCGTGCCCTAGTTATTCTGCCCGTCAGTGACTTGGCCACTCAAGTGCACAAGGTGTTCCAGATGCTCTGCAAGGGCAACTCTCTGCGCGTCGGACTTGCCACTAGTTCACAGCGAAAGTCCGGCCAATCTGATGCGATGCAGTTTTACCGAAAACGAGCCGACGGGGTGGGCTACATCTGTCAGGTGGACATTCTGGTGGCCACTCCCGGCAAGTTGATCGATCTCATTCAACACGGCGATGGCTTCACACTGAAGCACCTGGAGATTCTGGTGATCGACGAGGCGGACCGAATGATGAACGAGACGCAGTTTCACTGGCTGCGCGAAATTGAGTTTGCAGTATTCCAGTCAAACACCCAACAACTGTGCCCTTGTACAGTTTCGCAGGCTGAGTTCCACAGCAACAGCAGCGCCGATCGAGTTTACCACATTGACGCTCTTACCGCCTGCTCAATTGCCCCATCGAATATCCGCAAAAAGGCGCTGCACAAAATTCTCTTTTCAGCCACGCTCACTACTGATCCGGAAAAAATTGATCATCTGTCCCTCTACTACCCTGAACTGTACAACGTTGCCAATCTGGAGAAAGAACAGAACTCGACTTCGACTTCGACGGTGGAAGATCCAAAGCAAACAATTCCACTTAACCTTAAAGAGTACCTGATCATTGCCGACAAAGACAAGAAGCCGTTGATAGTTTGGCACCTGGTGAAGGTGCTCATGTACCGGCAGATTCTCTGTTTTACCGACTCAGTCAGCAGCACACATCGTCTCTTTCAGCTGATGAAGCAGTTGCCGGAAATTGTTGTGAGCGAGTTCAGCTCAAAGCAGAACATCAGGAAGCGAGCCAAAATCCTCAGTCAGTTCGAAAGCGGTGCCATCAACATGATCATCTCTACTGACATTTTTGCCCGTGGACTCGATGTGAACGGCATCAACTGTGTCGTCTGCTACGATCCGCCTCGAAATGAGACTGCCTACATTCACCGAATCGGTCGTACAGCTCGGGCAGGCAATGAAGGCACTGCCATCAGTCTGGTCACACCTGATCAGCTGAAGCACTTTACAATTGTCTCGAGAAGGGCGCATAAGAGCGAAAAGAAGCTGGAAATTGAAAAGCTAATCATCAAAGAGTCCGACTTGAAGCCTCTGATTCCAATGTACAAGGAGGCGCTAAAAACGCTGGAAAGCGACGTCAAGAGTGAGGATAAAACCAACTACCTTCGGAAGAGGCGGCAAATTAGAAAATCTAAATTTTCTGTTGGTGGTGGGAAGCGACTGAAAGCTAGCAAATGAAGCACCTTTTTCTTTGCAGTGTATAGCCAAATAAATGACATTTTCGCCCTTGACTGCTGGGCTGCAACGTGGCCTGCTTTGGGCACGTTGGCGAGTACCAGTTGATTGGCTGGTGGTGGTGGTTCCAAGATTGCCACCACGCCAAGAGTAGCCTGTACAAACTGCAGTCTCCGGCGGACAGGTGCGTGGGACGGCTAAAGTGCCGGCAAAGCTGTTGGGTGCTGTTGCCGCTGTTGGGATGCTGCTGATGCGGTGTAGTGGTCGCATGCGACGACTCACCCGAGCCAACAGAGGCAGCAGCGGCGGCGGCTGCGACCACTGCAGCAGTGCACTTCTGATGACGTACACTACGACTGAGTCTACAATACAGTTCTGTCAGGCGAGACTCGGCAACACACATCTGGTTCGCTGGCCTCAAACACTGCAGCCTAGTGAGAGAGAGAGAGAGAGAGAGAGAGAACCTATGTTGGGCAGTGAATCCTCGGCCCCTCCGCCCACACCCGCCCCGCATCTACCGGAGGCTCCTGAAGCCCTTCAAGGCCCGTCTGCTGGCGCCACAGTCCGCCTCAGCTCGGCAGAGCACTCCTCATTCGCCTGCTTCCACGCACCTGCCTTCTCCTCCTTCTCCTTCTCATCATCATCATCATTGCCGTTATCTCAGCATTTTCTGTTTGCATAGTTGCATTTTTACCTTACTTGAGAGGTCGTCCTGCTAGAGCATTCTGTTTGCCTGCTCTTTTCCCATTACAGACTACGGCCAGCCAGCTAAAATGGACAATCTTCAGTCGGCCATTTTGTCTCGGTAAGAGCAAAACATCACATCATTTGATTGCATACCCATTGTTGTTGTTCTTTCAGCTTCACAAATGCTTTGCCAACGCCTATTCGGCTTCGAGATTTAATTCGCCAAATTCGGGCGGCCAGAACGGCGGCCGATGAGCGAGCTGTAGTGCAGAAGGAGTGTGCCTACATCAGGTCTACATTTCGAGAAGAGGATAATGTTTGGAGGTGTCGAAACGTGGCCAAACTGCTCTACATTCACATGCTCGGATACCCGGCACATTTTGGCCAGGTATTTTCCCAATAACTTCTGTGTGTTTTAATTTGCACACTTACACCATTTTTATCTTTCCAACAGCTGGAGTGCCTCAAACTCATCGCATCTAGCCGGTACACCGACAAAAGAATAGGATACCTAGGAGCAATGCTTTTACTTGATGAACGACAAGATGTGCATTTACTGATAACGAACTCCCTTAAAAAGTATGTTTTGGTAACTCACATTGGTGCCTTCGTCTTTTGTTTACATTTCTCTTTTTTCAGTGATTTGAACAACTCACAACAGTTTGTTGTAGGCCTGGCACTTTGCTGTCTTGGCTCAATCTGCTCTGCCGAAATGAGTCGCGACTTGCTCGGTGAAGTAGAGCGTCTGATGAAGTCTTCCAATTCGTACATAAAGAAAAAGGCCGCTCTGTGTGCAACTAGGATGATTAGGAAATTACCCGAACTTACCGAAATGTTTCTTCCAGTGGCAAAAGGCTTCATTTCTGAAAAAAATCACGGTATGCTGACATCAGCAAACAGGTGACAACAGAAACTAACTGCCCCCTTTTCTCCAGGCTGTCTAATTACCGGAATTGTGTTGATCACTGAAATGTGTGATCAAAATATTGACACTTTGAACTTCTTCAAAAAGGTTCTTATCCTTTGCTCATATTAACACTTTCTTAAACTTCTTTTGCTTTGCTTCACCTTTCTCTTTTCAAAACTTTCTATTTTCTCTCTATTTCATACCTTCAGAACGCCGAGGTACTTTCCATTTTTCCTTTCATAACTATTTAGACATTTATTTTAACGTTTTTACTTTTTAACAGTTTGTTCAGCACCTGGTGAGAATCTTGAAGAACCTAATCATGTCTGGCTACTCACCAGAGCACGACGTTTCCGGTGTCTCCGATCCGTTTTTGCAAGTAAAGATTTTGCGACTTCTTCGAATTTTAGGCCGCAACGACGAGGCGACGAGTGAAGCAATGAATGACATTTTAGCGCAGGTATGCTAAAGTTTGTAAATGTCTTTTTATGTAGACAAATGTAATCTAACTACTTTATTGCGTTTTCAGGTTGCGACCAACACTGAAAGTAGCAAGAACGTCGGGAATGCAATTTTATACGAAACCGTTATATCGATCATGGAAATTAAATCTGAAAGCGGCCTTCGAGTACTTGGCATAAACATTTTGGGCCGTTTTCTTTTGAACACCGACAAGAACATTCGATACGTCGCCTTGACCACCCTTTTGAAGACCGTACAAGCGGACTACAATGCCGTACAGCGTCATCGTACAACAATTGTTGAATGTCTCAAAGATCCTGATGTAACGATTCGCAAGAAGGCCATGGAGCTGTGTTTTGCCCTAATCAACGAGAACAACATCAAAACAATGTCTAAAGAGCTTATTCTGTTTCTGGAAAAGACTGACCCAGAGTTTAAGTCTATCTGCTCATCGAACCTCTGCATATCTGCCGAAAAGTATGCCCCTGATCCAAAGTGGCACATCGACACCGTCATCAAAATCCTAAACACTGTACGTATGCTCACTCACTCGTTTGCCATCTCCCGCCTGGTAACTAATTTCTGCTTTTTGTTGTTTATTGTTTGTCTTTGTAGGCAGGAAATTATGTGCGTGATGATGTGGTTGGTCTGCTAATCGAGCTGATATCTAGCAGTGAATCGCTGCACAGCTATGCCGTTTGCCAGCTGTGGCTCGAGCTGGAGGGTGATCTGGTCTCCAAGCAGCCACTGGTTCAGGTCGCCATGTGGTCGATCGGCGAATTTGCCGACCTTCTCGTGCAATGTAGCAACAGCGAAAGCTTGGACGGCGAAACAATAGACGGCAGACAGATCATCGACAAGTGCGAAGAGGTGCTCTCCAACATCCACTTCACCCTCATCAGCAAGGAGTACACGCTGAACGCGCTCACCAAGCTCAGTGTCCGTTTTCCCTCCGAGTCAGCCCGTGTCAAACAGATTGTCGACCTCTTCGGCTGCAGTCACAGTATTGAGTTGCAACAGCGAGCAGTGGAGTTTACCACGCTCTTCTCTCGCCATGACACGTTGAGACCGAATGTCCTCGAGAAGATGCCCCTGATGATTAGAAGGGAGAGGACGTTGGACGCGGAGAACGGCGGAGAGCAAATTGCTGAGTCTTCGGAAGCGCCTACCGCAACGGCCAACGGTGATAGCAGTGTGGTCCTCAACAGCAGCTCGGCACTGCTTGACCTGCTCGACTTGTCGCCGACTCACGATGTCACCAGCTCGGCCACCCTGCAAGGGAGCAGCACGGCCATTGATCCCGGCGCAGCCAATGATGTCCTCGACCTACTGGGCAGTCTGGACAGTGGCGGCATCGCCAGTGCTGCAATCGTTGCCAATGAGAGCAGTGCCAAGATATCCAACGACCTGAACAGTTTAGATTCGCTCTTTGGCTCGGTGAACAGCAGTAATTCGGCGCAGGCAACCCCGGCCCCAGCAAGCATTCCAGTGGCCTCCACCAACGGGACCACCACAACTGCGAGCAATAATCTGTTTGACATTGCAAGCTTTCCAATAGCTGACAGTGCTGCCAATAGTGAGATGGAGAAGATTCCACCCATAACCGCCTACGAGAAGAATGGCCTTCGCTTGGAGTTTAACTTTGAGAAGGCTACCGATAACCCTTCGCTTATTGTGATCACCTTGATCGCCTCAAATAGTAACCCTTTGCCAATTGAGGACTTTCTATTTCAAGCAGCTGTTCCTAAGGTACGATTTTACTCTGATTCTTGATGCTGGCTATCCTTTACTAACGCCATTTTTCGTACAATAGTCATTCCAACTTCAACTAATGCCGCCTTCAGGCACTGCCGTTCCAGCAAATGGAAGTGGCTCTCTAAGTCAGCTGATTAAAGTCACTAACCCCAACAAGGTATGTTACAAGAGTGTAAAACTACAGTGTTTCAGCAGCTAACCAGTGCATCTTTTCATTCCTGACAGACCCAACTGCGAATGCGCCTTCGACTATCGTACAAGCACAATGGTCAAAATATTCTTGAGCAGTCTGATGTGGCGAACTTTCCGAAACAAACCTGGCAATAGAAGCAATAGTACTAGTAGAGTGACCGCTTGCTCGTCCATGATTTCGGTTTCTGTGCTATACAAGTGCCTCAATATTATATTTTAACCTTCAAACAAATGTTTCACTTACACTGTGTTTATCTTTTGTATACCTCTTCTTATACACTAGAAAACTGTTTTGTACATATGTTTTATAAAGTGGCGATTTTTTTCTTTTAATCTGTCACTACATTGAATTAAAATATTCTTATTTATGCACCTTCACTAGTGTGTGGGAAGCAGCTATCCGGAAACGACTTGCTTCAAAGCACTGTCAATGTCCGGGTACTGAAACTTGAAGCCCAACTCTTCCAAGCGCTTGCTGTGCACCTTCTGTCCCTGGGTCATCATGACGGCTCTCTCCTCGCCAAAAACCAACTCGACGACCCTCTCTGGGACGGTGAACACCGCCGGACGCCACATGGCACGACCAAATGCCTTCGTGAACTGCGCATTGGTGATGAGCTGAGGCGCAGTGCCATTGATGACCCCCGATGAGAGCTTCTCATTTCGCATTGCCTCAATCAGAATGGCCACCAGGTCGTGCAGGTGTATCCAGGGCATGTACTGCGTGCCGGAGCCGATTTTTGCCCCCAGTCCAAGGTAAAAGAGCGGGTACATGGACTGAATCATGCCTCCGCCCTTGCCCAGCACAATGCCACTCCTCACGGCTATGGTTCGCGTCTCCGGGCCAACCTGACAGGCGTCCTCCCACTGTCGGCACAGTCTGGAGAGGAAGTCATAGTCGCCGCCTGGGCTGTCCTCAGTGTACTCCTCACTGGGGTGAGGGGGATAGTAGCCAACGCCGGAGATGGTAATGAAGACTTTCGGTGGAGCACTGTGGCGGCACTGGCGAATGGAGGCAGAGAGCATTCGATTTGTCTCCACGCGTGAAGAGACCACATTCTGCCGAAAGCCATCAGTCCATCGGCGCAGTGGGTCGAGCACATTCTGGCCAGACAGGTTGACGACTGCGTCCACCTCACCAGGGAGTCCTTTTTCCAGAAGTTCAGTCTGCAAGTAAAGAGAAAATTAATTA
>JAALOO010000102.1_pt1 | contig 70758 bp, 64 predicted proteins | sample 7257641 | NCBI WGS metagenome assembly JAALOO01 (sample SAMN14085613, study PRJNA598686) | mite metagenome | biome: ENVO:01001000; feature: ENVO:01001002; material: ENVO:01001226; isolation source: single female mite from University of Michigan culture on fish food culture... ...
CCAGACTGACTTTTAATGGTAGAGGGAGCAGCTTATAAAGCTTTTACAAAGGTTTTGAACTTAGCGTGAGCAAAGCCACGTCACCAGCGGCCTGGTGGCCGAGACTATTGTTAATTTTTTGTAACTTAAGTATTTTCAAAATGTGAGTCATATGTTTCAATCACATTTGCAATTGTTGTTTAAAATTGTGCTAATATTTAAATTTTTTTGTTTCTAGGATTATTAAACTAGGTTTTCTATAAATAAAACGCTGCAATATTAAACTAGTTATAAATTTCAATGTTGCTAAACAATAAAAAATTTTAAATAACAAAAAATTGGAGGTGGTTTCATAAACTATTGTTAAATAATAAAAATTTATTAATAGAAATGGGATTAATTTAGCAGATCTATTAATAAAAACGGATTTTTACGCAAGTTACAATTTTTGACATCCTTATGATTAAGTATATAAATAACTTTTTGCGCCTAAAAAATTACTAATATATTTTTACCAATTAAAAATATTAAAAATGAAAACCACATTCTTTGCTTTAATTGTTGGAATTGTGGGCTTGGGTATGTATTAATTTCAATACAACAAGTTTTGTTTTTCAACAAATTTTTTTAGAACATGCTCTGGCTTTCCATTGTCCAGTTCCAAATGGGTTTTTCCCACATTCAAATCAGCATAAATTTTTTCGGTGTGTTAATGGTGTCAATTACGAGTACGATTGCCCATCTGATTTAGTTTGGAACCATTCAAAGGGACAGTGTGATTGGACGCCAGGACCAGCAGTGGACGTTTCGAAACCAGCTAAGCCCGCTCATCCGGAGTTTACTGCCAATCGAGAAGCCCGCCTAAACTGCCCCACATCTGATGGATTTTTCCCCCATCCAAATGCGCACAAGTTTTTCCGGTGCGTTCGTGGAATAGACTATGAGTACATCTGTCCAGCAGACCTTGTTTGGAATCAGGCTAAAGGACAATGTGATTGGTCAACACATTTGCAGACTCCGCAGTTGCCAAATTCTCATCCTGAAGTGTCTAAGTTTGTGTGCCCACACCCAAATGGTTATTATGCGCATCCGAACAATATTCACAAGTTTATTCAGTGTCTTAATGGCACTCCTTTTGAGTTTAATTGCCCAGTCAGTTTAATTTGGAACAAAAAACAGTTGGCTTGTGATTATTTAAGTTAATTTTTTTATTGTTTTTCAAATTAATCAGTTACAATGCAAATCAATATATGAGTGTTTGTGTTTCTATTTTTGTAAAAACATTGTTTATTTATTTTTAAATCAAGCATTAAATTACTTGTCGATGTATTTAAAAACATTCCAAAATTGTTTTAAAGTTTTTGATGTAACTTTGTCATAAAAAATGCTATAAGAACTATTTTTAGCAAATTTCAAAAAATTTTTTTTAGAGTTTACTTTTTTTAATCCACTAAAACGTTTTCTTGGAATGTTGGCTTTTTCAGCTAATATGCCTATATAATCATCTTCAAATGGTAATGCTGGAATCGTAACAATTTGAGGTTTTTCTACAATAGCTCGATAAAGTTTTAAAGTTAATAAACCAGAAGTAAAATAGGTTGACACGCACATTGAAGGATATTTTGAATAAGGATAATAAAATTTGTCAATATACCATTTGCTTGATAATTCTCGGGTTGGAGATTTAACACCTCTTAAACGACCGTAAATATTATTTGAGGAAAGATATTTTATTTGAGACAAAAACAGCTTGGGCCGCAAAAAGATATCTTTATCAAGTTTTAAAACAAATTGTACATGTGGGCAATTTAAAGCTGTCCAACGTAACGCTGCAATAGTTTTTAAAGTTAAATTGTAATAACTTTCTATAAAATTTATTTGAATTATATCGTTGTAAGTTTTTGATTCAAATATTAGTCGTGCATTTGTTCTGAAAAAAAATAATTTTTAACTTAAAACACTTATAATTATTAGTTTGATTTTACTTTTTATTGTTGTTTTGGGCTATGAGAAAATACAATTTAGATTTTGAATCATTGTTCAAATCTGATCCATAAGTTTGTCTTATTAAATTTCTTTGCTTAATATCATTCCCTTTAATGTATAACAAAACTAATAACATTTGATTTTGGCCAAAGTTTCCATTGCATGGTTTAGTTGGTTCAAGAAGAACATCAGTTACACGCAAAATTTCGTTTATTGATTTCATTTTAGGTCCAGGCAGATTAAATGTATCATTGTTGTTGTTTTTGTTAAAGTTTTTTGCTAAAATTTTAAGTTGATCATCAATGTTTTTAATTAATCTAAATGTTGAATAATTTTGAAAATTTGTTGTTTTATAAAAAATGTTATTTTGTTTGAAATTAAACACATTTATATTAAACAAAAATTTTAAAAATAACAAATAAACAAAAACCAAAATAATTATAACAAAATTTTTAAAATTGTTTTGAAACATTGTTTAAAAAATAATAGTTTAAGTTCGTTATTTTTTAAAAACGTAAAAAATTAATTTTTGTTTTAAAATGCTCAAAATATTTAAATTTAATGTTTTTGTTTACATTTTAACACTTTAATTTGTTTGTTTAGGTTTTATTATATGCACTCATATATAAAAAAATTTTTAAAAACGTGTTTTTGTAGTTAGAAACTGTTAGTGTATCAAACTGTTGCCTAGAGTCCTCTACCTCGCGTGAAAAAGGCCAACTCTTCAAGTGGCACCTTGACAGTAATGCGAATGTTGCCGATAAACTCGCGGCCATGCTGATCCACCCAAATGCCTTTCGGCAAGTACACCGATCGCTCTCGTACGCCTTCAGCGAGCACTGGCGCTACCAGCAGGTCATCACCGACCATAAACTGGTCGGCGATGGCGTAGGTTGCCTTATCATTCGGGTCCAGGTACCACATCGGCCGAATGACTGGCCAGCCAACTAGAGCACGTGTCTGCGAGAGGTGAATCAGCGTCCAGGCGTGCTTGATGTGCAAGTCGACAAAGGTTTTAGTGATCTTCGTCACCGTCTCATTGTTGTAGCTCCAAGGTGCGTGGAAGAAGTGCATGCTCGGCATGAAGGTGACTGCTTGAACCCAGCGAATGTACAACTCAGTTGATGGCTTCACACTAGAATTAAAACCGCCAATTTGATAGGGAATAAAGTATGAGTAGCCAGCAATTGAGAGGGACAGCGCGTTTGGAATTAGAGATTGTAGAAGTGTACTGAACGAAGCTTTGTCTTTTACCAGATATGACATTTTTACAAAAATGGGCTCATTTTGAGTTCGATAGCCTATTTCAGAAATAACCTTATTGCCTAATCTTGAAACGGTTTCAATGTATTTAGTTGAATATAGGCCAGGATAATTTTGAACTTCTTTGCTGCTGAAGTTTAAATTTTTATGAATTGAAAGAGGCGATAATTGAAACGAATCAACACCGTATTCAAAATGAAGTTTTCGAAGCATGTATTCATACCAAGTTTGAGCTTCAGGATTAGTAAAATCAATTAAGTTGGTTAACTTGTGATCAACAGTGCTTTTTAAGAAAAAACCAGCTGTGTTGTTAGGAGCATTATCAAGGTAAGGTTTGACACCAACACCGACTCGAAAACCTTTTTTATGTAAAGTTTCAATCATGGCTTTAGCATCTACAAACAAAAAAATATTTAAAACAGTTTTCCTTTTTTTAAAAAAATATTACCTGGAAAATCACTTTTAGAAAAATCCAGTTCATGACTTTTTTCCAAAACATAATCATTGATTAAAATTTCACTTTTGTTTGGAAAACCGTGTTTTTCAATTTCATTTGCAAAGTTCAAAACGTCTTTTTGCGTAGGTTTTGAGTTGTAGATTGAAAAAGTTGGGTATCTAAATGTACTTTCGTCGGGTGTTTTTGAGGGTTTCGGTATTAAAGTGGAATGCTGCAAAACAAAATTTGTCAATTGTCGAATATCATTCGCTACAAAAAGGTGCATTTGCAAATCAGGGTAGAACCTCTCCAACGGGTCTGTGTGATTCACGTAAGGAGCAACAATTTGGGTAGAAAAGCAAAGCAGCGCATCACCGTTGCTTGAGTTTCGTTTTAAAAACAGTGGCTGCTTGTGATCGAGATACACCGCAAAACCATTGGTGTTTATAAAAAGATGCTCTAGTATTAGGTAGTAATCTTCCTTTTTTTCATCTAACGTAAAGTTCAATAAGGTGTTAAACGCTTCTGTTGCTAAAATTCGATTAAAATCCATCGGCCAATGTGGTGAAAGGCTTTGATATGCTGAGTACCAGGTTGCATTGTTTTGCTCGTAGTGAACGCAAAGCTCACGAGGTCCAGGACCGTGCCAGCGAATCTGATATGTTATGGCCGAAAGGCTTTCAGTTAGCAGAACATCAAACTGACTGCCATCAGATAGTTTCATGTTCCAGGTGCCTTTTTCCAGATCATATTGGTCAAACTTCACAATTTTCAGACCACTGATTGACAGTTTAAGTTGACTTAAGTCATCGCGGCGCGCATTTTGAATTAACAAGTCTTGACTGTTTTCTAAAATATAAAAATCTGTTCGATTTTCATTTGCGCCAGCAACTTGAAAGCCAACATCCGCTTCCGTGTAATTGAAAGTTAATAAAAAAGTGAAAAAAGTAATAATGAATTTAAAAACTCCCATGATGAGGTGATAGTGGTTTCAAAATGACTTTTAACAAATGTTATTTAACTTGATTTTATATGTTTAGTTGTTACTTGACAATCGCATTTATCTTTTAGAGTTTTTTGAGCCAATTTATCAAAAGTATTTCTCGCAGTACAAAGTCTTTGATATATCAATACTTAAACTAACTTTTCTAATTAATTAAAATTTTTGTATCTAAATAAATACATTTTAGGTTATATAATGTTTTAGAATGTACAAAAATTTGTAGGTTAAATAAATAAATTAACAACAATTTTTTTAATGTTTAAACAAGGACATTTTACAACATTTAAAACTTTCACTAAAAAATGCCCAAAAAACTAATTAAAGAATTTTGTTATATTATTTATATAAATGTGTACAAACGCAGTTTTTTAGCAAAACTCTGTTGTTAAAAACGGATAGCTTTTTCTATACTTTGAAACGGTGTGCATCTAGGCCGAAAAGTTATTTTGCAGTTATGGGTCCAAACAGAGCAAGCGCGTTGCGCAAAGTACAAAACGTTTACTGAAAATTGCTGGTAAAACTAGAAATGGAAAGTCGCCGTGTTTGAAACAATGGGCATTTTTTGTGACCAATCGACGTCAGGCTCAACAGTCACTCAGTAAATTTTACAAATTTTTAGTTTTTGATTCACTTGACATAGGTATTGTTAGAAAGGTTTTTTAAAATAAAAATATACGTGTCTTGGCATTTTCTGCACAACTTGGTAATTTATGAAAAAAAGGTTCCAAAGTTGACCTTTTTGTGAGTTAGTTTTTACTGTAACTACAATTTCTTTTTTCGATTGTTTTCAGTATCGATTGTTTTTTGCTTTTAGAACAAAAACATAAAAATTTTAATTTTGAAATCTAATATCTAGGTTACAGCAAAGTTTAACAAAAAACACAATAACACGTATATTTTTATTTTAAAAACCTTTTTAACAGTACCTATGTTGGGTAAATCAGTGTTATAAAATAAAACTTTTATTTACAGTTAAAAAACTTGTTTGTTCTGATTTTACCAGCAAATTTTTACATCAAACTAGCTTTGTTTTTCCGTTATTTTTGTTATTTGTTAGTAAATTAACTGAAAAATTAACAATAAACCTTATTTTACTGACAATATTATATTACTACTACAAATACACATTTTTTGATAAAAACAAAATCAAACAAAAATTTCAAACTTTTCAATATCAAGCTTGCAAAAAACATTTGTTTTTATAATTTTTTTAAAAAAGTTGTAAAACATTTGTTGTAAAAATAAACTTTAAAAATATTTTTTTATATAACATTTATAACTTTTTTGCACTATTTTCTCACGTGCAATTTAGTGTTTTTAAGTTTGTTTAAAAATTACATCAAATTTTAAGTGTTTGAGAAATATAGCTATTGTTATAAATAATTTTTGTGTATCATATCAAATTATCACCAAGACATTTTTTAAAGTTTGTTACAATAAAGATATTTTTAAATTAGTTCAAACTTTTGTTAATCCTGGTTGTTTTACTGATATATAAAACATTTTTTAAACAATTTTTGTATTATTGTTTTTAATATTTTGGTGACGTTAAACTGTACGATGAAGTTTTTGTTTGGAACGTTGTTTCTGATTAGCATAACTTTGGCTAACTCTAAAGGTTGTTTAAAAATATATAATTAAAGCTAACAATTAATTTTTTAGAAAGAAATGAAAAACCATACAAAGTAGTTTGTTACTATGAATCGTGGGACGAAAAAGTATTTTTATATTTTGTTGTTTTATATGATAATTGTAATGTTTTTTTATTTTTCAGTATGTTGTTGAAAGCATTAATCCGTTTGTTTGCACTCACATCATTTACTCGTTTGCAAAACTCGAAAACAATTCAATTGGCTTTTTTGACAAACATACAGATGATGGTGAAATAAATGATGTTTCCAAAGGCAAAGGTATTCATTTAACTAACTTTGGTTAAACATAACTAATATATTGTTTATCATTAAACAAAGGAATGATTCGTCGCATGAATGAATTGAGAAAGGCAAATCCTCATCTAACCACAATGATTTCAATTGGAGGCTGGTCAGAAGGATCAACAAAATACTCAGAAATGGTGCGCTCTCAAGCAAATCGTGCCACTTTTGTGGCATCAGTTTTGGCCTTTCTAAAGCGTTTTGATCTTGATGGTCTTGACATTGATTGGTTTGTTACTTAGTTATTGAAAAAGAAACACTATTAACATGTTGAACTTTTAGGGAGTTTCCAGCTTTCAGCGGAGTAGGCAGTGGCAATCGTTCACCTGGGCGAAAGGAGGACAAAGCAGATTTTGGCACATTGCTGAAAGAACTTCATACTGCATTCAAAACAGAAGGGTACATTTTGTCGACTGCAGTCGCCGCCGGAAAGTACCACATTGATCTGGCTTACGACATTCCGGCCCTAAACAAGTACCTTGATTTTGTCAATGTCATGGTCTATGATTACCACGGACTGTGGGATGGAGTGACGGGCCACAATGCGCCACTTTATTACGCAGTTAACTCTACAGGCGCTTCTCGAGAGCTGACTGGCCAGTTTACTGTTGAGTACTTCATTGAAAAAGGATTATCGTCCAAAAAGTTGGTATTTGGCGTTCCCCTTTATGGTTCGGTTTTTAAACTAGCCAACGCTACTCAAAACGGTTTGGGTGCTAAAATAATTGGCGCTGGACAGGAAGGTGGCGCTTATGAACATGTAAGGCATATCAAACATTTAAAATTGCAATTTTTTGAGTTAACAAAATGATTAATTTGCACTCAAGTACTGTAAACTGCTAAAAGAGCCTGGCTGGCAGCTGCACTGGGACAGTGTGGCCCAGGTGCCTTACGCCGTTCACGGTGACAACTGGCTGAGCTATGAAAACCTCAAGTCGCTAGCAATTAAACTTAACTACATCGTGTCAAAGCACCTTGGCGGATCAATGGTTTGGGCAGTGGATGGCGATGATGTCCTGAATGCTTGCGGTGACGGAAAATTTGCAATGATGAAGGAGCAAATGAAGATTTTGAACAAAGGTAAGTTTTTAAATCAACCAATTGTTTTCAATGTCTAACTAAATGAAAATTGCTTTTACAGTAAATGTTGTTGACACTAACATTCCAATTCCATCAGCTCATAAAAATGGACATTAAATGATCATTGTTTATTGTAATGTGACAAACTTTAAAAACATTTTAAAAACAACAACAAAGTTGTTACTAAATATATAAACTTTTGATTTTACAAAACAAAAACTAGTATTTTGCCAATAGTTTCAAAACTCGCTCGTTTACTAATTTGCCAACATCTTTACCCCAAAGTAGCTCCATATGATTCCAAGTTTGGTCGGGAACTTGATAATCGTCCAAAAGTTTAACTTAAAACAACACAATTAATATAAATAAAAATTGCAAAAGTTACTTAGCAAAGTTATTCTTACCATTTAAACTTTCCTTCAGTAAATGGACATCAGCAATGTGATTGTACCAGTCTCGTTTGGTGTACACCAAAGCAATGTCAGTAGAGTTTATGTTGCCCAACTTGTAAATACTTGGAAAGTCAGCTTTGTACTCTCGCAGATTTCGTCCTGGCTCTTCGTCATCATAGCTGTACTTTGTGGGTATTGATTCTTGCTGCAGCAGTTGAACATAGTTACGTGTAGATGATCCGGCCATGAAATGGTTTACATAAACAGGCAGCCGCTCATAATCGACCTGCGCTCGAGGTGTGCCAAAGAAAAACCAGTACACATAGTAGCACACATTTTTCTGCAGTAGTCGGTTAGCGCACAATTGGGTTAATCGAAGCTGGTTAAACAAGTTCGTTCCATAGTCACGAGGAAACGCCCACAGTAGCTGTCGTTTAAAGTACTTGAAGTAAACCAAAGGTGCTTCAAATTTAGTGAAAAATGAAACTGGAGACAAGGCAATGAACGGCTTAATAGTGTTACTGTACTCAGGACGTAAAGACAGCAGCGCTAGCATCATGTAGTTGCCCTGACTGTGGCCAATGTAGCTGATTGTTTTCTTTTTTGTTGCCTTTTTGATGTACTCAATTTGAGCTGGGAGATCATTGACAATCATATCATCAATTGAAAACTTCCAAAACTCATCACTCTCAGGCGACAATGTAGTGTGGTTACGAGAGTGTATGTTTCCACGATAGTCTGACAACCAGACGTCGTATCCTTGAGAGGCCAGTACAAAACCAAGAGAGTTTCCGACTGCTTTTGCATCATTGGCAGTGACCGGCTCAACGTACCTGCCATTTGATTGCAGTTTTCCGTCAGCAGCTATTAGCCAGTGGGAAGATTGGCACTGGAAACCGTGCTGCAAAAGGACTGGCTTTAGTTTAGAGCGGTCTTTTACCGTCGGATTGATAATGCGAGTTGTCTGAAGAATGTACCCATCAGAGGTATGAATAAAGTGAACTTCATGCTCAAAACCACGAGAAGTTATTATTTGGTGCTGTTGTTAATAAAACATTAGATTAGTAAAAACTATTGTTTTATGAAAAATCTTTTATGTACTCACAGTTGTTTTTCCAACATCTGGAAACTGCTCCAAACTAGGTTGCTGCAAAGCAATGGCAATGAAAGCAACAACTACGGCTAAACCTACAAAAGTAGTTATTTTGCGGCATTGACATGCCATAGTTTACAAAAAGTTAATCACTACTTTTATTATTTAGTTGAAATGTTTATGAAAAATATATATATTAAGTTATAAGTTATTAAATCATCAATTTATATATTTTTTAATGTTTATCGCAAAATTTTTTAATAATCAATAAAATTATGTATTTTTATTTGTTTTGCTACATGTTACCCGTATACATTACACACTAGAAATTTACTTGATAGCAGTATTTCGTCGTTGATAACAATTTGTTTTGCTCAAAACCTTTTTTTGTCATTACAATATGCTTTAATGTCAGGAAAACTTTTGTTTATCAACGAGATAATGCGCAAACTGTTTAAAGTTAAATTACGTTTGACAGTACATACTGTGACCAAAAACACATTTTATAATTTTTATTTAATTAACACTAGAAAGGTAACAGTTTTGGTAAACTGGCCGGGTATATACTAAATAACTAAACCAAACTACCTTTATTTGGTAAAACATGATTAATATTTCATGCAAAACAAAAAAAATGTTTTGGTTTATAATCAAACAAAAATCAAAAACTAAATAAATTTTAAACACAGTTTGTAAAAATTTCAATAAATCAACTTATACAATGAGCAAAAATATCAAAATTATATTTTCGCTAGTTTATAAAACAATTTTTTAGCATTTTGTTTAAACAAAATTTTATTTTAAAAAATTCACATATTTAAATAAAAAACAAAACATAAAATTTACATTGCATCAATTTGAGTAACTTTAACATTTGTCAACTTGTTATTAGAAAATTCACTTTTATTTTTTGGGTCAAAACTGCGCCCAAAAGCTAGGAAAATAAGTCCACCAACAATATTAATTCCAATAACAATATAACATACATATCGCATTTCATAAACATCTTTACTTTGAAAAACTGATTTGTTTTTGTTTTCATTGTTTTCTAATTGATTTCCATTTGAAAAATAAAAACAAACTTGTGTAAAAAATAAAACAAAAACAAAAAACAATTTCATTTTTAATTTAAATATTTTTTTATTGCAAAAACGTATAAATTGCAATTTATAACGTTTAAAGTGTAAGAAATGATTAAGCATTTTAATATCTTATCAGGTTAACACATTTTTGACTTATCAAAATTGGCTTAATCCGTTTATTTTTTTAGTTTAATTTAAGTAAATTGCACAAAAACGATTTTTAACGTTTTGAAAAATTAGATATTGTTTTAAACATATTTTTAATATTCATAGTGTTAAAATATCACTATGCAACAGTAAATGTTATGTAAACGTTTTGCATTATCAGCCATTAAACTTTCAATTTAGCACTAAAAATGTGCATTTCCTTTAGTTAAAATTGTGTACAAGCAGATTATTGCTTTGCACTTTGCACTTTTAAGTCATAGATAAAAAATTTTTGCAGCATATAAAAATATTTGTTTGAAAAAAATGTCGTTAAAAACTTTTAATTAAACAAAGTAGCGTTAATAACAAATTGTTTATTTAAAATGCGTTTTTTAATTTTGTTAAACGCGGTAATATGTTTTATTTCTGCTAATCCACTGCCTGCAGATCGTTTAAAATGGGCATATAACCGAACGTTTGCTGGTTTTGAAAAAGGTTTTTATTTATTGCACTTTTACAAAATCTAACAATTTTTTTAATAGATGTAAACAACAACACTCATTGGTCAGGCCCGTTTACATTTGTTCAAGGAGCTGATACACAGTTTGGATTAATTGATTTCTTCAAAAACAATTTTACTGGTGGTGGTGTTTGGTCGGAAGATTTGGCGATTTTTAAAGATGCAATCACAGAATGGAACGCTCTTAACCCTATTCCAAAGTTTGTGACTATTTGCGGTGATCTAGTTAATGATATGCCGCAAGATCCACACAACAACCGAAGCAAGCAGTTAAATGATTTCAAAAATGCCCTCACCTCACTTCGAAAGGAAATTCCATTAGTGTTGCTTGGCGGAAATCACGACTTCCTTAACACGCCAACGAATGCCTCCATCAAGGAGTACACTGACCAGTTCGGTGATGACTACTACTCTTTTTGGGTGAAAGGGGTGATGTTTATTGTCCTGAACGTGCAGTTGTACAAAAACAACACCGAAGCGCCTGAGCACTACAAGGCGCAGGACCAGTGGCTGGACCAGCAGCTGCTCGATGCTAAGTCCTCAAACTATTCGCACGTCATTGTCTTTCAGCATGTTCCCTGGTTCCTGCACAACATCACCGAACAGGACGATCCCATGTGGACGATTCCTAGTGTCGAGCGACAGCGTGTAGTTACCAAGCTCTACCAGGCAAAAGTCCGTTGGATCTTTGCCGGCCACTACCATCGCAATGCCTATGGAAGCTACGAGGATTTGCAGATGATAACCAGCTCTGCCATAGGCGCGCAGTCTTTTGATGGCGCCAACGCCAAAAGTGGCTATCGATTGGTTCAAGTGGAGGAGAACAGCGTCAACCACACCTGGATCAACATAACTCGAACAAACAAAGCCTTTGCATCTTCCTCAATCACTGTTGCGGCGGCATTGACAACAATGGCTAGTGTAATAACCAAGTTTGTGGTGTAATAACAATGTTCATTTAAAATTTGTTGTTTAACAGAAATAAAAGCAAAGTAAATGTTTTTCGGTTAAAGACAAAAAACGATTAGACAATAGTGCAATATCTAATCAACTTTGGCTCAGTTATAACTTGTTGAGATAACAGAGAAAACCGTTTCTGCAGCAATGATATCTGTGAAGGTGAATGAAAAAACGTCATTCAAACAGCTGTATTTATGTTGCGGTTTTATACAAGTTACATTTTTGTTTTGCAAAACTATTAAATACACACAAAACATTTTGCTACACACAGAGAGCAAGAATGACAGCAAGGTCTCTAGTTACTACCAAACTCGGTCCAGTGGTGGGCGAGCAGATCATCAGCAGTGGCTGCTCCAAGCCGGTCCACAGATTTTTGGGCATCCCCTACGCTAAGGCACCGGTTGGCCAGTTTCGCTTTCGACGCCCAGTGCCGCTGGACACGCCTTGGAGCGAGCCACTTCAGGCCACTCAGTGGCCACCGCAGTGTCCTCAGTTTTCAGCGACGCCTTTCAATAAAGCCTGTGAGCCGTACTTTAAAAACAGCACCCAATCTGAAGACTGCCTCAAGCTAAACATTTGGTCTCCAGATGTCAGCGGTGTTTTTAGTGCCGCTGAAGAGGGCAGTTTGAAGAGGCCAGTTTTGGTGTGGATTCACGGCGGAGGCCTGGTGGCGGGCACGGCCTCCTTTGACTTGTACGATGGAGAGCTGTTTGCGTCAGAGCACGACCTGGTTTTTGTCTCATTTAACTACCGGTTAGTAATTTTGTTTGTTTGCACTTAATCTACTAACCTGTGTTTGTGTTTTTACCACCTGCCGACAGACTTGGAACTCTTGGGTTTTTTACTGCTAAAAGCGTTCCAGACATAAACGGTAACCAGGGATTGTTTGATCAAGTGGCAGCGCTTCAGTGGGTACAGGAAAATATTCGATGCTTCGGTGGTGATCCGAACAAGGTTACCATAATGGGACAAAGTGCTGGCTCTTGGTCAGTGTCGCTGCACATTTTGTCTCCTCTTTCCCGAAACCTGTTTCAAAACGCAATATTAATGTCTGGAGCAGCAACCAACTTGGCAGTTAGTCCAGAGGTGCAAATAGAGCACTACCTAAGTGCACTTAAAAAGATGGGAATTGCTAACAAAGATGACGAAAATATAAGCGCTGAAACGGTTGAGAAACTGATGCAGCTAGATGCCGATAAACTTTCTACCATTTACTACCAAATGGATCGCAGAAATGCCATGGACCGCAAATCAGTTGTGGTCATTGATGGCGAGTTTTTGCCCAATTCAGTCGACCATTTGCTTTCAACGGGGCAGTTCAAGCAAGAACTAAATCTTTTGTCAAGCATTGTTGAAGATGAGGGTTCTTTTTACTTGACCTACACGCCGTATCCGTTTTTTAAAAAGCAAAATCCAGATCCGATCAGTTACAATGAAGCAAAAGAGTTTTTGAGAAAACTAATTGTTGAGTTTAAACCATTTGAGTCACTATCTGTTTGCACTGAAAAGGTCCCTATTGATTTGCTGCTGGATTTTTACTTTCGTGGACTTGATCCGAATGGCAATGATCAAAATCAGTACCGAAAACGAATTGGCATCGCTTTGGGCGATCTATGGCTGGCATGCCCGACTTTAAACTTTTCAAAAGAAGTTTTCAAGCGCAGTAATGGTCAAACAAAAGTTTACCAATGGTTTTACACTGCTAAATCAGACAATGTTAAACTTCTTAGCCCTGAATGGGGCGGCGTTGCTCACTGTGATGACTTGTTTCCGCTTTTTGGCATGCCACACAGATATCCTAAACTGTACTCTAATCAAGATCGCCTACTTTCAACAAACATGATGAATTTTGTTTCCCAATTTGTTAAAACTGGGTAAGTTTGCTATACAATTTCAAATTAAAATTAACAACTTTTTTACTAATAAAAACAGAAATCCTGGTCCTGAATGGAAATCATATTTTAGTTTTGACAATAATTTGATGGCGCCTTTTTACAAAGTTAACAACGAGGAGAACAATTTTGACCAGTTTAAATTTAATTGTAAACAAATTGAATGTGAATTTATATGGGGAAAAGTTAAACAGTACAATTAAAGTTATAATTTTAAAATTGCAAAAGTTTTTTAAACGTTTAAAATGCAAAAATACAGAAACAAATAAAAACTATTTTATTTTTTAACCAAAACAACAAAAAAAGTTTAAAATTTATCCTGTTTTCTTCCACACCTTAACGGCCACATTTTTTGGTCGATTTTCTCCACCAATTGACTGCACTTTCCAGCTGTACTGATAAATGGGTGGCTCATTTGGATTAGCCGTCCCAGTGAAGATCCGTTCACTCCACTGGCCGGCTTTCAGTTGAACCGTTGCATTGGCGTACACATCAAAGGTGTAATTTTCCACTGAGATTGCGGCAATTCCACTTCCTGAATTTGCTTCCTGAACTCCGTTTCCAAATCCCTTTGCCTCACCGCCGTCAACTCGGAAAAACACGCCCGCAAATTGACTGCTCACATCAGTCCAACGACTGCCCGGCCACAGCCGTTCTGGAGCCGCCTCTCCGGGAATTTGGACGTAAATGAAGCCAGGTGGAAGGACGTGCTTCACTTCATTCGTCTCCAGAGCAGTCATCTTTTCCTTCATCTCAGCCAGACTTCGCTGCAGAGACTCAAGGTTGTGCTCCAGCGCCTGAACCGTTGCCGAGAGGTCGGGAATGTTGACCGGGGCTCGCTTTTGGCAAAGGATGGTGTTATTCTTTTGGCACGGTTCGCTGAGCCACTTTCCTAACAAAAAATAGCGCAACATGAAATAGTGTAGTCAGTTTAAGGCAAAATAATTTACCAACTGATTTCACATCGGGACTCATTTCTACGCAGTAGTTGGGCAGCGCTAAAGGGTGTCCTGGCGCCCAATTGCTGAACACTGTCATGTCGGAACCATCATTCCAGCGGTAAGAGTTTGCGCCGGTGTTTTTTGCTCCGATCCAAACGCTGTTAACCAACTTTGAGTGTTTGAAAAGAAAATCACTGATAAAGTTTTGCTCTTCGGCGTAGTGAATGACTGCCAACGATGAGGCGTCATTTGCCTTGCAGAGCGCCTGAGCATCGGCAAATGAGTTGAGTTTGGGAAAAACCTTGAAACAGTATTCGTTCTTGTATGGCTCCCAGTCACCGCATGTTGTTGCTGCGGCTGTAAGTTGAAATATAGAAAAAAGGACAAAACTGATTTTTAAGCAAAACATTTTTACATTAGTCGTTTTGCGGTTGACAACAAAAACAAAACACTTAATGCAACGTTTAATTTTGCTATTCTAAATGTAAAGTACACACTTAAAAATGGTTTTTTTTAAAACTAGTGTTTTACTTTGATGTAAAAGTCATCAAAACTTTGTAATCATTTACCTCCCATTAATATATAAAAATCAAGATTAGCTTTATGTTTCATGTAGAAATTAAAGTTGGCAAATATATTTAACATAAATGTTTTATTTAAAAATAATCTTTTTTAAACTGTATTGAAATCTATAAATAACATTTTTTTAGAATTTGGAAATAGTTTTAAGCAAAAAACTACATTTTTTTGTTTTAAAAACTGTTTGTTGCAAAAACCAGTAAAATTTTTTTTAGTTTTTTAAATATTTGCTGAAAATAGCATAATTGTTTTAAAAATTTAAGTAAAAATAATGTTTTTTAATATTTTTGACTTTTGAAAGTAAAGTTAAACTGTAACTTTTATGCACTAATAATGTTTTTTATTTGGCATTGAGTTACTTGTAATTAAATTGAACTTTTACTTTGTTATTGTTTTAGTAAACTTTTTCTCTTTTAATATTTAGATTTTATTTTTTTTGTTATCAAATGATTGGTAAGTTCAAACTGCACTATTGTAATTATTTAGGACTGCTGAAAGCACTGTATATTGATTTATAAAAGATTATAAATTGCAAACAAAAGTAACTTTCTTGACTTGTTATTAAAAGAACATTTTATAAAAAGTTTTGTGTCTAATTGTCAGTTATTGTAATTAAAACTAAGACTATTAAATTTTTATTACAAAACAAATTTTTTTTGTTATAGCATTTATAACTTTAAATCATTTTTATGTTTTTTATTTATAAAAATGTTATTAGTTATACTAATTTCACTTGCCACCAGTTCACTTCTTGTTTATTTGTAAGTCATTCAAAACTGGTAACTTTTTTCAGCTAAAATTGTTGTTTTTACAGATGGGTCCAACACAAGTACAGTCACTGGTCAAAGTTGGGCGTCAACGGCCCTAAACCTAGTCTACGCCACTTTGGAACTACAACAGAAATTCAAGGTGGTGACCCGATGAAAGTTGAACTGGATCTTCTTAAGCGTTTTGGCTCCGTTTACGGCACTTACATTGGCGTGCAGCCATCGTTGACTATTTCCGACCCAGAGCTTATTAAAGCCGTCCTTGTCCGGGATTTTCAATGTTTTGTCAACCGTCGACCGATCAATAGCGACCATCCAGTGTTCAATAATAGCCTTTTCTTTGCTAGCGGCGAGTTGTGGAAAAAGCTTAGACAAATTGCAAGTCCCACCTTCACTTCAGGTCGTCTAAAGCGTTTTGTTCCATTGATGAACCGGAGCATTGGCAATTTGGAGGCGTATTTTGATAAACTGACTGAAGAGACAAATCATAAGGAAGGCGGTATAATGAAGGACACTCGAACGACCATTATGGGTTTCACCATTGAAACAATAGCCTCAACGATGTTCAGTGCACAAACGGGCTCAAATGAGTCCTCCACTGAAGAGCGAGCCTCTCCAAGCGCAAACCTTTTCATCAAACACGCTCTTCAAATTTCAGAAGTATCCAACCTGGTGATCCTCTGTAACAACACACTTCCAAAGTGGTTCAACAGCCGAGTGCTTGGCATTGAACACCAGTTCAACGTAGAGAGCTCAAACTTCTACATCAACGTCACCAAGGCAATCATTTCTGGTCATCAAAAGCAGCAGCAGGCACATGAAAGCAAAGCTGCTGGGGCTTCAAATTTTGTACAACTGCTAATGAAAGTGGCTCAAAAGAATCAGTACTTCAAAGAGGAGTCCTATGAGGGGCTGACCGCCTCGATGGAGCAAGGTTTGGTTATAACAATTTTTTTAATCAAAAAACTAAAAAATTGATGCTTTTTTCAGAATTTAAAGAATCTTCAGCGTCAAAAAAGTCACTAGACAAGCCGTCATTAACTGAGAACGAGATTATAGGCGTAGCAGCGGGCGTTTTTCTGGCCGGCTTTGATACGTTGAGTGCCATCACCAGCAGCGCTCTTTACGAGTTGGCACTGCATGAGCAGATTCAAGAACGGCTGTTCCAGGAACTGTCCGCCAATCTTGACTCACTTGATCCTAATTCAGAAGAGTACATTGAGGTGGCGATGAAGCTGCCATATCTCGATTGCGTCATCAAGGAAACACTAAGAAAGTACCCTGTCTTGGCCAGACTGGAGCGACGGGTCAATGTGGAAAATTACAGCCTAGGCGAGCAGCAAAAGATTCCTCTTGTCAAGGACCAGGTAGTGGAGATCTCCACCATTGCTTTGCATTACAATGAGCAGCTTCACCCGGAGCCGTTTCGTTTCAACCCGGATCGTTTTTCAGCTGAGAACAAACATCTTTTGCTGCCATATAGCTTACTACCTTTCGGAGATGGTCCCAGAAATTTTAAGTTGCTGATAAGCTGTTTAAGCAGCTGATAATTTCTTGATAAACAACAGAGTAGTTTAATCTGTTTCATTTCTTTTTAGGCCTCGGCATGAGATTTGCCTATCAGGAGATGAAACTGTGTTTGTCGAGAATTTTGCGCCGTTACCGTTTTCTAACTACACCCGACACGCCTCGCCACCTCACTTTTTTGCCTTTCAAGTTTGTTCTCCTTTCAGAGCCGTATCCACTTAAGGTGATAAAACGAAATTAGAAAAAAATGTTTTTTGTTTTTACAATAAACCTTTTGTTTATGATTAAAAAAATTTTATCTGGTCGAAAACAAAAAAAGTACCTATGACCATGTCCTTGCTTCTATTTTAAAACTTTTTAGCTTTTAATTTCTGCAATCGTAATGTAAATTTAAAATAATTACATATTAAATTTTTAATAAACAGTAATTGATGTCATTAAATAAAAATGACAAGTACTAAATATAACTTTAAATAAAAATTAATTGATTTTTTACCAAAATTTCTTACTAACGTAAAATTTGTTAAAGTTTTTTTAATTAAATTCTTGTCAATTAAACTCAATTTGACACACAAACGGTAACAAATCAATTTTGTTAAAAAATAAATTAATTATTAAATATATTTTTTGCAAATTTTTCTTTAATTTCTATTTATATCGGTCGCTTAAATTCTAACTTTTTAAAATTTAAAATCGTTTATTTTTAAAATTTATTTATTGTTTTAACGTCAATTTTAAATTACAAATATGACACATTGTTCATCATAATTTAAAGACAAACAAACAACAGTTACAAAATTTCAATACTATAACTCATTCAAAGTTTCATAAAAAACAAACGGAAATATTGATTACTAGACAAAACAAAAACATTTGCATTATTTAAAGTGTATTCAACTATATTTCAAAATTTATAAAACAATTGTGTGAGAAAAATGTAGTTTCAGTTAGGTACGTTTACAGTTACAACAACTATGAATGATAAAATTGTGTTTAAAAGCATCAAATTTTACAATGATTACTACAAAAATGCCCAAAATCCAGATTTTGAAAAAAATGTGAAGTTAAAATTAGTTATTTTAATTTTAACTTGCAAAAGTGTCTAATTGTTTGCGTTTGGAATTTTAAATTTTACTAATATTGAACGAATTGTTTATTACGATGCTATTTTTTATTCGTTTTTCGATAACAACATTAACATTATTGCCTGTTTCAATTCGGTTATGACTGCTTGTTTTTTGTATTTGTTTTACGGTTTAAATAATCAGATTAACGATTTACTGTTGCATCAATTACTTAATAAAAAACAAATCAAATTTTTTATTGACATTAAAAATCGGACTGAAGTTTGCCAAAAAGTTAGAAACAGTTTTGCGAAAACTTTCTATTATTTCAATTATTTCAAGTACTCAGCTGGTAACAATTTTTTTTATAATTTTTTATGATTTTAATTTTGTTTTTTTTGTTTTTTAGAATTTTACATTATTTTGTGTCATTTTATGTTTGTTTTTAAACTAACTTCTAATTTCCAAATTTTCACTATAAAAAATTTCTTTCAAATTTTAATTTATCAAATTTTTGCCTCAATTGGTTTTGACATGTTTATTCTATTTTACGCAACCATTATCATTAATGTCATTGTTGTAGGAAAAACGCAGTTTACTATTTTAATAATCAATCTTAAACAACTAAACTCATATTTAACAGAAGTTTCTTGTAAACAACGTAATCAATTTTTAATATATTTTGAGCATTATAGAAAAAAATCAGTCAACACATTGCAGCATTTTAGTCCATTTAATCGAAAATACGGTCAAATTTTTGTAATTTTTCTCTTTGTCAATCTGCCCATCAATTTGTATATTGCCATGTCAATCATTTTAAGACATGCTTCTTTAAAGGGCATGACTTTTCTTTTGATTAACACTTTAATGCAGTATTTTTGCCTTTTTTCAGTCCACATAACTTTAGTTAATTTTACCGCATGGTTTTACAAACCAAGACATTACTTGCTAAGTTTAAGCGCAGAAAATTCTAATAAAAAAATCAGTTCCGAAATCAGATCTGAATTGAGATTGAGTTTGTGGATTTCAATGCTGCAAACTACTGTTAACCGACGAGTGGGCGTAACTTACGGCACAATAAACATTCTGGTCACTCTGGCTACATTTGCTAAAGTAAGAGCTAATTTTTTGTTTTTAAACTAAAATAAAAGTTGTTTTTAACAGTTTTTACAATACTATTTCAAATACAATTTAATCATGTACAAAGTTTTTATTTCTAAATAAAAAATTACATTTTTGCAATAATGTACAAATTGACTTTTTTTCCCAGCGTGATCTCCTGGGAACCGTTGTCAGTGGTCATCAACATCATTAACAAGTTTAAAAAGCTGCTTCTTGCATAAGAGTAATAGTAAAGCGGATATTGCCAATCTTCTCTGCCTAATTTTTACCAATATTTAATTTTAAATTTAAAAGTCAATGTCAGTACTCAAAACAAGATAGGCTGTGATAGGCAAACTTTAAATTGGGTGAGGGTGATAATGACACTGGGCTACTCCACAACATTAACACATTTATCTGATAACTGTGCAGACAAACTGGCACACTAACCACTTGTTGATTGCTAAGTTTTAAAATTGTTTACCAGAGTTATATAAAAAGCCAACTCTCAAGTTGCGTTTTGCGCTTTTGTCAACATCTCTTTCCCTTTTGTCAAAATGGTTTCAAAAACATTTTTTGCTTTAACTTTACTTTTTGCGGCCCTAGTCAACTCCGGGGTGCTGGGGTCGGCCATCAAGGCCGCTCCCTACTTCATGCCGCTGGACAATGAGCCGCAAAGCATCGACGACATTGTCGCCCACTCTGGCATTCGCGACTTTATCTTTGCCTTTGCGCTGGCCACCGACCAGGGCGAGTGCCTGCCCACCTGGGACGGCAAGAAGAACCAGACGGTGGCCTCGGACACCAAGGTCCTGGCGATGGTGAACAAGGTTCGGGCGCACGGTGGCGACATCTCCATCAGCTTTGGCGGCTACAACGGCGTCGAGCTGGGTCACGCCTGCAAGAGCCCCGAGGCGCTGGCCAAGGCCTACCAGATTGTCATCGACAAGTACCACCTGACGCATGTGGACTTTGACATTGAGGGCGATGACCTGGGACCGGATGTGGAGGAAAACCGCCGTTTCAAGGCGATTCAGATTTTGAAGCACAACGCCAAGGCAAAGGGAAAGGAGCTTCACGTTACCTTGACTCTTCCCTGCACCACCGTCGGCCTGAGTGATCTAGGAAAGGCGGAAATTAAGCGAGGCATTGCCGTACAGCACGATCTGATTGATCTCTACAAGATTATGTAAGTGAACGGTTTTAAAAAATTAAATTTTGATTTTAATTTTGTTTGTCGTTTTAGGGCCTTTGACTACGGCGGACCCGCCGGCAGCATGGCCTCTAACGTCATTGAGGTGATGGAAAAGGTTCACGCCCAGCTGAAAACTCTCCGAACTGACTTGCACTCCTCAGAGGCAGTCTACTCCCACACCGGAATGATTCTGATGAACGGGCACACCGATCAGCCAAGTGAACTTTTTACCGTGGACACCTTTAGCAAGCTGGAGGAGTATGCTCGCAGCAAAAAGCTAGGTCGACTGAGCTACTGGTCGCTGAACCGAGATCGACCCTGTCCGGCGGGAAAGGTGCTCGGCTGGGCCGCCGGCATGTGCAGCAGCATTTCCCAGAAGCCGTATGACTTTACCAAGGTTATCGCCAAGTTTGCTCACTAAGAGCTAAAATGCAAACTAATAACAATAAAATTTAGTATAATCAATTTTTAAAATGATAAAAAATGTGTTTTTGGTACACTGCAATTTTTCGTGTTTGTTTTTTGTTGTTTGGCAGGTTATCAAAACTTTGTTTTGTGTAAAAAATCATTAACGTTTGTTTTTTAAAAACAAATTAATAAAAAACTGATATACAAAAACTAAAAAAAATTAAAAAATTGTCAAATTTTTTTGAAAAAACAATTTAATGTTACATTCACATTTCATTAAAAATATTATTGTTTAATATATGAAATAAATTACAAATTTAAATAACGTTTAGTAGTTAACTAAATGTTTAACTAATAAATTCATTGTCTAAAAAAATGCTCTTCATTATTCATTTTTTTAAAATTTAAATGTGACTTTTCAAAATAATACAAGTTTTTATTTTGTTGTTGTTTTTACAAACACATTTATTTATTGCCATTAAAAATTTTGCATTAAATCAAAAACAAATAAATAACTACTGATTGCAGCATAATATTTTATTTAAATTATAACAAAATTATTCTTAAAAATAACTACAAAATCCCACAATTTTAAAATAAAAAATTACAAATATTATTTTATTTAATTTATAAAAATTGTTTATGTGTATTAGCCAATACAATGACTAGTACACAACAACATTTACCATCATTTTTCACTGTTTTTTTCAACGTGGTTTGCGGCCACGCCTATGACCTGATGACCTATTTTGACCCGGTGGTGGTTGTGGAGTCAGTGAGACCACCAAAAAAATCTACCAGAATTCAGGAAAATCAACCTTGGAACTTTGTATACTTTTTCCCGTTGCTTTTTACCCTTGCTTCATTTCTTTACGGAAATGTCTTGTTGGTGTACATAGAGGAAGGTGACTTAAGTTTGGAGACCCTGCAACGCAGCCCAGTCAGTTTGATGCACCAGGCAATGCCTCAAAGTATGTGGCCTCAGATAGACATAATCTACGATTTAGCTGTTGCAACAGTGCTTCTCAACTACTTTACTTTCTTTAGGCGCCCTTACACTGGAGGGCGCTACGAGGTAGTGGTCAGAAAGAAAAAAATTAAAAATGAAAACAAAAACAAAAAACGGAAAAAACATTCATCAATGAGCATTTTTGGAAAAGGTTTGTTAAAAAGAAAAGATTTTTAACTTTTACTTCGATTTCTAATTTTACTTATATACTTAGCTCTTGTTCCTTTGGTTTCTGATTCAATTCTTACATCACACCGCCTTTTTACCCGTTGGTTTTTAGTTCTTTTTTCTTTATTCTTTCCATTCGGTTTGTTTTTTTGCTATTTTAACATTTTTCTTATTAAACGATGGATGAGTGCTGCTGATTTTATTTTTTGGTTTGTAGTTTTTCCATTGCACATTTTCTACAACTTTTATGGCTATATGGCAGTGCCAGCAGCTGTTATTTTAGGTTCGAAATTTGTTCATCTAAGACAACTAGCACTGCTAAACTCTTTTAAAAAACAAGTAAAAAAATCACAAAAAAAGAAAGGCAGTAAAAAGTATTTATTAAAAACTGTTGATCATACATGTTTTTTAAGCCGTTACCTTTTTCTCAACCGTCGTTTGTCTGAACTGGCTGCAGACATTCAACAATTTTCAAGCTATTGGACCACAGCACTTAGCGTTTATTTTACCGGATTTCTTGCAATGCAGTGTTACCTTGCCTACATTGTCTTTTTCATTCCATCTTTAACTTCTTTTTCCCATTTCTTTTTTACCTATGGTTTTTTGGTAATGGAAACGCTTCAGTGGGCACTTATTTTTCAGTGCGCCAAAGTTGCCAAAACAAATGATCGTTTAGAAAAAATAAACTTCCGTTTTTATTTGGCAAACTTTCTCTTTTTCAAGAAAAATAATAAAAATGTTAAAATGACTAAAACTTCCACTTTGCTCAAAGTAGAAGGATTCACAATTTGTCGCCGGTTAAGACCGTATTGTTTACATCTTCTTGACAATTACCGAATTACTACTAAAACCTTTTACGTAGTTATAATTTACACGGCTCTCTTTTTTATGATGCTTCTTAAACGGCAAAAACACAACATTTAGTAATTTTTCTTCAACAAGTTAATTTAAAATTTTGTAATTTGTTCTGTAATAACGTTCTAACGCAATTTAATGATTGCTAACAATATAACTTTTAAAATTAAATGTTAAATGTAAAGTTATTAACAAATAAGAGATGTTTCCTTGCATAAAAATTTCGCTGATTGAACTACAAAATTATAATAATTTATTATTACAAAGTACTTAAAAAGTTTATTAAACAGTGAACTAACAAACTAAAAGTTTAAATAATGAATTAATGTCTAAAAAGTGTTTATTATTAGTCTTTGTTTTAAGTTTGAAAACGGTTTTTAATACTACAAAACATTAACTTTTTTCTATGTAATAAGCAAACACAATTATTTATTGCACATTTAAAATTATGTTTAAAACTAAAAATAATAAGTTTTGCTAAAAGTCAATAAATAACTACAAAATGTTAAATAATTTATTGTTTTATTTGTTACAAAATTATTTTCGCATACAACCAACTGCGAAATTGCTAAACTTAAATATATAAAATTAACTAATTTTTTACAATGACTATAACACAAAAGCAGTTACCATCATTTTTGACCGCCTTTTTTAACGTAGTTTGCAATCACGTTTTTTATTTGTTTACTTATTTTGATCCGGTAGTAGTTGATGTAGGAGTAACAACATCAAAAAAATTTTTCAAAATTCATTTAAATCAACATTGGAACTTTATGTACCTTTTTCCGTTGCTTTTTACTTTTATCACATTCTTTTACGGAAATGTTCTGATGGTGTATTTTGCAGAAAATGATTTGAGTTTGGAGACGTTGCAACGAAGCCCAGTCAGTCTGATGCACCAGGCAATGCCTAAAAGTATGTGGTCCCAAATAGATGTCATTTACCGCCTGGCCGTTGCTACAGTTCTTTTCAACTACCTCACCTTTTTTAGGCGCCCCTACACTGGAGGGCGCTATGAGGTAGTGGTCAAAAAGAAAAAAATTTTAAAAGAAGATAAAAACAAACAAAGAAGAAAGCACTCATCGATGAGTATTTTTGGAAAAAGTTAGTGAAAAAGAAACCAACTCTAACTTTTCATTTTTGTATCTAATTTATTATTTTTGTTAGCTCTTCTTCCTTCGGTTTCTGATGCAATTCTTGTTTCACACCGTTTTTTCACCCGTTGGTTTTCTGTTATTTTTTTTGCATTTTTTCTTTTCAGTTTGCTTTTCTGCTATTTTAACGTTCTCCTCAACAAGCAATGGACGGGTGCTGCTGATTTATTCATTTGTTTGGATTATATTTTTTCCTTTGCACGTTTTTTACATTTTTTACGGTTATCAGGCTGTGCCGGCAGCAGTTATTTTTGGTTCACATATTGTTCACCTGAGACAAATGGCGCTTTTAAATGCCTTTAAACAATTAATCATTAGATTAAAAACAAAGAAAAAAAGTGAAAAATATTTAACAAACAATTTTGATCATTCTCACTTTTTACCACGTTATCTCCTTTTTAACCGTCGTCTAGCAAAACTGGCTTCAGACATTAAACAGTATTCCGAATATTGGAGCATTCCTCTTAGCGGTTATTCTTCTGGTTTTCTTGCAATGCAGTGCTATCTTGCATACATTGTCTTCTTTATTCCCTTGTCAAACACGTTTTCACAATTATTTTTTGTTTATAGCCTTTTAACGTTGGAAACTCTTCAGTGGGCACTCATTTTTCAATGTGCCAAAGTGGCCAAAACAAATAATCGTTTAGAAAAAATAAATTATTGTTTTTATTTAACAAGTTTTTTTTCAACCATACAAATAAAAATGTTAAAATGATTAAAGTTTCAACGTTGCTTAAAATAGAAGGTTTTGCGATTAGCCGCCGGTTAAAACTGTACTGTCTGCACCTGTTGGACAATTATCGAATTACTTCAAAAACATTTTACGTGGTCATCATTTACACGGCACTCTTCTTTATGATGCTTTTCAAAAGACAAAAACAAAATTCTATTTGTTTTTAACTCAACAACTTATTAAATTTTTGTATTTTATTTTAAATTAAATAAATATTTATAAATTCAAATTTCTGCTTGTTTACGCAAATGTTCGTACATGTTTTCTCCTGTTTTTTGGCACATTTTGGCAAAAAGTCCCCCTCTTTTTAACAAGGTTGACGGTGCATCAAACTCTACAATTTGTCCTGCTTCCAAAACCTGATAAAAAAACTTTAAAAAGTTTTAATTTTTATAAATAAAACAATTACCATTACTCTATCACAGTCAATAATTGTACTGAGTCGATGGGCCACTGTGAGCACTGTACAGTTGAAAAAATGCTTTCTAATTGTTTTCTGTACTAGAGCATCGGTTTGCATGTCAACGTTGGAAGTGGCCTCGTCAAGCAGCAAAATCTTATTTTGTTCAAGAATTGCCCGGGCTAGTTGTAGCAGTTGCAGCTCTCCGGCACTAAAAAAAGTTAAACTGACTTCTTGATCTAGTTTTTCTTTAAAATTGAAAGATTGTATCTTTTTTGCTAATTCCACGCTTTTAAGAGCCGCCCAAATGCGGTCTTCTGAATGAACGCCAAACGGGTCAAGGTTAAAGCGGACACTGCCGCTGAAGAGCACTGGACGCTGGTCAATGATAGAGATGCTCTTTCGAAGTAAATTTAAGTCTATTTTGGTTGTATCTACGCCATCAATAGAGATGACACTTCCCTTTTCAGGTGTGTACAACTGAAGAAGTGCCCCGACTAGAGAACTTTTACCCGCAGAAGTTCGTCCAACGATGCCCACTTTTTCGCCGCCGTAAATACTAAAGTTGATGTTCCTTAGAACAGGATTGTTGTTGTAAAACAGTTTTAAGTTTTCCACCTTGATGCTGCCTTCTGATGGCCATTCTTTTTCAAGAACTATTTTTTGAATTGAAGATTTTTCCTGCTCTTGCTCTAAAACTTGATACGCAACAACCCGTTCCACTGAGTTCATTTGCCCTTCAAGGTCGGCAAAGTTCTTAATCAGCCACTGAATCATGCCCGTCAACGTCAGACCAGAGGTGATGGCCAGGCCGGCTTCACTTCCAGTTATAACTAAAAAACAGATTGTTAATTTTGAAAATGACAAAACTGAAATCATTTCCATTACCTTCGCTAGTCATTACAGTAGTGGTTATTGCAACAACGTAAAGAATCACAGCCCAGTCAACAAAAAGGGCCATTGCTCGGCTGCTGGCCAAGTAGAAGAACCAGAGAGCGCTGTGATCATTTAGATACGAGGTGAATTGCTCTGACCACCGGTTTTCTTTTCTAAAAGCACGAATACTGGTCAAACCATTTAGCGTAGTGGACAGATGCGAGTAGATAGGACTTCTCTCTATAAACAAAAAAATAATCTTAATTTTAAACTTTAATAAAACACTAAACTTACTTAGCGCTTCTACACGTTTAATCTCTCGAATTGCTTGCAAATAGGCCCAGGCAAAGCAGAAAACAGTTAAAAGAAGAATAGATGCCGCTAATAACAACTGCCAGCGGACGATACCTGCGACGGTTATAAAACCAATAATTTGACCGAGAGTCTTCAATAAATAAAAAAGATTAAATATTTTGTGCAAAAATAAACGTTTTTAAATTTTTCTTACTAAATTTATCTCGTACAGCGTCACCTGTAGCTGCTCATCAACAGTGGCCAGGTCTTTGCCCAGAACATTGAGCACCTCACCTTGAGAGTGAGCGTCAAAGAATGTCATGGTGGCGCCCAGCAATCGTCGAAAAACTGCTTCGTGCAATCTCACAGAAGCTTTCATGCACAAGCGATAAAAGGTGATCGAACGAAGGAAGGTCGTGGTAAAGAGGACTACTATGAGAACAGTGTAAAGGAGAATGTCCGTTTTGTGAGAATAATTTTCTGAGTTGTCGACACTGTTTTTTCTTGTCCAAGAAGCCAGAAAGAGGTCTAGGCTATGGAAAGTAATTTGCGAGATAAAAATAAGAAAAATTTGAATGAGTGCTAGCGGTCCAAAACCGCCACTTGCTTTAAAATATTTTAGGTAAATTGAAAGTTTGGAGATTTGTTGAGGGGGGGTTTGGGTTGTTAGATCTTCAGATGATACTTTTTTTAAATTATCAGTTAATTTATTTTCTTTTTTGAAAAGCTGTTCTGAACTTGATGTTTCTTTTTCTGTTTTATTGTTGCTATTTTTTCCTATGGTTTGTAGTACATCTTTAAGTTTGCCACTTCTTTGAAGTTCATTGTAGCTGCCCACAAACGCTGGTATATCTGGATTTTTGTCATCTAAAAATAGAATTTTGTTTGTTTGCTCAAGAAACTGTAGTTGATGCGTCACCAAAATAGTGGTTTTTCCGTTGAGTAACTCTAAAATGCATCTGTAAAATTAAAAATTAAATAAAGCTGTACTAAAAATAATATTTTTACTTTTGAAAAATGTGTTGTGCCACCGGTGCATCTACCGCCGACAGAGGATCATCGAGCAGGTAAACATCCGCTTGTCGGTAGACAGCCCTAGCAAGGGCCACACGAGCCCGTTGACCACCGGAAAGTTGTACTACTTTTCCCTTACTGTTTTCGTTTTCCCCAATGCCAACCATTGTTTGATCGCCTTCCGGTAACTCTTCAATGTCTCGCTGCAAAGCGCACGCCATAATGACTGTTTGATATCGTTCCGCCTGATATGTTTCTCCAAAAAGGATATTATTGCGCACTGAATCAAAAACAATGAACGCCTCTTGACTGGCATAGGACAATGTATTTTTGGCCATTTTCAAACTCCCGCTTATCAACGGGAGCTCTCCAAGAAGACCAAAAAGAAGAGACGACTAGAATGTAAAGTGTGTTGATATGTAATTTTTGCAACAATGTTTTAAACTTACCTTTCCAGAGCCAACCGGCCCAATCACTGCTAGCAGCTCACCCCTTTTTAAAGAAAAAGAAACATTGTTTAGAACTGTTGATTTAGTTTGACTCCATTTTGCAGTGACGTGCTCAGCTTTAACTTTAAACTTTTCACTTTGAGCAAGTTGATTTTCAGTGGCTTTCTCCTTATCGACTTCATCAAGCAGTAAAAAGGCCTGAATTCGCCTACAAGTGACCAACAACTCGGCGGTCATGGCAATGGCCGATGGTAAACAATTGGTGGTCGTCAGACGAAGACGATTCAAGAGAGCCAGTGACACAAAGATCACTTCTGGTGTCAACAGGGTGGACTGTTCTCCGTGTAAAACATACACCACCAAACAGGCAAAACAGACCACTCGGTAAGCGGTGAAGAAGATGGAAATGTTGATAGCCTTTAAAAAAGTCCCATTTGATAGAGCCTTGATTTCATTTCTAAATGTAGTGAAAATAGTTTTAATTTTTAACTAGCTAGTGGTAATGCAAAAACATACGATCTTGCGTCAAAGATGCGCTTTCCTAGCGGCCCTTCCCAATTGAATGCCTTTACACTGCGCATTGAGGCAATAATTTCAGTGGTCAGCTTCAGCCGAGTGTCAGTTTGAGTGGCTGTTTTCGCTCTAGAAAAGCATTGTTTTTTATTGTTTTTGCATAGCTAAAAAGAAGTTTAAACATACCTAAACTGCCCGGAAAGTTTCCCAGTGAATGACTGCAGCGGAATCAAGGCTAAAAGCAGGCTGAAACCGACCAGCGTTGCAGCCGTTCCGAGGTACGACCAGAGAGTGGTCAGTATGGCGATGGTTTGCAGCGGAGCGATCACCAGATGAGGCGCAATGCAGCAGAAGTCATCCAGGCGGCCAAGGTCGGTGGAAAGAAAGTTGATCAGCTGAGCGGAGGAGGTGCTGGCCATTGAGGACTGACTTAATTTGAGCAGCTTTTGGTAGAGTAGGCTGCTGGCAGCCACCTTTGCCCTCATGCCCAGTCTCATATCGTGGAAGAGCGTTAGATTGTGCATTGTCAACAGAAAGAAAGTGGTCAGTATTAGCCCGAGGCCGTTCAGACAGGCCCATTTGTAGGCTGAAGACGAAAGTTGAGGGTCAGTTTCTAGAGCTGATGAGGGTGAAACTGTAGACAAATGTTTTAACATTTGGCCAAGCATCAGAGCTTGAATAATGCGCAAAAAACATTCTTCAAAGATGAACAGTGAAAGAGGAATCAACATGTGAGAACCAGCACAGCTGCGATAAAAAGCTGTAGCAAAATTTGGGTTTTTCTTGTTTAATTGTTCATTCCAGTTTCTAAAATTTATGAAGTATATTTAAAATGTGTTTTGTATTTTGTTTGTAAATGAATACTTGCTTTGATAAACTAGCAGAAAGGGCTTCTGCTTCATCAGCTTTTGGGCACTTAAATTGATGATCAGTTTGAAAGTGACCATGCTTGATGATGTTGTAGATGGTAGGTAAAGTGTAACTAAAATTGATTGGTGTGTTTATTTAATAAAAACAAATTACAAAACATTACCCATAAGTAAGTCTTGAAATCAAGCTGGCATTGTCAACGGGAGCTAAAGTTTTAAATTGTGATTTTGATTTCATTTTTAAAAGTTTGGCAATTTATTTTAAAAAAACAAAATAGCAATAACATTAAAACATGCTGTAAAATTTGTAAAATAAAATTTTGTAATGATAGTTAGTTGCACTTAAAATTAAGTTAATTGATGATAAAACAAAAAGCGTAAAATAATAGTTAAATTTTGCGATTTCATTTAAAATTGCAACAAAAAAGATAAAAACAAAAAATCTGTTTGGTTGATAAAATATCACAATTGCTTTTACTTAACACACAAATGTACTAAAAAAATTATGTTGTTTAGTTTTAACAATCTCATTTGCATATATATTTTTTCAAAATTGCACATTTATTAATGCAAAAGTGTTATTCATTCTGACTGTTGGTTTTTAGTTTTTAGCTCTACTGTCATTTTTCAAATACTGTGCTGACTTGTCACTTAAGCCAATTTTTTTTATTGCCATCATTTTTAAAACAAGTAATGCAGATGTTGATCCTGTTTTTCAGTTTATCTGTAATTTTTTTAAAAACGTTTTACTGATAACGTAAATTAAATCAACAGCAGAACAACAAATTTTTCACTAGAAAACTTATTTGTTGCATTTTTGAGTGTTAGTTTAATTTAATTTGTTTATTGACATGTTGTGTGATTTAAACTAAACATAAAAACTAAGATAACAAAAATCGTGACACTTATTTAATTTTGTTAGTTTAATTTTAAAATTTTACTTTTTAACTTTGTTTTTTAGATTAACTAAAACTATATTAATCAATAAAAACATTATAATTGTTAACAAAATATTATATAAAAAAATAAAAAAGTTGTTTTACATAAATAAACTAGAATTTCAAGTTTTTAATAAGTTGAAAAGCACATTAACTGCAACTTTTAGTAAAAACATTTAGTAAAACTAAAGCACTGCTCATAATTAGAAAAATTTTTACAAGAAAGACAATTATTAGCTATTAAAAAAAGTAATAAATAACACAATTAACTATATTTTAAGTTATAAAGAAAATTTGAATGCAAACCTGGGCAGTAAAATTTAACAAAATGTAAATTAAACAAAAATTTTTAATAATTTAACTTGAATACTGTACAAATGAAATTCAAATGTTGTTTTTGTTAATTTTTTTTATAATAACAAATTTTTATGATATAAAATCAAAAAGTAGTTAAAAATGGACATTATAGTTCATGAACTGGTGTTTTTTAAAGACTTTTCTTACTTGACCAAATACTTCAACACTCGACGAGCAATTCATTCACAGAATAACAAAGACAAACTTCAATCAGTTTACACACTTTGTCTGGTGACGCTGATTGAAATCACCTACAACTTGTACCTCATCTTCCGACCAACACTGTCACCTTCTTCAGCAATGATGCACTTTGCAGTGTTTCACTACATCAACCTGCCAAGCCTGTTGTACCTATTACCGGCCGTTGCAGAAACGTTGTCCCTCTACTATCTTTACCTGCTTTATTTAAATAAAAGCGAAGGCAAAGCCGTGCTAGAGTTTTACGACCACATTGTGGTTGTCCGAAAAGAGCGCACTGTTCTGTGGTTGACTTAAGGCACTGCTCACCAGGCACAGCAAATGCTCCTCACTTTAGTTAATCTTTGTCAAGTGTTTACAGTGGTTTTAGGTATTCAACAAAACATCAATTTACGAAAACTAACTTAAATTTTTTGTTAGATGCTTTTTTAATTGTTTCACAGCTTCACTTGGCGGCTTTCGTTCGGCGGCACCTGTTGAATCCTGAAGTCAACTGGTTAAACTTTTGCCTGCAGTTGGTCACTGCTGAAATAGTTACTCTTTTCATTGACGCCACCTTTACCATCTACGCGCACGTGTGCATCCTAACGGCATCATTAGCTATCGTGCAGATGCTGCTCATTAGCGGACAGCTGAAAAAGTTGGCAACAAATCTAAAAACAGAAAGAAAAAACTCTAAGGTGGGAGTTTTCCACCGGAAACTTGCGCTGTTTGCCTTCAATCGTTTTCTCCGCGAAAGTGTCGCCTGTTTGCGACTGGTGAACGGAAATGCCGGCCACTTTATCAGCAGAGCTTTCACTGCCTACCTTGTGGTGAACCTTCCACTGAGCTGCACCTTAGGGGCCCTGCTGCTGGTCACTGGGCGGAAGATTAACACTGCATTTTACCTTTTTACGGCGGCTTTCATGGTGCAGCAGTGGGTGTGCACTTTTGGGTTTCACCTGTTCATTGTGGGCGTGAACCGGCTAATTCATCGACCAGTGAGGAGGTTGATGCAACTTCAGGGGACTACTAGTGACTTACCGGGCACAGGCAGGAGCCTCACTTCAAATGACTTTAGAATGCAACTGAAACTAAGCGCCTACATTGCCGCCTATCACGTGCGATCTGAGCGCCGGTACGGGTTTGCTTACTGGAAACTTTCTCTAAATGTGACGATGATGACTTTTGCTGAGGTAGTTTTTAAATAAATGGTTAACAAATTTAATAATTTTTACTTTTTACTTTTTTAGTTTTCCCTGCTTTACTCACAGCTTTTGATGTACAGTTACATGTGGTTAAATAAAATTTAAATGAATAAAAACGGAAGTAAAATAATAAAACGTAAAATGGTTTAAAATTGTAGCTCTATTAAGATTTTGTATTGTTTTGTAGGGGAATTCAGTTATCTTATTCTTTAGAGACTAACCACCTTTTTCTCCAGAGACTCCAACTGACGATTGAGTTCAGCGAGAGTCCTTTGCTCAAGTATAAAAACAACCTTCTTTTCCTTTAGTTCCAACGTAGAAACACTTGTTAAAGACTGTACTTAGCTTTTCCAAAAATTGTTTCTAAACACTTCTTATTTTTCAAATTCTTCTTCAATGAGCCGTTTAACACCCTTTCTCATAGTATGGCTGCTGCTGCTGATATCATCTTTTTTAACTGTTTGCAGTGCTAGTCATAACCCGACAATCGAAAGGCTAAACTTGATCGAGTACTTCTCCAGAGTTTCACCTGCTGATTTTCACCCTACTACTGAGATGGAAGAGGCTGCAAAGTCAATTTTGGAGCAGAATCGAGCAAACGGGCGAGAAACCCTCTCTTCTAAATCGACTTTCATTACCGCCTGTTACACACAACACCAGCAATTGAACATCTTCAACGGCTCACTACTTGTGGACGATGTCCTCTCTTTTTATTACACTGTAAGTGCAAAGTGTTTTGAATTAGTTTATCTCACTTTTTAAAATTTTACTTTTTTTTGTTTACTACTTGTTTTTGCTACTTAGAAAACCTTTCCTGAAAAAGCTCTTCGTTTCAACGGAGAGAACATACAAAATCTGTTGCACTCAACGGCGGAGATTATTGTGGCGTGCAACCCAAACAACAACAACAACAAAACCATCACCAAAACTGCCACCAAGTTTGGCTTCACGCCGTTCTCTGATTTGGTTTGTTTTGAAAAATTTCTTAAAAAACTAGTGTTTTCTAATTTTTAACTTTTCTTTCCTTTTTTCTTTTTCAGAGCCCAGCTCAAGTTGAAGAGGAGCTCAGCTCGACTTTCCTCGCCTCATCTTACGACCTGGCTTCATCAGTGGAGCACAGTCGACAGGGTCGTCAGCTGGCAGGTGGCTGCAGCGCCGCCGAAGTGGAGCCACTGCCCAGCAAGTTCGACTGGCGTGATCACGGCGTGGTGACGCCGGTGCGCATGCAAGGCCGATGCGGGGTAAGTCCACTTCTGACAAGCCACATTCATTTTACATTACACAAAGTTTTCATTTAATTTATTCTGTTTCAACATTTTCAGTCCTGCTGGGCTTTTGCCTCCTTGGGCGCTCTCGAGTCGGCCATTCTCATTCGTCAGCACCGGCAACGCCATCAGTTGCAGCAGCAGCAGCAGAAGAACGGAGTAATCAGCGGCGCAAACCTGACCAACTTCAACGCCGCCACCTTGGACCTTAGCGAGCAGCACCTGCTGGACTGCAGTGGGTGCCACTGCAATGGCGGCACCGACGCCATCGCCTACAACTTCATTCGCCAGCATGGAATCCTCGAGGAGTCGGCCCGACCTTATCTCGCTCGACGAAACTTTGCCCCAGTTTGCCCGGTGAACAGTGGTAGTACCGGATATATTCGACGATCTGTTCCACCGTCGTCCTTTATCAACCACAGCCCTTCACCGAGGCTGCACCGGATTTCCGGCCGATGCTCTATGGTGGGAAATCGCCTCTTTGGCGGCGGCATCACCGATCGCCGCATTCAACAGGCGCTGCTCAAGTTTGGCCCACTTTTCATTGGACTGCGCTCCAATGGTCGCCTTCGAAACTACCTCGGCGGTGCGGTGGTCGGTGGTGATAATGGCGGCAGTGGTCAAGGTGGAAGTTCTCGAGGTACTCCGCTGAGCAGTCTCTACAACAGCCTCTGTCCGCCGGGCGGCTCACCGAACCACGCCGCTCTTCTCGTCGGCTACACGCCCTCTGCGTGGATCATCCGCAATAGCTGGTCTCGATCGTGGGGTAAGTACTGAGGTTTGTGTTTATTTAAGTCAACAATTTAACTTTTTTATTTTTATTTTAATTCTGTTTAGGTGATCGAGGCTACCTCCACCTGGCGCGCGGCAATCGCAACCTTTGCTCGGTCAACTCTTGGATTGCCTGGCCGCTTTTGTGAAGCGTTGGTGTTTTAAGCACAGTTTAAATTGATTTCAGATTCGCTCACTATATTTACTCATTTTGTATAAGCCAGAAAGTGTTATTGTTTATTTGATAATGATGAGGCAATCACCCAACACTGTTGTACAAATTGCTCAACATTTTTGTTTATTTGATTGTCATGTAATTTTCTGTTTGGTAGGCAGCAAAATAATTATGTGTGGAATTATTAAAAATGGAACTTAAGCAAAGCGGTTTGACAAATATGAATAGATATAAAATTAAAAAAATACTTTGTCGTTAATGAGTCAAAACATTTAGTTTAAACAAAATATGATTTCAAGTTGTTACTGAGAACTTTGAATTCTTGTTTTAAATTGAGTACTTTTAAAAATTTTGACGCAGGAAATTGTTGCAACAACATTTAAAAATATACTTAAATATTTAAACCGTTAAAACAGCAACTTTTTAAATATTTACAATGTATAACATAAAATAAAACTAAAACATTAGTAAAAGTTCAGATAAATGACATTCAAAACTGTTATTTGGTACTTTTGTTTATTTACTTTTACAATTGTCATCAAAACTTTATTTGCTTAACTTAAAAGTTAATTGTTTGTGTTGTTTTTTTAAATAAACATGTGTTTTACAACAATTTACAAATAAAATTCAATTTTATACAATTCAGTGTTAATTATTTTGCAACAATCACACTTTGTATTTTGCTTAATTTTGTATTATGTACATTTAAATTTGATTTTTTAGCATTTATGCAAAATTTAAATGTTAAAGTTTTAGCAAAAAATTTACATTTTAAAATGAACACTTTTTCTTTACTTCAACACTTTATTTTGTCTCCCTATAAAAATTTTATTTTTAAAACAGTGAACGAAATTATTTACCAAAACAACAAACGATGGCGCTATCAAACGTTACATCAGTTTGAAATGATTATGTACCTAATTTTTACTGGTCGTTGTGTTTTCTTCTATTTTGTACAAACAAACAGTTCAATAACAACAAGTTTTTTTCTTCAAAAAGATTTAGTTTATCAATTTTTAAATGATTTTACTATTGCCAATGACAACCTGTTTGTTTTTATTTTTATTATGCTTTTTATTTACGCTTTTCTTATGGAGTGGCGCATTTATTTTGGTCCTTATAACAATCTATCTTGGTTAAAATACGATAATTTAGTTCTAAAAAATATGATCACTTTTGTAGAAGCGGTTAAACCAACACCTATCATTAAGAAAATAATTGCTCAAAAGTTGAACAACAAATGCAAAAACTTAATTTTTAAAAAGCTATTTATGTACATCAGCTTAATTTTCAATGGTCAAATATTTACTTCCAAATTAGTTTTAGACAATCCTTTGCCTTTGTTTGTAAACTTTTCTTTTAAAACGCGATTGAGTCTGTTGCACTGCGTAATTTTATGTCATTTTGCAATCAAACTGATTATGAGTTTAACAAGTAAGTAATTTTTCAAAATACTTTTGTAGTTATTCAGTTACATTAAAAAACGCCGTTTTTCAGTTTTTATTTTGACGTACATTGAAGTTAAACTTTTATTAACTTATTTAAATACTGATCACTTTTTTATTGCTTGCCTCCAACTGATCGATCTTTTGCTGTTTCACAAACTTTTAATCAGACTTTTAAGCCTTTCTCTTCTTTTTGGTTCTATTGCATGCATTTGTACTACTTACGTGACAGTTCATTTTAAAAAATTAAATCAAATTGTTTTTAGTTATAAAAAGAAAATTGGTAAACTAAAATGTAATATTACTAATCTAAAAAGAATCAACACCAGAAAGTACCACCATCTTTTTGGTCGACTTAAACTGCAACAAAAATTAAAGTTTTTTGTCAAAGAGTGCACTGTCAACGCCGCCCGAATCCGTTACGTGAATGAACGTCTTTGGAATGGAGTTGTTTTCATTACTTGTGTTTGTCTGGTTCCCTCTAACATTTATCTAATTTATCGAATTTTCAGCGAAAGTGGAAAGTGTGGCATAACCATTTGGCTAATTTTCACAAACCAATTTGCCATTATGTTTGGCAGTATGTTGATGGTCGCTCGCTACTCTGCCATCATTCACGCTAGTGTGAAGGTGCTACCGACAATTGTCGTTTCTATTGTTAGTAGTTTAGATACAAATGTCGTTGGTAAAAAAAGTAAAAAAGGCAAAAAGTTGTTTCTCAAAATCAAGTGTCTCAATGTGTTGGAGATGTTGACTGTTGGACAGCCGATTGGAGTAGCCATTGGTCCAATGGACACTGTCACCTACAGCGAGATTGCAAAGGTAACTACAAATATTTAACTGTATTTAAACAACATAATTGTTTTTCAGATTTTAGTTAACTACTTTATCTACATAATATTCTTTTTTAACGTATTTTTGCAATAAAATAGAACATTTTAAAAAATAAATTGTTTACAAACTTGAAAATAAAAGTATCATGACCAGTACATATAAAAATCTCCAAGTTGTAAATAAAAGTTTTGTTTTTTAAAATTGATCGAGTTAACATGGGTATTGTTAGAAAGGTTTTTTAAAATAAAAATTTACGTGTTTTGACGTTTTCTGCAAAATTTTGAGGTTTTTGAAAAATTTGACTTTAAAGTTGACTTTTTGTGTTTTTCGTTGTGTCTAATGCAAAAAACAATCGATACTGAAAACAATCAAAACAAGAAATTGCAGTGAGAGTAAAGACTTATTCACAAAAAAGTCAACTTTGTTGCCCGATTTCTAAAAAAACATTATGTTTTGCTAAAAACGCCAAAACACGTATATTTTTATTTTAAAAAACCTTTCTAATAGTACCCATGTCAAGTGAATCAGACAAAACTTTTGTTTTAGTTTGCTGAACGGTGGTTTAGTCTGGCATCACTTTGTCACCAACAACGCTCGCTGCCTCAAGTTAAACGACATGCCATGTTCTGGTTTTTAAAGTTGACCGTTGACACTAGGTAACTGATGACAATTTAGCTATCAAAAATTTAAAACGAATGTTGTATTGATGCTTGAAAAGTTTTCACTTTATCTTAAGGGTTAATGACTAGATCAATTTGGTGGAGGCAACCAAGCAAGCTGAAACTAAAAAAATGTGTCCAACTTAAAAAAGTATCGCGTTTCACGCGCAATAAAAAAATCTTTGCGATTAGTAGATTACGTAGCAAACACCAAATTAGGAAGTATGCTGAGCTCTGGGATTGTGGCCAATCAGCAAAAAAGTTGTTGATGGAATGTTCATGCAAAAGGGACATAAAAAGAAGATAAAAAGTAAATAGTGTGCCATGTGAACGAAAACAAAACAAACACCACTGAGTGAAGAGTCCACAATGCCCGAATCGATAGCACGCACAGAGGTGCTGACAAACACTGAACACTGGCGCCGAAACACTCGCTAACTAAAGATAACAACATGTTGCAACAAATAAAAAGGGCAGCAAACACTGTTGGCTAACAAGAAACAATCAAATTTATTCACATCACTTTTCTTATCATTGAAATCTTTAAGCCAAAAAGCATGCAATTTATGAGTCAACTTAATAGTCACCCGAAGCAGAGGAAAAAATGAGAATCACTTGTGAAATAGTCGCCTCCGTCTAAGTGAATTCACGCCGCCGAGTCTACGACGTCTCACTTTTATGATCATGTCCCTATGCTAGAAACAAGTACTGATTCGCAGTGGTGAAGTCAGTTGTTGGCCAGCTCTTGCTCGCTCATGTCATCTTCATCAAACGCTCTACTCACCTTTCACAGCACCATTCTCCGAAAACTTTGGATTGATTTTTCAACTAAACTCTCTTGATTCGCCTTACTCTTTCTTTCTCTCTTTCTCTCTCTTTCTCTTTCTTTTCGTCTCTCTACTTCAAACTCCATAAGTACTCGTAGTTGCACCGCCGAATTTTCTACTCTAGCCTTCTTTTTGAGAAATTGAAATTGTGAGCCCCACGACTTCGAAAAAAGTCATCGCGTCAGGCTTGTAAGCAGGTAAACCTGATCAACCTGAAACATCGTCACCAGATTGAGAAAATTGTTGAGAAAGCTCCCAGACACACGACCACAACGCAAGCACTTTTCAAGGTCAAATAGAAAAGGTTTTGCTTGAACAAGTGAGTTGATGCTGGGTGCTACAACACTGTCTGACACGATTCCAATTAGATAAGTCAACAAAACTACAAACCAGTTAAACACAACAACTTCAACACCGGATACATTTGAAACCGAGTGAGAGCCGAAAAAATCAGCTGATTTGCAAAATCATCGAGACTTGCATCTGTACCGAGGAAATCGTCAAAAAGGGTAGAGGGACATTTCATCGCAACCATTTCATCGCAAGCCATTTCATCGCAGACATTTCATCGCAAACCTTTTCATCGCAGCGTCATTTCATCGCAAGCCTTTTCATCGCAACTTTTTTGTTAATTAAAGTAATATAGAGGGGGATCTGATGGGGCCTAGCGGCCCCCCCCCCCCCCCCCAGGGGGTGCAGGGGGGAGCCTAGCGGCCCCCCCTGCTAACTTGCATGCGATGAAAAGGCTTGCGATGAAATGTTTGCGATGAAATGGCTCGCGATGAAATGGTTGCGATGAAATGACATAGAATCGTCAAAAAGACACTTGTTTAGGTAACTGTGCAACAGTGACCTTTTGCACAACTTTTCATCAGTACTAATCAACTGCCGCCACTTGCTGAAGTACCGAGTGCACTATCTCCAGTGGTAAAAGTTAGAACTTTTTAAAATTATGGTGACAACACACTGACAGATCATTTCTCCAACAGACGTAAAAAATCTCGACTAGAAAAAGTTTGAGCGCCACGGCCACAAAACCAACAGCAGAGTCATTATGGCTAGTTTTCTTGAAAAACCTGATGATCCAGGCGCATTCAAATGCAGCAAAAAGTTTCCCCTGTGCGCAACTGTTAGAGCTGAAAAAACTCATTAAAGTTTTATCCACTGAAAGTGCAAACTATAGCATCAAAACATCTTTAGACTTGCCAATCCTCTGAAGTGGCATCTCTAAACCGGTCGTTGTAACTGAGTCATTGGATTCTGAAAACATCAGCACTTAAAGAAAAAAGAGCATTTTAAAATCAGATAAGTGTTTTTTACATTTTGCGTGATTTTTTGGTTTGACAAACAAAGCGCACAACGATAAACACAGCAGTTAGACTTTTTAGCTAAATTAAAATTGAAAGACTATGATCATGGTAGCTCAAAACTGTGAGTAAGTCCTATGCCACTATGATGACATAACTTGGCTTTTGTCGCATTGCTACACGCTGACATGGAAGCTTTGACTAACAAAAATTTTAAAACAAACATAGAGACTAGAAATACCTTTTGCATGTAAAACCATACAAACAAGTTTAGAAACAATTATGTCGTCAAAACTAAAAACGAGCTTTTTCCGGAGACTGAACAAAAAAATCATTAATTTAAAGATTTTTATGAGATCAAAATTCTGAAAGCAGATTTGTTAATAATCACTACTATTAATAACAACAGGAAAAAGGACCAAAGGTATAAGAACGACTGATTTGCTTGGGCAAAGTCAGCCAGCCGAATCCCTTCCTCAGCACGCCGCTAGGTCCCAATCCCATATAGCCGCACTCCTTGCCCAGCCAAATGTTGCTGTTACTCAAAACCAGCCTCTCCCACACCTTACTCAGATGGCCGCTAATCAATATGCCCACGCTGCAGCGCAGACAATCGCTGCAAATGCTCGTTTTCAGGCTACGCAAAACTTTGGACAAACAGCTGGAGCTGAAGCTCCACATTTTTGCCAGACGGCACTCAGCATGTGCCCCCACGACAAAAACGCCTTGAGAAAAGGGCCCCAGTGCGCCCTAAACCAGTCTGTTCGAGCGCTAATACCACCCAGGCTGTCCCATTAGACATTGCCCCATCCCGATCAGGACTCAGAATCACTTCTGAAGAGCCAGCATTATCACCACTGACGATCATCCAGGAGGTTGAATCTTTGCAACAAATTATTGCCAGACGACGGTCAACCACATCAATTGCAGAACCAACACCGTCAAGTAAAATTCTCGAGTCTGTGTTAAATCCCCCTCAACACTCCGGACCAGAAACAAGTCAAGCCCCGGAACCTGTACAAAGTAGCCCTCTACACCCAAACCTGGAACAGCTTTTCCAGTGGGCTGCTCAGAAACACCGCCCTGCAACAGACACCTTTTTGTTTGGCAGTCCACCTCGTGCCCACGAGTCGCACCCACAGCTTATGGGTGCAACTCAGCAAGTTCCTGATCCAAATGCTGCAGCCCAGCAGCATTCGATGATGTGGTCGGCGATTTTGAAGAAACCTGTCCAGATAAGAACTAGCCCGACCGATCATGATCCAAGAAATGTCCAACACACAGCCGCCGAGCTTTTCAGCGCCAGAACAAAGCTCGGTAAATTTGCCCACTGATAACATCAACAAGGAACGCTGACACACACACACATGCCCACATTTCACCCTATAAAACTCGCTGAGATTGCCAAACGCGAATTGCGCTCTAATCATTCAAAGTTGCATCAAGCCAACGAGCCGACGGATGAGACAGGAACATACCAGTTGCTGAAAGGCAATGAGAAGAAGGACTACAATGGTAGACCAAAGGTATAAGAACGACTGATTTGCTTGGGAAAAGTCAGTCGGCCGAACTCGCTCGTTCACGTCGGTGAGCTGAACGTTCTACCATCATCATCACCCTTCACACTCACATTTTGTCTTCATGTACCTTTTGTTGGACTGAGATTCCAAATCCTCTCAGTACTCTCTCAATAAACAATCGCACCAAATTGCTTCCATTGTGTCTGGTTGTATTGATCTTCGAACAACACCGCGTGCTTTGAGCCGTCATCACTGCGCCAGCGTCACTTGTAGCTTAGTTCTAGTTTCCCTAAGCTAGCAGGTTAGAACTGGGCAGTTTTCCTCTACAACTGCTTGGCGGGAAGGGCAAGGAAACGACAGCTCAGTAAGACTAGAAACTACATGTTTACTGGGGGATTTGCAAAATACTGGGGGCGTTGAACTGTTTGCATCATCATGGGCTGGTATGGCATGTGTCGTCGTGAAGAGTTGACCGAGTAGTACATGGGGGGTCCAAGTGGGTGTAAAGCTGAGTGTCTGAGCTGGGCTGGGATGTTACTGCTGTGAACACGTGCTGAGGAACCGTAGACAGAATCTGGTCTTCTGGGAATACTTCCCAAGTCGACGTTTTGCAAGAAGAAGAAAAAGCTGCTTATGACAAAGTGAACTTGTTAGCTGTCATCACTTTCTTTGCTCTTCTTACGCCCATTGCCGCCCAACCTGCCGCCAATATCACCCTCGATGCACCAAACACCCTGGACTCTGATGTCAATGACCTGCCCGCCAAAGTCAACCTCACTTATGCCCCTCTAATTGTCTGGCATGAAACCAGCCAAGTAGCTGCAATCGGTTACAACTTTTATCGCCATTCTGCTATCTTGCTCAACCCGTGTACTCCCCTTCATCAATACGTCGACCGATTAGATGAAGACGTGCACAAAGGGAGAAGACACTCAATGACCCGAGTGCTCACCGATAAAGTAGCCTGTGACCGCATCTACCGCGAAAAGGTAATCGCCACCATCCAAGCCAACTGTCTAGAGTACCAGCTGCCCAGGTTCAGTACCAGTATCACTCCACTGCTGAGAGACAAGCGCCAAGTTCTTGCACTAGTAGCCACTGGACTAGTGAGCTTTGAAGTGTGAACAGTGAAAAATTACTTCGAAGAGTACATCAGAGCCGCCAACATCAACGAGCTGGGCTCACAGATGCACCAGGCTGTCCAGAAAATCAAAAGCCAGAATCGGCTGAATCAAGCCTTCCAGAAGGAGCTCTTGGTTGCACTCAACCACACCTGGAAGGAGATTGACTCTTTGAGATTCGATTTAGAAGATGAAGCAACTTCAGCTCGCCTGCTGTCTGCTGCAATGACCACTATTTCGGAAGTGACCAATCATCTTGAACTCCTATTCAATTGATTCAAAGAGCAGAAAGTTTCATCAGCCTACGCCCGTCTGTTCCCAGACAGCCCTCTTCTTGGAGAAAAGCCGTCAGTCTACTGGACCGCCCAGAAATGTCGGTTTCAGAAACCAGACACCCTGATTATGGACTTTGATGTCCCAGTGATAAACAAGAACGTGAAAATCATGAAAGCCGAGCCGTTCGATTTCTTGTCTGACAATGACAAAGGACAATCTTGCCTCAGTGTGTTCAAAGGCAACAGATACACGATGATCGACGAAAAGAACAACTGCACAAATGACATCACTCATCCTGCGACCGAGGACCGAGCAGTTGTTCTTCTCCCCAGCAGAGATCACCAATGCAACCTGCACGCCAACAGAACGCTCAAGTGGAAACTGATCGACTGTGGAGAGGACGTCAACAGTGACAGGCTCATTCAATACAAACTCAATCGAGATGAGCTGCACATCTACTGTTTTCCGCACAAACTTCAGCTCGACAACAAACCACCCTTTGCTTGCCCCAATGCCGTAATTTGCCTGGACAAACACCAACAGTTTTCAGTTGATGGACGTCGATACATCACCAACGCACAGACCTTCAACACCCAAACTCACTTCGGTTTCTCAGTAAGTGATCTGATTAACAACCGGTCATTTGTCTTGCCCGGTAGCCACCAACCAGCACTCACAAGGTACCGTTCACTTTTGTAGGACCGGGTTTTAAAAGTTAGGAATTGATAAAATTAGTAAAAATTATTCTAAGAACAATGGTATAAGCCGTTTTTTACGGAACTTCCAAAAACTTGATCAAAAAATAAATAAAGTTACTAAATATACTAGTAAATATACTAGTTCAATATGCAAACCAAATGTTATTTCTTGCAACAAGCGGCCAGTGGATTCTTGCAATCTGATTGGCTGCTTGGGGGTGTGTGCCGGAGTACGCTCAAACTAATTTAGAACTGTAAACAAATTGCGCTGGGCGTTTTTGTTTCTAAATTGTAAACACGAAATTTTGTAACTTGTTTTTAAATTTTAACTTTTTAAATTTCATCACTGTTTATCACCGTACAACAACCATGTCAGCACACTCTGATTTATTCAACATTGTAGCATCTTTAGTTCGTAAACACAATATCGACCTCGTTAAACTTCAATCTGCAGTAAAAGAAGAAAAGTTCAATATATCATCGTTTCAGCAAGCCCTTTCTCAAGTAGTTGAAGATCAAATTTTAACCGGCGAAATATCAATTGAGTCTCAAGAAACTTTAGACATTGATTTTTTAAATTACGTTGATGAAGACGATTCCGCTGACAGTTATTTTGGAGATGATAACCAAGACTGGGAAGAGGATGAACCGCCTTCCAAAAAATATCGTTATAATGATTTTGTCAGCGTAGAAGTAAGTTTTTAATTTACATTTACTAAAAATACTTAAAAAAATATTTTAATGTTTAAGGAGTGGATTACAATGTTCAGATATTGGACAAAGCAAGAAAATGTTACTGATTGGGTCATTAATGGTAACTTTTAGTAATTAATATTTTTTTAAAACTATAAGATTATATTTTCAGATTGGATAATTTCAAGAGAAAATAAAGCAAAACGATCAACTGTTGATGTGCAGAAAAAATTTAACAAAAAAGTTGGAGATAAAAACTCTTCAGATAAAATATTCCGTTTACGCAGATGGGCAGCAAAAGCAGCAAAAGGAGAAATCGGGTCTTATCGCCGAATAAACTCTGAAGTATTCTCTAAATTTTGCAAATCTCGCGCCAAGCATTTGTCTGTCCATGATCGAGACCTTAAAAGGTGGGCACTAGAAGCAAAATTGCAAATAAATCCTCGTCTCAACTTTGGTGCATCATCAACTTGGGTGTTTCGTTTCAAACAGCGATATCGAATTGTCAGTCGCAGTATCACTCATAAGGTAATAATATATTTTATTATAAAATTAGTTTTAATAATAATAATATAATATATCATTTCAATACTTTTAAGGTGTCTAAAGATTATTGGCAAAAACAAATTACGGTGAATTCCCAAGCAGAAGAATTTGTTAAGAAAGTGAAAAGTACTGTAATTGAAAGCAATTATCAACCTGATGAGGTAAATAATTTGTTTAAAAATTATATTGTTTTTTAAAAATATTTTTTTAGATTATCAACTTTGATCAGTCTCGGTTTGATAAAGAGTTGCATAGTTATCGATCATTGGAGCACAAAGGTTGGTATTTGTTATAATTATAACTATACAAAAAACTAATTGTTTTTAGGAGCGAATCATGTTCACGTGGCTGTAGGAAATAAAAGCGCAGCAACACACTCTTATATGATAATGCCGAACATTTCAATGAGCGGAAAAGTAGGCAAAATGCTTTACGTTAAATCGCAAGAAGCTGGAGGGCAGTTTCCCAAAAATACTAACTTTCAAGGTATTATAATGCACACCCAAATATTTTGAAAATAATTTTTTTGTATTTTAGGTCTAAATGCCTTTGCAGGAAAAACAGCAATGATGAATGCATCAGATCTTGAAGTTTATTTAGACTTGCTTTTTCAAGAGCTTTCTAGTCGATCTCTTTCTCAAGCACTGTTACTTTGCGATAGCTGGTCAGCTAACAGAGATGACGCTTTGCTCGCCAGAATTCAAGAAAAACATCCAGGAATTAAAGTAGAAAAAATGATTATTCCTGGAGGCAAGATTTTTGTTTTTTACTAATTTAATTGTAGTTTAAAATTTGTTATATTTTAATTTTTTAGGAACGACGGGAATTTGTCAACCCCTTGACGTTTACTACTTCAGGTTGTACAAACAAATGGTTAGACAAATTTCCGAAGATTCTGATTACAGCGATCGAATATGGCTGCGTAACAATTATTTCCGAATACAAGCCTTCGTCCATTTCCAATTTCAAGCGCCCAAGTTTACGAATATGGTTAAGTACGCGTGGTATAAATGTGGTTTTTTAGAACATCGTCCTGAAGAATTCAAAACGCCGCTTCAAGTTTGTTTGCAGTTTGAAGAGTTAGAAAATTGCTCATATTTAAACTGTCCTGCGACCGCAAGGATAAAATGTGCTCACTGCTTGCTCTTTTTTTGTTATAAACACTGTATTTTCAATAATTTACATATTAACTGTCAAAATGTTTAGTAAAATATAATTTAATTTATTCTGTTATCATCACTCAAAAAGTTTTTAAATTAATTTTTAAAATCATATATTCAAAAAATTGTTTTTTAATTATTTTGAATAGTGTAGAGTATGCTGCATTATGCATTTATATCAATAAGCATTCATTTACTTAATACTGATTTTCATATATAAAATCCTAACTTCATTAATTTTTTTGACCAAGTTTTTAAAAGTTCCGTAAAAAACGGCTTACACCATTGTTCTTAGAATAATTTGTACTAATTTTATCAATTATAAACTTTTAAAACCCGGTACTACAAAAGTGAACGGTACCTTGTCAGCTTTCTGCCTGCCATCATAAAAGCTGAGCAAACTAACAACGAACAACTCGATTTTCCCGGTGTTGAAGCCAGCAGCCTATTTTGGTCAATCACAACTGGACTGATTGCTGTCATCTCCCTTCTAATTGCCGTTGCCTGCTGGTGCTACTGCCGCACTCAGTATTACCAAATGTGGAGATACAACTTGCGCAATCAAGTCTTTGATCGACAACAAAACATCCCTGAGAACAACTTTAAACAGCCGATTTCGACTTAGCAGATTTCCAGTTGCCGAAGCTCTTTAGCACAGTTGACTAACCGCCTGTCTTCTGCTAAATTTGAGCTAGCTGACTTAGGTGCGCAGCACCTCTCTTTGCCAATAATTCCCAGAAGAGTTTGAGGTCCTAGGCCCCCTCACTCTCTCTCCCTTTCCGTACTTTGTACCGTTGACCGTCTTGCATTAAAAGTATTGTTATTACTTGTGTGTGTGTTTGACCCGTACTTGCCCCACTAGTTCCCACGCCCCACTCGCCCACGTCGTGCCCTATCTGCGCTCCCGAGAAAAGAGCCCAGGCACTCGTTGAAGACTAGCTTGCCCAGTGTGTGCTACACCGAGCAAGTGTTTGTGCGCCATCAGTTTTCTACATATTGAAGCTCTGTTTAGCTTCACTAGGTTTTTGAGGGGGAGACACGGGCTTACTAGTACAGCCGCGTGCGTGGTATAATTGTAACCGATGGCAGTGACGTGATCCGTCACCCGCCAAAGAATCGGTCCTGTCTTCTCTAATTCTTGGCACCCTACAGGCGTTGCCAAAGTCAAGAGAAGAAAAATCATCACCACCTTGGTGAGATAGAGCCAGAAGCGGGACAAGATTCCTTGCCCTGGCCTATTTCTCACCCTTCCCTCATTACCATGAGCCATCACAGAGGTGCTCGGTGCTGAGACATCAGTCTCCCTTGGATGGGGAGAGGGGCCCTTTTACAGGGGCGCTGTCAATCTCCTCCTCCTCGTTGTCAGTGACAGTGTGAACATAATCTTGTATGTCGATTCTGTCAAAGATAATGCGAACACCATTCCATTGGTCGTCCTGCATCTGGCCTTCGGCCCCTGGGATGGATTGATCATTCTGGGCTTCAGAATCAGCCTCAGTCGAATTGATCCAATCCTCGTAATCCCAGACTTGAGTTTCTACGGGGTGATCCTCAAGATATAGCTCATCTGTACGTCTGACACCGTACAGTAGCTGTTCAGGCTGTGCCTTTACCAGTGGTTGGTAGGTGAGGTTGTAAACCTCCAACACCTGCTCCACAACAGCTTCTTTGTCCAGATCAGTCATTCCTTCTCGGAACTGACTGCGGATCAAACTTCTCAGCACCCTGGCAACACTGCCAATTTCGGGGCTGTGTTTTGTCCACCTGACGAGCCTAGTCTCGTGGGGAACAAACATCTCTCTTATGGCATCGGAGACAATTTCTTCCGGATACCACTCCATGACGATTTTCTTGATGCCTCGTTCACGGTAGAGTTCCTCCACTAGGTACTCTAGCGTCTCAGAATTAGCGGTGGAGGCATAACTCCCAAAGGCGTACCGGAGTATTCGTCAATGGCGAGATACAAAAACTGTTCACTACCTGGATACAGTCTCTTGAAAAAGATGTGCACCACCCTCATGGCAGCGTCATCATTTATCTGGTCTTCTGCGTCTCCTTCTTCTTCACAGAAGAGAACGCAGCTTCCAGTTGAGGTGCTAGGTCTGTTCAAAAGGCGAGAAACATCTCTCTCTCTCTCTCGCTCTCTCTCTCTCTCTCTATTTAGATTGACTAATTGAGTCCTGGCACCGTCCAAACCCGTTTGGCTTGTTCAAAGTCTAAATGGTCGCGGCTTTGTGTTCACCAGACAGAAGCTTTTATACTCGAAGACCGAGATGTCCGAGCAGAAAGAGCATTCTAGGCTCTCTTTTCCCTACCATTGTATAACACCCACCAACATCTCCCTTACCTCCCTTTCTAAATAAGTCACATTATATTATAATTGTGTACTACTTTGCTGCTCTGATCAAGTTAGCTTAGTTAGGTTATTTAGTTAGCGAGTTAAGACAACTTCATCATCAACAACTCATCTACTAGTTTACCTGGTCGTTTAGAAATTGTGTAGAAACAATAGGAAAGCAATTAGTTAGGCTTAATAATACTGTTCAATTAGTTGGAATAACGACAGCCGTTTAACACAGACTAAAAAGATTTTGACACGAGTAAATTGGAGGTTTTTCAAACGGGCTTGAATGGTACTATAACACAGTTGTTCAATCTAAGTAAAGAGGAAGATGTTTTTCGCCTCTTGAACAGACCTAGCACTTCAACTGGAGGCTGCGTTCTCTTTTGTGAGGAAGAAGAAGACGCAGAAGACCAGATAGACGATGACGCTGCCATGAGGGTGGTGCTCATCTTTTTCAAGAGACTGTATCCAGGTAGTGAACAGTTTGTGTATCTCGCCATTGACAAATACTCCCGACACGCTTTTGGGAGTTATACCTCAACCGCTAATTTGGAGACACTAGGGTATCTAGTAGAAGAGCTTTACCGTGTCCGAGGTATAAAGAAAGTAGTCATGGAATATTATCCTGTGAAGATTGTCTCCGATGCCATAAAAGAGATGTTTGTTCCATGCGAAACTCGCCTTGTCAGATGGACAAAGCACAACCCCAAAGTAGGCAATGTTGCCCGGGTGCTGAGGAGCCTGATTAAAAGTCAGTTCCGAGAGGGAATGACCGAATCAGATAAAGAGGTTTTCACTGAACAGGTGTTAAATGTCATCAATAGGAAAACGATTAGTTAGGACTAGTAATACTGTTCTCTAGTAATCCCTTTGATCATGTGAAATCTGGAACCTATCAAACTCATGAATAATTAATTTTTTTTACATTTGTACCAGTAATTTTGTCACAGAATTACTTTTGATCAAACTGCGTAACACCCAAACAAGATTGCTAACTTTTGGGTTGTGCTTTGTTAAGTTAACTAATTGGGTTTTATGTGAAACGAAAATTTTTCGTACAATGTCAAAGACAATCTAAAAAATCAAACTGTTTTCTTTATGTTTTTAAACTTTATTTGCCAAACCAGAAAACACCCAAAAAGTAAAAAACATTAATTTTATTTCAAAATGCTCTTTTTTCTTTCAAATACTGGTGTTTGCAAAATACAATGACTTTACTGCAACGACTGTTTTTAAAGATGTCACGTTTGGTGATCAGCAAGTGTTAAAGTGTTTTAATGTTTCTGCTTGCTTCTCCAATGGTTCAAAACTTCAACAAGTTGATTTAGGTTTAGCAGTTGCGTTCAGAAAGAACTGTTTGTTGCACTCAGGTACGCCTGAATCACCAGGCTTGTTTAATAAAAATTATTTTTTATATTAAAAATGAATTTGTACAAATTTATTATCTCAATAATTACAAATAACAAAATTTTAATTTTATTGAAAAATCATAATTGTAAACATTTTTTCTAAACAAAACTAACAAAAATGTGTATTTTATAGTAATAAAAATGTTGAATATGCAATAGATAATAAATACAAAAAAACTGAACATCAAATGAAAATATTATTAACAAACTAATGTTAAAAAGAATAAAAAATGTATTAAATTTGCCAAGAAAAGCAATGCAATAAACGATTTAATAAAAAGAATTGAATGTGTGTCTGTGTTTCCTCCTTCCTTGTGTTGACATAGTTTTTAGCATTATTACATTATTAATCATCATTCTGTCAAATGCGAAAAACACTTTCACTTAGGAGAGGTTGCCGATTGAATTTGCTAAATCATCCTCCAGAGAGATGGCGGAGTACTGCGAAATCTTGCCCACAGAGCGCATCGAGTTTCCGGAGCGCACTCGGTGAACAGTTCCAGCAGAGCTGCCAGAGCTCGGCTTGGCCAGCACCTCTCTGAGCACCAAATCCGAGCAGCTGTTGCTCTGACTGGCCAAAGCAGTGCTGCCCATCATCATCTGTCGATCACTGCCTGACTGTGCACCACCGGTCTGGTAGTTGTGTTGATTTGCGGCACTGCTGCTGCTCAACATCACCCGAGAGCCGTTCAGGCGGACAATGCTGCCGCCGCTGCCTGACTTGCCCAGAGAGCCGCCCATCATCATTTGCTGATGTTGATGCTGTTGCTGCTGTTGCTGTCTGGTAGCCGATTTCGGTCCGTTCCGGGAAGAGAAAAAAGAGGACGAGGATGACTGTTGCGGTGGCTGCTGCTGCTGCTGACGGTGACCAAAAATAGAAGAGATGGCCACTGTTGAGTTGCCCAGCTTTTCGGAGCTGTTGCCTTCGGCGGCTCTCAGCTGAACGGCCGAGCCGGTGAAGTTGAGAGCCGCCGAGTCGTCGGCGTAGTGCCCATGCTGCTGCTGCTGGTACAGTGGCACTCGCTGGACGCTGGACACTTCTCGTTTCTGCAGGTGCTCCGAGGCACGTGAAGGTGCTCGTCCTTCAGCGATGTACTGCTCAGAGGCGGCCGCTGGAAATGACTGCTTGCGGCTGCTGCCACCAGCTGCTGCTGCTGTTGCCGCGGCGGCGGCCAAACTGAGCCTCGAGCTGCATCTCGACTTGGGCGTGGGCGCTGCTGAAGAGGACATCGCCTGTGAGAGTGTATTTCCCGCGTAGATTGTCGAGCTTGTCGGATGATGAGCCGGCAAAAGACTGCTCGGACCGATGCCGTACCCGGTTCGCTTTTTTTGGGCAAATGTCTGAGATGTGCTTCCGGTGGTTGTCGCCGGGGCTGCCCCCGTCAGACTGCCCGCCAGCACAGTGTACGGCTCGGTGGCGGGGTGTACGACCGGCGGGTAGTGGCCGCCACCTCGGCGAAAGTGCGCCGCCGGGTAGTACTCAATGTGGCGACGAGTGTTGTGGCTGCCGCCCAGCTTGGACTCAGGCGAGTGGGGCACTTCAAGTGGACTACCACTACTGTTCACGTACTTTGAGGAACTTTGGCACATTAGAGCAAATTTGAGATCGTGAATGATCTCTTCACAGACTGATTCCTGTTTTGGGAAAAAAGAAAATAATTTAGAATATTTCCGATTTCAGACTGAATACTCAAACCCCCCCCCCCCCCCCCAACTGACCTGTTTTAAGTTAGTGCGAGCTCTCCAGAGGAACTCCAGTATGACGACAAAGAGGGAGAAGGAGAGACCGCCCAAGAGGACGACAAAGACGCCGCCGACGTTGTCAATCTTCAGCGGCATCACAGTTCCAGAGCCCTTTTTGCTGTCCTCGGCGCACTGGCCGCCGCCTTTTTTCTGTTTCCACCAGCGCTCTTTAAGCATCAGCAAGTCGCCGCTCTCTTGCAGCTGCAGGATGGCCTGCGACAGCGGCACTCGGTACGGCGAGTCTAGGAAAAGAAAAAAATGTTGGTTCAAACATGATTTAAAACTAAAACTTTTGTTTCAAATTTTACCTTTAGCAGTGGCGATTCCGTATCCTTTCGAGTCGAGCAGTCCGCCGATTTGCGTCAGGTTGCACTCCCTCTCAATGGTGTACTCAATGGAGGCTGACTCCATGAGGAAGGCGTACGTTCCGTCCCGTTCCTCCACCGCCTTTCGGCCTTCTTCGTTTGACTTCATAAACACCTCGTCGGCATGTTTGGTCATGAAGTTCCACATTACTTTGTAGTAGTCCAAGTTTGACTCCTAAAGTAAGTAAGGTAGTGTACCATTGGTAACTTTTAAATAAAAACTCAAATTTTTTATACGTAAAACTTACCGAGAAGAATGACGCCGTCGAGCCTGAAACAAGGCAGCCGTATTTGATTTTTTCCTGAGCAGCCAAGTCTTTGGCGTTCTCAATTGGATACACTATCTTCTCGACGGTCAGAAAAGCGGCCAGGTTGGCGGTGTATGAGGCAATCATAATCAGGGTAAAAAAGTACTGGCAAAAATACTGCTATGTTAGCACAAGTTTTACAACGACAACAGTTTAAGTGATGATAATTTACCCAAATTGCAGCTATCGTTCGGGTTGACATTGCTCTGATAAAATTCAAGTTAATCGTTACTTAATTTTTAGGAAGAAAAAAGGCAATAACAACTTACTTTGGCGTCAAATCCGAGGCCTGCTGCATGAGAGAGCCAATAGTGAACCAGAAACTGTTCGACAGACTAAAGCTATTCTCCAGCACTTGCTCCTCCTGCCGACAGGGATGCGGATTCTCCCACTCGTAGGGCGACAGGCGGCCGACGACGAAGAGAATCGAGGAAACGCCAATGTAGGCGCAGAGGACGTTCATCCACACAAAGTAGGAGAAGGGCGAGAGAAAGGAGAAGAGCGAGGTCACCTTCTTCGTCGGTTTCTTAAAGAGAATGCTGATGCCGGTGTTCATGAAAGGATGCGTAAAGTCAACTGCGCCCTCTCTCTTCGAGGTGATAGTCAGGTCGGCGACAGCCAGGTCGGCCTCTCCGCGAATCAGCTCGCCCATCATTCCGTTCCAGGTGCCGTTCTTGTCCGGCCGCCCGTAGGCGTTGTCCTTCACCAGGCGAAACTCGTACTTGAAGTGCAGTATCTTCGCCAACTCGGCGATCAGGTCGATGGCGTAGCCCTCGTAACGGTCGTTGCCGATCCGCTTGAAGGGCGAGTCCTTGTCCATGGTATACGGCTTGTTGATTACCGTCGTGATTATGAGCGTCTTATTCTGCAGCGCCGAGTTGGAGTAGTGGTCGTCCCAGCTGTGGTTGATGTTCAGGCGGCGCTCCGCGTCGGGGCCTTCCTGCCAGCTGCCAATCTGTTTAAAAAATCCGTTAAAAAGGGTACCAGATTTTGTATTACAGGCAAAGGACATTAGCACAAATAAAAACATTCTTTTTATAGGCAAGACATACCTCTTCTAGGCCCGTCGGTCTGACGGTGACAATGCGCAACGCCGTCTTGGACCTTGCGCCGGTTAGGTCGTCAAAACCGACATAACCTGTGAGGCCGGTAAAGTTTACCTGAATATTAGAAGGTAGAGATTATTGACAAGTTATTAGTAGTATCATAAAAAATGAACATATTTAAGCAATTACCGGTCGCATAAAGTTGATCAGTGAGCTGCCCTGCGCCCACGGCTCGGCGCCCTCACAGGTGACCTGTTGAATTTGTATTGCCTGAGAGTGGTCAAGGTCTCGCATTGCAATTGCCAGCATGCTCACACCGTCGTAGAGCAGTGCTGCTTCCGTCTGTAAAGGTCGTTAAGGTAATCAGTTGAACAAACTTTGAGTATTTACAAAGTTGACAGAATTTACCGATATCTGTCCGGTAAACTGATTTGGGTACTCCTTTTTCCAGTCCACCATCAACTGCTTGTGCTCTTCGGTGTTGCTGTTTATCAAAGAGAAGGCAGTAATACGGGTTTTGCCAAATTTAAAGTCCTCCAAGTCAATCATATGAAGGTCCTAGTGTTGTCAATAGGGAACATTAATGTTAGCACTAACAGTAAGTTAATAAAATGATAGTTGTTAATTACCAAATGTGTAATTAAATAGCTATGTGCTTCAGTAATAAGACCAACTTGTTGGGCCTAAATCAAAAAAGGTAATGTTTGAATAAGAAAAATTGTTTAAAAGCAAACAAATGCAATTGTCACAAACATGTTTCAAAGCTCGGAAAATGTTCTCGTTTTTCACATCAAGTATAATATTTAGTTCGCCTTCTTCTTTAATTTTCCAAAATGTGTCGCGATAAGGTTTGCCAAACTCAAATTGATGCAACTTTATTTTCCAATTTCGAGCTTCGGCTTCTTTAAAAAAGTCTTGTAAACGAAAAAGGCCTATAAACAATTTGAACAAAGTGTTTAAAAAATTCAAAATGTTTCAACAATTAAATTTGCATACCTTCACTGTTTTCGTACACTATTGCAAAGTGCTCCCAATTCCAAGCTTTAACAATATCAACGTAAGCTTTAGTTAACAGCGAAGTTTTGGGAAACAAGTTAATAGACTCTGGGTCATTGCGATTATTTTTAAACTCCCAGCGAGTTTCAATGTGCGGAATGTCCTTGGCGTCACAGATCGACTGAATGTGATGTGATATGTGTCCATCAAAGGGGTCAAAGATGGCCACTACGCCCATCTGCAGAAGGCCGCACACTGTTTTGAGGGGGGGGAATAAAAGAAGTAAAGCCAAAATAGATTAGTACAGTTCTAGCGTTACTTGTAAAAATAGAGTATGTCAACACTTTACTCTCGGTAACTTGACACTTTTGTTTTGCCAAAGTGCTTTTAGTGTGTGTGTGTGTGTGTTTGTATTCTAGTGTCAAATGACAGGCCTGTGATGATACTCTTTTGTGTGCATCTGTGCATCTGTGCAATACATGCCTAAGTGTGGGACAGTACAGTGAACTGAAAAGCAAACAAACAAACCCTTTTTATTTCCGTGAAAGCTATCGTGCGCCTGAATGTGTTCAATTTTGGGCACCAGTTGGGTGTGCGGGAGAATGACGCGGTCAACATTGATGCGCTTGATTGCCAATCGAAAAGCAATCTCATGGTCAATGCGATCCTTCGCAAACACCGCTCCCACGTTGATTGTTGGCGGCAGGGCGCTGGCAGGCGGAGAGAGTACCACCACCGTGGCCATAAAAAAGAGCAGTAAAAAAGAAAGCGAAGAAGAAGAGGAGGAGTACAATTGGAAAAGGGGAATTAGTGGCGGTAAAAAAGTGGGGACACTAAAAGAAGAAAAGGAAAAAGAAGAAGGTGAAGAGAGAGAAGAAACGGTAGTAAAAGTAGATGATGATGGTGGTGATGATGGTGATGGTAATGATGATGATGACGATGATAAAGGTAATGAAGAAAGTAGTGGTGAAGGTGTTAAAGTTGAAGAAGGTGCTAACAGCAATGAGGACGCACCAAGTGATTGGAAAATAGCAGTAAAAAGAGTTCGAGAATGAGTGGAGCTCAACAGTGTTTTTTTCTTTTCCTTTTTTTCAAGAAAGGTTGAAAAGGTAACTAGTAAAGGCATTTGAGGAGAAAAAGTATAGTCAAAAATCTGTTTTCGTGGTAACAAGCTCCTCCACTCCTTCCACCGGAGAGCTCGGTTTCTCAGTTCAAGCGAAGCGCAAGCAACAACATCAACAACAACAAGTTCAGCAAAGTGAGCAGTGAATAGAGGTTTGGAAAAGGCAAACAAAACACCTGTGAAAAGCGGCGAATCACCGATGGTTGAGAAGAAGAAAAAAATCAAAAAAGAACTATCTTGAGCGAGAAGACACGCCACTGAAGAAGCGGATACAGGCGATACGTTTTTCCCGGCAACCGTAAGCAGAACAAGCGGCCCAGAGACAGTGGTCGATTGTGGTGATGAGGATGAGGAGGATGAGGAGGATGCACTGAAGAAGAAGATAAGTACTGTCGATGTCGACAAGTGGGTCGTCCACTTTTGGCACCTGAAAAGTGGTGGTGGGCCTTGCCGAAAAGTAAAGACGGTCCTGACCGTGGTGGTTGTGCAACCGTGCTGGCAGCAACAACGGCAACAGGAGCTGACAAGAAGAGCACCTGGTCCGGGTTTTGATCGGCAGACTTCTGCTGACCATGATGATGCTGCCGGCACTTGACTGTGGTCAGCATTTCCTGCGAACGTGCTTTCACTTGTTTCCATTCCATCGACCGCTGGTCTCTGCTGCCCCTGGTGTTTTGGTTGCCTAGCCGTTCTGGACATCTGCAAGCCGATGCAGTGTCACCATCCATGAACAGCAGGTTACACCTTTAGTAGAACATTGTTAAGAAAAGAAGAGCGAGAGGGAGAAAGAAGAAGAAAAAGCAAACTCATACTGACGAGTTTTGCTAATAAGGCCAGTTGGTACAGCGTTAAAGCGCTAAAATTGTTTTTAACAAAGCATGTTCTGAAAAGGTAAAAACAATAGGTTAAGATTTAAAAAATATATTTAAAGTTTTGTTAATTTTTTTAAAAATTATAACTCAACAAAATTTGAAAATGATTTTGCAAAACATTTGTTTTTGACCACCAAGAAACATTACTTTATTAGAATAAAGTTTTTAAAATAAAATATGTTCAACGCTAGAAAACTTAAAATAGGTAAAATAACTTAGTAGCGCAAAGCATTTATGTTACAGATACATAAAAACATTTTATAATTGACAAAAATATGTAAAAGTAATTTTGGTAAACAATCTCAGCTGACCAGAGGCTGTTATGGTCCAATGTAATCGATGACTAATTTGCCCAAAAGAATATAAACCGTATTGTCTACTAAACTCAAACACCCATTTGCCAATATTGCAATAAAACACATCGATTGATCTGCATCAAACAAAGTGCTTTTTGGTTTTTTCTAGATCGATTGATTGACCTGAATAGCTTGAATTATTATGCGCAAAAAATATAATCAATCAATCGAAATTTAATTTCATTTTTAGGCATTTTAGCTTCAAAATGATGTATAAAAAGAAAAACATTTGTTTTTTCAATTATTTTTTATTTTTACCATGTCCACGCTAATCATTGACGCTATTAAATGCAAAAAGCCAAATTTCTATAATGATTGTGCAATTTATAACTTAACAAAAAATACAGTAAAAAATTATTAAGAGATTAAATAAATAATTACAAAACTAATGCATATAATTAAAACAAATGGGGATCATAAAAAATATCAATAAACATAGTTTGTTTTTTTAACGAAATTCAGTAGCAAGCTGTTATACACTAACTTTTTTGTCAAATAATTTTCAACGTTTGTTTGTCGTAAATAAAAAAACCAAAAAAGGTATTTGCGCAAAAAGTTTAAGTTTGAGTTTTGCGCCATAACAAACAATGTTTTAAGTATTGTATCAGGGTAGTTTGGATAATGCTGAAATTAACAAAAAAAAATTAGTTTTTTTACATTTATTGTAATGTTATTTAACTTTTTAACTACAAAAAAATTAAAATTTTTTAAACTTTTAAAAAAGCGTAAGATTTTGCTGTGTGCAAAACAGTGAAGTAAAATGCAAATAAAAACTATTTTTGTCTAGTTTAATTGTCATTAGTTTTAAACAATTTTTTGTGTTTGCATATTAATATGCGTACTAAAATTTTAACTTGTTTGTCTTAAAAATTTAATTTTTAATTGATTTCTAAATATTTATTTAAAGTTGTTTGAAGTGTGTTTAACAATTAAACTTTTAACCAAATAGTAAATTATTTAAATATTTTAAAATTATTTAAAAACAATGATCAAAATAAAATTTTTTATAAAATGTGTTTTTTTACAAAAAAAAGTTACCGCAACAAGAATGCAAATAAACTTTGGCTTTAAGGTTACGGAAATTCAATTTTTTTGTAGCCGCAAAAGTTGTTACTTTGGCAAACCATTATCTAGTGCGGTCTATAATTTGCAAATCGTTGCCTACAAAATTAACTTATTTGCATTTTAAATATCCAATAATGGTGCCTAACAATACGATCAAAAATAAAAAAAACATTGTAGCTCTGCCAACTGAGGGACTTGCAAGCAAAAAACGCAAGTTTTGGCCCTTGAATTGAACAAAATTACAAGTGAAAAAGGCCAACAGAGAAACAAATTTGACTGTGACATTTTGGCTTGACTTAACAAATAAAGTGATGCCAAGTTAACATGATGGCTCGTTTTGGTAAAGAAAGCGTCAAACAACGGACGGTAAATGGCTGCCAGCGCAGACAAAAAACAAATGAGTGCATAAATTGCACTCACACTGTCTGTTGCACTAGACGATGGTGATTTGCTCAACGAAACACTGCTTCTTCATCACAAAACAGAGAAAAAGTGTGAACTGTCGGCACTGCGCCAAGAGGACGGAGTCATATGTAAATGGCAAATAGACAATTTACTTTAAACATTGTGGCTGCACCTAATGACAACACCGGTAAGTGACTAAAACATCTAGTTTGCAAAACAGATTCTAAATCAAGGAGTAATGTTGCAGGTTTCTCTTTCAATTTTCTAACCAATTTTTGTATAGTTTATTTCAACTTTTAGCTAATCCTGGCAATTTGTTTTACTTCTTGATTGCTTTTTACCATTTTAATTTAAAACGCAAGTTTCAATTTAATGTTTTTTTAAAAATTATTAAACAAAGTGTTTAAAGTGAGCTTTAAAATTAACTCTTTAAAAATTACACTGATTAATGTGACAAAATAAAGTTTTGTTGCAAAGGTAAAACTTGAATAAATGAATAAACACTGCCAAAAGCTGTAACCCTTTGGAGTTGTTGCAACTGTTGAGTGCAGTGAAAGAGTCCACTCAACCGCACGGTCACATGGTTTTCGCCGCAAAGCGATAGACCGTATCACCGTGAATGAATGCCTCCATTGTGCAGGCGGAGAGAGAGGGCGCAAATCGATCAGGCACCGAAGAGTGACACATCTGCCGTCACCGAACATACGCCGATCTTACAAGCTAAAGACGGATTGACAACTGTTTGGTGGAAGGAGGACTGTGTGCAAGAGAAGACCGTCAGCTGCGGGTCAACTTTCTTTGTCGCAGTCAAAGTCGCAGCCATTGATGTTTCTGCAGCTGCTGTTGCTGCTGCGGTGGATTTCTTTCATTCTTCACTACTGCACTTCTTCTTCTTCTTCTTTTCCATTATTAGGTTTCTGTTTCTAGCAAACATGAGAAAGAGAAGAAGGAGCAGAGAAATCATACCTAGCCTATTCATTGACACATCAGGCAGCGGTCAATGGATGAAAAGGAAGCTCATCGATTAGAAATCGAACGGGGCTACGACAACAGCAACAACAACAGCAACAACAACAGTAGCAGTAGCAGTAGTAGTAGTAATGAAAGCAAGTGGTCTACTCAACTGACGATCGATCACCATTTGATGTGATTCACCGCCGATGATTGATCAAATTACTAGGCAAAAGGCGGAAAGCATGGCAGTCAGCAGTTAGTGAAAAGTGCAGCTGAGAAAAAAACTGCAGAAAAGCATCGTACACAGTTATCTTAGACACACAACAAATTGTCTAAATGTGTGTATGTGTGTGTTTTGTCTTCAAGTAGGCAAACAACGCCAATACTATTAGTTTTGCTGTTGTTGCTGCTAATGCTGCTGTGACTGGGCACCATCACTTAAACTTCCTTCTACTCAAAATAGTCTAATTGCCATTTGTAATGCTACCCATTCATATGGTTTGGTTGTTTCCTTTAATTGTCTCATGTACGACATACAAAAGGCTGACAATTAGCCTGATACAGAGTCAAAGGGCATTGGCATTAAATTGGTTGCAGATCGGTTTTCCAATTTTTTCTTAATGCGTTTAAAACATTTGGTGACAAATTAGAAATATTGTGCTGTAAAAATTAAATAAATTGATTAATTGTTTAGTAAATTAAGTAATGTACTTAAAACATATTTTTTTATTTTTTGAACAAAATGAAGGAATATTTAGTATTACTATGCGATTTGTGCTATTTCCGTTTTTTAAATGTTGAAATACAAAATAAAATTTATTTTAGCAAATTAAAAATGTTTTACAACTGTGACATTTTAGTAAATTTGGCTCAAAATCCAAATAAAATGATCTCCCTAGAATGTTCTGCAATGTGCATCAATTAGCTAAGTGAAAGGAGTTGAGCAATAAGCGATGTACTCCACTCTACTTCAGTGCACAAGTGCTTCATTCGGACCGTAGAGTGCACTTCCAAAAAACCGATGACTGTGATTAGCAACAAAAAAATTTGACTCATTTCAACCGACTCACTGAACATAGCAATTGATCACGCTCAACATTTTCAAGTTGATACGGTTTCTTTACAACCGAGTAACTATTACAAATGGAAAATGCATGCTAATTGCCGTGTTAGACCATACTTAACAAAATGAAAAGTCTTATCTGTGTCAATTTTGGTTGCAATATTACTTTAAATAAGTTGTGTGTGTGTGTTTGCAAAACTAAAATAAAACTAAACTAAAAAACATGCTGTTTAAATTGGGTTTTTGCAAATGTAAAAATGCTAATTTAAAGTTATTGCTTTGGTTTTCAATGAGTTTTTAATTAAAACTTCAGTTGTTATTTTAATTGAACAAAGATAAATCATGTTTAAAACAATCTTTTTAAGACTAGCATTAAAAAGTTTTGATTACTTTGTAGAAATGTTTACTACAACTTTTTTTGTTTAATGTGATATTTGTATTTCAACATAACAACAAATTTACAAACTAAATCAGTTGTTTTTAAAATTTTTTTGTATAACATAAAGATGACAAGTTTAAATAAGTCAGTAATCTGAAAACTTCCATTTAAAGTCAACAAAAAATGTGTACACTTTAGTTCATGTATGTATTCTTTGTTTTTGTTTTAAATTTTGTTAAATTTAAAAACAGATTTATTTACACACAAACACTCACAAAATGAGACTGACACAATCACAAGCACACAATGACATTGAATAAAAAATTCACAGTTCACAGCTCAACGAACACACTGTCAGACAAATTGAGACTTGACAGAATGAAAACGGCCGAATCATGCAGTGAAGTGGATATATGCAGATTGGCAACAATTACCGTTACAAATTTTAAATTTGCCTTCTCCTAGACATTGTTTTTACACAAAACAAAAAAGTAGAGCTCGGCAAGATTATCTAACAGTGATTGGCAGATTGGTAAATGGTTGCAAAAACACACAAGGGAAATTTAGACTGCTTACTGAAAACAAAAATAACGTAATGACTATTAAACAGACAAATTCACACAATAGTTGACTACTCAATTTTAACCTGAAAAGAATGCAGATTATGTTTGTTCTATTTAGGTACAGTAGTAATAAAAAATCCAAACTTTTTTGCAATTTATTTAAAAAATAAAAAAATAAAACAGTATTTTACCGCACAAAACACTGTGATGCGCTGTTAATTTTTTTTATTTAAATTTTATAACTTAACTTATTAACTATTAAAAATTTTGTTTTATAAATTTGATGTTTTGTAGAGTGTTCTAACTTATTATTTACAAGTTATTACAAAAAAATTTTAATTATCATTTAAAAATAAATAATATCAAAACTTTTTCTGTTGAACTTACTGTTAAATTGATTATAGCTTATAAATAACACTAACAATGACAATAATAAAAATGTTTGCTTGATAAAGCATTATATGACAAAACAATTGCAAGTTTTTTTTATAAATCACATCGCTAATTAAACAAACAATAAAAAGTAAAAGTAAAACGAACTATATTGCAACAGCGAAAAAATCTGCATTATTTTATTTAATGCAAATAAACGGCAAACGCTAGATATTTAAACAATACTTAAAACAATTAATTGAATACACTTGCGGTTTCACGAAAATTTTTTTTATAGTAAATGCAACCACTTTAAACTTCACTTGACACTACAATAAAGGTACAAACAGTACTACAAAATAATAATAAAACTAAAAATGTCATTTTTTAAAAAGGGGAAAATCGGTCGAGTAAGTGAGTCGACAGACTGGCAAATGGTGCACATTGACAGGATAAGTATTGGCTGCAAATTGAAATGACAGAAGTGCTGAGGCGGAACACTGCTGGTGCTGAGGAGAAGGCACTGGGAGAATTCCTCAACTCAGACCTGTCTTGTCATGGAGGGGGAGGGCAAACGGCGAGACCCGGCTGCACCAGAGCGGCACTAAGACAACAACCGACGATAAGACTCAGTCACACACACGCACACACACTCGGGATGACTTGTCTGCCTTGCTTTCCTCAGCCTATTTGCTGCCACGGTGGTGTCAATTGCACATTCATCCGTCATTAGTGCCATTACATGACACTGACACACTGCAGCCCCTAAACACACACACACACACACTCACACACACAGACTAACATACTTACAAACTGATGCAGACGGTTAGTGAGCATTTGGTAGTCACTTAGTCAGCAATCAGTGATGCCTAGTGCCTTCACTAGTGTCTTCTCACTCTCACTTTCTCTCTCTGTCTCTCTATTCTCATTTATCTCCGCCGGGTATCTCACTTATTTAGTCAATTGTGTCAATCGTTTTTGCCAACACTATCAAAATGTATTCATCAAAGCTGTCTAGTAGTAGTCACTTGCTTTTCTTACAAATAAGTAAGCGGCTGTTGCAAAGATGCTGTTTGTCGGCCTAAAAAGAATTATTTTGCCGGCACTTTAATTTGCGACAAACTACCATGTTGCCAGTGTGGTTGATTATAATTAGTGTCCCAACAGTGACTGCCATTTGCGGTAACTAAATCAGTTGTTTTGATGTGTGTTTTGTCACTATTTCTTACGCCTGGTTAGTTAAAGCAAATAACAAATGCTGAATAATTTGTTTGTCAATGTTGACTAACTGCCAAACTGTATTGAATTGAAAATGTTTTTCATAGTTTTTATTAATTTATATAAATTGCTAAGTGTCTGTAATGCTTAACGTTTTGTTTTTTAACTCTTTTTGTTTTTATTGTTTAAAAACAATTTTTTAAATTTAGTCCAAAAGATAATATATCATGCTCATAAATAAATCTACATAATCAATTGTATGGCAAATTGAACTTTCAGCAATCAGATGAAACCACTGGGAAACGAATTGTTGTTAACGATATGCAAGCAAAATGTGCGCAACACAGTAAAAAATGAATGAACAAAAAACATTTTGAATAAAAAATAGCAACTGTTAAAAAACAGAAAACGCACAAAAACTTAAAAAAGCATTAATGATGCCGACAATTAAGCATCACTTAAAACACATATGCTCACTTGATTGCATTTTCAAAACTAATTTGTAATAAAAAATTTTTAAAATTAAGTGAATGTTATATTTAAAAAGTTTAAAAAGCTATTTTTAAGTGCATTAAAGAAACGAGTTTTACTTTTAATGTATAAATATTATTTTTTTTAACTGACCAATTGATAGTTAAATGGCATTTGTTAAAAAAGTGCCTGACAACATTTGTGATTTCAGCATTGTAACATAAATTAAATTTCAACATTCTTTTTGATAACTGTAAAACGCAGACAAAAAAGTGTAAAAACAATTTGCAGACAGACTTGTACGTGTTTGGCATCAGTCCGATGGTAAATGAAGGCTCTGCAACATATGTTGTTCTTTGATTTCTTCAAATTCAAACATTGCTGGCGCGGCACTTGCAAATGTTTCGGCACTTAGTCGGGTAGTCTCAACTGACCAGTATTGCTACAACTGATTACTACGTGACTTTCCGGCAACTGGCAGTGAATGCAGTCGATTGCATTAACAGCTGCACTTCAACTGATCGCCTTTAAAGTGCTAAAGACACATTGTGGTAACAGTTAACAATGAAAAGGGAAGTGAGTGCAGCACTGCCTCAAACTATTACCACTATGGCATCATTTGGCAGCTCATGCTGTTTGATGATGATTAAGGTGACAATGATCATGTTTGAGTTTAGTAACAAAAAAGGAGAACAAAAAGTTAATTTAATTTAATTTTTTTATCAACCGCAAACAAACTTCAATCTAAATAGTAAGTTAAAAAACTACTTTACCAATAACTACCTAAAAGTTGGGTGAAAAGTTGTTGATGTTCATCGGTAAAGGGCGGATAGTCAATAAATTACAATTTACATTTTTGACGGCAAACTATTAACGGTCAAAAAAACTAAAAGTTAACTTGAAGACCAATAAAATAAAAAAATTTATTTTATTTTTACTTTAAACAAAAATTTGTTAAAACTAAGAAATTTTGTTTTGTTTTCAATTTTTTTAAAGTTTTTAAAATCATTTTTTTATATTTTAAAAAAAGTTTTAAGTGATTGTTTATAATTGTTTAAGTTAAAAAACTGCGCATAATTTAAGAAAGTTTGAGTTTTATGACTTAAAAAATAAAATTTTAACAAGGTGCAAAACATTTAAAAAATTAACTGTAATTTAAATTGATTGTTGTAATTTGTTTATCTAAAAGTGTAATAAAAATAAACATTTGCAGTCCGTTGCAACTGTTACTTTTTAAACCATATAAACTTTACATTACATCAGTAAAAATCAAACAAAATTGCATTTAATAATGACTTAATAAATTTTCATTAAAAAATCACTTAAAATGTCAAAAATTAGTTATATTGTTTGAGTATAAAACAATAAAAATGTTTAAACAAAAAAATAAAAAATTTTAAAAAAATTTTTAATTTTTTTTATTGCTTGGCAAAAAAAGTTCAACAAGTACAAAGTTCAAAGTTTAGTTTTAATTGTTGACGATAAAATAAATGAATGTGGTTAACAATTCTATTGTTCCAGTTTAACTATATTACTAACTTTAAAAAATATTTTGGTTTTTTACTTTTTTTAAATGATAAACTTGAAACAGTTCAATTTGTTTTATACTGATGTATGTTTTAAAAAATAATGTTAAAAATTAATGTGTTTACTACATTTAATTATCAGATTGGTTGATTTAAAATATTATTTTACAAAAAACAACTATAATTAGTTAACAAACAAACAAATTGGTTAACCAGAATAATAAGTAATTACTTATTTTGTAGCATTTTGTGCCAAATGCAGATTATTATAATCAACAACTAAACGTAATAATTTTATTTGCAAATTAAACTAATAAATTGAATTGTTGCATGGCAATCTTTACTATTAAATCAATAATGATCGTTTTGTTTAGTTTTTTCAACATTTTTTATTACTAGCTGATTTGTTAATAACTCTAAATTATTAGTAACAACCACAACAAAACAACAACATAAACAAATGAATAAATAAAAACGACGCAACAAAACCCTTAGTACTAACAAACAAAACTGTGTTGGCAATAAAAGTGCTAATTAAAATTGGATTAATTCAATCTCTAGTTTTGGTGTGTGAAACATAACTGAAAGAAAAATAGTGTTTCAATAAAAAACAATCAAAAAACAAAATTTCTAACAAGATAAAGATCATTAGATACCACAATGAGACAAAGGTGACACCCCCAAAACAAAAGCCGTTGTTCTTTACTAATTCGTGTACGCTGAACACGAATCTAAAATCAGAAAAAAATTTCATCGTAGAGTTTTTGAGATAATCGGGTTTCAAGTTTTTAAAAACAGCTAAAAATGAATGTTTTTAAAACATTTTTTACGCAGTTATAAATTAAATATTTTAAAAATTTCTTTTACTAATCTACAATTCACTTTTTAATCAGTCTAAATCTAAATTTTGAAAATTTTAAATCAATCGGTTCTATTTTAGATTGCTGGTCAAAAGTATCTTGCATTTGAGATCGCAGAACCCTATTTCCACTGTGCTTTTAACTCGGTTCTAGAGGGCAGCACTGAAATGCACTGTGGAAGCTAGAGACTGTAATCTCAATTTTAAGATACGTTTGAACGACAATCTAAAATAGAACCGATTGTTTTAAAATTTTCAAAATTTAGATTTAGACTGAATAAAAGGTGAATTGTATATTAACAAAAAAAATTTTAAAATATTTAATTTATAACTGCGTAAAAAATGTTTTAAAAACATTCATTTTTAGCTGTTTTTAAAAACTTGAAACCCGATTATCTCAAAAACTCTACGATGAAATTTTTTTCTGATTTCAGATTCGTGTTCAGCGTACTCGAATTAGTAAAGAACAACGGCTTTTGTTTTGGGGGCGTCACTATTTTATTCAAATGTCCCATTGTGTACTAAACAAAAACATGTTTTTACAGTTTTTTTAAAGTTGCAACAAAATAGAGTTGACTAACTGTAACAGTAAACGTTAAACTTTATTTTTTTATAAGATTTTTTATATTTTTAACAATACAATCAAACAAGATTTAACATTGTTTTTAAAATTAGGTAGATGTAATCAGTGTCACCTTTTTATTTTTATAATAAATCTAAAAAACACTGTGATAATAATTTAAAAGTTATCATCACAATGTTTTTTTGTTACTTAAAAGTTTTGCAAAAAAACTACAAAACATTTTTTATGTTTTGATGTTTTTAATAACAAGTAAAATGCAAATAACTTTTTTACAATGTTTTTGCAATATTTACATTTACTTACAAAATGAAAAAAATTAAACATTTCCAGTTAAACTTAAATCATTTGACAAGATTACCTGAACAATGTAAACTTAATTAAAGTGTTATTGCGTGAATGCAAACTAAAACAGTTAATTTTTTAATTTGTTCAACAAAAAAAACAGTTGTTACTTTTATTTTAAAATGACACTTTTTAGTAACGTTTGAAGCCCAAACACTGAAAATTGTGCCACTGCATTGGCTGGCCAATTGACAGTGTGTAAACTGTCCTTTTTGTGTTTAAATGCTTAACTTCACTGCACAATCGTTAAACTTATTAGTCGGTTGGCAATTGCTTTAAAGGCGACTGCCAACTGAAGTAATGTAATGTAATGACAAGTCGGCACCGGAGCAAATTGATGCAGCCCATTTGCGCCTTTTTCTATCATTTTAATTTTTTTCTTTTTTATCCACTTCACTTGTTTGCAGTTGGTATTGGTTTTTTTCAATTGTTTTTGTTATTGTCTTACCTCAAGCGCAAATTTCAAATTTTCAATTTTAAATAAAATAACGTTTGTTTTAACAGCAAATGGACGTAATTGGTTTGAAAAGGTCCACAAACAGAAAAAAATTATAAAATCTTAGAAAGCAATAAACGCCTTGATAACAATGTTTGCTCAAAAAAGTAAGCACTTCAAAACTAAAAAATATGAATTTATAAAAAAAATTTGATATATTGATAAAAATTGTTTGTTAACTCTTCTCAAAAATGACAATTCTAAGTTTAAATTTAAAAAATTCAATTAAAATATTGTTTGAACAGTAAACAATTTATTGGACAAAAGTTTTTGTATATAACAGGTTTAAAAATAAGTTTCAAGTAAAATTTCGTTGGCAAGAAAATAAACACAACAAATTCGTTTTGTTTGTTTGTCATTGATTAAATCACAAAGATGATTGTTACACTATCCTGGGAACATGATTGTTTCAAAACAAAATCATTTTTATTTGATTCAGTTAGTTTATTGGTACTATTTTGACAAAAAAATTGCTTGTTTTAGAAATTAAACTGGATATGTTAATCATTTTTTGAATATGTTTTATAAAAATTTGCATTGACAGAAAGTTTTTTGTGTAATTTTACACAAATTTTTAAGTCATCAATAAATTAAAACAGTCATTTTTAAAATAGTAACTCCAAGCATTTTGAACCAAATAAAAATGATAAGTATTAATTTTTGCACATTTTGAATAGTTCATTAAACCATATTTTTATAATATTTGTTGATTTCAATTAAAAACTTGCGTTTGCAATCACAGATTAAAGAATAACTGTGTATCTTTTTTTTTAAAAAAAATAATTACAATTAAATTGAACAAAAATAAAACACTGAACAAAAAACTACTACAATTTGTAAGATATTTTTTACTTTCCAGCATTGAAAAAAATTTTTGTTGTTAAAAATTGAAACTACAATCAGTAAAAATTAACTTATAATAGCGTTTTTTAAAACGTTGAACTATAATTTTAACTGTTAATTTTGTTGTAGTTATGATTTTAACAAAGTTTTTGATAAAATTTACAAAACTCTGGTAATGCATCGTCACTGAATTGCATATGTTGATCAAAGTTTAGCAGAATTTTCTTAGAAACGCATGGTAAGTTACTTTTAATATAATTATAATAGTAATCAACGCAATAATTTTATTCTAATGGAATGCAATTTATCAAAGTATTAGTTTTGACAAAATAAAAAAACAAGCTCTTTGCTGTTTTTGATTCTTTACAAACATGCTTACTTTTTATTTTCTCCTGGGATAATTTAACATATTTTTTAACAAATTTAAATTATTTTAGTTTAGATTTTAAAAACTCTACAGGTCAACTTGGTTGTTTAAAATATATTTTAATGAGATTAACTTTATTTTATTAAAAAATTTTTATCATTTTTTCAAATACCTTAAAAATGTTTCCGATTGTTGCATCAAATTTGATCCACGTAAAAATTGTTGGTTTAAAAACAAACTTGAGCATGAAGGTAAAAACAAAACACCAAACAAATAGTTATGAACAAAAACAAAATGTTGAAAAATGTATGTTTGGGCACAGTTTCATTTGTTGCACAGTGTTACTTTAGTAGTAAAGTAACCATAAGTAAAAGATTGAAATGTACAAATTTATAGAACGTTGCGTATAAGTCTGGTAGCTAACAGAGGCACCAGTGGAATGAATGATCGAATCGCGCGCGAATTGACGGCTCTTAAATTCAAACTGTTCAGCCCTCTGGTTGGCTCGGCGCAAGCGCTTTAAGCGTCAGATCGTGCAACTTGTGAGAAAGGGAAAAAAGAAAATAACTGCAGATTTAATTCTGTATAAAACGTCAGCTAAGTTTTTGTTACTAACTGAACAATGCATTTTTGTGCTCACAATTGTACTTTTCTGGTTCATTGTAAACTGCAATAATTTTCTGTTTTTGTTAATTCAGTAAAATAAATTTAAAAAAATAAAATTTGTTATTTTGAGTAAACTTAAATGATCATGTAACAACAGTATTTTTTACTTTAGAAATTAAAATAAAAAATATTCTGATTGATAATTTACATAGTTTTACAGTTTTTAATTTTGTTAGTGTTTAAAACACAATTATTTTTAAGTAGTTGCGCACAGATAAAGTGCTGTTGTTATGCGCTTTTTATTGTTAGTATAAATATTGCATTGACTGATAAATGATAAAACGAGAAAAACGGGAAAGATACTCAACAAAAACCTAGATGATACTGGTGATTAATTGAATACTTCAGAAAAAGTAAAATTAAAAAAGTATCAAAGATATAAAGAGATAACATCAGTTGGTAAAAAAGAAGTTAAAAGAAGTAGAGTAGGGTAAATGTTGCATTGTTCACTTCGATGAACACTGCAACACTGAAGCAGTGAAGAGAAAAAAGATGCGCCCCAGGCGAATCAGAAATTATTGCTTTTCACCGACGATAAGCAGTTCCTAGGTGTGTGTGCAGCAACAACGTGATCAATATCAGAGCAAAAAACTCCGGCCTACCGCCAAACATAAACTACCGGTGTAGAGGACGGTGGCGGGTACCTTCTTCTTCTGAAGCGCACACATCGATTACTTCAACTTACCGAGGTTACTTTCATTATCTTGTTAGGTGAAGCGCAGCAGTGAAGCTGCCTCAGTTTTTCTTTTTCTTCTTTCCTTCTCAGACAGGCTTTGATGGGCAGTGAGGCAGTTAGACGGTGAGCCTCGGGCCCCTCAACTGGGCAGCCTGTAGACAGCAGCGTCTGCACACACTTTGTACACATTTGCCCCTCTCTTCACACAAATAAACTCTCTCTCTCTCTTTCTCCTTTCTTACATTTTTTTCCTGTCTGTCCGTCTGTTTGTCTGTCTGTCTCTAAGTGTGTGAGTGTGTAAAAAATAATGGCCATTAGCAATGTCATCGCAGTGAAGCACCATTAGTTGTTGCAGTAGTAGTGATTGCAGTTTCACTTTGCAACTGACCAGACTGCCTGCTGAACACTCTACACCTTACTGCTTTCTTTTTGGTTTAGTAATCTTGTTTAGTATATCGCCTGCTAACAAAGCACTGTTGTTTGGCAAAAACTAATAAACAAGTCAAGCATTTTCTTGTGCTAGAAAAAACTATAACAACTGTTTGCTCAATTTTTTAAAATTAAATAGTGTTTGTACAGAGTTTTTGACAAATTAAAAAAATAAACACAACTTAAAATCATTTTTTAGTTTTTTGCTAGTTAAATTATAAAAATGATTAAAATTTCAATGCAACATAATTCTTACAAACTTTTATTTTCAAACATGTTGGCAACGAGTTACAAAACATTTAAACAAGCATGTTTAAAAATAATTAACTAGACTTGATTTTTAACTGTTTTTGTTTAGACACACTTAATTTACGTTTATCAGATATTATCTTGAGTAATTAGTTAAAACTAAAAAGTAAAAGTGTTATGTTGTTACAAATTTTTAATGTAAAAGCTTTACTACCCTTTTTTGTTTTAAACATGCAGTTTTAAGTAAATTTTTAAACAGTCAATAGATAAATCAATTTCAAATGCTTGGTAATTAAAACTAAAAATTAATACTAAATAATTATGTGTATTGGTAAACATAAAACGATAACATCGATTTAAGTAGCATTAATTTTGTCAACGTTCTGAAACGCACAGTTATCATTTTAACACATTTGCACAAATGAAAATGTCGTTAAATGTAAATTTAAATCACTTAAACGTTTGAAAACAGTTGACCAATTCAGTTTGTTGCATTTGTTTTTGCAATATTACTAAGCTTTTTCTAATCCTCTGTTTGCCCTTTTGTTTACTTACCACATTGCAATGATCATTGTGCTGGTGAGCTTGGTCAATTCATAAATTGCTCTCAGGAGAGTATTGATTTTCCGGTGAGTTACAAAGTTAACATTTGCTGGCAATGCTTGAAATGATCTACGATGACTTTGAGCTTAAGTCTTAGCAAACGATTGCAAAATCATCAATGCTGTTTCTTTAAACAAAAAAACTACAACTAACTTTTCTGGTAAACTTAAATTAAAACATTTTATTATAATTTTATTTAGCAATTTCTATCAATCAATTGCCCTTGAGGCCACTAATTTCCGTTAAGTTTTAAATAAAGTAAAAAACAGCGTTTTAATAAACTATTTTTATTTTGTTACTCATTTCAATGCAATAGTTAAAAACTATAAATTTTTATTTGTTAAAAAAATACAAGGGCGTGAGTGTCGCTTCGCGACACGTTCTCTTTAGTTTTTCTAAATTTT